>JAESFN010001023.1_pt1 | contig 15971 bp, 14 predicted proteins | sample 9269411 | NCBI WGS metagenome assembly JAESFN01 (sample SAMN14505399, study PRJNA617100) | algae metagenome | isolation source: Iphinoe sp. HA4291-MV1 and co-occurring heterotrophs from trail next to... | place: USA: Maunawili Falls, Hawaii | collected 2009-07-25
ACCATGTTGGGAGCATTGAGAGCCATCTTAGCCTCCATGTGCCAAGACGCGGGCCCGCGGATCGAGCCCGCATCGGCTGCTCAAAATGTGGTGATCCCTGGCTTCGACCGCAAGGACTTGAACGGCTTGCGCTTTTCACGCTTGCGCGAGCTTGCTGAGCAATAGTTCGGTGCGCCCCTGTGGCGCAGCTTCGCCAAATTATCTTGTCGGAATAACAATCCAGCGACAATGCTTGGCTACGGTGCGCCATTTCTACTGGGGCTTGGGGGCTTCAGCACATGTTGATACCAGTTTCGGGGCGGGGCTCGCTGCCGCAGATCTTGGCCTGCCTGTTGGCCCTGTTGGCGTTTGCTGCGCCGCTTCCTGCCCAGGCGCAGGATGCGGATCTATCCGCCATTGCGCGCATCCAGGCGACCGGCAAGCTCACCGTCGCCGTGTTCTCCGAGGATGTGGTGCCGTTCTTCTATGCCGGGCCGGACGGCAAGCTGATCGGCGTCGACCCTGCCATCGCCGAGGACATTGCCGAAAAGCTCGGCGTGACGCTCGAATACAACCGTGCCGCCACCACCTTCGACGGGTTGGTCGATGAGGTGGTCGAGGGCCGCGCCGACATGGCGATCAGCCTGTTGAGCGACACGCTGGAGCGGGCGGCGCGCGCCAGCTTTTCGCAAAGCTATGTCAGCGTGCGCCAGTTCCTCTTGATCAATCGCCTGCAGCTTGGCCGCCTCGTGGCCGCTGATCCTGATCGCGCCAATGACATCCCGGCTTTGCTCGACACCCCGCAATCGCGCATCGGCGTCATCGGCGGCACCTCCTATGTCGGCTTCGTCGCCGAGGATTTCCCCGAGGCGCAGAACGTCGCCTTTGCGGCCTGGCCGGAAATGCTGGCCGCGGTGAAGTCCGGTGATCTGGTGGCGCTGATGTATGACGAGATCGAGATCGGCAACTGGCGCCTCGCCGATTCCGCCGGCGCCGTCGAGCTTCGGCCCTACCATCTCGCCGGTCACCCCGACACCATCGCCATCGCCATGCCGCCCGGCGACACCGACCTCAAGGCCTGGGTCGATCTCTATCTCACCAAGGCCAAGAGCAACGGCTTTCTCGAAGGTGTGCTCAACGAGTATCTCTACTCCAAGGACAGGGCGCTGATCGATGACTGAGGCAACAAAGAGCGGCCTCGGCCGGCTGCTGCTGCACCCCGCCGCAATCTTTCTCGGGTTGATCGCCGGCGGCGTACTGGGCTGGCTCGATAAGGGTCAACTACCCATCATCGGTACCTTGGGCGAGATTTACATCCGCCTGCTCCAGATGTGCGTCATCCCGCTGCTGTTCACCGCGGTGGCAACCAGTCTCAGCCGACTGTTCCTCGATGGCGCGGCCAACCGCTATTTCACCCGGCTGGTGTTGCTGGTCATCTGCGGGCTCGCCATTGCCGGCACGCTCGGCGTGGTGCTGGGCTATTGGGGCCAGCCCGGTGGTGAACTGCAACTCGCCGCCCGTGAGGTTATCGGCAAGGTCATCTTCACTGCCGAAGCTGCCGGCACCGGCGTCGACCCCACGCATGCCCAGGGGGTGCTCTCCGACCTTGTGGTTGGCATGTTCCCCGAGAACATTTTCGGCGCGCTGACCACCGGCAACAAGATCGCCATCCTGATGTTCGCCGTGCTGTTCGGCGTCGCCCTGGGCTCGATCTCGCGGGAGAAATCCGAGCGCGCCACCGCCCTGCTCGAGGCGTTCTACGATACCTTCATCAAGATCATCGAATGGCTCATGTATGTGCTGCCGTTCGGCCTGTTCTGCCTTGCCTACAGCCAGGTCTCTGCCGTCGGGCTCGACGTGCTGTTCGCCATGACCAAGCTGGTGATCTTCACCTATGCCGGCGCGATCGTGCTGATCGCCTTCTACTCGGTGCTGATCTGGTGGCGCGTCGGCGGCAGCTACCTTGCGACGCTCGGCGCGATGCGCGAGACGGTGGTCGTCGCCTTCGGCACGTCGAGCAGCTATGCCTCGATCCCGTCGGCGTTGCGCGGCCTCAAGGAAGGGCTGCGGCTCGACCGGCGCGTCGTCGATCTGGCGCTGCCGCTCGGCATCACCCTCAACCCGCCCGGTTCCACCTTCCACTTTGCGCTGGCGACGCTGTTCCTCGCCAACCTCTATGGGCTGGCGCTCGATCCCGGGCAGATGGTGTTCGTGCTGTTCGGCGCCATGCTCGCGGGCGTCGCCGCCACCGGCGCCCCTGGCATCGCGGCGCTGTCGATGATCTCGATCATCCTCGTGCCGCTCGGGCTGCCGGTCGAGGTGGCGATCATTCTTCTGGTCGCCATCGACCCGATCGTCGACCCCATCCTCACCGTGGTGAACGTGCAGGGTAATGCGGCGACGACAGCGTTGCTGGCTGGGAAGCCGGAGACAAGGAAAGCAATGGGTAGCGAACTAGCGAGTAGCGAATAGCGGTCTACTCGCTACTCACCATTCGCTTCACCGCTCATACCACCACAATACCCGAGTGCTTCGCCTTGTTCTCGGGCTCGACATGGATGGTGATCTGCGCCCGCTCCACCGCCTCGCGCAGCTTGGCTTCGATCCCGTCGCAGATCGCATGCGCCGCCTCGACGCTCATCGTGCCGGGTACCACCAGGTGAAAGTCGATGAAGGTCATGGCGCCGGCCTGTCGGGTCCGGATGTCGTGCGCCTCGATCGCCCCTTCGGCATTGGCCGAAATGATCTCGCGGATCTGGCTCAGCAGCTTCGGCTCCACCGCCACGTCCATCAGCCCGATGACGCTCTGCTTGATCAGCTCCCAGCCCGACCACAGGATAGCGATGCCGACCAGCGCCGCGAGAATGGCGTCGAGCTGCGCGAAGCCGGTGGCTGCTGCCAGCAGCACGCCGATCAGCACGCCCAGCGTCGAGACCACGTCGGTCCACAGGTGCCTGCCGTCCGCCACCAGCGCCGGCGACTGCTCCTCGCGACCGCGGCGCGACAGCCACCAGGCCCAGCCGGCATTGATGCCGGTGGCCAGTACGCTGACGCTGAGGCCCAGCGGATCAAGGGTGAAGCCGCGCGGCGCGATGAAGCCGTAATAGGCCTCGCGGAAGATCAGCAGCGCCGCGACGGCAATGAAGATGCCGATCACCACGGCGGAGAAATACTCGGCCTTGTAGTAGCCATAGGGCAGGCTGGCGTCGGCCGGGCGGGCGGCGAGCCGCACCGCGATCAACGCCACGATCGCCGTCACCACGTTGACGACGCTTTCGAGCGCATCGGAGAACAGCGCGATCGAGCCGGTGGCCCAGGCGGCATAACCCTTCAGCGCCAGCACCACGATGCCGACCGCGAGGCTGCCATAGGCGACGCGCACCGCCAGATTTGAATTGCCGTTTGCCATCATCGGCCAATAGACGAGCCCTTTCGCGCTGACAAGTCACTGAATTTGCATGTGATTTTGAGAAGCGTTCGCATCTGAGGGCGGAATCGTTTGACCGGCTATGGGCCCCTCACTACAACCCATTGATAGCGCAGCGTTCCTTGATGGACTGAAACTCACGCCTGGTGCGGTCGACCCAAATCGGGGACCAAATCCGGGGCTGCTGGTTGGTCGAAAAGCGAACTCTGCCTTTGTGCAAAACAGAGGCGAGATGAACAAATCCCTGATCCTGCCGGCGGACACCGCCGTGATGCTCTGTGGCCATGGCAGCCGCAACCAGCTCGCCGTCGGCGAATTCGCGGTGCTGGCCGAACGGCTGCGCGAGCGCCTGCCGGGCGTTCCGGTCGAGTACGGCTATCTCGAATTTGCCAACCCAGTGATCCACCAGGGCCTCGATAAGCTGCGGGCCGGGGGGGCCAAACGCGTCCTCGCAGTGCCCGGCATGCTGTTCGCTGCTGGCCACGCCAAGAACGATATCCCGTCGGTGCTCAACACCTATGCCGCCGGCAAGGATGTCGAGATCACCTATGGTCGCGAGCTCGGCGTTGACCTGAAGATGCTGCGCGCCGCCGGCGACCGCATCCAGGAGGCGATCGATGCCTCGCCCAACGAGGTGCCACGCCACGAGACGCTGCTGGTGGTGGTGGGCCGCGGCGCCTCCGATCCCGATGCCAATTCCAATGTGGCCAAGGTGATGCGCCTCCTCTGGGAAGGCATGGGGTTTGGCTGGGGTGAGGTCGCCTATTCCGGCGTCACCTTCCCGCTGGTGGCTCCGGCGCTCGACCATGCGGTCAAGCTCGGCTATCGCCGCATCATCGTCTTCCCGTATTTCCTGTTCACCGGTGTGCTGGTCAAACGCATCTACGATGCCGCCGACGAAGCCGCGGCGAAGTATCCGCATATCGAGTTCGTCAACGCCCCCTATCTCAACGACCATCCGCTGGTGGTCGAGACCTTCCTCGATCGCATCCAGGAAATGCTGGTCGGCCAGAACCTGATGAATTGCGCCATGTGCAAGTATCGCGAACGGGTGCTGGGCTTCGAGGCCGAGGTCGGGCTGAAGCAGGAGAGCCACCACCATCACGTCGAAGGCATCGGCGGTGGGCTCGAAAACTGCCCGTGCAAGGGCGATTGCGATTCATCGTGCCGCGATGAAGCGTTCTGCCTGAAGCACAACCTGCCCTGGACGCCGCTCCATACCCACGATCATGGGCATGACCACGGGCGTGACCACGGTCACGACCACGCTCACCCGCACACCCATCCGCATACGCATCCTCACACCCACGCCCCGGCGAAGCACGCCCTCGTTGCCAACCCGGCTTTTCCGGTGATCCGGCTCGGCGGCAGCCACGATCACGGCTACCCCGAGGATCACGGCCATCACCACGGCGACGGCGCGCACCATCATCACGACCACGCCGATCACCACCATCATCCCTATCCGCACGCCGACCACCCGCATGGACCGGTGACCCTCCCCAAGGTTCCCGGCCGCCTGGCGCGCGAGGACAGCGAGAGCTGATGCCGCTGTTCGATCGCTACATCGCGGTGGACTGGTCGGCGGCGAACACGCCGAAACGCGGCAAGGATTCGATCTGGATCGGCGAGCTCGGCCCCAAGGGGCGGGTGCCGAGCGAGAACCCGCCAACCCGCCACGCCGCCATGGAGGCGATCGCCACGCGCCTGCTGAGCGCTCGTCAGCGCGGCGAGCGTATCATGCTCGGCTTCGATTTCGTCTTCGGCTATCCCCGCGGCGCCGCGGCAGCGATTGCTGGTAGCCCGGACTGGCGGGCGCTGTGGCAGTACCTCGCCACTGAGGTGGTCGACGCCGCCGACAACGGTTCCAACCGCTTCCAGCTTGCCGAAGCCATCAACCATCGGCTCGCCGATGGCCCGCATTTCTGGGGCCACCCCCACCAGCACAGCTACGCCGATCTGCACCCCAAGCGGCCCGTGGCGGCCTACGCCAACATCCCTGAGCGCCGCGCCGCCGAGCGCTACGTCCGCAGCGCCCAGCCGGTGTGGAAGCTCACCGGTGTCGGCTCCGTCGGCAGCCAGGCCATGCTCGGCATCGCGCGCCTGGAGGCGTTGCGCAGTGACCCACGCTTTGCCGCCGAGATCGCCGTGTGGCCGTTCGAGACCAGCTTTGCCGACGATCTCGGCAAACCCATCGTGGTCACCGAGATTTACCCCTCGCTGTTCCCGGTTACCGAGGCCGACGGTCTGCCGCGCGACCGGGCTCAGGTCGAGATCACCACCACGCGCTTCGCAGCGCTCGACCGCGCCGGCCTGCTCGGCAGGTTCCTCAGCCCGCCCGCTGGCCTGACCGCCGAGGCGCGCGACATCCTCATCGCCGAGGAGGGCTGGATCGCCGGTGCCGGCCACGAGGCGCTGCTCGCCCAGTTGCAGGACGCCGCATGAGCTACCTCCGCGACCCCGCCGCCATCTATGCGCAGAGCTTCGCCACTATCGAAGCCGAAGCCGACCTCACGGCGCTCGCGCCCGAACTGCGCCCGGCGGCGATCCGCATGATCCATGCCTGCGGCATGGTCGATCTCGCCGCCGATATCGTCGGCGATCCCGCCGTCGCGGCGGTCACCCGGGACGCCCTTCATGCCGGTGCACCGGTGCTTTGCGATTGCGAAATGGTCCGCTCCGGCATCATCCGCCGCCACCTGCCGCAAACCACCGAACTGATCCTCACCCTCAACGATCCCGCGGTTCCGGCTCTCGCGCGGTCCCTCGGTACCACCCGCTCCGCGGCCGCCGTCGAGCTCTGGCGACCGCGCCTCGCCGGCGCCGTCGTCGTCATCGGCAACGCTCCGACGGCGCTGTTCCACCTCATCGAGCTGATCGAGGCCGGCGGGCCACGCCCGGCAGCGATTATCGCCGCGCCGGTCGGTTTCGTGGGGGCGGCCGAGAGCAAGGCCTTGCTCGCGTCGAGCACGCTTTCTATGCCATTCCTCACGGTGCGCGGGCGCCGCGGTGGTTCGGCCATTGCCAGCGCTGCCTTTAATGCCATTTCGAAAGACCTTGCATGACCGCCTGGCTGCACATCATCGGGGTAGGGGAGCGGGGCCCGGGCGAGCTGCCGGCGTCTTACAAGCTGCTGCTCAGCTATGCCGACACCGTCATCGGTCCGCCCCGCTTTCTCGCCGATCTCGAGCCGGTCACCCGCCCCAACGCCAGCGCCGACCTGTTCAACCCCGAATTCGTCACCAAGCGCAGTTTCGAGGCGGTAGCCCGGGCGCTGGCCGGTGAGGAGCCCGACCACTCTCCGTCTGCCACCTATGCCGATGGCCGTACCCTGATCGAATGGGAGCCGCCGCTCGACAACATGATCGAGCAGGTGATGGCGCTGCGCGAGACCCCGACTGTCATCCTCGCCTCGGGCGACCCGATGTGGTTCGGCATCGGCGCCACGCTCACCCGCTACCTGCTGCCCTCCGAGTTCGTCATCCACGCCCATCCCTCGGCGTTCCAGCTTGCTGCGGCGCGGCTGCACTGGCCCCTGCAATCGGTAGCCACCCTGTCGCTGCATGGTCGCGCCGTGGAGTCGCTGCATCCGCAGCTGCTTCCCGGCAATCGCATCCTGGCGCTGACCGCCGATCACACCACCGTCGACCTAGCCATCGAGCTGCTGGTCGATCGCGGCTATGGCCGCAGCCTCGTCACCACGCTCGAAAATCTCGGTGGCCCCGAGGAGAAGATTACCTCCGACGAGGCCGAGAATTTCAATAGCCGCGAGGTCGAGGATTTCTACGTTCTCGCCATCGACTGCGTTCCCGATTTCACTTCGCCGCTGCTGCCACCAGTCCCGGGCCTGCCCGATGAGGTGTTCGTCACCGATGGTCAATTGACTAAGCGCGAGGTACGCGCCGCCACGCTGGCCAAGCTCGCGCCGTTTCCCGGTGCGCTGCTCTGGGATGTCGGCGCCGGCTCCGGCTCCATCGCCATCGAGTGGATGCGTGCCGCCCGTGATGCCAAGGCCATCGCCTTCGAGCGTGAAGGCGAGCGCCTGCAGATGATCGCCCTCAATGCCGCCGCCCTCGGCGTACCCAACCTCGAAATCGTCAGCGGCGAAGCCCCCGGCAGCTTCGGCCGCAAGACCCCGCCCGATGCGATCTTCATGGGCGGCGATGTCGGCAACGACGACCTGTTCGATGCCTGCTGGAGCGCGCTGAAGCCTGGAGGCCGGCTGGTCGCCAATGCCGTCACGCTCGATGCCGAACATGCACTCTATTCACGCCACCTGCAGCTGGGCGGCGAACTTACCCGGATCGAGATTTCGGCGCTCGATCGGGTCGGCGGCCATCGCGCCTTCAAGCCGCGCATGGCGGTGACGCAGTGGCTCGTCACCAAGGCGCTGCACGGCCTGGTGGTGACGCCGTGACCGGTACGCTGCATCTCGTCGGCGTCGGTCCGGGCGATCCGGAACTGCTGACCCTCAAGGCCGCCCGCCTGCTCGGCGCCATCGAGGTGATCGCCTATCCCACCACCGGTGAGGATGCTGCCCTGGCGCTGGAGATCGCTGGCCCTCACCTCAATCCGCGGGCCGAGCGCCTGCCGGTCCCGATACCGATGGCGGTCGAGCGCGGTCCGGCCCAGGCTGCTTACGACCGGGCCGCCGAGGCCATCCTCGTCCGTCTCGGCGCCGGACGTGACGTCGCCTGGCTCTGCGAGGGTGACCCGTTGTTCTATGGCTCCGCCATGTATCTCGTCGCCCGCGTCGGCCCGCATGTCCCGGTCGAGATTGTCCCCGGCATCACCTCGCTCACCGCCGCCGCGGCCGTCACCGGCCGCCCGCTCGCTGCCCGCAACGAAATGCTCAAAGTGCTGCCTGCTCCGCTCGACGACGCGACGCTCCGTACCGAGCTTGCCGCCACCCCGGTCGCTGCCATCATCAAGGTCGGCCGCCACTTCGATCGCATCCGCGCCTTGCTTGCCGAAACCGGCCATGCCGATGGCGCGGTGGTCGTCGAGCACGCCACCACAGCGCGCCAGCGCATCACCCGCCTCGCCGATTTCGCCCATGACGAGCGGCCCTACTTCTCCACCATCCTCTGCTATCGCGGCGTCGAGGCCTGGGGCGAAACCGCCGGAGCCGGCCGATGACTACGCCTGCCATCATCATCTTTGCCGATACAGGCCTCGATACCGCCACCCGTATCGCCGAAGCCACCGGCGGCGAAATCTACACCTGCGGGCAGGGCGGCGCCGATGCGCTGAAGCTGTTGCCGCGGCTGTTCTCCGAGGGGCGGCCGATCATCGGGGTCTGTGCGGCCGGCATCCTGATCCGGTTGCTCGCCTCGAGCCTCGAGAACAAGCAGAAAGAACCCCCGGTGCTCGCCGTGTCGCTGGGCGGCGCCAGCATCGTGCCGCTGCTCGGCGGTCATCGCGGCGCCAACCGGCTGGCGCGCGAGCTCGCCGACGAGCTGGGCGGCCACGCCGCCATCACCACGGCGTCGGACAGCAAGTTCCTCCATAGCCTCGACGAGCCGCCCCCGGGCTGGATCCTCGGCACGCCGCAGGATGCCAAGCCCGCCATGATGGCGCTGCTGCTCGGGGCCAAGCTGCAGATCGAGGGCGAAGCGCCATTCCTCGCCGAGGCCGGCTATCCGGTCTCCTCGATGGGCGCGGTGAAGGTGCTGGTCTCCGAGCAGAAGCTTCGGATCGAGCGCGGCGTGGTCTACCACCCCAGGACGCTGGTTGCCGGCGTCGGCTGCGAGCGCGGCGCCGATGCCGAGGAAGTCATTGGTCTGATCGATTTCGCCCTTCGCCAGCAGAACCTCGCGCCCGAAAGCCTCGCCGCCATCGCCTCGATCGACATCAAGGCCGATGAGCCGGCGCTGCTCGAAGCGGCGCGCCACTTCAAGGTGCCATTGCGCCTGTTCTCATCTGCCGAGCTGCTGCAGGAGCGCTACCGCCTGAAATCCCCGTCCGACTATGTCGAGGAGACCGTCGGCACCCCCAGCGTCGCCGAAGCCGCCGCGCTGAAGGCCGGCGCGCTGGTGGTCGAGAAGCTCAAATCCGACCGCGCCACCTGCGCCATCGGCAAGGCGCAACGCCCCATCGACCCCGAGACCTTCGGTCGCCGCCCTGGCGTGCTGCACCTCGTCGGCATCGGCCCTGGTGAGCCCGTCTCGCGCACCGCTGCCGCGGTCAACGCCCTCGAGCAGAGCACCGACTGGGTCGGTTACGAACTCTATCTCGATCTGGTCGCCGACCTCCGTCGCGGCCAGGTTGAGCACCGCTACGGCCTCGGCGAGGAGGAAAGCCGCGTCCGCCATGCGCTCGAGCTCGCTGCCGAAGGCAAGGTGGTGTCGCTGGTCTGCTCCGGCGATGCGCAGATCTACGCCATGGCGGCACTCGCCTACGAACTGCTCGATGCCACCGGCCCGCGTGCCGTCTCCGACGTGGCCCGCCGGGTCAACCTCGAAACCCACCCCGGCGTCTCCGCCTTCCAGGCCGCCTCCGCTGCTGCCGGGGCGCTGATCGGCCACGACTTCTGCTGCATCTCGCTCTCGGACCTCTTGACCCCGCGTGAAGATATCCTGAAGCGGCTCGACGGCGCGGCCCGCGCCGATTTCGTCACCGCACTCTACAACCCGCGCTCGCAGCGCCGCACCGACCTGATCGAGGAAGCCAAGCGCGTCTTCGTCGACCATCGACCGCCCGCGACCCCTGTCATCATCGGCTCCAATCTCGGGCGTCCGACCGAGAGGGTCCGCGTGGTCCGGCTGGCCGATTTCGATCCGACCGAGATCGACATGCTGACCATCGTGATGATCGGCTCCAGCACCTCCCGCACCTTCCAGCGCGGTTCCGGCACCGTCGCCTACACCCCGCGCGGCTATGCGGCCAAGGGGGCTCAGGATGCTCCGTAAACAAGGCCCCCTCACCCGGCCTGCGGCCGACCTCTCCCCCAAGGGAGAGGTGCGGTGGGGCGAGATCGTGCCTCCACACCACCTCTCCCTCTGGGGGAGAGGTCGCCGCGTAGCGGCGGGTGAGGGGGCCTTCTTCAACTCTGGTAACAAATGACCGTCTATTTCATCGGCGCCGGCCCCGGCGCGCCCGATCTCATCACGCTGCGTGGCCAACGCCTCATCGAGCGCTGCGAAGTCTGTCTCTATGCCGGCTCGCTGGTGCCGCCCGAAATCGTCGCCGCCGCTCCTGAGGGCGCGCTGGTCCGCGATACCGCGCCGATGCACCTCGACGAGATCGTTGACGAAATCATCAAAGCCAATGATGCCGGCAAGGATGTGTCGCGTGTTCATTCCGGCGATCCGTCGATCTACGGCGCCGTCGCCGAGCAAATGCGCCGCCTCGATGCGCTCGCCATTCCCTACGAGGTCGTCCCGGGCGTTCCGGCCTTTGCCGGTGCCGCCGCCCGTATCGCCGCCGAACTGACGCTGCCGGAAATTTCGCAGACCATCATCCTCACCCGCACCTCCGGCAAGGCCTCCTCCATGCCGGAATCGGAGAGCCTCGAAATTCTGGGGCAGAGCAAGGCGACGCTCTGTATCCACCTGTCGATCCGCAATCTCGGCTATGTCGAGACCGCGCTCACGCCCAACTACGGCGCCGACTGTCCCGTGGTAATCATCTACCGCGCCACCTGGCCCGATGAAGAAGTGATCTTCACCACGCTCAGCGAGATGAAGGCGCGGGTGCGCGAGGAAAAGATCACCCGCACCGCGCTGATCCTCGTCGGCCGCGTCCTCGGCGAAACCCGCTTCCGCGAGTCGAAGCTCTACGACGAGAGCTTTGCGCACGTGCTGCGCAATGCGGGCAAGAAAAAGCTGAGGGCAGGGGGATGAGTCTCGATGGGGCTGTGCGGGAAGAATACCCCCACCCCTGTCCCCTCCCCGCAAGGGGGAGGGAGACGCCAATACCCCTGCTGGTGCGTTACGAAGGTTTGCGAGCGCAGGTCTCCTCCCCCCTTGCGGGGGAGGGACAGGGTGGGGGGTGTTCTTCCCGCACTGGGTTCTCGTTAGAGCTACCCCAACTTCAGCGCAGCAATCGCCTGACCCACCGTCGGCACTTCGTGCGCCGGCGGCAGCGGTGGCCGGGCGATCATGAATACCGGCAGCCGCAGCCGCAAAGCTGCCTGCAGCTTCGCCTCGGTCTGCGCTCCCCCCGAGTTCTTGCAGATCAGATGGGTGATGCCCTGCTCCTGCATCATCTGGAACTCGCCGTTGAAGAAGAATGGCGGCCGCCCGAGCAGCGAGGTGGCGTTCACCGGCAACTCCTTTTCCGGCGGTTCGATCGAGCGCACCACAAAGCTGCAATCGGTGCGCTTGAGATAGGTGTCGAGGTGCGTGTGCCCGACCGTCAGCAGCGCCCGCGCCCCCTTGGGCAAGCTCGCGGCGGCTTCTTCGGCATCGGCGACATGCTTCCAGAACGCATATTGCGGTTCGCTCCAGGCCGGGCGGGTCAGCCGCACCAGTCGCAGCTCGGCCAGTTCCGCCGCGCGTACGGCGTTGCGCTTGATTTCCTCGGCATAGGGGTGCGTTGCATCCACCAGGCGGTCGAAGCGCTCGGTGATGATGTAATTGCCCATCCCGTCGCCGCCGCCGAAGCCGCCAATGCGTACCTCGCCCGCCGGCAGCATCGGGTCGCTGGTCCGGCCAGCCAGCGACGTGGTCACTTGATGGCCCATCTTGGTCAGTTGCGCGGCAAGTTGCCGAGCCTCTTCGGTCCCGCCGAGGATCAGGATCTTCATCTATTCGTTTTCCCCAAGTCCGGCGTCCCGATGGACCGCCGCAGCGCCGCCAGTACCCCCCGGTCTGCCAGCGCTAACTCTATCTTAACCGCTAGCCCCAAGATTTTGCAGCATAATCTTGCGGTGAGCCGATGAACGGCCTGGTCATCGCCGCCCCGCGCTCCGGCTCGGGCAAGACGACGCTCACGCTGGGCTTGCTTGCGGCACTCAACCGTCGCGGCTTGCAGGTCGCGCCGGCCAAGACCGGCCCTGACTATATCGATACCACCATCCTCGCCCGCGCTGCCGGCCGGCCCGCCATCAACCTCGATCCCTGGGCCATGTCGCTCCCACGGCTGCGTGAGCTCGCAGTGAACCACGCGGCCGCGGCCGACCTGCTCCTCGTCGAAGGCGTCATGGGGCTGTTCGATGGCGCCGCCGACGGTCGCGGCTCCACCGCCGACCTTGCCGCGACGCTCGGCATGCCAGTGATTCTGGTGCTCGATGCCGAGCGGCAATCCCAATCGATCGCCGCACTCGCCCATGGCTTTGCCACCTGGCGCAGGGACGTGAAAGTCGCCGGCCTGATCGTCAACCGCGCCGCCTCCACCCGCCACGAGCTGATGCTCCGCGCCGCGCTGAGCGCGGTGGACATCCCGCTGCTCGGCATCATCCCCAAACGCGAAGCCCTCGGTCTCCCCGACCGCCACCTCGGCCTCGTTCTCCCTGACGAGATCGCCGGTTTCGACAAGCTCGTGGCCGCTGCCGCCGAGGCGATGGAGGACTATGTCGACCTCAACCGGCTGCTATCGCTGTCCTCGCCACTCATACCGGCGGGCACCTCCCCCCTCGCGGGGGCGGTTGGGAGGGGGGGAGCCACAAACTCGATAGCGACAGTCCTTCCACCCCTCGGTCAGCACATCGCCATCGCCCGCGACGATGCCTTCGCCTTCCTCTACCCGCACTGGCTCGCCGACTGGCGCGCCGCTGGTGCCACGATCAGCTTCTTCTCCCCGCTCGCCGACGAGGCGCCGGACCCGATCGCCGACGCCGTGTTTCTCCCCGGCGGTTATCCCGAGTTGCATGCCGCGCGGCTGGCCGCGGCACAGACCTTCATGCACGGCCTGCGGGTCAGTGCCGAGCGGTCGGCGCTGATTTATGGCGAGTGCGGGGGCTTCATGGTGCTGGGCGCCACCCTCACCGACAAGGCCGGCGCGACCTACCCGATGTCGGGCCTCTTGCCGCACGAAACCCGCATCGACCGCCCCAAGCGGGTGCTCGGCTACCGGCGGCTCACCCACCAGAGCCCGCTACCGTTCCCGCAAGATCTCGCAGGTCACGAGTTCCACTATTCCTCGGCCCGCCAGACACGCGGTGCCGCGCTGTTCCAGGCGACCGACGCGCTGGGCGAGGAGTTGCCACCGATGGGCTTGGTGCAGGGGCGCATTATGGGCTCTTACGCCCACGTCATCGATGTGAACCCGGCGGACTAGCTCTTTTCCGGCTTCCTGATCATGTACGTATCCATGATCCAGCCGTTCCGCGCCTGCGCCTGGCGCCGCCTTACCTCGATCTCGTCCATCACTTCGGACACCTTGCCGGCAATGAGGATCTCGTCCGCTGTGCCGAGATAGGCGCCCCAGAAGATCTCGGTGTCGTCCGCGGCAAACCGCCGGAACACCTGGTGGTTGTCGAGCATCACCACGGCGCTGCTGACATCGTCGGCTTCGCCTTCGCCCACCCGCCGGCCGGTGGTGATAGTCACCGCCTCGCCCACCCGGTTCAGCGTCACCTGGTGCTGTGCCGCCAGCGCCTGCGGCGCCGAAATTCCGGGGATCACCTCGATGGCGATCTCACACCCCGCTGCCTGCATGTCCCTAAGGATGCGCAGCGTGCCGTCATAAAGCGCCGGGTCGCCCCAGACGAGGAACGCCCCGACGCCCTCCTCGGGTAGCTCGGCGAACATTCGCTGGTAGGCCGTCTCCAGCTTGTCGCGCCACTCCTTGACGCTGTCGCGATAATCCGGCGTCTCGGCCTTTCGTCGGGACGGGATGGCGAATTCCACCAGCCGGTAGCGCGGCTCGGTGACGAACTGCTGCAGCATCGTCAGTCGTATCGCGTTGAGCCCGGCCTTCTCCTCGCCCTTGTCAGGCATGAAGAACACCTGGGCCCGGTTCATCGCCTTGATCGCCTGGAGCGTGAGGTAGTCCGGGTTGCCGGCGCCGATGCCGATGACGAGGATGGTGCGCATGGCCCATCCCTATCGGATCAGGCCGGCGCCCGCTACAACCCCACCATGAGCGCCAGATCGATCATGTTCATGGGCACCGGGTCCGACGTCGGCAAGTCGCTGCTGGTGGCTGGCCTCTGTCGCGCCTACGCCAATCGTGGGCTGCGGGTGGCGCCGTTCAAGCCGCAGAACATGTCGAACAATGCCGCCGTCACCGCCGATAGCGGCGAGATCGGTCGGGCCCAGGCGTTGCAGGCCCGGGCATCGCGCCGCGACCCGGTGACAGCGATGAACCCGGTGCTGCTGAAGCCTGAGGGCGAGACCGGCTCGCAACTGGTGCTGCGTGGTCAGCGCATAGGCAGCTTCCCAGCCCGCGAATACTGGAAGAAGCGCGGTGAACTGTTACCCCAGGTGCTCGCCGCCCACGCCGAGCTTGCAGCGGACGCCGACCTGATCGTCGTCGAGGGCGCCGGCAGCGCGTCGGAGGTCAACCTCCGCGCCAACGACATCGCCAATTTTGGCTTCGCCCGCGCTGCGGACCTCCCGGTGATCCTTGCCGGCGATATCCAGCGCGGCGGTGTCATCGCGGCATTGGTCGGCACCTTCGCAGTGATCGATCCGGCTGACGCGGCGCTGATCGCCGCCACGCTGGTGAACAAGTTCCAGGGCGATCCGGCGCTGTTCGAAGACGGCAAGCGCTTCATCGCCGAGCGCACCGGCGTCCCCTGCCTCGGCCCGATCCCCTGGTTCGCCGACGCGCGACAGCTCCCGGCCGAGGATGCGCTGGCGCTGGAGGAGCAGCAGACACCGGGGCAGGGAGTATATCGCATCGTCGTGCCGCGCCTGCCGCGCATTGCCAATTTCGACGATCTCGATCCGCTGCGCCTCGAGCCCGGCGTCAGCCTCGAGATCGTGCAGCCCGGCCGCCCGCTGCCCTATGGCGAGCTGATCATCCTCCCCGGCTCCAAGGCTACCCGCAGCGACCTGGCGGCTTTGCGCGAGTATGGCTGGGATATCGATATCCTCGCTCACCATCGCGCCGGGGCCCGCGTGCTCGGGCTTTGCGGCGGCTTCCAGATGCTCGGCCACACCGTGTTCGATCCCGAGGGGATCGAGGGCGTCATCGGCACCTCGGCCGGCCTCAACCTGCTCGACATCGACACCGTGCTCGGCCCCACCAAGGAACTGCGCGTCGAGCAGGCAACTTCCGCGCTGACCGGCGATCCGCTGGTCGGCTATCACATGCACATGGGCGTCACCCGCGGCCGCGGGCTGGAACGGCCCTTCGCCCGCATCGGCGATGCCACCGACGGCGCAGTCAGTGCCGATGGCAGTGTGATGGGGACTTATCTGCACGGCTTGTTTGCCGCCGACGATTTTCGCCGCAACTTCCTTGGGCAAGCGGCGGCGACCTCGACGCTGGCCTATGAGGCCACCATCGATGCAACGCTCGATGCGCTCGCTGCCCACCTGGAGCGGCACCTCGATCTCGGTGCGCTGCTGGAGCTGGCCCGATGAACAAGAGTCGCAGTCGGGCTCCCTCTCCCGTCTACGGGGGAGGGGGGACCAGCCGACAGGCTGGTGGGAGGGGGGTGCCACAAACACCG
>JAESFN010001024.1_pt1 | contig 15935 bp, 10 predicted proteins | sample 9269411 | NCBI WGS metagenome assembly JAESFN01 (sample SAMN14505399, study PRJNA617100) | algae metagenome | isolation source: Iphinoe sp. HA4291-MV1 and co-occurring heterotrophs from trail next to... | place: USA: Maunawili Falls, Hawaii | collected 2009-07-25
GCCGGTAATGCGTGAGCAGGTCAGCGGCTGTATCACATCACGGAAGGCAACGCCAATGTTACGGGCCTGTTCAACACAGGAACGCTTGCGGTCGAGCGCTACACGTACGACCTCTACGGACAGGTCAGCTACTACGACGGCAACTGGACCGCCGGTTCCTCCGCATACGACAACGCGATCCTCTTCGGAGGCTACTACCAAGACCGGGAAAGCGGGCTTTATCCGGCGCGGCACCGGCACCTTCACTCTTGGTTAGGAAGGTGGCTGCAGAGGGATCCTGTCGTACATCTCGACGGGTTAGACTTGTATTGCCATGTACAGAATGCGCCAACCGGCTTTGTCGACGTGGCAATCATTCTCGGCAATGACTTTGCGACGGGTTGCCTGGGCGTGGCTGGCGATGTTCCTGGTGTTACGGCTGGTGGCGATTGTCTTGCCCAGGGTTTTGCGAGGCCTGTAGCCACACTTGGAGACGGCTGCAGATATGACGCTATCGCATGCGATCCAAGAGTGCTTGTGGTGAACTGTCCTGTCTGGGTGGTCTTGCGAGCTTTGCGATGAACGCCTCGGTACCCTATTCTCGTTGGGCACAACTCCTCGTCGATCATGATTCACCCTTGGCGGGGCAGAAGAGCTTTTTCTGGCATAGCTCCGCTTGGCAGGAGCAATGGAAAGCGATTAACGGAGACGACATCGAATACGCTCGCGAGTTTTTCGGACAGACACGGACACTTCTGGCCGATCACTCAGCTCTTCAGGTCGCTGCGGCCATGTGGTATCTGATCGATCCGCACACTTGCGAAATTCCGGCGGACCTTAGTGATGGCGTGATTAGCAGCGCGAACTCGACGCGAAACACGCGAAGTGTTTCGCTGGAACAGCAACGGGCATGTATCGAAGCGATGGTTTATCCCTTTACTGACATGTTTCGCCACTATTGCGGGGATCGATTGGTACGAGACTCGAGAGGCGTCGGTGATACGCCAGTTCATTCTTTGTGCTTCATGTGGTGGGATGTCATTTTTCACGGCACCACGCTTTCGGCGACGGGACTTGTTCCGTCCATCCTCGACGTATTGACTACACTTTGCTCGGATCCGAGTCTTGCATGTGTCGAGAGCGCGTTTCATGGGCTTGGGCATTTTCATCAGTACGCACCGTCTGTTGTCCGCGATGTCGTGGACCGAACGCTATGTGAGCGGGCTCTTCCTCCACAACTGCAAGAATACGGGGAGACTGCTGCTTTTGGCGAAGTGCTCTAGCTTAAGGTACGAACTTCCCAGGGAGACCTGCTCGGAGACGTCACGCAAAGATGAATGAACGTGGCGAAGCTTGGGTCGATTCGCTCAAGTATTGGGTGCAGGGCAACGCGTGCGGCCGGTATGGGAGACGGGCAGCGTGTCATGAAATGGTGCATCTGGGAGCTGCCTTGAGAGGGCAAACAGAGGGCCGGCGCTATCAACTCTCAATCGCACGAGTGGTGCGAGGATTTCGGTGGGTGTGCGGTAGGCGACCCTGGCGGAAGTCGGTGCCGTTGGGCAGGAACTGCCGCAAGAGGCCGTTGATGTACTCGTTCGTGCCGCGCTGCCAGGAGCAGTACGGCTCGGCGAAGTAGACTCCCAGGTCGAGTGCTGGGCGAACCGCTCATGGTCGGCGAAGTCCTTGCCGTTGTCGAGCGTCAGCGTGCGCCGCAACTGCGGCGCTGGACAGGCTAGAAGCCTGTGTCACTGAATTCCCCAAGTGGCACAGGCTTCTAGCCTGTGTTGAACGGCGCACCAACGGCAGGTTTGCGGCATTCGCAGCAACGCGTGCTCGGCGCCCGTGGCCGGCCACGGCTCTCGCAGGTCCGTTGGCAACGATCGCGTCGATCGTACCGCCAAATTACTCTCCGGCGGCCTCGCTATCTCTCGATCGCCAACGACTTAAGTCGCGCGCGCAATTGCGGCCTAGATTTCTCATCGAGATCTGACAATTGCTGGCACGCGTTCTGCATACTTGGTGGTTACTTTTCACTGGGCGGTGATCCGGCCTGCTACCCAAGGGGGGTAGTGGCAGCCGCGGTCATTCCATTCGGATATTCCGCCGGCGCATGCATTTGCCTACTGCATCGACCTACTCATCGTCTGCCTGTGGGCGCGCTCGGCGAAGGTTGCATTCCTTGACGCCCAAAACGGCTCGTTTTTGCCCAGTTGGTTGGCTGCGCCTGCCCATGATCGCGGCAATTTCGCTCGCCTGTGCATCGGCGTCTGTTGATGCGTATGCCGTAACTCCTGTCGGTTGGAGCTTTGCCGACGTTGACGAGCAGGCTCAGAAGTTGGCCGCTGCGCCGTTCACCCCGTCACCCGAATTGCCGCCGGATCTGAAGGCGCTCAACTACGACACCTACCGGCTGATCGTCTTCGAGCATCTGCGCGCGATTTGGAAGAACCACGCGCCCTTTTGGTTGGAATGCTTCCACCGTGGTTACTTGTTCAAGGACAAGGTGGCCATCAACCTCATTGAGGGGGATAAAGTCGCCCCGCTGGCGTTCGAGCCGGCGCTATTCGAATACCGCGGCGCGTTGTCGAACTTACAATTCCCTGCCGACTCAGGCTTCGCTGGGTTTCGCGTGCTCGGCAGGTTTGAGTCTTCTCCCAACTTTCTCGAGATCGCCTCGTTTCTCGGCGCAAGCTACTTTCGCGCGATCGGCGAGGGGCAGGTGTATGGGTCTTCGGCCCGCGGCTTGGCGATCGACATCGGCCTCCCGAAGGCCGAAGAGTTTCCCGTCTTTCGCGAGTTCTGGATCGAGCGGCCCGCCGAGAACGACCGCGCTCTCCGCTTTTGGGCATTGCTCGACAGTCCCACCGTGGCCGGCGCGTACGAGTTTGTGATGCGCCCCGGACCAAACACCACGTGCGACATTCGCGCGCGGCTGCATTTCCGCCGCACGCCTGAGAAGTTGGGCCTCGCGCCGATCACGAGCATGTGGATGTGGGGCGCTGGCCGGAAGGGCCCGGCCGATGATCCACGTCCCAGGGTTCACGACTCCGATGGCCTGCTCGTTCACACGCAGGATGGCGAGTGGATCTGGCGTCCGCTCACGCGGCTGTCTTATCCGTCGCTCAGCCACTACGACCTTGCCGGCGTGCGCGGCTTCGGACTCATGCAGCGCGATCGACGCCCCGAGAACTTTCAGGACAACGAAGCGCTCTACCATCGCCGCCCTAGCGTGTGGATCGAACCGAAGTCTGGTTGGACCAAGGGCGCGGTCGAACTACTCGAACTGCCGGCCGACCACGAAGGCATCGACAACATTGCCGCCTGGTGGGTGCCCGCGAAACAACCGCAAGTGGGTCAGCCGCTCGACCTCGAATACCGCGTGTCGTTTAGCGGCGTTGAACCCGATCATTCCGTGCTCGAGCGCGCCGTTGATACGCGCGTGATTCGCGATGCTGGCAAGCTGCGGATCGAAATCGACTTCCAGTCGCCAAACGGCGAAACAGCCACCGCTCAGGCCACGCCCGAGGTGCTCGTGCAGCGTGGGACCGTGCAAAACGTTCAATGTGAAAGTGTCAACAAGGGAGTGCGACAAGTGTCGTTCGAGGTCGTGCCCGAGGGCGAGGCTCCGGTCGAATTGTCGGTCTGTTTGAAGCAGGCCGGCCAAGTGGTCTCCGAAACATGGAGGTATCTGTGTCCGAACTAACTTCCAGCCTAAGCGCCATGCGCACCGATTTCGCCGATCAGATTCTGAGCTCGTCGCCAGCGTTCGACTTGTTTGTGCGGGATGATGCGCCCACCAAGCAAGCTGTGACCGAGGCGCGCTGCGTCGTCGCCGACTACCTGCGCGATCTCGGCCTGCGCGATCCCGATCTCGTGGCCGATCTGAGCCGGCGCATCGTCCGCCGCGCGCGAGATGCCATGGCGCTGGGCCGCGCCGGTGACCCGAAGAACCTTTCGGAGACCGCGGTGCGCATCGCCGTGCAGCATCTCGACCAATGGTTGCGATCGGTGGCGGCGCCGATGGGCGCTGGCGATGGCTCGGAGTTGTTGGGCTCGGTGGTCGGTGCTCAACTCCCCGGCGTGCTCGCTCGCTTCCCAGATGCTCTGCGCTACGAACACCCCTCGGCCGAAATGGCCAGCTCGGTGCAACCGCACCTGACGCCGGTCGTTCCTCCTGCAGAGCCGCGGCGGATGCGCCGGCAATCGCTGGCGCTACTGCCTGCGCCGCTGGCTTGGTTGCTCGGCTATGGCGCTCGCGGCAACGGACAAGGTCCCGCGGAAGATGGAACCGACACGGCGCCGCCTGATCACACGATCGCGATTCGCATGGCGCTCGCCGTGTTGACGGCGCTCAGCACCGGTTTGGCCACGCGCTTCTTCTGGCAAGTCATCTCGGCGACCGGTTGGGGCGCGATCGATGTCACGCTGGCGACCTTGTTCGCCTCGCTCTTCGTGTGGGTTGCCTTTTCCTTTTGGATGGCGACGTTCGGATTTGTTTCAGCCCTGCGTAAGGCTGGGCGACCGCGGGGCTCGCCTACTGCGCTGCCGCTCGATGAATCGTCGCCGACAGCGATCGTGATGCCGGTCTATAACGAGTCGCCCGCCGCCGTCTTCAGCAAGTTGCGCGCGATGGTCGATTCGCTCGTGGCCACTGGCAACGAAGCCGCGTTCCACATCTTCGTGCTCAGCGACACCACCGACCCCGAGGTCTGGCTCGAGGAAGAACGGGCTTGGGCTCAGTTCGTGGTCGACGTGCCGGCGTCGCTGCGCGTGTTCTATCGGCATCGCGCCGAGAACCGCAGTCGCAAGGCCGGCAACATCGCGGACTTCTGCCAGCGCTGGGGCGCGCGTTACTCGTTCATGATCGTGCTCGACGCCGACAGCACCATGGCCGGCGAGACCATGGTCGAAATGGTTCGCCGCATGCAGCGCGATCCGCAACTCGGCATCCTGCAAGTACCGCCGCGGCCGGTGAACCGCGGCTCGTTCTTCGCGCGGATGCAGCAGTTCGCCGCCGAAGTCTATGGCCCCGTTTTCCTCGAAGGCTTCCACTTGTGGTCGCAGTGCGACGGCAACTATTGGGGGCACAACGCCATCATCCGAGTGCAGCCCTTCATGGAGCACTGCGACCTGCCGGTGCTGCCAGGCGACGGGCCGCTGGGAGGCGAGATCCTCAGCCACGACTTTGTGGAAGCGGCCTTGATGCGCCGCGCTGGCTGGGATGTTTGCCTGGCGCACGATTTGGCCGGCAGCTACGAAGAATGCCCGACGACGCTGCTCGACTTCGCCCGCCGCGACCAGCGCTGGTGCCAAGGCAACATGCAGCACATTCGCTTGCTGCTGGCCGAAGGCCTGCGGCCCGCGAGCCGGCTGCACCTGGGCATGGGCGCAATGTCGTACTTGGCATCGCCGCTGTGGCTGTCGTTCCTCACGCTCACACTGCTCGCCGCGTTGCTCGGCGGCGACACCTTCGTCACCGGCCGCGCTGGTCCAAGCGGCGCGGCGCTGTTCGTCGTTACGATGTCGATGCTGTTGATCCCCAAGCTGTGGGGCGTGGTGCTGCACCTTCGTCGCGCCGATGTCGCCGCGAAGCAATCGGCGCCGCGCGTGCTGGCGAGTGCGGCGGTCGAGACGCTGGCTTCGATGCTGCTCGCGCCGATCATGATGCTGCTGCACACGCGGTTCGTCGTGGCAACGTTGCTAGGAACCAAGGTCACTTGGAATGCCCAGAGCCGCGAGGATCGCGCCGTTCCTCTGGGGGACGCCGTGCGCACTCACTTCGGCCATACCGTGATCGGTTGCGTGGTGGGCGGCCTGGTGTGGGCCTTCGCGCCTGAAATGCTGCCGTGGTTGTCGCCTGTGTTGCTCGGCCTGATCCTCGCAATTCCGGTCGCCATGCTGCTCGGCAGCGCTCGCGTGGGCCGCTGGCTGGCCGACCGGGATCTGCTGCTCATCTCCGAAGAGATCGATCGTCCGGCGCTCTTGCAAACGCCTGACGACCCGGCAGCGCACAACTCTCGTTCGCGGGCACTTACCGAGCCGCTAACGGAGATGCTGCACGATCCCACGTTCTACGCCCTGCACATTGGCATCCTGCGGGCCACCGATGGGCATCGCCCGGCGAATTCGGGACAATTGCTCGAGGCCAAGCAGCGTTTACTGGCCGGCACGCTCGACGCCGCGCCCACGGACCTGCGTCGCGCGGTCTTGAACGATCTGCGGACGCTGGAGACGTTGCACGTGTTGTCGCGGTGCCATCGGGCGCCGGAGCGGACGGCGCTGTCGGCATAGGCGATTAGGCAAGCGCGCACCTGACGTTATGCAGGCCGTCTCACACCGCGTTAGAATGCAATTTAGGTCACGCTTATGGCGTGGCGCAAAGCGTTTGATTGGTAGCGAGTTGTTTTATGGCCACTACTGAAGCTCTGCTGACCGCCGAGGAGTTTGCCCAGCTCGAGGGACTCGAGGGGCCGGCGGAATTGGTGCGCGGAATTATTCATATGATGAATTTGCCGAACCCACGGCACGGCCAGGTCTGCGCAAACGTCACCGGCCTGCTTTGGTCCTATCTGCGCCAACATCCTATTGGCCATCTGGTCACGAACGACTCTGCCGTCGTCACGACGCGCTCGCCAGACTCCGTGCGTGGCGCTGACGCGGCGGTCTATCTGTTTACTGCGGTGCCTGCCGGTTCACTCCCCCAGCGTTATCTTTCCGTCGTGCCGGACCTCGTGTTCGAGGTACGCTCACCGAGCGACCGTTCCTCAGAACTTCTCGCCAAAGTCGCCGAATACTTGGCCGCGGGCGTGAAGGCCGTGTGCGTGCTCGAGCCCGAGGACAGCCGGCTTATTCTGTACACAGAACGCGGGCCCGTCCGCCAATTCGCGGCCCGCGACCACTTCGCCCTTCCCGAACTCCTCGGCGGGTTTACGGTCGAAGTGGGCGAGTTCTTTGTGTAACAAGCCGGCACTTTCGGCACGGGCCTTGCATTTTCAAGAGGGTGTAAGCCAAACTGCCGTTTTGGCATCGTCGGTTTTTGATGGGAATTTGCCGGTATGAAGTCGCTCCAAGGTCAATTGCTGGTGGCGGCCGGACAGCTTTCTGAGCCTACGTTTTCGCAGACCGTGGTGCTGATGCTGCAGCACACGGATGAAGGTGCGCTCGGCGTGGTGCTCAATCGTCCCGTCGAGCAAACCGTGCGCACGCTCTGGCAACAAGTGAGCGAGGCCCCCTGCGACGCCGATTTCCCGGTCAACTTGGGCGGGCCCGTATCTGGTCCGCTGTTGGCGGTCCACTGCGAGGAAACCCTCTCGGAACTCGAGGTTCCCTGCGGCGTGTTCGTGGCCGCTACGAAGGACAACTTGGAGCGGCTCGTACAAGCGCCTGAGCATCCGTTCCGGCTGTTCGTTGGCCATGCTGGCTGGGCCGCGGGGCAACTTGAGGGCGAGATCGAGCGCGGCATGTGGCACTTGGTGCCGGCCACCACCGATCTCGTGTTCGGCGATCATGAAGGCCTGTGGCAGCACTGCGTGCGCTTGGCCGGCCGCCGCTTCTATGCCGACGTGCTCGGCATCACCGAAGGCCCAGACGAGCCGTCGGAGAACTAGGAAGAGCTTGACGCCGCTTTTGCTTTGCCGGCTTCTCCGCTGCAGCGATCCTTCCCCCCGGCGACTCGCCGGGGGCTAATCATTGCGGCTATTAGCCCCCCGTCAATGACGGGGGGAGCTTGACTGCAGCGCCGCCACTCAGCGTAGCATTGCTTCGTGTTTGGCGCTCTCAGCTCGCGGCGCCCTGCAAGCTCTGCCGATGGGCCACGCGGGCGAGCCCCGCCGCTCCAATATACCCGGCGTCGCCGCCGAGCATGGCGAAGTCGACCGTCGTGAACTTGGCCAACACCGGAAAGGTGCGGCGGCGAACTTCTTCGCGGACGCGGTCGAGAAATTGGCGGCCGAGCGCCGAGTCGTGTCCGCCAAAAGTCATCGCTCCGCCGATCACTACGCCGTTGGGGTCGATCGTGTGCATCAGGTTCACGATGCCGATGCCCATGTACATCGCCGTGTCGAGCACGATCTCGAGCGCGAGCGCGTCTCCTCGCTCGGCCTCTTGGGCGATCATGAGCGGGGTCAGCTCTTCGCCGGCGTCGATGCGGGGTGACAGCGAGCTTTTGAAGCCCGAGGCCAGCGCCTCCTCCGTTCGCCGAACCACGGAGAGGGCGCTTGCATACGCCTCGAGATGTCCGCGCGCCCCGCAACTGCAGAGGCGCGATTCATCGCGATAGTCGATCATGATGTGCCCGCACTCGCCGCCGTGGCTGTGCTCGCCGTGAATCGGCTGGTCGCCAATGATGATCCCGCAGCCGATGCCGGTGCCGAGCGTGAACAGCACCATGCTCTGAAAATGGCGACCGCTTCCCACCCAGAATTCGCCGTAGGCGGCGGCGTTGCCGTCGTTGGCATAGGTGACCGGCAGCCCCGCATGGTGGCTCACGCGATCGCGAATCGGAAACTCCTTCCAGCCGGGCAGATTCGGCGGGTCGAGCAGCATGCCGGCCGGAATGTCCTGCGTGCCAGGCGTGCCCAAACCAGCGCGGGCGATGCGATTTACGGGAATGCCGGCCTGCTCGGCAGCCTTGGCCACGGCTGCGCCCATGCGCCGAGAGGCGTCTTCCGGACCTGCCTCGGTCTCGGTGGGGATGCTCAGCCAAGAGAGCGGCCGACCCAAATCATCGACAATGCCCACTTTGATGTTGGTTCCCCCCAGATCGACGCCTGCGAAGAACGGAGCCTGGGCCTGGGAAACGGGGAGAAACTGGCGAGCACTCGACATGCAGTTTGCGCGACGACCAAGGCACCGAGGGATAAGGGTTTACGCCAGGCCGCGATTATAGAAACCCCGGCAAACGCCAGCAACGGCGGGGGCCGGGCCTCAAGCGCGCCACCCAAAGTTCGCCTTGATGACGGCGAAGTCATCCAGGTCAACATCCCCATCGCCGTCGACATCTCCCGCGCCGCCGGCCTGTCCGAAGGTTTGTTTCAGCACGCCGAAGTCGCTCAGGTCGACATCGCCGTCCAGGTCGTAGTCGCCGGGGAAGCCGACCTCGATCTCGACTACCGCGATGTCGCTCTGTGCGGGATTCGCTCCGTCGCTCACACGCAGCGCCACGCGGAACCGGCCGTACTGCGCGAACCGCCGCTCGACCTTCGCGCCGGTTGCCTGCGGCTCGAAGGTTTGCCCGTCGTAGTCGAAGTCCCACTCATAGAGGGCGATCGTCTGCCCGGCGGCGATCCCATACGAAGCGCTGCCGTCGAATTGCACCGGTTGCTGGAAGGCGACCTCGGCCGGCGTCTTGGCGATCACTGCCGCGGGGCGACCGAACGAAAATCCATCGACCCACAGTTCGAAGCCCGACTCCCACGTATCGGCGTGGATCTCTACGAACTGCACCCGCTCGAGCGAGGGCTCGCCGTGCGCGGTGCGCCGCCAGCCAGTGGCTTGCTCCGGCGGATCGAGCGGAATCGCGTAGCTCCGCCAACGATCGCGGGCATCGTTGAGCAGGTCGGCTGGCTGCCCATTTTCGAAGTACTGGTACTCGAAGTAATTGCCGTCGCCATCGAGCAAGCGAATCCACGGGCTGCCGCTTTGGAAGCCGATGGTCGTGTTATGGGCGTAGAAGCTGACCGACATGTTCTCGACCGCGGAAAGGTCCCACTTCGCGGCGAAGGTGCGCGGATAGCGGAGCGAGGTATCGAACCCGCCGTCGGTGGTGAACTTGATCGCCGCTTGGCCAAACTGCTTGCGATCGACATCGTCGGCCACCGTGGCCGAAGCGCCTTCGGCCCAGGCGATCCAATCGCGGGCGTTTTGCTCCGTCAGCTCGGCCGCCGGCGTGGTTTGCACCGGTCCACCGAGGGCGAGCTGACGCGTAAAGGTGGCCACGTCGGTCTGTCCCTTGAAATACGCGACGTTGGCCTCGGTGATGTCGAGCCAGGCATGATCTACCGCCCCTTCCAGCTCGATGCGGAAATGCAGCAGGCCGTTGGTGCCGACCACCGCCACGTAGCCAAACGGGTTGTCGCGCAGCGTGTCGCCCGTGGCGATCGTAGGCACGCGATTCGGATTGATGTCGACGTTGGGCAGCGTGAGCAGGCCGCTCGAGTCGGTCGTTCCCGTGAACTTGACCTCGTTCGAGATGAGTTTGCCCTGGCCCGGCCGCTCGGCAAGCTGATAGGCCGTGACCGTAGCCCCGACAAGCGGCTGACCGTCGAAGTCCTGGAGCCGCAACTGCATGGTCGCCGGCAGGTTGTACATAAACTGGCCGTAGTAGCCGTGCGCTTCGCGCAGCCAGTGCTGCATCGAGAGCGCCTCGAATTCACTCAGGAACGGCGCTACGTTGCGCATCAGCCCGTCGCCTGCGGTGTAGCCGAGGCCAGTGGCCTGGTTGCTTTCGGGCTGGAGATCGAGCTGGTAGACATCGATCATGCCAAGCTGATGCCCCATCTCGTGCAGCAGCCCGTAGTCAAGATCTTCCGAGGCGCGGTAGTAACCGCTCAAGCGCGGATTGCCGTCGGCCAGGCCGTAGCGGAAGGGGAAGCTGGCGTAGGGCGTCGTGTCGATCGGCGGCGGGGGGACGCCGTCAGGCAAGACTTGGAGCACGCCATAGTGAACCCGCTTGTCGACGCCGGCCTCCTTGAACAGCTCGTTGAAGCGGGTCATGTGCTCGTTGAGCCAGTCGATCAAGTCGTCGTTCTGATTGGGCGCCGTCGTGTACTCAGTGCGAAACTTTTCGAGGAACGACTCGTCGATGTAGGTGAGAAACGGCACGGCCAGCGGATCGCTGCCGAGCGTGTTGTTCGCGACGCGCTCGTCGGCCACGTCGAGGGTAAACGTCAGCTCGTGCGGCTGGTCGTCCCAGGAGAGTTGGTACTCGAGCGTCGTCACGGCGCCCGGTGAGAGGTCGACCTGCGGTTCCTGCTGCGCGACGACCACGCCGTCGAGCCGCCAGCTCGCCGCTAGATTGCCGACGAACGCGCTGTCGCCCCGATTGCGCACCGTGGCGATGTAGGTGACCATTTGGCCGATGTCAGGAAACTTGGCGTCCGTCGGCTGCTGGCCGCCCGCCAGGCTCTGGCTTGAAGTAAATGTGTATGGCCCGTACCCGCCGGGTTCAGTCACCGTATGCGTCGTGTAATTGGGGTTCCAACGGGCATACTCCGGGGTGCGGGCGATCGACACGACCTGCAGATCGGCCGCCAACGTGAGCCGCGGCTCCAGGCTTTCGATGTGAAAGCGGCGGCGCGCTGTTGGGCGACGTTCGATTCGATCGGCGCTCTTGCGCGGTGGCTGGCCGCTACGGCGGATGCCCATGAGGTTGCTCCTGCCAACGCGCATCCCGCTCGAGCGGGGCATGGCGTTGCCTGGGGTGTAGATCAAGCAGTGAACTCGGTCCGACGGCTGCCCGCGATAATAGCCAGCTCCGCAGTTCCCAGCAAAGAATTGGCGCAGAATTGCGTAATCGGCTTGATCGGTTTCCTTTCCGCTCGCTGTCGGGGGTCCCGAAGTCGCCGGCAGCCGCTGGTGCTTGCCCGCGCGGGGGGCAGGCCTGCATAATGCGGCGGTTCTGGCAGTGCTGCCCGCCCTCACCTCCGCCGCCTTCCCTTCAGCCTGGAGCTTTTGCGACATGAAATTCGGCATGAACCTGCTTCTGTGGACCGGCGAGCTCAACGACGAGTTGTTGCCTGTGCTCGAGCGTCTGAAGAAGCAGGGCTGGGACGCCGTGGAGTTGCCGCTGTTCGAGCTCGATGTCGAGAAGTACGCCAAGTGGGGGAAGCGGCTCGACGATCTGGGCTTCGAGCGGACCGCCGTGACCGTGCGCACCGAGGCCGACAACCCGATCAGCCCCGATCCCAAGGTGCGGGCCGCAGGCGTGGCCGCCACCAAGCTGACGCTCGACTGCTGCCAAGCGGCCGGCGCGCAGGTGCTGGTCGGTCCGTATCACTCGGCGCTGGGACTCTTCAGCGGCGCCGGCCCCACGGCGGACGAGTGGAAGTGGGGCGTCGAGAGCATGCAGCAGGTAGCCGAGCATGCCGAAAAGACCGGCGTGACGCTGGCGGTCGAATACTTGAACCGCTTCGAGACGTACCTGCTGACGAGCGCGGCCGACGCCGTGCGGTTCGTGAAAGCCGTGAATCATCCTCGCTGCAAGATGATGTACGACACGTTCCACGCCAACATCGAAGAGAAGAACTTGGCCGACGCGATCCGCTCGTGCATCGACCACTGCGTGCTCGTGCATATCTCGGAGAACGACCGCAGCACCCCCGGCAAGGGACACGTCCATTGGGAGCAGACGTTCGACACCTTGCACGAGGTGGGCTACGACGGCTGGATGGTCGTCGAAGCGTTCGGCCTTGCCCTGCCGGCTCTGGCCGCAGCCACCAAGATCTGGCGGCGGATGTTCGACAGCGAAGAGCAGCTCGCGGCCGATGCGCTGGCCTTCATGAAACGCGAAGTGGCTAAGCGGAAGGGCTAAGTCGCCGTCGAAAAACTTGCGTTCGTCGCCTGCGGATGACAGATTGAGCGAACCGTAGCTGCTCCCTCTGATTTTCTTGTCTCAAGGGCGTTTGCGATGTCGTGCTCTGCGACCGGAATTCGTGGATGTGTCGTTGTTGCGCTCATCGCGCTGGCGATGAGTGGCCGCGCCACGTTGTGGGCTCAAGAGGCGGAAGTTCCCGCGCGGCGGCCACTCAAGATCGTGGCCTTTGGCGCGCATCCCGACGATTGTGAGATCCAAGCCGGTGGGGCCGCGGCCCTCTGGTCGGATCGCGGAGACCAGGTCCGCTTCGTTTCGGCCACCAATGGCGACATCGGCCATTGGCAGCTTGCCGGCGGCGCGCTGGCCCGCCGGCGGTTCGACGAAGTGCAGCGAGCCGCGAAGTTGCTCGGCACGACGACCGTGGTGCTCGACAACCACGACGGCGAGCTGCTGCCGACGCTCGAGAATCGGCGCGAATTCACGCGCCAGATTCGCACCGCGGAAGCCGACATCGTGCTCTCACATCGGCCGAACGATTATCACCCGGACCACCGCTACACGGGCGTGCTCGTGCAGGACTCCGCCTACATGGTCTCGGTGCCGTTCTTCTGCCCGGACGTGAAGCCGCTGCAAGAAAATCCGGTCTTCCTCTACTACCACGACCGCTTTCAGAAGCCGAATCCGTTCAAGCCCGACATCGTGCTGTCGATCGATGCAGTCGTCGAACGGAAGTTGGCCGCTCTCGGCGTGATGGAGTCGCAGTTCCTGGAAGGGGGCGCGCTCGGCCACCCCGGGCTCATGCCGAAGGACGACGCCGACCACAAACGCCGCCAAGCCGAGGTGCGCTCCGGCTTCATGAAACGCTTCGAGGGCATCGCCAATCAATACCGCGACAAGCTGATCGAGTTGTACGGGGAAGAACAGGGAAGCAAGGTCCACTATGCCGAGGCCTTTGAGCTTTGCGAGTATGGCCGCCAGCCTGGGCCTGAGGAGCTGCGGAGGTTGTTTCCTGTTGACGAAAATGCGAAAGCTGCGACTGCGGTCGGCAGCCAGCCTGCGGCGCGACTTAACGTGACCGGTCCGCAAAACCGCAGCGTCGGCGAAATCGCCGAGTTCGTGGTCGACGTAGTTAACGTCACCGAAACGTCGCTGGGTGGCCTGAAGCTGTCGATCGACTATGACGGGGCCCTGTTCAACCTCGAGTCGGCGACCAAGGGCATTCCGGCAACCGGTGTATTGGAGTGGAATTTGCCGGCCGTGGAGCAGGGCCAGACGCAGCGGTTTCGTGCGCGATGCCGTTGCGTATCTGCAGGCAAGGCATGCATCGTTGCGACGGTCACTTACAGCCATGGCTTCAAGCAAGCTCAGGAGTGGTGCGTCGACATTGCTGAACCCGCTGCAGACTTGAAATCGGTTACTGAGCCGATAATCCGGCAATGAACACGGCAACCCGACGCTCGACGATCCACGTAGTTGCTGCTGCGGTTCTGCTAATCTCCACAGCAACGATCCTCGCAGCCGATCCTAACCGTCTCCGCGTCATCATTGAAACCGACGCCGGTGGCGATCCCGACGACGAGCAGTCGCTCGTGCGGTTTCTGCTCTATGCCAACGAATTCGACATCGAAGGCATCATCGCCAACCGGCCGCAGGCGCGCGACGGCGAGAACGAGAACCCCGAGCGCACCGGCCTTGGCATCGTGCGGCGTCAGCTCGACGCCTACGGGCATTGCTACGCCAACCTAGCGAGCAACGATGCTCGCTATCCCACGGCCGAGGCGCTGCGCCGCGTCACGGTGGCTGGCTACGACAGTGTGAACGACGGAGTCGCGCGGATCATCGCCGCGGTCGACGCCGACGATCCGCGCCCCGTGTGGTACGGCGATTGGGGCACCGATCATGGCGCCTCGAAGAACTGCCTGTGGCGCGCCCTCGATCAGGTGCTGCGCGAGCGCGGGCCCGCGGGGTACGCGCGGTTCAAGAGCCGGTTGCGGCTTTCCTCGAACGACGCCTTTGGCCCACACACGTACGAAATCACGCCGCCCTTTGCCCTGTGGATCGATACGTTCGAGCCAGAGATCAAAGGTCGCCGCTGGTATCACCAGTTCTCGCGATTGACCGCAGAGGCCGGCGGCATCGACCTCGAGCGCGACTTACGCACGGGGCACGGCCCCCTCGGAGCTCTCTACCCGACCAATACCACGCTTAAGCAGAAGGAAGGCGACACCATGGCCTTCCTCTATCTCGTGCCGACCGGCATGAACGACCCCGAGCAGCCGACCTGGGGAAGCTGGGCCGGTCGCTACGGATTACGGGCCGATCAACCCGGGAAGCAGTACTACTGGGCCGATGTGGTCGACAACTGGCACGGGGCCACGAACCGCGACAACACGTTGGCCCGCTGGGCCGTCGACCTGCAGAACGACTTCCGGGCCCGGCTCGATTGGTGCGTGCGGCCGTTCTCCGCTACGAACCATCCGCCGCGAATCGTCGTCAACGGCGAGAACACCGATCGCCCGCAGATCGTCGCCGCACATCCCGGCGACACGATCACGCTCGACGCGACGGCGACCACCGATCCCGATCGCAGTCCGCTCGAGTTCGAGTGGTTCGAGTACCGCGAGCCCGGCACGTATCGAGGAGCATGGACGTTGCCGCCGTCAGCGGAAGCGAAGCTGACCTTCGCGCTCCCGAAGGACCTCGGCAGCGCGGACCTTCATATCCTGCTGCGAGTGAGCGACCGTGGCGAGCCCCCATTGGCCTGCTACCGCCGCTGGGTGTTCCGCGGTTCGCGGCCCTAAAGCGCTCAAAAGAATTGGGCCGCACAGCGGTCCCTACGTAGGGTCCGCTATGCGGACCAACTTGCGCGCTCCATCAAACGAACCAGGGCGTTGCTGATCTCAGCAACGCCCTGGTTTCGATTCAGATTCTGCAAGCTGCCCGCGTGCCTGCGGCAGCTCCTCAGACTTTGCTTACTGCCACGAGGTATTCGGGGCAGGGCCGCCGGCCGGAGCGGCGTAGCTGTTGGTGCTGCTCGCACTCGGATAGCTGCCCGCCGAAGCCGGCATCGCGGCAGCCGAGCCATAGGCGGCCGGCGTCGCTGCACTCGGATAGACCGAGGCTGGCGAAGCAGTCGAGGTGCTCGAGTTCACCGCGCCGTTGAGTTCGTAGGCGGCCGGCACCACGCCAGCCTGCGTGCCGGCGGTCTGGCCGCTCGGGCTCATCCGCACGGTGCTGCTGCTCGACTTCGGATAGTCGGTGGTGCTGCCCGGGCGATAGGGCGATGCGGTGCGGCCCGCAGCCGGAGCGGCCTCGGCGCCAGGCATCTGATACTGGCTTACGCCGGGCGGGGTGTAGCCCGTGTTGCCCGGAGCGTAGTCACTGCCTTGACCGGCCTGATAGGAACTTTTTCCCATGGCCTCAC
>JAESFN010001025.1_pt1 | contig 15923 bp, 17 predicted proteins | sample 9269411 | NCBI WGS metagenome assembly JAESFN01 (sample SAMN14505399, study PRJNA617100) | algae metagenome | isolation source: Iphinoe sp. HA4291-MV1 and co-occurring heterotrophs from trail next to... | place: USA: Maunawili Falls, Hawaii | collected 2009-07-25
CGACGTACTTGGCGGTCAATGAGGTGGAGGAGACGTGAAGTGCATGGCCGCGCCCGGCCCGGCTATGCTCGCCCGATGAACCGCATGGAACGACACGGCCGCGGCGGCCTCGCCCGGCTCCGCTACCTGGACGGCGACTTCCAGGTGCTCACCCCGGGCAGCTTCGTGCACTGCGCCGTCACCGGCGCCGAGATCCCGCTCGACGAGTTGAAGTACTGGAGCGTCGAGCGCCAGGAAGCCTATGTCGACGCCGCCACCTCGCTCGGCCGCTTCCGGCCTGCGCCGGGCGGCACCTGACCAGCGCCTGTTAGGGACAAACTCAACGGTGCAGTAGCGGCGCGGCGTAAGCCTCCATCCTCTCCCTGCCATCACCCCTCACCGACTTCGCCCAAGCCTGCCTAGAGGCAGGCAAGGCTCCGTTGTCCTCTCCCCGTCCGAGAGAGGAGGGCGGGCCGCTTTCGGCGGAGGAGCGGACGGCGGCGGCGGCGGGCGTCGCTATCCAAGGACGGCGGCCGACCATGGACTCTCGAATCTACAGCTCAGAGCAGTGCTCATCGGGAGCAGACGTCCCGCCTCCTCTCCCGGGCGGGGAGAGGATAGCGGAGCACGATCGCTTGCGATCGATGCGGAGCTTGGTGAGGGGTGATGGCAGGGTGACGATGGGAAAGCCCAACGGCGACGGGCGGGACGGCGTCTTCGACGTCGCCTTCCGGCACCAGACAATCGCCACCATCGACATCCGCGCCCACGACCAGGCCTGAAGACGTGTCAACGATGTCTTCGGACACCTGTCCATCATCTCTCCGGTCTGTGCACCCGTTGGAGGGATAGCGAGACTTGCTTCGCGTAGGCGAAGCGTAGTCGAGCTTGGTGAGGGTCGAGACCTCTCCATTCCGTGCAGGAAAAGCGTCTCCTTTCGCGCCTGCCGCTTCGTCCAAGCGTCTCGCCCGCGTATGGTGCACCGAGAGCACCTTGCGCATGGCCGCAGGACCGGTGATGACATCCCCGCTTGCGACCAACAAGAACAACGGGGAGCGGGACGGGCATGCGGCGGCAGAAGAAGTTCTATGCCTGGGGCTATGCGGACGAGGACCTGACCGCGGACGAGATCGCGGCCTGGGAGGCGCCCATCGCCCGCCACTACGGGCTCGCCGGCTTCGACGTGACGCCACCCCCGACGGCAGCAGAGATCGTCCTCCGCCCGCCGCGCGTCGCGATTCCCGCTGCGCTCGCGGAAGTCGTCCGCGACGATCACCTCACCCGCCTCGAGCACAGCTACGGCAAGGCCTGGTTCGACGCCTGCCGCATGTTCATGCGCACGGTGCCCAATCCACCCGATGCGGTCGCCTTCCCGCGCAACGAGGCCGAGGTCGTCGCCGTCCTCGACTGGTGCGATGCGATCGGTGCGGTCGCCATTCCCTATGGCGGCGGCTCGTCGGTGGTGCAGGGCATCGAGCCGACGGCGGCCTTCGACAAGGTGGTGACCATCTCCCTCCGCGAGATGGACCGCGTGCTCGAGGTCGACCCGGTCAGCCACGCGGCGCGGATCGAGGGCGGCGTCTACGGTCCGCACATCGAGGACCAGCTCCGCGATACGCCCTTCACCATGCGCCACTACATGCAGGCCTATCGCTGCTCGACCCTGGGCGGGTGGATCGCCACCCGCTCCGGCGGCCACTACGCCACCCTCACCCCGCATATCGACGATTTCGTCGAGAGCATGCGCGTCATCACCCCGGTCGGCGCGCTCGAGACCCGCCGCCTCCCCGGCTCCGGCGCCGGCCCCAGCCCGGATCGCATGTTCCTCGGCTCCGAGGGCATCCTCGGCATCATCACCGAGGCCTGGGTGCGGCTTCGCAAGAAGCCGACCTTCCGCGCGGCACACGCGATCCGCTTCCCCGGATTCGATCACGGCGCCCGCGCCGTCCGCGACATCGCCCAGGCCGGGCTCTACCCGGCCAACCTCCGGCTCCTCGAAGCGCGCGAGGCGCTGCCCGGCGTGGCGTGGGACAACACCGACGCCCTGCTCATGCTCGCCTTCGAATCCGCCGACCATCCGCTCGACGCCTGGATGGCCCGCGCCCTCGAAATCTGCCGCGCCCATGGCGGCTCGCCCGAGCCCGCGGAGTCCGACGACAGCCCGCAGCGCGCCGGCGCGGCCGGTGCCTGGCGCGACAAGTTCATCCGCGCGCCGCACTACACCGAGCACGCCGTCGCCCGCGGCATCCTCGCCTGGACCTTCGAGACCGCGATGACCTGGGAGCGCTTCGACGCCTTCCACGACAGCATCACCGCCACCGCCCTCGACACCATCCGCCGCGTCACCGGCCGCGACGGCACCGTCACCTGCCGCCTCACCCACGTCTACCCCGACGGCCCGTGCCTCTATTTCACCCTCGGCGGCATCCTCGACAGGCGGGCGATGCTCGATCAGTTCATGGACATCCTCACCACCTGCACCGCCGCCGTGGTCGAGCATGGCGGCACCACCACCCACCACCACGCCGTCGGCCGCTTCCACCGCCCGTTCTACGACCGCCAGCGCCCGGACCTCTTCGCCGAGGCGCTCCGCGGCGCCAAGCGCGCCCTCGACCCCAAGGGCCTCATGAACCCGGGTGTGCTGATCGACCCGTGAGCCCGGCGCTCCGGTTCGACCGCACCGCGAGGACCATCGTGGCGCCGGCCAGCACCGCCGCTACCGCGAAGGCGAGCGCGGTGCCCCCGGCGACGGCGCCCGGCCCCGCACCGCCCGCGCCCGAGCCGAATGCGAAGACCGCGCCCATCGCCGACGCGCCGGTGATCAGCCCGAGGTTCCGGGCGAGGTTGAGCAGCCCGGCAATGGCGCCGCGGTCCGAGGCCGTCGCCCCGCCCATGATCGCCGTGTTGTTGGCGGCCTGGAACAGCGCGTAGCCTGCCGCGGTCGTCCCCACCGCCGCGGCGTAGCCGACGACGCCGATCGCCGCCGCGAACACCGCCAGCGACAGACAGCCCGCGACCATGGCGCCGAGGCCGGCCACCATCACCGGCGCGGCGCCGATCCGGTCCACCGCCCGGCCCGCCGGCACCCCGCCGACCGCCGCCATCGCCGGGCCGACCGACATCGCGAGCCCGATGCCGAACGGCGCCAGCCCGAGGCCCTCCGCCAGGAAGAACGGGCCGACCACCAGCGTCGTCATCATGATGGTCGCGACGAGGCCTGCCGACACGAGGCCCGCCCGGAGCCGCGCATCGGCGAGCGCCCGCAGCCGGACAAGCGGCGCCGCCGCCCGCGCCTCGATGGCAGCGAACAGGACCGCGCCGATCGCCGCTGCCGCCAGCAGCGCCAGGTTTGCGATGCCGAAGCTGCCGCGGCCGAGCGTCATCGACAGCGCATAGGCCGCGAGCGCCAGCGCCAGAACCAGCGTGCCCGCCCCATCGAAGGGCCGGCGCGCGGCGGCCTCCGTCCGTGGCGATGCGGGCACGGCGGCGTGGAGCAGGGCGAAGGTGGCGACGGCCAGCGCCGCGAGGAGCATGAAGATCGCCGGCCAGCCGAACGCCGCGATCAGGATGCCGCCGAGCGACGGGCCGAGGGCGGTGCCAACCGCGGACATCGTCCCGAGCAGGCCCATCGCACTGCCCATCTTCTCCCTCGGCACGACGTCGCCGGCCATCGCCGTCCCGAGCGCCATCATTACCGCCGCGCCCACGCCCTGTCCGGCCCGGGCCGCGATCATGACCCAAAGCTCCCCGGCGAACGCCGCGACGACGGAGGCGAGGGCGAAGACCAGCACCCCGCCGAGGAGCAGCCGCCGCCGTCCGATGACGTCGCCGAGCCGCCCGGCGCTGACAACCAGCGCCGTCATCGCCAGGAGGTAGGCGAGCACCACCCACTGGACGTCCTGGAACCCCGCCCCGAAAGCCGCGGCGAAGGACGGAAGCCCGGCATTGGCGATGCTCGTTCCGAGCGAGGGCAGGAGCATCGTCGCCGCGAGGCCGGCGAGCGGCCCCGCGGTGGTGCCGCGGGTGAAGGGCGCGGGCCAGGCGGTCATCGCGCACCCGCCCCGCCCGACGCCACCACCAGCCCAACCAGACGCCGCGCCAGCGGAGCCACGACCAGCACGACCGGAAAGGCGATGAGCCACGACGGGAGCCATGCACTCAGCCACAGGCCGGGGAAGCCGTCGCCGATGCCGGCGTGGCGGGCGGTGGCGATGCCCGAGACGATCAGGGACATGAGCCCCGACAGGACGAAGCCGAACAGGATGGGGGCGAAGCGGGCAGGCATGGGAGGTCTCCTTCGGGTTGATGTCCCGAAGAGCTAGGCCCGCGGCGCATATTGCGGAACGCGCAGCATTCGCATCTTATCCATGCACGAAACGCCATCTCATGGAGACACGTCGATGCCGGACCTCAACCTTCTCGTCACCCTCGACGTGCTGCTCACCGAAGGCAGCGTCGCCGGCGCCGCCCGCCGCCTCCGCCTCAGCCCCTCGGCGATGAGCCGCGCGCTCGCCCGGCTCCGCACCGCGACCGGCGATCCCCTCCTGGTCCGCGCCGGGCGTCGGCTCGTCCCGACGCCGCGGGCGCTCGAACTGCGCACCGAGGTGGGCGCCCTGGTCGAGAGCGCGAAGGCGGTGCTCCGGCCGGCCGACCGGCTCGATCTCGCCACGCTCGCCCGCCGTTTCACGCTCCGCACCAGCGAGGGCTTCGCCGAGACCTTCGGTCCGCGCCTCCTCGCGCTCGTCGGCGCCGAGGCGCCGGGGGTGGTGCTCCGGTTCATCGCCAAGGCCGACAAGGAGAGCGCGCCGCTCCGCGAGGGCGAGGTCGATGTCGAGACCGGCGTCGTCGATGCCGAGACCGCGCCCGAGCTCCGCGCCGCGCCGCTCTTCGCGGACCGCTGGGTGGCCGCGGTGCGGGACGGCCACCCCCTCGCCCGCGGCCGCCTCACCGCCGCGCGCTATGCCGGGGCAGCCCATGTCGTCGTCGTCCGCCGCGGCCTCCAGGGCGAGGGCATCGACGATGCGCTGGTGGCGGCGAAGCTCGAACGGCGGGTCGCCGCCATCGTCGGCGGCTTCTCCACCGCGCTCGCCCTTGCCCGCGATACCGACCTCGTCGCCACGGTGCCCGACCGGCACACGGCCGGCATCCGTCATGGCCTCCGCACCCTCCCCCTGCCGCTGGCGCTGCCCGCCTTCACCGTGTCGATGATCTGGCACCCCCGGATGGACGGCGACCTCGCCCACCGCTGGCTCCGCGCCTGCCTGCGGCAGGTCTGCGCCCCTCAACGCAGTCCGACGCGCAAGGCCTGACAGCGCCACACATGGCGTTCGGTGCACGGATCGTGTGCAGACCTTGCGCGTTCCGCCCTTCATTCTCCCGGCGTATGGAGAGGCGTCACATCGCCCGCAAGGAGGACTGGACCATGACGATGATCGCAAGTGCAGCAGCAGGAGCCACATTCGACAGCGGAGCCCTACCCCACCCCACGACAGCCAACCGCCCGGCCGACGCCTTCGCCGGCGCCAACGTCGCGACCGCCGACCAGCGCCGTGCGCGGCTCACCGGGTTTCTCTTCCTCGTCACCTTCGCGACCTCGATCCCGCCCTTCGTCTCGCTCTACGTCCCCGCCCTCACCGACCCGGGCTACGTGCTCGGCTCCGGCGCCGATGGCGCCGTCCCGCTCGGTGCGCTTCTCGAGATGATCCTCATCCTCGCCAATATCGGCACGGCCGTCGTGCTCTTCCCGCTCCTTCGCCGCGAGAACGAGGCTCTGGCCCTCGGCTTTGTCGCCGCGCGGATCATGGAGAGCGTGTTCATCGCCATCGGCATCCTCGGCGTGCTCGCGCTGGCGACGCTCCGGCTCCACGGCGCCGGCGCCGATGCCGACGCCGTGGGTGCGGCCGGGCTGGCGCTGGTGGCGATCCACGACTGGAGCTTCCTGCTCGGGCCCGGCTTCATCGTCGGCATCGGCAACGGCCTGATCCTCGGCGCCCTGATGTGGCGGACGCGCCTCGTGCCGCGCGCGTTGCCGGCGCTCGGCCTGGTCGGCGGCCCCGCCCTGCTTCTCGCCGCCATTGCCGTCCTGTTCGGCGTCATCGCGCCGGGCTCGACCTGGCAGATGGTCGCCACCGTGCCGGAGTTCTTCTGGGAGCTGCTGCTCGGCGTCTGGCTGCTCGCGCGGGGCTTCGACCCGCGGGCCCTCGCCGCCCTCGGCGCCCCGCGCCGGGGGTGATAACCGCGTCACAGACGCGCCCGGCCGGCTCGGGCAGTATCCGGCCCGTCGATCGGGAGGGAGTGGTGCAATGATCAAGTCTGTGATGGGTGCTGTCGTGGTCTCGGCCTGGGCCTCGGGCGCGGCGCTCGCCGCCGGTGCGCCGGGCCTCAAGCCGATCGATCCGGCCGCGTTCCAGAAGGGCATGGAGGATCTCGCCCGCGACCTCATGCTGCCGGGCGCCATGGTGCTTCTCTCGACGCCGCAGGGCGACATCGTCTTCGGCACCGGCACCACCGAGCTCGGCACTGCCAGCCCGCCGCGCGCCGACACCCATTTCCGCGCCGCCTCGAACACCAAGACCATGACTGCCGCATCGATCGTGCAGATGGTTCAGGAGGGCAAGGTACGCTTCGACGATCCGATCTCCCGCTACGTCGCGGGCGTCCCGGACGGCGACCGCATCACCATCGAGATGCTGCTCACGATGCGGTCCGGCCTGTTCAATTTCACCAATGCGCCGGAGCTCGCCGAGAGCCTCGAGACCGACCCCGACAAGGTGTGGACGGCCGACGAGGTCCTCGCCATGGCCTTCAAGCGGCCGGCGGATTTCGCCCCCGGCGCCGACTACGAATACAACAACACCAACTACTACCTCCTCGGCCTCGTCGCCGAGAAGGTGGACGGCAAGCCCCTCCGGGCCGTGTTCCAGGATCGCCTGTTCGGGCCGCTCGGCATGAAGAACACGGCCCTGCCGGAACCCGCGTCGAACGCCATCCCCGAGCCGCTGGCCCACGGCTACCTCTACGGCAGCGCGTCCTACGCCCTGGCCGATGCGCCCTACCCGGCCGATCTCGTCGCCGCCGCGAAGGCCGGCACGCTCGCGCCCGAGGATGACACCTGGCAGAACCCCTCGGCCTATTTCGCCGCCGGCGGCGTCATCTCCACCGCCGACGACCTTGCGACCTGGATGCAGGCGCTGGTCGGGGGCAAACTCCTCGATGCCAATTTCCAGAAGCAGTGGCTCGACAGCCCCGAGGCGCCGGTGCCGGGCGAGGACGCCATGCAGAAATACGGCTACGGTATCCTGACGCTGAGCTGGGGCGGCAACACCATGTACTATCACGAGGGCGAGATGCCCGGTTACCAGTCGTTCATGGGCTACGACCCGGAAAACGACGTCACCCTGGTGATCTGGACCAACCTCACGCTCGCCCTTGACGGCAGTCCCACCGCCAACACGATGATGATCAAGGTCCTCGACGAGATCTACGTGACCTCGCCGCTCGACGCGGTGAAGTAGGGGCCGATCCGGCCCCCTCCCTTTATTCGAGCGGAACTTCAGGCACGAACGCGCCCGCGAAGTCCTTGAACACGTCGATCGAATAGTTGTGGTCGGGGTCGGCGGTCTCGTCGACCGTGACCGAGATGGCGATCGCGAATTTCCGGGCCGGAAGGTAGGCCATGGTCGCGGCATAGCCGCTGAACGACGGAATCTGCAGGAACCAGCCGCGGCTCACCATGACCCCGAAAGCGTAGAAATTGTCCGCCGTCCAGCGCGAGAAGCCCGCCGTCGCCGGATCGAGCATGATCGCCTGCGACGCGGGCGTGAGCAGCGTCCCCTCCCCGACCGCGACCGCGCTTTTCAGCATGTCGGCGACGGTCGAGGTCTGCACCATCCCTTCCGCGATTGTCCAGGACGGGTTCCAGTAGGTCGATTCCTCGTAGCGGCCGCGCTCGCGGTCGAAGGCGTGCAGCACCGGCTCGGGGATGGACGCCGTCTGGCTGCTCACCGTGGCGGTTAGGCCGAGGGGAGCGGAGATGTTCTCCTCGAGCAGCTGGGCGAGCGGCTTGCCCGCGGCCTTCGCCAGCGCTGCGCCGAGGATGACGAAATTGGTGTGGGCGTAGGACCAGCACGTGCCGGGATCGCAATGCATGGGGTCGCCCAGGCCGATGGCGATCAGCTCGTCTGGCGTCCAGGCCCGGAAGGGATCGTCCTTCAGCGCCTGCAGGAAGCCCTCGTCCGCGACATAGTCGGCATAGCCCGACGTGTTGCGGATCAGCATCTCGAGCGTCACCTCGCCCGCCTTCGGATATTCGGGAAACCAGTTCGCCACCGGGTCGTCGAGCTTCACCACGCCCTGCTCGGCGAGCCGGAGCAGGAGGACGCCGAGATAGGTGATCGCCACCGCCCCGTTCCGGAAACGCATGTCCGGCGTCGCCGGCACGCCGGTCATCGTCTCGCCGCGCGCGGCGAGCCACGGCTCCGCCCCGTCCTCCGAGATGCCGATAAGGATGGCCTTGAGCGGGTACTTGGCGAAGGCCGCGTCGAGCGCCGCTTCGTAGCGGGCGACCGCCGCATCGTCCGCCGCACCGGCCGCGGTGGCCGACAGCAGCGCCAACCCGAAGGCCGCGAGCACATAGGCACGCTTCATGGCTAGTCTCCCTCCTTGACCAGGTCGCGCTATCGCGGCTTCCCTCCCTACGATGTCGGGACGGCCGCGGCTCAGGGGTTCACTGCCGTCCGGCCTGCGCGGACGGCATCGACGACCTCGCGAATCGCATCGGTGACGATCTGCGGATTGTCATGGTGGATGACGTGGCCGCTGTCGGTCTTGGTCACCAGCTTCCCGCCGGGCACCAGCGCGGCGAGATTGGCCTGCGCCACCTTCTGCGCCCGGTCGGTGACGTAGCCGATGTCGGGCGGCGTATCGGGCGCGAGCATCCCGTCCGCGATGAAGCCCGGGACGAGCGGCCCCCAGGGCCTGTCGGCGCTCAGCACGACGAGCGGCATCGGCTGGAGCGGCGGAGCGGCCAGGATCTGGTCGAAGCTGGGGTCGGGGTCTATCCGCTCGATGTCGGGATAGACCCTGATCGCCTCGGTCATGTCGCCATTGAGAATCGCCTTCTGCCATTCCCATTCCTCCGGCGTCTCCGCGGCGCGCAGGAACTCGGAGAGGGCGTCGACCAGCACCATCCCGTCGACATCCTCCGGATAGGTCATGGCGTAGTGCCGGACGACCAGGCCGCCATAGGAATGGCCGACGATCACGAACGGCGTGTCGATCCCCGCCGCCGTGACCAGCGCGTGGAGGTCGGCGACGGATGCGGCGACGTTGGTCGGCTGCGGCACCGGATCGCTGCGGCTCGGCCCATCGTCGGGGAGGACGATGCCGGGACGGTCATAGGCACAGACGCGGGTGAACCCGGCAACGTCGGCGAAGACCGGCGAGTCCTTGCTCCATTCGTCGGCCGATGCGCGGCCGCCGGGAACGATGAACACCGTCGGCGATCCCGTGCCGCGGCACTCGAGATACATCTTCCGATCGCCGCCGATGTCGACCAGGCCGGCGAAGTCGCCGTCGGCAGCTAAGGCCGCCCCGCTCAGCGGGGCAATGACAGAAGCAGCAAGCAGGAGAGTACGCCGAGGCATAACGGGAGGGCTCCTCACATCGGTCACGAGACACCGGCGGCGATGCACCGCCGGATGCCGGTCGGGGAGGGTAGAGCCGAACCAGTGGCGCGCGAAAGGGCGCGCGTCACACCCGCCGGTCGGCCGCCTCACCGCACCCTGAGCGCGGCCGCCTCGATCATTTCGCCGACTGCGGCCGCATTCTCGAACTCGAGCGTCACGGCGAAGGCGGACGACTTCTCGCGGAGTTGCGCAAGCGTCCCGCCCGTCGCGCTGGCGAGCCGGGCCATGTCCTTTTCGGTGGTGACGAGGCGAAGCCGCTCGGCCTCGGCGCGGGCGAGCAGCACCGCCGCGTCGGCGTCGGTGTAGCGATAGTGGTCGCCGAACGGCATCGTCCGCTTGACCGTCGCCCCCGCCGCGGCGAGCGAGGCGAAGAACTTCTCCGGCCGCCCGATGCCGGCATAGGCGAGGAGCGGCTCTTTCCGCCATTCCTTGACCCGCGCCGGCTTGATCGCGGCGCGGAGCACCGGCCGGCCCGCCCGTGCCGCCGTCCGGATCAGCGGCTCCGCCCGTTCCCCCTCGCCGATCACGACCAGCGCATCGGCGCGGCGGAGCTGCACCGCAAGCGGCGCGCGGAGCGGGCCCGCGGGCGTCACCATGCCGTTGCCGACGCCCACCTCCGGGTCGACGCAAACCAGCGTCACATCCTTGGCGAGCGAAGGGTTCTGGAACCCGTCGTCCATGATGATCAGGTCGACGCCCTTCTCGAGGAGCACCCGCGCCCCCGCCGGGCGGTCGCCGCCGACCACGGTCGGCGCCGCGGCGGCGAGGAGCAGCGGCTCATCGCCCACCGTCGCCGCATCGTGGACCGCAGGGTCGACGAGGAGCGGCCCCTTGGCGGTGCCGCCATAGCCGCGCGTCAGGTAGCCCGGCTTGAGGCCCCGGCCGCGGGCGATCTTCGCGAGCGCGAGGCAGGTCGGCGTCTTGCCCGCGCCGCCGACGACGAAATTGCCGACACAGACCACCGGCACCGGCGGGCGGAAGCGCGGCTCCCGCCCCATCCGCCACGCCGCCACCTGCCCATAGAGCTTCGCCGCGGGCCAGAGGGCGACGGCGGCGCCGCTCCGTTCCGGCCGCCACCAGAAGCGCGGCGCGCTCAAGGCGCGTTGGCCGCGAGCTGCGGTCGGGCCGTCGGCGGTTCGGCGAGGTAGGGCCCGAGCGCCGTCCAGGTCGCCGCCATCGCGCCGGTGAAGGGCCGGAGCGCGCCTTGCGCCTCGGTGACGCTCCGCGCCCGGAGCGCCTGGTCGGCGAGGAGGCGCGCGACGGCTTCCGCCAGCGACGCCGCGTCGTCGACCGGCCTCGCCGCCGGCACCGCTGCGTCGAGCGCGACATAGACGTCCGCGAAATTGTGGACGTGCGGGCCGTGCAGCGCGACGGTCCCGAGGCCGACCGGCTCGATCGGGTTCTGCCCGCCATGCTCCACCAGCGAGCCGCCCATGAAGGCAACCGGCGCCACGCGATAGAGCAACCCGAGTTCGCCGAGCGTGTCGGCGACGTAGATCTCGACCTCCGGCGCAAGAGGCTCCTCCGCCTTCCGCCGGGCGACCCTGAACCCTCGCGCCGCAAGCATCGCCGCGATGTCGGGGCCGCGCTCCGGATGGCGCGGGGCGATGACCGTCAGCAGGCGCGGATGGCGGGCGGCGAGCGCCCGGTGCGCCTCGGCGACGATCTCCTCCTCGCCGGGATGGGTGCTCGCCGCCATCCACACCGGCCGCACGCCGATCTCGGTCCTGAGTGCGGCCACCGCTTCCGGCGTGGCGTGGAGCGGCGGCGAATCGAACTTGAGGTTCCCCGTCACCACCACCCGCGGCGCGCCGAGCGCGCTGAAGCGCTCGCCGTCGCGCACGCTCTGGGCGAGGCAGAGTGAAACCCGCGACAGCATTGCCTCGACCACGCTCCGGTAGCGCTTCCAGCCGTTGAAGCTCCGGTCCGACATCCGCGCATTGGCGATCACCAGCGGGACGCGGCGGGACGCAAGGCTCATGATCGCCTGTGGCCACATCTCGGATTCGACGAAGACCGCGAGGTCCGGCCGCCAATGGTCGAGGAACGCCTCGGTCCACGGCTTGCAGTCGATCGGGGCGTACTGGTGGATGGCACCGGCCGGCAGCCGCTCGGCCGCGATCTTGGCCGAGGTCACGGTGACGGTGGTGAGGAGGACGGCAAGCTTCTCCGCCCGGAGCTTCCGGATCAGCGGCAGCACCGCGATCGTCTCGCCGACGCTTGCCGCATGGAGCCAGACCAGGCGTCCCGCCGGCCGCTCGCGCGCCGTCCTGCCGTAGCGCTCGCCGAGGCGGGCCGGGTCTTCTTTTCCCTTCCGCACCCGCCAGCCGAGCAGCAGCGGCGCCACCGGCCGGATCGCGACCCCTGCCAGCCGGTAGAGGCCGAAGGCGGTGGTGGCGGCGACGCTACCCACGGCGGCGGTCGACGATGCGGTAGGCCCGCTCCGTCGCTTCGTTGAGGGTGTCCTCGACCAGCACCCGCTTCGCCTCGAGCAGCGCCGCGTCCGCATCCTCGGGGACGTGCACCGGCTCGCCGACCGCGATCACCGCCCGGCTGAAGGGCAGGTTGATGGTCGAGCGGTCCCAGCTCTTCACGTCGACCCGGCGGCTGCTCGCATAGGCGATCGGCACGATCGGCCGGCCGCTCGTCCGGGCGAGGCTGACGATGCCCAACCCGGCACGGCGGGCGGCGAGGTTGGAGATGTCGGCCGTCATGGTAACGCAGGCGCCCTCGGCGAGCGCCGCCTTCATCTCGACGAATCCGGCGAGCGCCCCCTTCTCCATCATGCGTGAGGGATCGCGGGCGGTCGAGCCACGGATCGTCTTCACCCCCAGCTTCTCGGCGACCAGCGCATTGATCTCGCCGTCGCGGCTTCGCGAGATCAGCACCCGGGCGTCGAAGTCGAAGATGCGGGCGAAGGGCAGCATGAAATGCTGCCCGTGCCACATGGTGAAAATCACCGGGTTGAGGTGGATGTAGCGGGCGAAGGCGTCGGGCGGGTCGAAGTGGAAGGGACTCGTCCAGTTGACGAAGCGGAGATAGTTGGCGGCGAGCCCCGCTACGCCGCGCTGGAAGCCCCGGCTCTGCAGAAGGCGGGTCGAGAGCCGCGGCTTTCGCCGCTTCCTCGCGGCCGGCGCAGCCTCGGTGGCGGGCGCCGCAGTCGGCCTTGCCTGTTCCGCCGCTTCTGCCGATTCGTCCATGTCGCCGGGTCAGCGGCCCGTCGCCGGCGCGGTCGCCTCGGGGTCGAGCAGGCGGTGGAGATGGACGATGAAATAGCGCATGCGGGCGTTGTCGACCGTCGATTGGGCCTTGCCCTTCCACGCGTCGTAGGCGGTGCGGTAGTTCGGGAAGATGCCGACGATGTCGAGCCCGGCGAGGTCGGCAAAACGCAAGCCCCCGATATCGTCGAGTTCCCCGCCGAATACGAGGTGGAGAAGCTGGGGCGAGGCCCCGTTGTCCCTGGTCCTGTCGTCGTTTCCGGCCATCACCGCGGCTCACTGTCGACTCGGCGCACCAGCTCGACCACATCGCCGAGGAGCGCCGGATTCGCGGCAATCAGCATCGGGTGAGCGGTGTCGCGCTGGTTGTAGCGCAGCTTTCCGCCGTCGAGCGGGGCCAGCCGCGCCCCGGCTTCGTGCACCAAAAGATCGGCAGCCGCAAGGTCCCAGTCCCGGGCATTGGGCTTGGCGATGGCGACGTCGATCTCCCCGCTCGCCACGAGCGCAATCCGGTAGGCGAGCGAGGCGACGAAACGCGGCTTCCGCGCGACGCCGCTCGCGGCGACCGCGCCGGCATAGCGCCGGCTGCTCGCAAAGCGGGCATCGCCGAGGGAATCGCGGGTCGCGGCGGCGAGTCGCCGGCCGTCGGCAAAGGCCCCCTCGCCCTCGATCGCCTGGAAAGTCACGCCGAGCGCCGGCCCGGCCAGCACCGCGACCACCGGCCGCCCGGCCTCGACCACGGCGAGCGAGATGGTCCATTCCTTGGCGCCGAGGAGGAACGCCCGCGTCCCGTCGATCGGGTCGACGACGAAGACCCGCTCCCGGTCGAGCCGCGCCTCGCTGTCGGCGGTTTCCTCGGAGAGCCAACCATAGTCCGGCCGCGCCCCGAGCAGGATTTCGGCCAGGCGCTTGTCGACCGCATAGTCGGCCTCGCTCACCGGCGAGCCGCCTTCTTTTTCCCAGACCTGCGGGCTCTTCTGGAAATAGCTCAGCGCAAGCTGCGCCGCCTCCACGCCCGCGCTCTGGAGAAGAGCGAGATCGTCGGCCCGCGACGCCTCCACCCCGCTCACCGCCCCGCGATGGTCAGCCCTTCGACGGCGACCGTGGGGGCGTTGACCGAGAAGCGGTAGACAAGATCATTGGCCGGGGTGAGGTTCATGAACATCTCGCGGAGATTGCCGGCGACCGTGATCTCGCTCACCGGCTCGGCGAGCTGGCCGCCGCGGATGGCGAATCCCGCCGCGCCGCGGCTGTAGTCGCCGGTGATGAGATTGGCGCCATGGCCGATCATCTCGGTCACGTAGAGGCCCTCGCCGATCGCGGCGATCATCGCCTCGGGGGTCTGCGTCCCCGGAACCAGCGTCAGGTTGGTCGCGCCCGGCGACGGGTTGCCGCCGCCCCGCGACGCGTGGCCGTTGGTAACGAGGCCGAGTTCCCGCGCCGTCGCCGAATCGAGGAACCAGCGCTGGAGCACGCCGTCGGTGACGAGGTCGAAGGCTTCCGGCGCCACGCCCTCGCCGTCGAAGGGGCGCGAGGCGAGGCCGCGCGGGCGAAGCGGATCGTCGGTGATGCGGATGCCGCGGGCGAGGATCTGCTGGCCCATCCTGTCGCGGAGGAAGCTGGTCTTGCGGGCAATCGAGGACCCGTTGGTCGCCCCGGCCACGGCGCCGACCAGGCTCGTCGCCACCCGCGGGTCGTAGACCACCGTGCCGCGGCCGGTGGGCAGCGTCTTCGGGTTCAGCCGCCGTACCGCCCGCTCGCCCGCCTTCCGGCCGATCGTCGCCGGGTCGGAGAGGTCGGCGCGGTGGACCTTCACCTCCGATTCGTAGTCCCGCTCCATGCCGGTGCCGGTCCCGGCAATGGCCGAGGCGGCGAGGCTGAAGCGCGAGGTGAGGTACGAGCCGGTGAAGCCGTGCGAGGTGGCGAGCACCAGGCCGCCGAGCGACCAGCCAGCCGAGGCCCCGCCCGAATTGGTGACGCCGTCGACGGCGCGCGCGGCGTCCTCGACCGCAAGCGCCATCTCGTTCATTTCCGCCGCCGAGGGGATCGAGGCGTCGAGCACGTCGAGGTCGGGGAAGGCCTTCGCCAGCCGGTCGGCGTCGGCGAGCCCCGCGTAGGGGTCCTCCGGCGCCACCCGCGCCATCGCCACGGCGCGTTCGGCGAGTTCGGCCGGGTCGCTGACGACATTGGCGGAAACGTTCGCCGTCCGCCTGCCGACGAACACCCGGAGGGTGAAATCGTCGCCCTCGGCCCGCCCGGTCTCCTCGATCTTGCCGAGCCGGACATCGACGGAAAGCGAGATGCCCCGCACGCAGACGGCGTCGGCGGCATCGGCCCCGGCGCGCTTCGCCGCCTCCACCAGGCGGGCGGCGCGGTCGGTCAGGTCGGACTGGTCGAGGATGGCGGTCATGGGCTCTCTCTCCGGAAGCCCCTCATCTATGGCCGATAGGCCGCAGGGACAAGGCGGGGAGACCCGGGGCGTTTGAGCGGACTAACTACTTCACCTCAACAGCCAGGTCTCGCAATCCGAACAGCATTGTTGGCTTTGCTTCGAGGCATCTCGAGCACCATTGACGCGAGTCTCCAACTAGAGTCTCAACCGGTCACTTTTCGCTGAACGGCGTCGTGGATCATCGCAGGGGGCAATTGCAAATGGCCACCGAGGATCGCACTGAGTTCATCAAGTCGACCTAGCCACCCATGGCGTTTGAAGCCGATGACCTTCGCGCCAACCGGACGATCGTCCTCCAGCGAATAGTCGAATTCAATGCCACCAGGCCGGCCATCCCCCTCGTAGGGCTCAGGATCGCCAATGGTGATGTGAACGACATCCACCGGTCGGTCGTAGATTATCTTGAGGATTGGTAAACTCCTCACGTGTCTAGCGGCTGCTCTGGCCATAGAATCTTGAGCTTCCTCGAATCTTTAAAATCCCTGCGGTAGCCAAAGCTCGCAATCGCAGGCTTCGGCTGGGCCTCCGGGTCTACAATCACCGCGAAAGGGGAACCTCCCTTCGGACTGGTTTCCGTCGGGTTGACGA
>JAESFN010001026.1_pt1 | contig 15894 bp, 15 predicted proteins | sample 9269411 | NCBI WGS metagenome assembly JAESFN01 (sample SAMN14505399, study PRJNA617100) | algae metagenome | isolation source: Iphinoe sp. HA4291-MV1 and co-occurring heterotrophs from trail next to... | place: USA: Maunawili Falls, Hawaii | collected 2009-07-25
CGAGAACATGTCCACCATGCCGTCCTCGATGCGGCCGGTGTCGGTGGCGATCCGGCTGGTCAGCTCGCCCACGGCCTGCTTGTCGTGGTAGCCCATGGGCAGCCGCAGCAGGTGCCCGAACACCTCGGTCCGGATCTCGGCGGTGATCCGCTCCCCCGCGCTGTTCATCGCCCGGTCGCCGAGGTAGTCGAACGTGCCGGACAGCGTGCTGATCAGCAGTACCGCGACCGCTGCGGTGCCGAGCATCGCGACGGGCCCGGTGCCGAGGGCGGTGGCGATCGAGCCGGCGACCCCGACCGGCCGGGTGCCGTGCACGACGTGGTCGATGACCAGGGCCAGCGGCCAGGGGGCGGCGAGGTCCGAGGCCAGCTCGCCGAAGCGCAGCGCCACCCCACCGAGCAGCCGCCCGCGCTGGCGACGGGCGTACTCCCGGTAGCGCCACAGCTGGCGCAGCATGCCCAGGTCGACGGCGCGTGCGGTCATCGGCCGGCCGGCGCGGCCAGCCCGGCGCGGGCCTCGTTCCGAAGCCGGGCGTTGCTGGCTCCCGGGCGGATGCCGTGCGCGGCCATCGCGGACAGCACCGGTCCGGCCAGCCCGGGATCGGCCTGCAGCATGGCCTCCAGCGGCCCGGAGAAGTACCGCATGCGCCGCAGCGCGTCCTCCCCGACCCCAGACCCGAACTCGGGTCCGGCCCGCTCGGCGACCAGCGCCAGGCCGCGCAGCAGCATCCGGTCGAACCGGCGCGCCGGGTGACCCTCGGCGATCACCGCCCGGCGGGCCGACCAGCAGGCCGACGCCCAGATCGTGCCGTCGGCGTGCGGGTCGGTGGCGGCGCCCCGGAAGTGCTCCATCGTCCAGCGCGGATCCAGCCGGCGCCGCCGCTGGTCGTTCTCCGCCAGCGCCGCCCGGTGCCAGGCGTAGATGTCCGGCCGGTCGAGCATGACGGCCGCCAGCAGGTCGCAGGTGCCCTCGTCCACCGCCACCTTCTTGTTCGTCTGCCCGGTGTGCGGCCGGTGGCGGTTGAGCCGGAAGTCGGCGGTGTGCCGGCAGATGTGGTGCGCGATCTCGTGGTGGACGATGGCCAGGTTGTGCGACGGGGCGGCGAAGTAGCCGCCACCGGGGCCCTCGAGGTAGCCGCTGCCCCCGCCCAGGTGTATCTCACCGGTGGGTCGGACCGGGCCCGGCTCCGGCGGGTCGTACCGGCGGGCGGCCACCCGGTAGTGCCCGCCACCCCAGGGGCGCCGCTGCTCGTGCAGCCCGATCCGCACCAGCAACGGCGGGAGGTCGCGTCCGAGCAGCTCACCGGCGGTCCGCAGGGCCCATTGGGCGTGGTAGGCGACGTTGACCACCCCGAAGGCCCGGGCCTGCCGCTCGGCCGGGCGGGGGGCCAGCGGGCCGCCACCCCCGGCGGGCTCCGCCCGGAGGTCGGCCGAACCCCCGTGGCCGTCGAACAGCGTCCCCGGCCGCTCGTCGAGCACGGTGACCTCGGGCAGGCTCAGCCGGGCCGGGCCGACCTCGAGCACGTCCAGCGTCACCTCGGCGAGCCGGCCGGGTCCGGGCGCGGAGCCGGGCAGGTAGACGAGGCCGGGCAGTACGTCGATGGTCATGTGGTCCCGGAGATCAGACGGCCGCCGGGCCGCGGGTGAGCTCGTCTTCCCAGTCGGTCCCGTTCCCGCTCAGCAGGTCGATCACCCCGCGGTCGGCCAGCTCGCCCGGTGTGCGCACCGGCAGCCCGGTGGCCGCGGCCGTCTCCCGGCTGGCCAGCGGGCTCGCGGTGACCACACCGCTGATGATGTGCACCCGGACGCCCAGCCGCTCCAGCAACTCGACGCCGGCCACCGCGGCCAGGCCGTCGCCGACGGCGAGCACCACCTGGTCGGCGAACCCGGGCAGCTGCGCGGCGAGCGCGCGGGTCTCGTCCTGCAGGACGCCGTCGGCCACCTCCAGCACGGCGACCTGAGCCCCGTCGGCGACCAGTGCGCTGCGCATGTCGTGCATCGCGGCGCTGAGCCGGTCCGCCGGGTAACCGAAGGTGGACGGCATCCCGAAGTCGATGAAGTCGATCACCCGGTGCGCCCCGGCGTCGAGGTAGGCCCAGTGGTCCTTGCCGCTGCCCGAACCGGTGACCTTGGCCGCGCCGACCCGCAGCCCGGCCCGGGCGAGGCCGCGGATGATCGCCGAGGCGGTGGTGGTCTTGCCGGCGTTCATCGACGAGCCGAGCACCACCACGGTGCCCAGAGCGGGCTCGGCCCGGTCCGGCCGGGCCCGGGCGAAGCTGTCCAGGGACAGCGGCGCGCCGTCGCGGTCGACCAGCGCGCCGGCCACCTCCAGCTCGGTCGGGACGCCGCGGCGGCTGTGGGCCGAGGCGACCCGGCCGATCAGGCCGCCGGCGGTCAGCAGGTGCACGGACTGCGCCGAGGAGAGGTAGCCCTCGAAGAAGTCGGTCGCGTAGCGGTTGCCGTAGGCCCCCACGACCAGGTCGCCGTCGTACAACCGGACGCGACGCCCGGCGGGGTTCTCCAGGTACTCGTGCTCACCGACCGCGGTCACCGACGAGACGACCAGGTCGCCCATCCGGGGCTTCCGGGACACCGGCCCGAGCCGCACATCGTCCGGGGAGGCCACCCGACGGGTCAGGTAGCTCCACTTCGCCGTAGCGAGTCCTCGCATCACGCCTCCCGCCGCTCGAACGTGCACCACCGCATCGAGCCGGCCCCGGTCCGAACAGTCGTTGCCTGTCACCTCAAGGTTGCACAAGACCGCGGGCCGGCTCCCACACACCACCTGATTACCTGGGCGGTGGCTCCGGCCACCCTGCGGGGAAACTCCAGTTCACAGGTCTGTAACAGGAAGAACTCATCGATCGGGCGCGGTGATCGACGCTGAGCCGGTGCTCAGGAAGTGGCCCGGGGCACTCTCCGGGGAACGCGCGCGGTCAGCTGGCCCGGGTTCGCGGCAGGTCATGGCCGGCCCGGGACGGCCCGGCCGGCACCGCTTTCTCCAGGTCCTCCTTGGCCTTGGCCGCGTAGATGTCGACGTACTCGTTGCCGCTCAGCTCCATCAGCGCGTACATGATCTCGTCGGTGATCGAGCGCTGGATGAAGCGGTCGGCCGACATGCCGTTGTACCGGGAGAAGTCCAGCGGCTCGCCGATCCGGATGGTGACCTTGTGCGGGCGCCACAGCCTCGAGCCGATCGGGTTGACCTTGTCGGTGCCGATCATGGCCACCGGGATGACCGGCACCTCGGCCTCGACCGCCATCCGGGCCAGCCCGGTCTTGCCCTTGTACAGCCGGCCGTCCGGCGACCGGGTGCCCTCCGGATAGATCCCGACCAGCCGCTCCTCGCGCAGCAGCCGGATGCCGGTGTCCAGGGCCGCGCGGGCCGCGTTGCCGCTACCCCGGTCGATCGGCACCTGGCCGACCCCGGTGAAGAACTGTTTCTTCAGCCAGCCCACGAACCCGGGCTGGGTGAAGTACTCCCGCTTGGCCAGGAACACGATGCGCCGCTCCACCATGGCCGGGAGCAGGAACGAGTCCGCCACCGCCAGATGGTTGCTGGCGAGCAGGGCCCCACCGGTCGCCGGAATGTGCTCCGCGCCCTCGATGGTCGGACGGCACCAGAGCCGGAGCAGCGGGCCCAGAAGCACGAGCTTGAGCAGCCAGTACAGCACCGAACGCTGCCTCCCTCTGCCGAACACCGCCGACCGCCGGGGCTCAGCCTAATTGAGCCGACGGCGCGGCGAACAACATCCGGCTCCCATTGCGCCGAGGTCCGTGTCACCATGGCCCGGTGAGCCCGGCTCCGCCCGACCGACAGCCCGACGACCACGACGACTCTCGAGGCGGTTCCCCGGACCCGTCGGCCGGTTCCTCGGCGGACATGTCGGCGGAGTTCGAGCAGATCGTCGCAGGTCTGCGCGCCGAGGGCGGCCTGCCGGTCTGGCCGGAGGAGCGGGCCACCCCGCGCACCGGCCCGGTCCGCCCGCACCGCCCGGAACCCACCCGGCTGGACCGGACCGACACCGAGCGGCCCGACACCGAGCGGCCCGAGAGCGATCGGGCCGACACCGATCGGGCCGGCGCGGATCAGGCCGGCGCGGATCAGGCCGGCGCCGCGCAGCCCGAGCCGGGTCGGTCCGGGCTCGACCGCACCGGACTCGACCGCACGGGACCCGGGCGCGCCCAACCTCCCCCACCGGCCGCGCCCGAGGACGACCACTTCGTTCCCCCGGACCCGCCGCCGATGCCCCCGCTCGGCCAGGCGGCGGCGGTCGGGGTGGCGTTGCTCGCGCTGGGCGTGCTGCTGGTGGTCTCGCCCGACCTGCTGGGGCTGTCCGAGGCGGCCGGGATGACCCTGGGTCTGGTCACCCTGGCCGGCGGGCTGGGCTGGCTGGTGCTGCGCTCCTGGTCCACCGACCCGCCCGACGACGTCGACCCGACCGACGACGGCGCCCGTTTCTAGCGACCCGGGCGGCTCGCTTCCACCGGCCCGGGCCGGGGCCCGCTTCTACCGGCCCGCACCCGCCGGCGAGGGCCCGCTTCTAGCCTCCGGCGCCGGTGAGGTGCTCCCGGGCCAGCTGGGCGGCGCCGACCACCGCGCCGTTCTCCCCGAGCCGGGCCACCCGGATCCGCGCCGCCGGCCGGTGCCGGGCCCCGGTCAGGGCCCGGGCGTAGTGCTCCCGGGCGGCGTCCAGGAACAGGTCCGCCGACCCGGACACCCCGCCGCCGATGACCACCAGCTCCGGGTCGAACACGTCACCGACCAGCGCCAACCCCTCCCCCAGCCACCGGGCCAGCTCGGCCACCGCGCGGACCGCCGCCGGGTCACCGGCCCGGGCCGCGTCGGCCACCTCCAGCCCGGTGAGGCCCGACGGCTCAGCCGGGTCGCCCGCCGGGTCGCCCAGCTCGTCGTACGTGGTCACCAGGGCGGTGCCGCTGCAGTACCGCTCCCAGCAGCCTCGCTTGCCGCAGTCGCAGGCCCGGCCGTCGGGCATCACCCGCAGGTGCCCCAGCTCCGGCGCCACCCCGAACGCGCCCCGGTAGATCCGGCCCTCGACCAGCAGCGCGGCGCCGATGCCGGTGCCGAGCGCGACGAACACGGTGCTGGCCCAACCTTCCCCGTGGCCGGCGGCATCTCGGGATCCGGCACCGAACCGCTGCTCGGCCAGCGCGGCGGCGTTGGCGTCGTGCTCGACGACCACCGGCAGGCCGCACCGCTCGGCCATCCGGTCGGCCAGCGGGGCGTCCCGCCACGGCAGGTGCGGGGCGAACCGGACGGTCCGCCGGTCCGGGGTGACGAACCCCGCCACCGCCAGCCCCACCGCCGCGACCTGGTGCCGGACCCCGAGCTCCTTGACCGCGCCGGCGATCGTGCCCTCCAGCGCGGACTCGTCGCCGGCCGACGCCGACCGCACGGTGTCCAGGATGGTGCCGGACGGGTCGACCACGCCGGCCCGGACGCTGGTACCACCGACGTCGACGCCGACCGTCAGTGCGGGTTCACGGTTCAGCACGCGTCCCGCGACGCCGTTCCGTCTCCCCGGGAGACCTGGATCCGCTGCACCCCGCGCGCCTCGTCGCCGGCATCGCCACCGGGACCGGCTCCCGGCGTGGCGAAGCCGGCCGAGCTGGCCCCCATGCCCTCGGCCAGCGCCGCGCGCAGGACCGCGACCAGCCCGGTGGCGTGCTCGGCCAGCCGCACCGCCAGCTCCGACCGGCCGCCGCGCATCACCGTGATCACCGCGCACACCGGGCACGAGTCGCAGGCCGGGGCCGGGTTCTCCCCGTCGGCCGGCGCCGGTGCGTCCCGGACCTGCTCGATGTAGGGCTCGACCATCTCCAGCGCGCCGAAGACGTACTTCCGCAGCTCGTCGGCCAGCGCGGCGTGGTCGCCGGAGTGGTCACACGCCGCGCTCACCGCAGCATCCAGACCGACGGGTCCGGCCGGAACACCACGACCAGCTGGTCGGCGCCGATCCGGGCGCCGTGCACGGTGCAGCGACCCAGCATCGAGGGCAGCGCCACCAACCGCCGTACCCCGCTGACCGTGACCGCCAGCTCGTCGTCGACCCGGGAGAGGTCCAGCGGGGTGTCGGCGGCCAGCCCGGGCAGCCGCAGGACCAGCTCGAACTCCGACTCCAGGGACGTGCCGTCGCCGGCGGTGCGCCGGACCTCGAGCAGCGGGGCGCCGTCCGCGCCGGCCAGCGGCTCGTCCCGGCCGTACAGCTCGTCGGCCAGCTCGACCAGCGCGGGCACCCCGATCGGCTCGGCGGCGGTGTAGGGCACGATCCGCAACCCGGGGCCGTCCGCGCCGGACCCGTAGGTCGCGGTCAGCTCGGCCAGCACCTCCCGCTGCTCGGCGTGCCGTTCGCGCAGCCAGCGGGCGGCCGGGCCGCGGTAGGACGGCGCGATCGGCGGGGCCGCGCGGTTGGCCACCACACCGTCGACCCGCAGCCCGTGCAATGCCAGCGCGGTCATCGTGCGCCGGGTCTCGGCGGCCACCATCCGCTCCGGGGTGAGCACCAACCGGATGCTCGTGGTGGCGTGGTCGGCCAGCATCTCGCGCAGGCCGGTGAGGTGGTCGGCCAGCCGGCCCAGGGCGTCGGCGGTGGCGTCCCAGCGCAGCGCGGCCGCCCCGGCCTGCCCGGCGCGGCTGCCGGGCGCCCCGTTCGCCACGCCGGCCAGCAGGCCGCGGACGGCGCGACGGTGGGCCGGGTAGAGCCGCTCCAGGTAGCCGGAGATCGCCTCGGGCAGGGCGAGCAGGCGCAGCGTCTCGGCGGTGGGTCCACAGTCGACGACCACCGCCTGCCAGGTGCCCTCGCGGGCCGCGCGCCGGACCTCGCCCAGGGCCAGCAGGTCCTCCACGCCGGGCAGCACGGTCAGCTCGTCGGCCACCATCTCGTCCACCCCGGCCCCGGCCAGCACCGAGCGCAGCGATCCGCGCAGCTCCGACCAGCTGCCCTCGAGCAGGGCCCGGGAGTCCAGGTGGGCGGCGAACAGCCCGGTGTCGACCTCGTGCGGGTCCGCGCCGAGCGGCACCCCCAGCGCGTCGCCGAGCGAGTGCGCCGGGTCGGTCGAGATCACCAGCACCTTGCGGCCGGACCGTGCCACCCGGGCGGCGGTCGCCGCGGCCAGCGTGGTCTTCCCCACGCCGCCCTTCCCGGTGAACAGCACGATGCGCACTGCGTGAACCCCGCTCCGTTGTGCCCTAGCCACCCCGGCGGCCGCGCCGCCTACCCGCCCCGGGGGCCCGGCGAGGATACCCCGAGGTCATCAGTGACCTCCGGCACGCTCCACCCGCCGCTTGAGCTCCTTGAGCGCCTGGTCGATGATGATCTTCTCGGCCTTGCGCCGCAGCATGCCGATCATCGGAATCGCCAGCTCCACGCTAAGCGTGTACGTGACCTGTGTCGACCCACCCGTGGGCGCCAACACATAGGAACCCCGCTGGGCCTTCTGCATCGTGCCCTTGGTGAGGTGCCAGTGCACCGAGAGGCCGTCCGGGGCCCACTCGTAGTCCAGGGTGTAGGTGTCCTTGAACGCGCCGGCGTCCAGCCCGAACACCACCGACCTGGCCTTGCCGTCGGGACACTCCTCCAGCACCTCGGCGCTCTTCACCGCGCCCGCCCATTCGGGGTACGCGGGGAAGTCGGCGATCACCGTCATGATCCGCTGCGGGTCGGCGGCGATGGAGATCGACTCGGTGGTGCTGTCGGCCATGCCGCTTACGCTACCGAGGGGGGTACGGGGGCCCGATCACCAGGTGAGCTGGTAGGGCCGCTCGCTGCGGCGGAAGTGACCCACGTTGACGCATTCGGTGACCCCGATCCGGGCCCGTGCGGCCAGCGGCTGGTGCACGTGCCCGAAGACCGCCGCCCTCGGCCGCTCCTTGGTGATCATCTCGAGCAGTGCCGGGCTGGCCGCCTCCGCCCGCCGGGACCGCACGTCGTAGGCCAGCTCCGGCAGCGCGGGCGGCACGTGGCTGCACAGCACGTCCACCCCGACCAGCGCGGCGCAGGCCTGCGCGAAGTCGTCGTCGGTGCGCAGGTACGGCCGCCACGGACCACCGGTGGGCAAGCTGGTCATCCAGGGCGGCAGCGGCAGCCCGCCGACGAACCCGAACCGCAGCCCGCCGATCTCGGTCACCTCGCCGTCCAGCATCCGCACGCCGTCGGTGAGGAACTCCGGCCACAGGTGTGGCAGGTCGACGTTGCCCGGGGTGAGGTAGGTGGGGACGTCGGAGCCGGCCAGGGTGTCGAACAGCCGCCGGTACTGCTCCCGGACGGCCTCCTCCAGGGTGCCGCGCGGGTCGGCCAGCCCGGCCCACAGCGACCGGGCGTACCGGCTCAGCTCGCCGGGCGCGCCGCCGACCCGCAGCTCGGCGAACCGGGCCACCGCCGCCGGCCCGAACACCTGCCCGAGGATGCCGCCGGAGTGGTCGTCGTAGTCCACGAAGTCGATCAGATCGCCGAGCACCAGCAACGCGTCGGCGCCGGTCGCGGCCCCGGCCAGCGCGGCGCTGTTGCCGTGCACATCGGAGACCACGTGAACCCGCACGTCTGAAGAACCTACGTGCGTTCGGTTCCGTCCGCGAGGATGTCGGCTGTGATGTGACCCCGGTCGGCGTTACTCAGCCCGCTGCCGGGGGCCCGGCCGGGGGTGCCTCGCCGGGCGGGCGGCCGTCCTCGAGCAGGTCCTTGAGCCCGAAGGCGACGGCCTTGGCGGCCTGCTGCCGCCGGGCGGCCTCGGCGATCCCCTTGCGCCACGGCAGCGGCGTGGGCCGGCCGTCCGGGCCGGCCGGATCGGCTCGCAGGTAGTAGTGCACCAGGGTGCCGTCGAGCACCGGTTCCAGCCACACCTCCATGCTGCCGACCAGGGCCCCGGAGACGATCCAGCGGAATCCCTTCTCGCCGCGGTCGGTGCCGACCTGCAGCCGCAGGTCCGGCCAGAACCGGCGGCAGGCCTCCGGATCGGCGAACTCCGCCGCGAGCCGGGCCGGCGGCACGGTGATGAACGTTTCGTCCACCACGTCGACGGAGCTCATGTCGGCGATCCTCGCAGACGACCGCCGCAGTCGGGGACGCGGCTTGTAGGTTGATCGTAGGAACACGTCCGACGGCGGGAGTGGTCAGCAATGCGGGAGTACGTCGTGCCGGCGATCAGCTCGGTGAGCGATGACGAGAGCCTGTCGGACGCGGTGTACGACAACGCCACGCACCATCCGGACGCCGTGTCCTTCCGCCGCAAGACCGCCGATGGGGACTGGACCGACGTCACCGCCCGGCACTTCGCCGACGAGGTCACCGCCGTGGCCCGGGGACTGGTCGCCTCCGGAATCGCGGCCGGTGACCGGGTGGCCGTGCTCTCCCGCACCCGCTACGAGTGGACGGTGATCGACTACGCGATCGCGGCGGTCGGCGGCACCACCGTGCCGATCTACCAGACCTCCTCGGCCGACCAGATCGGCTGGATCCTGTCCGACTCGGCCGCCGTGGCCGTCGTCTGCGAGTCCGACGAGCACCTGGGGCTGGTCTCGGCGCTGCGCGAACAGCTGCCGGCGCTGGCGCACGTGTGGCAGATCGAACCTGCGTCCGGCCCGGGCGCGATGGACACGCTGGTCGAGGCGGGTGCCTCGGTGCCGGAGTCCGAGGTCGAGAAGCGGCGGGCGGCGGTCGGTCCCGACGACCTGGCCACGTTGATCTACACCTCCGGGACCACCGGACGGCCCAAGGGCTGCGAGCTCACCCACCGCAACCTGCTCACCGAGCTCAAGAACACCACCCTGGTGTTCCCGGAGCTGCTCACCGCCCAGGGTTCGCTGCTGCTGTTCCTGCCGCTGGCCCACGTCCTGGCCAAGATCATCCAGTGCGGCGCGGTGTACACCCGGACCACGGTCGGGCACACCTCGGACACCCGGAACCTGCTGGACGACCTGAAGGCGTTCCGCCCGACGTTCGTGATCTCGGTGCCGCGGGTGTTCGAGAAGGTGTTCACCAGCGCGCAGCAGAAGGCGCACGCGGCGGGGCGCGGGAAGATCTTCGACACGGCGGTGGCGGTGGCCGAGGAGTGGAGCCGCGCCCAGCCCTCCCCCGGGCTGGGGCTGCGGGTCCGCCACCTGGTGTTCGACAAGCTGGTCTACGCCAAGCTGCGCGGCGCGCTGGGCGGGCGCTGCACCGCGGCGGTGTCCGGCGGGGCGCCGCTGGGCGAACGGCTCGGGCACTTCTTCCGCGGTGTCGGGCTGCCGGTCTACGAGGGGTACGGGCTGACCGAGACCACCGGGGGTATGACGGTGAACACCCCGGACGCGCAGCGGATCGGCACCGTCGGGCGGCCGCTGCCCGGGTCGGGGGTGCGGATCGCCGACGACGGGGAGGTGCTTCTGTGCGGTGACCTGGTGTTCCGCGGCTACTGGAACAACGCCGACGCCACCGCCGAGGCGATGACCGACGGCTGGTTCCACACCGGCGACATCGGTGAGCTGGACGACGGCGGCTACCTGAAGATCACCGGCCGGAAGAAGGAGCTGATCGTCACCGCCGGCGGCAAGAACGTGGCACCGGCGCCGATGGAGGACAAGCTGCGCGCGCACCCGCTGATCAGCCAGTGCATGGTGGTCGGCGACCAGCGGCCGTTCATCGCCGCGCTGATCACCCTGGACCCGGAGGCGCTGCCCGGCTGGCGCACCGCGCACGGTCTGTCCGAGCCGGAGGACCCGACGTCGGCGGCGGACCTGCTCGACAACCCGGACCTGCTGGCCGAGCTGGACGCGGCGGTGAAGGAGGCGAACACCGCGGTGTCCCAGGCCGAGGGGATCCGCAAGTTCTCCGTGCTCCCGCACGACTTCAGCGAGGCGTCCGGGGAGCTCACCCCGACGCTGAAGCTCAAGCGGAACGTGGTGGCCGAGTCCCACGCCGAGGACATCGACGCCCTCTACCGCCGCTAGCCCTTCTCGGCGCCGAGGAAGCCGGCGAGCTTGGCGGCGGAGTCGGCCCACCGCCAATCGGTGCGCATCCACTCGCGGCCGGCGGCCCCCATCTTGGCCGCCCGGTCGGGGTCGGCGAGCAGGTCCGCGACGGTGTCGGCCAGCGCGGCCACGTCCCGGCCGTCGACCACCTCGCCGGTCTCCCCCGGCCGGACCGTCTCCGGCGCCCCGCCGGACCGGCCGGCCACCACCGGCAGCCCGCTGGCCGCGCCCTCCAGCAGCGCGATGCCCAGACCCTCGACGTCCAGCCCGCCGCCCCGGGTGCGGCACGGCATGGCGAACACGTCCCCGACCGCGTGGTGCGCGGGCAGCTCGTCCCAGCGCACCGAGCCGGTGAACACCACGTGCTCGGCCACCCCGTGCCGGGCGGCCAGCGTCCGCAGCTTCTCGGCGTACGGCCCGCCGCCGACCAGCAGCAACGCCGCCCCGGGCACCCTCCTGCGCACCTCTGGGAGCGCGGCGATCAGCATGTCCTGACCCTTGCGCGGCACCAGCCGGGACACGCAGGCCACCACCGGCCGCTCGCCCAGCCGGTAGCGGGCGCGCAGCTCGGCGCGGGCGCCGGGGTCGGGGCAGAAGCGGTCGGTGTCGATCCCCGGCCGCACGTGCTCCATCGCCGCCGCCGGGCCGAACGCCGAGGCGAACCGTCGCCGGGTGTAGCGGGAGACCACGGTGAGCACGTCGGCGTCGGTGCCGATCCGGCGCAACGCCTGCCGGGCGCCGGGCAGCATCGACCAGCCGACCTCGTGCCCGTGCGTGCTGGCCACCACGCGCTCCACGCCGGCGGTGCGGCGCAGCCCGGGACCCAGCAGCGCCAGCGGGGCCGCCGCGCCGAACCACACCGTCCGGCAGCCGTACCGGCGGGCCAGCTCGGCGGCCCGGCGGGCGACCGGCGGCCCGGGGAGCATCAGCGTGCCGGGATGCCGGTGCACGGGATATCCGAGCTTCCCGTCGTACTCGGCGGCGTGCGACCAGGCCGGGGCGTAGACCACGAGCTCGCCGGGCGGGAGCCGGTCGGCCAGCTCGGCCAGGTAGCCCTGGATACCGCCGGCCCGGGGCGGGAAGTCGTTCGTGACGAGCAGCGTGGACATCAGGCCCGCAGGTTAGCGAGCCCTACAACCGGCGGGCGCTGTGGTACCGCATCCGGGACAGGTCCGAGTAGCGCACCACATCGCCGGTCTGCACCGCGTTGAGCACCTTGCCGTTGCCGGCGTAGAACCCGACGTGGCTGACCGGGGAGTAGAAGAACACCATGTCGCCGGGCTGCAGGTCCTTCCGCGCCACCGGCCGCCCCACCTGGGCCTGCGCCGAGCTGGACCGGGGCAGCGTGATGCCGACCTTCTTGAACGCCCAGTACATCAGCCCGGAGCAGTCGAAGGACTTCGGCCCGTCGGCGCCCCACACGTAGGGCATCTTCATCCGGGTCATGGCGATCTTCAGGGCCAGCGCGCCCTTGCTGGTGCCGAGGAGCACCGCCCCGGGGCCGCCCTCGTCCTTGATGCGCGCGGCCTTCTCCGCCGGGCTGAGCCGGCCCAGCAGCCGCTCGGCCTCGTCGATCCGGGCCTCGGCGCGCTTCTTGCGCACCCCGATCTCGGTGTAGGCCTGCTGGGCCTCGTCGGCGGCCTGCCGGGCCCGGGCGGCGGCGCCGTCGGCGTCGGCCTGCGCCCTGGTGGTCACCGCGACCAGGTCGACCAGGCGGTTCAGCTTGTCCAGCCGGTCGGCGGTGAACCCGTCCAGGGCGGTCATCTGGTCGAGGAAGTCGCTCGGCGAGTCGCTGGTGATCAGCACGTTGAGCTGGTCGAGCCGGCCCTGCTGGTAGGCCTCGGCGACGACCGGATCGACCTCGGCCCGGTAGCGCTCCTCGACCGCACGGGCCTTCTGGGCGGACTTCCGGGCGGGGACCACGGCGTCGTCGGCCCGCTCCGCCTCACTCCGCTTGGCGTCCAGGGCGTCCTGCGCCTCGTGCCACTGCTCGGTGAGCTGCTCGGCGTCCCGTTGGGCGGCCGCGAGCTGCTTCGCGGCGTCCGAGGCGTTCGGCGGCGGCTCCGGATCGGCGAAGGCCGGGGTGCCGCTCCCGGCGACCAGGCCGGCCACCACGCACAACGCGACCACGAGCAGGCCGCCCGGGCGCGAGCCGCCGTAGCGGTGCGAGCGCGGGCGGCGGTGCGGTGGTCGGGGTGCCACGGCGCCGGCCTCCTCTCCGCGCAGGCACGCCGGGGCGGGAAGCGGGGCACGGCCGAAGCCAGGTCGGCCGGATGCGCACGCGAGCCGTCACGGCGTCGTCCGCCGCGGCGCCAATCGGGGAGCGAGAGGCGGACAGCCGCAGTGGACGACCGGAGATTACGGAGCGACGCGGCCAAGGTCCAGATCCACTCCCGAGGGTGTCCCGGTGGTCTGGAACACAGGACCGGTGAGCCCATTCAGCACCTAGGGTCACCAGCGAACTCTCAGGAAGGAGGTTTCGTCACCCAACGTCACTGAAACCGTCCTGGTTCGGTGAAGTGGGCGACGGCCGGCGAGGCTCGATCGACACCAGCCGCAGCCGTGGCACGAGCCCCTGGTCGGCCAGCACATCGAGCGCGCGGTGCATCGGTGCGTCGAGTTGCACGGCTCCAGCGCCGGACGGCAGGCCCGGATCGTCGGGCCGCTCGGAGATCGAACCCGGCAGCCCGAGGAACACGCCGACCACACAGTCCCGGCAGGCGTCGCCGCGCACCGCGCAACGGTCACAGTCGATGATCATGTCAGGCCTCCTGAGCCCCTCGTGTCGTTCTCTGGGGCCAAAGCTAGTGACGACCCCTGACAATTCCGGGGTCAGACGCGGGCTAGGCGTTCCAGGAGGACCGTGGCCGGGACGGGGTGCGCGCCCCGGCGCCGGACACCGTCGGCCACCTCACGGTCCGAGCTGACCACGACCAGCGGCCGCCCGGACGGCTCGGCGGCGACCAGGCTGCGGATCACCTCGTCGGCGGTCACCCCGGGGTCGCTGAACAGCACCCGCACCCCGCGCGGGCGCCGGTCCGCCGCGGCGTGCACCGCGGCGCCGTCGAACACGCAGGTGACTTCGGCGGCGGTGCGGGCGGCGAGCACGCCGAGCCGGGCGATCAGCCGGGTGCGCTGGTCGTAGAGCGTGAGTTCCGGGTAGCCGGCCTTGCTGACGTTGTAGCCGTCGACGATCAGGTGCGCGCCGGGCAGCGCGAGCAGCCGGTCCAGCCCGGCCGGATCGGCCACCGTCGAGCGGGTGACGCGGCGACCACCGGCGCCGGCCACCAGGTCCGCCGGTCGCGGGCCGCCCGCTCCGAGCGACAGCTCGCGGCGCAGCCCGTCCAGCGCGCCGCCCAGGGTCTCGACCAGCAGCTCCAGCCGTACCCGGTCGGCCCGCGCGGCCACGGACGCCGCGTCCTGGGCGTCCTGTACGGCCTCGCCCGCCCGGGCGGCCCGGGTCCGCTCGGCGATCGCCCGGGCACGTTCACGGTCCCGGGCGGCGGCCGCGGCGGCCAGCTGCTCGTCGGTCGACCGGCGCAGCTCGTCCAGCTCGCTCCGGGCGGCTCGGGCGGCGTCCTCGGCCTGTCGGACCTGGCTGCCCTGCGCGCGGACCTTGGCCCGCAGCCGGGTGATCTCCTCGTCGCGGCCGGTGTCGGCGGCCCGGCCGGCCTCGCGGGCCTCGGCCAGCTCCGCCCGCACCCGCTCCAGCTCGGCGGTCAGCTTGTCCACCCTGGTCCGGGCGGTGTCCCGCTCGAAGCGCAGGGTGTCCAGGTCGACCCGCTCGGCCAGTGCCGTCACCAGCTCCTCGGCGTCCGGCCGGTCGGCCAGGAGTGCTTCGGCGGCCGCCGACAGCTCGTCGGTGCTCGTCTCCCGGTTCCCGACCCACCAGGCGTGCACGGCCGCGCGGAACGCGGCCGACCCGGCCAGCTCCCCCACCAGTCGGCCGGCGCCGACCCGCGCCCGCTTGCTCGGGGTGAACCGGGCCATCGGCCGCAGCGCGGGCGGCAGGTCGGTGGGCGGCAACGCGCCCACGGCGGCGCCGGCGACCTCGGCCAGCCGCGCGCGCAGCGGGGCCGGGAGGTCGTCCCACACCCGCTCCGGCATCGGGCCAGGGTAGGCCCGTACCCCACGGATCATCCAGCCGGCTTCACGTCCGCCGGCCGGGTGTGGTGGCCGCCGCCGGCCGGGTGCGCCGATCCGCGTCGGGTGCCGTGCCCGCTCCCGCGAGCCGCAGGTGGTCGGCCGCCCGTAGCCCCGCTCCGGGTCACCCCGGCTCCTCGCACACCTGTCCGTCGACGAACCTCGAGCCAGCGGAGAGCCGTCGACGCTCCGGTCCGGCACCACCGTTCCAGTCGATCAGGGCACCGCCATTGGGCGACGTCGAATTCGCCTTTCGGTGTCGATGATGTCGGGGGGAATGAACTCGGGGTGTCCGTCGCGTATTCGGACCGACCATTGGGTGGTGTGGATGATGCGGTGGTGGGCGCGGCAGAGCATCACACAGTTGCTTATCGCGGTGGGGCCGCCGTCGGCCCATTCGAGGCAGTGGTGGACGTCGCAAAAGGCGGGTGGCCGGTCACACCCCGGATACGCGCACCCGCTGTCCCGGATGGCGACCGCGCGGCGTAGCCCGGCCGGGATGGTGCGGCTGGTCCGGCCGATGTCTAGTGGTTCGGAGGTGGAGCCGAGGACGGCGGGGACGACACCGCAGTCGCAGGCGAGCATCCGGAGTTGGCCGGGGGTGTACCAGGCGCCGGTGTCCAGGAACGCCCCGGTGACTCCGGCGCGGAGGCGTTCGAGGCCGACGGTGACCCGCACCTGCGGGCGTTCCCCACCGGTGTCCGGGAGGTCGCCGTTGTGGCGCAGGGCGAATTCGCAGATCTCGCCGAGGGCGTCGGCCTGGCGGTGTTCGAGGGTGCGGGTGTC
>JAESFN010001027.1_pt1 | contig 15888 bp, 14 predicted proteins | sample 9269411 | NCBI WGS metagenome assembly JAESFN01 (sample SAMN14505399, study PRJNA617100) | algae metagenome | isolation source: Iphinoe sp. HA4291-MV1 and co-occurring heterotrophs from trail next to... | place: USA: Maunawili Falls, Hawaii | collected 2009-07-25
GAATACCTTTGCCTGCGGAGGCGGCCCTACGGCGGGTCAAAAGCGGCTGCACGCGGCCTGCCTCGACGCCATCGCCGCTGCTGAATCACTGGTGAAAGCCGGCCGGGCGGCCCGCGAGCTCGACGCCGCGGTGCGGGCCAGCTTCGCCGAAAAAGATCTCGACCGCTCCTTCACCACGCACACGGGCCACGGACTTGGCCTGGGCCATCCCGATGCGCCGTTCTTGACGCCCGAGAGCGAAGACACGCTTGTCGCTGGAGACGTGATCGCCATCGAACCGGGGCAATACGTTCCAGGCGTGGGCGGCATGCGCTTTGAGCGCAACTACCTGGTCACCGAGACCGGGTTCGAGAAGCTCTCGCACCACGAGCTGAGCATCGAGCAGTAGGGTCCGCTGTGCGGACCAACGTGCGCGGCTGCCTCGCGTTCTCGCGTCGGGGCAGATTGGTCCGCATAGCGGACCCTACGGCACGAGCCCTTGTTTGGCTGCCCACACGGCGGCCGAGGTGCGGTCGACTGCGCCGATCTTGCGCAGCGCGTTTTGCACGTGCTCTTTCACCGTTTCCACGCTGATCGCCAGTGAGCGGCTAATCTCGCGGTTGCTGAGCCCCAGGGCCAGGTGCCTGAGCACCTGCAGCTCGCGGGTGGTGAGCTGATGACCTTCGGCCGGCGCGGCCGGCGTTTCGGCCATCAGGTTGGCGATCTCGCGCAGCCGGCCGTGCCGCTCGCGCTGGGGATCGGCCGCGCGGACCACGGCCGTCATGATCTGCTCTCCGGTCGACCCTTTGAGCAAGTAGTCGACGGCGCCCAACGCCACGGCCCGGGCAAGGTAAGTCGGGTTCTCATAGGCCGAGAGCAACACGACCTTGGTGTCGGGCGTTTCCTCGAGAATCTTCTCGAGCACGTCGAGGCCGTCGCGGTCCGGCAGGCGGACATCGAGCAGCAGAACGTCGGGGTGAGACGGTCCCACGGTGCGGGCTGCCTCGGCGCCGCTGGCTGCCTCGGCCACCACTTCAATGGGGCCACGAGAAAGCACCTGGCGCAGACCAGCGCGCACGAGTTCGTGGTCGTCAACGATCGCGATCCGAATGGTCATCGAGCAAATAGCAACGCCGGCGGCTGAAACGGCCCCTAGGGGCCAATCCGCCGGACAACAGGCCAGAAGTGAAACAGTTGCCGAATGTGCCGGTGGGCACGGTCGATTCGCCGTCGGAGCGCCGAGATGAGGTAAATGAGAAAGGGGGCAGCGGCGACGGAATAACCTATTTTCGCCTTACCATCGTCGGAGGCAACCGTTTGGCGCGCCCGATTCGCAAGATCTCTCGCTAAAGCCATGTGGAACTTGGGCAGCGCGTTGACCGGAAACTGCCTGTGACGTAGATGTTTTTCGACACTTAAGCGGTCGCGCTCCCTTTTATCGACTGCCGCCGAAAAACCTTCTGGTAAGAGCCTCCTATGGCCAGCGCTGCCCGTTCCCTGCTCCTGATCGACGACGACCGCCGGCTGCTCGAAAGCATGTCGGGCTGGCTCCGCGAGCAGGGTTATAAGGTGGAAACGGCCCAGGGCTTTCAGCGGGCGGCAGCCCAGTTGGCCCGCAAGTCCTACGACCTGGCCCTGATCGAAGTTCGCCTGGCCGACGGCGATGGCTTCGATCTGCTCGAAAGCTGCCGCCAAAAGTACCCGCAAATGTCGGTGCTGCTGATGTCGTCGTACGCCACGGCCGAATCGGCCGTAGACGCCATTCGCTGCGGAGCTTTCGACTTCCTCAGCAAGCCGCTGATCGACGACGAACTGCTGATGGTCATCGAGCGGGCGCTCAACCAGCAGCAAGTGGTCGAGGAAAACCACGCGCTCAAGGCTCAACTCGATCTGCGCTATGGCCTCGAGAACATCGTCGGCCACGACCCGCGGATGCGCCGCATCTACGACATGATCGACAGCGTGGCCGACACGCGCGCCACCGTGCTGATCACGGGCGAATCCGGCACCGGTAAGTCGCTCTTGGCCCGGGCGATCCATCGCCGCAGCGGCCGCCGCGATAAGCCCTTTGTCGAAGTCGCCTGCGGCGCCTTGCCTGAGACACTGCTCGAGAGCGAGCTCTTTGGCCACGTGGCTGGCTCGTTCACCGGGGCCACCGGCGACAAGATGGGCAAGTTCATGCAGGCCGACGGCGGCACGATCTTCCTCGACGAGATCGGCACCGCCAGCGCCAGCATGCAGGTCAAGCTGCTGCGGGTGCTGCAGGAGTTCGAGTTCGAGCAGGTCGGCGGCACCAAGACCTTCCGCGTTGATTCGCGCGTCATCTTGGCGACCAACGAAGAGCTGTCGGACCTGGTGACCGCGGGCCGCTTCCGCCAAGACCTGTACTACCGTATCAACGTGATCAACGTGGAGCTGCCGAGCCTGCGGGAGCGGATTACCGATATCCCGCTCTTGGCCCGGCACTTCCTGGCCAAGACCTGCGAGGACGCGGGACGCCAGGTGCGCGACTTCACGCCTGAGGCTCAGGCGGCCCTGCAGCGCTACCGCTGGCCGGGCAACGTGCGCGAGTTGCAGAACATCGTCGAGCGGGCGGTGCTGCTCGGCAAGGGCGACATGGTCCGCATCGAGGACCTGCCGCGGAACGTTGCCATGTCGGCCGGCGTCACGCTGGAGCCGGTGGGCAGCCGGACGCTGAAGCAAGCCCTTGAGGGCCCCGAGCGGCAGATCATTCTCGAGGTCCTCGAGAGCAACAGTTGGAACCGGCAAGAGACCGCCGAAACCCTCGGCATCAACCGGACCACGCTCTACAAGAAGATGAAGCGGCTGGGCCTGGAAGACGGCCACCGCGCGGCGCACTAACGGCGCGCATCTCAGCACCGCCGCTGCCGACCGCCCTGCTGCCACGCACCCCAAACTCGGGTATGATGGGTGGTTGGTGAAGGGATGTTGCCCCAGGCGGCCATCTAGCAACGCGGGAATCGCGCGTGTATGCGTATTTGACCGTGACCGCCGGGAATCGGGCGGGCACGACCTTTTTGCTCGATCCGACTGACGAGTGCCGTATCGGTCGCGGTTCGGACTGCGCGATCGTCTTGAACGACCCGCTTTGCTCGCGGGTCCACGCCGTGCTCGCCCAAGAGGGCGAAGGCTGGCGAATTCGCGACGCCGACAGCCGCAACGGCACGTACGTGAACGGCCAGAAGATCGACGAGGCCACCCTCGACGATGGCCATCGCTTCCGCGTGGGCTCCACGGAGTTCGCCTTCCAACGCGCCGAACAGCCCCCCACGGTGGGCACCGGCGCCGATGGGAGCCTGACGCAAACCATCATCATGGATCAGCCGGTCAACCCCTCGGAGACCGGCAGCTTCACCATCGAAGGATTGCGCGGCGCGCGCGAGGCCGAAGACCTAGTCGCTCTCTACGAACTGAGCGTCAAGCTCTTAGCCTGCGACGATCCAGACGAAGTCACCAAAACCGCGCTCGATCTGCTGCACCAGCGCACGCGGGCGGCGGTGGTGGGTTTTCTCTGGGCCAGCGAAGACGGCCGCCTCAAGCCGCGACGGGTAATTCCCGAAGAGTCGGCCGGCCGCGTCACGCTGAGCGAAGCGCTCACCAAACTGGTTTGCAAACAGGGCCACGCCGTGTGGGTGGCCAACCAGCAATCCGACGAACGCGAGAAGGCGCTGCGGCACTATGCCGACGGCCTGTGCGTGCCGCTCGTGCATGGGCAAGATGTGCTCGGCGCGATCCACGTTTATCTCGAGAAGGGCCGTTTCCGCCAGTCGGACTTTCAGTTCACGATTTCGCTGGCCAACGTGGTCGTCGTGGCGCTCGTGCGAGCACGCCGGCAATCAAGCCTACAGACTGACTTTCAGCGGCTCGTGGCCCGCACTCCTGGCTATGAAGGGCTGGTGGGCGAGAGCCCGCCGATGCTCGATCTGAAGGGGCGCATCGGCCGGCTGGCGCGGGCGAGTGGCGGAGTGCTCATTCGCGGCGAGAGCGGCTCCGGCAAGGAGCTCGTGGCCCGGGCAGTGCATCGCGCCAGCCCGCGGGCGGATCGACCCATGTTGTCGGTCAACTGCGCGGCGATCCCCGTAGACCTGATGGAGAGCCAACTCTTCGGGCACAAAGCTGGCGCGTTTACCGGCGCCGATCGCGACCATGCCGGCTACTTTCAACAGGCCGACCTCGGCACGTTGTTTCTCGACGAGATCGGCGAAATGACGCTCGAGGGGCAGGCCAAGCTGCTCCGCATTCTCGATGGCTATCCGTTCCACGCCGTGGGCGGCACGCAAGAGATCAGCGTCGACGTGCGGATCATCGCCGCCACGAACCAAGACCTGCAGCGCTACGTGCAGGAGAAGAAGTTCCGCGAGGATCTGTATTATCGCCTGAGCGTGTTCGAACTGGTGGTGCCGCCGCTGCGCGAGCGCGGGCAAGACATTGGCCTCTTGATCGACTTCTTCCTCGATCACTTCCGCCGGCAACACGGGCGGCCGAACTTGGCGCTCGCCGACGCGGCGCGCACGAAGCTGCTCGAGTACCAGTGGCCGGGCAACGTGCGCCAGTTGCGGAACGTCATCGATAGCGCGGTCGTGTTGGCCAACGATCCGCAGATCGAAGCGGCCGATCTGGATCTCCGCGGGAGCACGCGCGGCGATCTCGATACGCTACGGCTCGATCACTGGGAGAAGCGGCTGATCGGCGAGGCGCTCCGTCGCACGGGCGGCAACGTGCCTGAGGCCGCCAAGCTGCTGGGCATCGGCCGGGCGACGCTCTACCGCAAGATCGACGAGTACGGCTTCAAGCGGTAGTAAGTCGCTCGATGTCGATTGGGCGAAGCTGTGCCTTTCGCGTCGCACCGTAAGTGCCATCCGGGCTTAATGTTGCCTCTTTCGCGACGCTCGTGCTTGTTCGCGGGCCGAATCGCTTGGGCGATGATTTGATTGCGTAAACCGGCTTGCTGCTGGGGCTTCGGGAGATCTGGATTCGCACGCTTGACGCACCCTTTTGTGAGGTGTACAAAACTTCACATCACTTCACGGAGGAGGAACGAAACCATGCTGGTGCTGTCACGAAAGACCGGGCAGAGCGTTCAAGTGGGCGAAGGAATCGTCATCAAGGTCCTCGACCTGGGCGGAGGGCGCGTGCGGTTGGGCATCGAAGCGCCCCGCGATGTGGCCGTGCTCCGTGCCGAACTCGGCCCCGCCGACGAGCGGCGCTCGCGAGAGCTGCCGCAGCCGATTGCCCACGTGGCCTAGTGCCGCCTGAGCGGTCGATGGGTGGGTGCCTGGGAACCAGCTCGTAGGGTGTGTCCAGCGAAGCGCAGACGCACCACTACCAGATGGGCGATTGGTGCGCCCGCGCGGGGTGTCTGAGGTCAAGCGTGGCGAGCCCCCAGAACCGTGATCGGCCGATCAACGTTGGCTGCAGGATCGCAGTGGTTTGCTGGGGGCTCGCCTAGCGGCTCGACCCCAGGCACCCACTAAGCCTGATCAAAATCGAAGGGTGGTGCGTCCGCGCTTCGCTTGACGCACCCTACGATGCTTCGTTCGACCCCAGGCGCCCACCAAGGCCCCAAGCTCAGTTCGAGCTCAGGCCCAGCGGTGGGAAGCAGAAGATCGGGATGGCGAGCGAGGCCAAGCCGAGGGCCCAACGTAGGGGGCCCAGCGGGGCTTCGTCGTCGGCGGTTGGCGGGTGGTCGGGCCCGATCAAAAAGACCACGAACACCATCACCATCCAAGCGTAGGTGTGCGTGTAAACCATCGCCGCGACGGCCAAGAACAAGAAAATGCGGGCGATCCAGTGCGCCCCGCGGCCGAACAGGGCGTAGGTGACGTGCCCGCCGTCGAGTTGGCTCACCGGCATCATGTTGAGGCCGGTGATGAGTAAGCCCACCCAGCCTGCCATGAGCCAGGAGTTCATGCTCAATTCTTGTCCAACGCCTACGTCGGGCCGCAGGTATTGAATCAGCAGTTTGACCAAGAGTGGGTCTTGAAAATAAAACCCGGCAGGGGCGTTCGGCGGAAAAATGGTGGCCTGCATAATGCCGACGCAGGTCACAGGAATTGCCACAAAGAGCCCCGCGATCGGACCCGAGAGTCCGATGTCGAAGAGCTCCCGGCGATTGGCCTGCAGGCCGTTCATACCGATCACGGCGCCCATCGTGCCAAGCGGCGTGAAGGGCATCGGAATAAAGTAGGGCAGGCTCGCGGGCACACCATACCGCACCGCCTGCAAAAAGTGCCCCATCTCGTGCGTGAACAGGATCGCCAGCACGGCCGACATATAGATCAGGCCGTTGAGCCAATTCCGCATCAGGATCAGGCCGCCCAACTCGGAATGCCCAATCAGCTCAATGGCATGCCCATTGGTGGTGCCGGCCCAAAACGTCGACACGCAGGTGGCCACGAACAGAAACACCGGCAAGAACCACCGCCGCGGTCGGGCTGGCAGCTCGCGACGGATGAACCGCGGATGTTCGAGATTCGCCGGCACCGCCGGACCGCCGACAGCCGCGGCCAACTCTTCGCTGCCAGGTACGTTCAGGTCGAGCGTACGGAAGGGGGGCGGGCCGGCATCGGTGTACTGAGCGGCAATGAACTCGCGACCGGAGCGCAGCGCACGGTCGCGCGCGTCGGCGGTAGGGTCGCCCGCGGGGCCGCGGGGCGGATCGGGCTCTTGACGCATGTCCGACATTGACCTGAGGATAGCAACAGCGAGGGGCTGCCGGCGAGTGCCGTTGGCAGCCGCGCGCTTCGCGCACGCACGCCGCCCCCGGCCGATGGCGTCTAATTCTAGCTTCCGGGTCAATCAGGGAAGGCCCCCCGATGGATAGCCCCGCCGCCGCACACCGAGCCGCCGCCCCGCGCCAGATCGCCTGCGCCGTGCTCACGGTGAGCGACACCCGCACGCTCGAAACCGACCGCGGCGGCCAACTCGTCGTCGACCACCTACTGGCGGCCGGGCATGTCGTAGCGGCTCGACAGATTCTGCCGGACAAGGCGGCCTCGCTGCAGCGGCTGCTGGTCACTTGGATCGAAGATCCGGCCGTCGAGGCAATCCTGCTCACCGGCGGGACCGGCATCGCCCCGCGCGACGTCACGCCTGAGGCCGTCATTCCCTTGCTCGACCGCCAGCTCCCCGGCTTCGGCGAGCTCTTCCGCATGCTGAGTTTCCAAGAGATCGGCCCGGCGGCCATGCTCAGCCGGGCACTGGCGGGCGTGGCCAGCAGGACCTTGATCTTCGCGCTGCCAGGATCGCCGGCCGGAGTTCGGCTGGCGCTCGAGCGTTTGATCCTGCCGGAGCTCGGACACTTGGTGGCTCAGGCAAATCCGCAAGCGATGGCGGACGACGGACTGCCGGCGCCCGAGTAGTTACTTGGCGGCGTGCTTGTTGAGGCGGATCTTCTTGCCGATCTCGGTCTTGAGCTGATCGAGCACCGACTCCTTGTCGGTGTTTTGCAAGATGCGCGTGACGACCGTTTTGGGCGCTTCGCCGGCCCAGGAGGCGCCGTGCTCGAAGTAGTATTTGGCCGCTTGCCCCACGATAAATGAGCCATAGCCGGCCGCGGCTCCTTGCGGCAGGGCCGTGATTACCGTGCCAGCGCCCAGCGTGAGCGACTTGAAGGCCCAGCTCGCGGCGTGCGTGAGCGCTTCGGTGAGCATCATCCAGCCCGCCGCCTTGGCGATTGCGGTCACCAGTTCGCGGGCATTGTTCCAAGTCAGGTCGATGCCGTAGATGCGGCCGAGCGTGACGACCATGGTCACGTCGATCGCCGCCCCGCCAACGACATCGGCGCCGGACACCGGGTTCACGGCGACCGCGATCGACTTCATGACCGCGTAGCTCATGATCACCTGGTTCGCCCGCTGCTCGCGCAGGCGGACCTTGATCGCGGCAATCCGATCGCTCTTGTCCGAGGCGTACATGGCCGCGTTCAAGGCGAGCAGAGCCTTGCCGTCGCGTTCGAGTACTTCGAGCAGCCGTGCTTTGAGCGGCTCGATGCTCGGGGGCGGTTGTCGGAGTTCGCTGCGGATCGAGCCGTCGGCCGACTCGATCACATACTCGCGCTCGAGCGGATTCGCCGCGGTTGGCACCACATCGTCCGGCGAAATGAGCCCCGCCAACCGTTCTTCACGCAGCATTTGCAACAGCTTCTGCCGTTCCTGCTGCGTATAGATGTCGATCTTGTTGAGGGCGACGACGATCGGCTTGTGGCCCCGCGCCAATTCGACGAGCGCCGAGTACTCGGTGTCGTTCAGGTCGGAGTCGGTGACGAACAAAATAACGTCGGCGCGGGCCGCCGCGTCGCGGGCCATCTGGGCCCGCTCGAGGCCGTTGACCTCGTTGATGCCGGGCGTATCGAGCAGCACCACCTGCGATTGCTCGAGGCCCGGCACGCAGTAGCCGTCAGCCTTCCAAGGCACCTGCCAGACCTCGCGCGTCCAACCGCCGCGCACGTCGACCTCGGTCACGGCCTCGCCCACGAGCGCGTTGATCAGGGCCGACTTGCCAACATCGATCTCGCCGAAGAGCACGATCTCAACCCGGCCCGTCTCGAGCTTGCGGACCATCTCGCGGAGGTGGCTGAAATCAGCCTCGAGCGCCGCCCGCTCGTCGGCCGACAGCCCCTGATACTGCGCCAGCGCGCCGCGCAGTGCCGACAAGGCCTCGGCGTAATGCTGATCTTCGGCGGCAAGGGTTTCGAGCGTCATAAACCCGTGGGGGGCAGGTCGATCGCGTCAAGCAGCGGAGAGCGGTACGGCCCGGGCGGCGGTCGCTCGAGCCAGCCAGGGCAATTGTCCGCTCTGCTCGCCGAAGAGCATAGGGTGGGGTACACGGATTTCGGAACTCGAATCATGGCCGAAGTCTTCGCAGTCGTTCTGGAGGTCCTCTTCGAAATAGCCATGCACCTACTCGGCGCGTGCATTCAGTGGTTCGGCAGCGCGTGCTTCTGGAGGGCCGTTGAGCGGCCGCCGGCAGATCCCGTGCGATCGCGGAGTGACCATCGAGAATAGGCCCGCAGTTCACTGCGGGCGCCGATCACCCCGACCCCGCCCCCCACCACCACGGCGAGCGGCCGGCGTGAGCCGGCTGACCTCCAGCCCTCTCCGCGCCTCCGCGTCTCCGCGGTAAAAAGAACCGTAGCCACTAACCATCCTGGGCCACCGCTAGGGTCATGAGCGAGCACTACCACGTTCGGATCGAGAAAGACTACCTGGTCTTTTCGTCGGCCCATTTCATCACCTACGACGGCGACATCTGCGAGCGGCTGCATGGGCACAACTATCGCGTGGCCGCGGAAATCGCCGGGCCGCTCGACGAAAACCACTACGTAGTGGATTTCGTGTTCGTGCGCGAAACCTTGCGGGAGCTGGTCGCCGAACTCGATCACCACGTACTCTTGCCTACCGAGCACCCGCAAATCCGCGTGACGGCCAGCGAGGAGAGCGTGGAGGCCCGCTTTCAGGATCGCCGCTGGGAGTTTCCGCGGGCAGATTGCCGGCTCTTGCCGGTGGCCAACACCACGGCCGAGCTGCTGGCCCGCTATTTGGCCGAGCGGCTGCTGGCCAGGCTCGCCGAGCGGAAGATTGTGCCGGCGAGCGTGCGGCTCGAGGTCGACGAGTGCTACGGGCAACTTGGCGTCTATACGGTTACTCCGGGCGCGGCGTAATCGGCAAATTCGGGCGATTCGTTGCCGCCGTGCGCTCCAGGGTGGGTCCCCACCTAGCGGGGGCCCTAGCTCTGAATTGACCGCTCAGACGGGCAGCGTACGTTAGTTCAACGCCTTTTATTGCCCACCTCTCGCCGCCCACCCCCATCCTGTTTGCCATGCGGGCAGAACACATCAATCCGTTTATCGCGTCGTTGGTGAACGCCTTCGAGACGATGCTGAGCTGCGAAGTGCGTCGCGGCCAATTGCGGCTCAAGAGCCAAGGCCCGGCCGCGCTCTATGACATCAGCGGAGTAATTGGGCTCTCCGGCAAGGCGGTTGGCACGGTGGTGGTCAGCCTGTCGAAAGAGGTGGCTCTCAAGGCCACTTCGATCATGCTGATGTGCGAAGCGATCGACATCAACGAGGACGTGGTCGACGCCGTCGGCGAACTCACCAACATGATCGCCGGCGCCGCCAAAGCAAAGCTCGAGGAATACGAGCTTTCGATCAGCTTGCCCAGCGTGGTGACGGGGCAAGATCATCTGCTGCGGTTCTCTTCGGAGGTGACGCCAATCTGCGTGCCTTTCGAGACCGACTGGGGGCCGCTGGTCCTCGAAGTAGGGCTCGAGGTTGTGCCGGAGCCGGCCGCGGTCTAGGCATCTCGTAGAGTCGCACGTAGGGCTTTCCGACGCTCCGAGCTTCGTACTCGCGCGGGCGAATGATTCGCTGAGCGGATTCTCACGTTGGCCTGGCGCGCGGGTTGCCTTTCGAGGCGAATCTTGCTCGGCTAAGCTCGTTCCGCCCCGCAGTGGCGATTCGGCTGGCAGGCGGGTTTGTCCCGAGTGCTCCGTTCGCTTGCCGTCCACGGGGCGGCGTGCCCTAAGCTGCTTCTCATCAACCACATCCGCTCCACTCCAGGAACGCCTGTTATGCGCTCGTCGCATCGTTTGCTTTGCAATCTGCTGGCCGTCGCGGTGGCGGTTTCCGCCTGGCCGATCGCGTCCGCCAGGGCCGCCGAGGCCAAGTCGTATGACGAAATGGTCGCCAAGGCTGTCGATTTTTTGACCACGAAGGGCCAGGCCGACGACGGCTCCTACAGCAAGCAGGCCAGCCCGGCCGTCACCGCGCTGGTGGTCGACGCTCTGCTCAAGCATGGGCGCTCGCCTGACGATCCGGCCGTGGCCAAGAGCCTGAAGTTCCTCGAAGGCTTGGTGCAAACCGACGGCGGCATCTATCGCCCCGGCACGTTCCACCAGAACTACGAGACCTGTGTGTCGCTGACGGCGTTTAACAGTGCCAACAAGGACGGCCGCTACACCAAGGTCATCAAGGCCGCCGAAGACTACGTGCGCGACATTCAGAATGACGAGGCCGAAGGGCACGGCAAGGACAGCCTGAGCTACGGCGGCGCCGGCTACGGCCGCAGCAAGCGGCCCGACCTGTCGAACACCTCGTTCCTGCTCGACGCGCTGAAGGCGACCGGGGCCGAGGCCAACGATCCGGCGATCCAGAAGGCGCTCGTGTTCGTCAGCCAGTGTCAGAATCTGGAAGGCCCGCACAACACCGGACCTTGGGCCGCCAAGAACCCCGACGGCGGCTTCTATTACACGGCCGCGGCCGGCGGACAAAGCCAAGCGGGCCAGATCCCCGATGGCGGACTCCGCAGCTATGGCTCGATGACCTATGCCGGCCTCAAGAGCATGATCTACGCCGGCGTCGGACCCGACGACCTGCGGGTCAAGGCCGCCGTAGCTTGGCTCAAGAAGCACTATTCGCTCGACGAGAACCCCGGCATGGGCGCCAGCGATCCGGCGATGAAGTTGGCCGGCCTGTACTACTATTACAACACCTTCGCCAAGGCGCTCGCGGCCCTCGGCGAGGATAAGTTCGTCGACGACGCCGGCACGGCCCACGACTGGCGGGCCGAACTTGTGGCCGAACTGGCCAGCCGCCAGCAAGCCGACGGCTCGTGGATCAACGAGCAGGCCCGCTGGATGGAAGCGGACCCGAACCTGGTAACGGCCTACGCGCTGCTGGCGCTGTACAGCGCGAAGGCGAAGTAGTCGCTGCTTCGATTTCGTGAAAGAGCAGGGGCTGGCCGAACTCGGCCAGCCCCTTTTTTGGTAGCCGGCATTCTCCGAATGCCGAGTGCTTTGGTGCGGAGAACACGGCTCTAGGCAAGTGACTGGGGCATGCCCAGCCGCGGTGAAATCCGCTTCGGCATTCTGCTCTCGGAGAGAGCAGGCTACTTCGGACAGGCAAATTGGCGTCGCGGTAGTATGCGTCTCACCAACGCTTGACACCCCCGTCATCAAGCCGCGATAACCCTGGGCGGAATACCCCTTCCCCAAAGGCGCGCCGTGGTCTCTCGTTCCGTGCTCTACTGGCTGCTCGTCGGCGTGATCGCGCTGCCGATCGTGCTCTGCATCGTGCTGGGCGCGGGGCGGCTGCTCACCTCGCTGCAAGATACGGCCGGCGCACTCATGCTCGACCGCCTGGCCCTGGCGCTTGCGCTGGCCTGGGGGATCGACCTGGTCGGGCTGGTCACCGCCCTCGGGCTCGAAGCGCTCGCGCGGCACGAAGAATAGCCCACGTCGACCACAAGCGGCCCGACACTACGGCGCCTTCTTCTCAGGCTGCTCGATTGTCTTGGGCTGTTCGGCTGCCTGCGGCTTCTCAGCCTCGATCACCACGTCGACCTGCTGGCCGACGTAGAGCCGCTTGTCGCCGGACGGCTGGAGGGCGTAGATCACCTGCAACACCCGCGTGTCGACCCGCTCCGTGTTTTGCCCCGTGAGCGAGCGCTTGGGAATCACGTAGGGCTCCACCCGCACGAACTGCAGCGGGAACGAAATCTCTGGGTTACCGCGCAGCATGGCCTTGGCGGGGGCTCCGGGGCGGAAGCGGGGAATATCGTTCTCGTCGATGTCGACGCGGACGTGCAGCTTCTGCACCGCGCCGAGCACGATCAACGCCTGCGACGGCGGAGCGCCCACGAACTCCCCCGGACGCACGTTGACCTGCAGCACCTCGCCCGGCACGAGCGCCCGCACGACCAGGCGGCCCAACTCGATCGTCGCCGCTTCCACCTGCGCGGCGGCCTGCTCCACCGCGGCCTTGGCCACAGCTTTGTCGAACTGCCAAGCCCCGGCCATCAGCAGCTTGAGCTCCGCCTGCGCGGCTTCGACCTTGGCCTGTGCCGTGGCGACCGCCTGTTGCTGGCTGATCACTTCTTCTTCGGTGACGGCCCGCGTTTCGAGCAAACTGCGGGCACGGCGAAAGGCGTCTTGCGCTTGCTTAAGCCCGGCCTCGGCCTCATGCACCTTAGCTTCTTGCACCGGAATTTGCTCGGTGCGTGGCTGATTGTCTAAACGAGTCAAATCGGCCTGCGCGGCGAGCAGTGTGGCGTTGCGCGTTTTCAGTTCGGCCTGCAACGCTCGGTCGTCCAAGCGAAACAGCTCGTCGCCAGCCTTCACCTTCTGATCGACGACGACCTTGACCTCGACCACGACGCCCGGCAGCGGCGAACCGATCGAGATGTTCTCGGTCTGCGCTTCGACGATGCCAGCTCCAGCCACGGTCGCGCCGAACGGACTCCGCGACGGCTCGACCGGTGGCGGCGGATTGAAGTCGGTCTGCCGGCTCCGCCGCACGTGGCTCACGGCGAAGATCAACAGGCCCAGCGCAATGACCGGCAGTACATAGCGAACAATCACGGACGGGTTTCTCCGGGGGTGGCAGCGCCGATCGACATGGCCGGCGCGCCGTGTTCCGCCTGACGAATCTCCAGCGAGGGCGTTTGCCGCTCGATATTCACGATACGGCCGTCTTCCATATAAGCGATGCGGTCGCCGAAGCCGTAAATGCGGCTATCGTGCGTGACCACCACCACGGCGCGGCCGGCCTGCACCGCGATGCCGCGCAGGATCGTCATGATGGTGTGGCCCGTTTGGCCGTCGAGGGCCGAGGTCGGCTCGTCGCACACGAGCAGCTTGGGGTCATGCGCCAGCGCGCGGCAAATGGCCACGCGTTGTTGCTGACCGCCGGAGAGCGTGGTCGGCAGTGCGGTGGCGCGGTGCGACATCTCCACCGAAGCTAGCAACTCGCGGGCACGCACCAGCGCCTTTTGCTTATGCCAGCCAGCGATCACCAAAGGCACCGTCACGTTCTCTTCGGCCGTCAGCGCCGGTAGCAGGTTGAACTGCTGGAATACGAAGCCGATATTCTGGCCGCGAAACCGCACGCGCTGGCCGCTCGACATCTTGGTCAGGTTTTGGCCGAGCACCCACAACTCGCCGGCCGTGGGATTGAGGATGCCGGCGATGACCGAGAGCAGCGTGGTTTTGCCGCAGCCGCTGGGGCCAACGAGCAGGGTCATCTCGCCGCCAGGCACGTCGAGATCGACGCCGCGCAGGGCCAACACCTGCGACCCGCCGGTCCCGTATTCCTTGGTGATGCCGCGGCACACGATCGCGGCGTCGGCAGCAGCGTCTGGCATGGCGCCCTCTAGCCCTGGAAGACCACGGCCGGTTCGAGCACCAAGACACGTCGAATGCAGAGCAGACTGGCGAGCACCACGATGAACAGTACCGCCACCCCCGTGCCCACCAGCACCTGCCACGGCATGAAGAAGGCCATTTTGCCAGAGTTGCGCGTGAACTCACCAAACACGCCTGCGGCGCCCACGCCAAACCCGTAGCCTACAAAGCCGACCACCGCGGCCTGCAGCAAGATCATGCCGGTGATCCGCAGGTTGCTCGCGCCCATGGCCTTAAGCGTGCCGAACTGCTTCAGGTTCTCGATCGTGAACAAGTAGAAGGTTTGCCCGGCGATGGCGGTGCCGACGATGAACCCGAGCAGCACCGTGATGCCGAAGTTGAACGGAATGCCTGTCTTCCGCATGTAGTACCAGATCGTCTGCCATTTGAACTGGTCGCGTGTCACCGCCTGCAGGCCCGTCTGTTTGGTGATGCGCTGGCAAACTTCTTCCGCGGGAATGCCCGGTTGCGGCTCGGCGAGCACGAACGACATCACCTTGCGTTCGGGCGGCACGAAGCTGACCGCCTGGCTGTAGCGTGAGTAGACGATCGGGAAGGTCTGAAATGTCTTCGACGCCGCGCACACGCCCACGAGCACGGCGCGCCGATCGTTCATCTCGAACGTGCGGCCCACCTGCAAGGGCTCGCCCGGCCAGAGCTGCTTGTAGCCTTCGAGGTCGATGATGATGGCGTCTGGCTGACGGAGGTCGGCGAGCGACCCGAGGAACATTTTCTGTGGCGCGCCGACGAGCGTGGCGTCGTCGAGCCCCAGCAAAATGATCTGCTGGAAGTTGCCGCTCGGCAGTCGCGCGCGGGTGAGGCCCTTATAGAGCCGCACCGCCCATTCCACGCCTGGCACGCCGCGCACGCGATACAGCTCGTTCTCCGACATCGGCTTGAGGTCGTCGATGAACTGGACGTTGGGGTCCATCACCCAGATCTGAGCGCCTTTGACATCCTGAATCTGGCTCGTGGTGAGCAGCATCAGGCCGCAGAAGATCGACGCCTGCTGCGAGATGAGCAATGCGGCAAACCCGACACCGAGAATGATGCCGATGTACTTGCCCCGGTTGCCGGTCAGCATTTTGAGCGCGATCCAGGCCATATACTCGCGCGGTGGGGTTGCGCCGGGGCGTCGGTTTGGTTCGTCAGCAAATAATCTACGACATTCTTACCTCTCCACGGGGGGCGGCAAGATACACGGCGCTAGGTTGTGACGGGCGTACGGGTTAGCACGGTCGCACCCGGCCGGAAAGGTGTAGCGAGCACTAACGGCGATTCGCTTCCGCTGGCGTGATGCTGATCGGCCGGCAATCGTCTCCGCGCACGATCGTGGCCATCGCGGCCCGTCCCACGCGTTCGTGCGTGAGCAGCAGGTGCAAATCGTCGATGCCCAGGATTGGCCGCTCATCGAGCGCGACCAGCAGGTCGCCTTCTTGCAGACCGGCCTGTTCCGCAGGTCCGCCCGCCTCGATGCCAGCGACGAGCACCGCCGCGTCTTGCAGCAGGTCGTGTTTTCGCGCCATCCAGCCAGGCAGCGACACATTCTGCGCCGAGATGCCCAGGTAGCTGCGGCGCACGCGGCCATAGGCCATCAGTTGCGTGGCCACCAAGCGCGCCGTGCTCACGGCGATGGCGAAGCAGATGCCTTGGGCCGGCATGATCATGGCCGTGTTTACGCCGATCACCGCGCCGCGCGAGTCGACG
>JAESFN010001028.1_pt1 | contig 15884 bp, 13 predicted proteins | sample 9269411 | NCBI WGS metagenome assembly JAESFN01 (sample SAMN14505399, study PRJNA617100) | algae metagenome | isolation source: Iphinoe sp. HA4291-MV1 and co-occurring heterotrophs from trail next to... | place: USA: Maunawili Falls, Hawaii | collected 2009-07-25
AGCGCGTGGAAATCTCCAAGGAGAACACCACGATCGTCGACGGCGCCGGCTCGAAGGCCGACATCGAAGGCCGCGTTGGCCAGATCAAGGCGCAGATCGAAGAGACCACTTCGGACTACGACAAGGAAAAGCTGCAGGAACGTCTGGCCAAGCTCGCCGGCGGTGTTGCGGTGATCAAGGTCGGCGGTTCGACCGAAATCGAGGTCAAGGAGCGCAAGGACCGCGTCGACGACGCGCTGAACGCCACCCGTGCCGCGGTTGAAGAAGGCATCGTCCCGGGCGGCGGCGTCGCGCTGCTGCGCGCTTCGGCTGCCATCTCGGTCAAGGGCGGTAACTCCGACCAGCAGGCCGGCGTGAACCTGGTGAAGCGCGCTCTGCAGGAGCCGGTCCGTCAGATCGCCAACAACGCTGGTGACGAAGGCTCGGTCGTGGTCGGCAAGATCCTCGAGAACTCGAATGCCAACTTCGGCTACAACGCGCAGACCGGCGAGTATGGCGACATGGTTGCCATGGGCGTGGTCGATCCGGTGAAGGTGGTTCGTACCGCTCTTCAGGACGCGGCTTCGGTTGCTTCGCTGCTCATCACCACCGAGGCGATGATCGCCGAGGTGCCGAAGGACGCTCCGCCGGCAATGCCGGGCGGCGGCGGCATGGGCGGCATGGGTGGCATGGACTTCTAAGAAGTCCGGCTCCAGCCAACGCACATCCGATCTTCTCACGAAGGTCACGAACGGGAGGGCGGTCCACTGGGCCGCCCTTTCGCTTTTGTGGACGTCGCTTGTCCGATCCCCACCCACCGGCCGTCATTTCGACGAAAGACCCAGTGCTCCGGCCATCACGCGTACAAGCTCTCCGACCTTGCCGTGATGGACCGGTGAGGTTCGCGGGCTGCCCCAACGGTCCGAGCAGTGGGTCCTGGCTTTGCCGGGATGACTGCCGGTGGTGAAGATGCAGCCCACATAGGTTGGCATCATCCTGTTTATCGCGAATGATTCATCGCTTTACGTGATGCACGTCGACGTGGAATATGCGCCGACACTTCCCTTGGAGCAGCACATGGCGCGATCGACGACAGAGCGGATCGGGGCGATCCGGAGCTGGAGCCGGCGATTCGGCGTGGGGCTGCTGCTGGTGATCATCGCCCTGCCTTTGGGGACGCTGGCGGCGCTGCTGGCGAGCCGGCTGTTTGGTGGCGACGTCTATGTCGGGCCGCCCGACCCGGTCGACCTGTCAACGGTGACGCTGGGGAGCGCGATGCTGATCGGGGCGGGTGCGCTGCTGAGCGTGGGACTCTATCTGGTGCCGCTCCACTTCCTGCGTCAGCTGTTCGGGCTGTGGGCCACAGGAGAGATTTTGACGCGCAGCGCGGCGACCGCGATCCGCCGCGCCGGGATTGCGTTGCTGGTGGCTACGGCCGGCTCCAGCCTGATCGGCCCGTTGACCGACCTGATGGCCAACGAGCTGGGCCGCTTCTCCATCGGCATCGACCTCGCCAACCTGCTGCCGGCGGGAGTGATCTACGTTGTCGGGCTGGTGCTCGACGAAGCGGCGCGCGTCGCCGAAGACGCCGAACTGACGATCTAGGCGCCGGCAATGATCATTGTGAACCTCGATGTGATGCTGGCGCGGCGCAAAATGCGGCTGGGCGACCTTGCCGACGCGGTTGGCATTTCGATGCAGAACCTCAGCGTGCTGAAGACCGGCAAGGCCAAGGCCGTGCGGTTCTCGACGCTCAACCGGCTATGCGACGTGCTGCAGTGCCAGCCGGGCGACCTGCTCGAGTACGAGAAGCGGCCCGAGGACGACCTGCCCGACATTGAATGATCCTCAATATCACGATAATCGTGATATTGTTATTGACTATCGATCATTCATGCGGCATCTCTAGGCCTGCACGCAGGGTTTCGCTTCACACGCTCCTGCCCTTCCGGCGTGCGTGGGCAGCTTCTTGAGGTACTGACAATGATCTCTCGTCTCACGGCATCCGCCGCGGGCGCGCTGGCGTTCGCTCTCGTTTCCGGCAGCGCCGCCCTCGCCGCCGATTTCGACCGGCCCGCCCCGATAGCAGTGCAGGTCGGCACTAGTCAGCTGGGCGTCTCCGATGTGTGGTCCGGCATGTATGCCGGCATCCATGCCGGACGCAGCACCAGCGCCGGCGTGGTCACCGCATTCGGTAGGGATGGCGCCTGGGAAGGTGGCGTGCATGTCGGCGGCAACATGCAGTTCGGAGCACTGGTGGTCGGCGCGGAAGTCGAAGGCAATTACACCTCGGGCCTCAGCTATGACCTCGGCGGCGGCGCGGGGCTGAAGCAGAACTGGGGCGGTGCGGCCAGGGCGCGAGCAGGTCTCGCGCTCGACAACCTGCTGCTCTACGGCACGGTCGGCTATGGCTTTGCCCGGCTCGATCCTACCGGCAGCGTCATCTCCGACGGCAAATATGTGGGCGGGCTGACGCTAGGCGGTGGCGCCGAGTTCATGGTGTCCGACGGGCTATCCCTACGGCTCGACTATGCGCAGACGCGGTTCGAAGACGTGGCGTTCACCACCGCCGGAGGCGCCCAGACGCGCGACCTCACCAGCCACGCGGTCCGTGCTGGCGTGAGCTTCAGGTTCTAGGAGCCCGCCAATGCTGAAAGCCGCCGCATGGGGCCTGATTGCCCTGTTACTGTCGCTGCTGCCCGAGTGGGCGAAGGCCGAGGACCTGGCAGGACACTGGACCTCTGCCGACCGCAACAGCCTGATCGAGATCGCCGCATGTCCAGATGCCGCTGGAGCCCGGTGCGCCACAGTGCTCGCCGACAAGCCCGCAGCAGGAGAACCCAGCCTTGCCGGCAGGCAGGTGGGGATCAATTTCGTGCCGACCGGACGCGGCTGGACCGGGCAGATTCTCGCGGCGGACGGTGCCGGTCTGCCGGCAACCATCAGCTTGCCCAACGCCAGGCGTCTCGACCTAAAGGTGTGCATGCTGGCCGTACTCTGCGACGAGGTCTCGTACTACCGGGTGGAAGATTAGCCGGGCCACTCACGATCCTTCTCCCGCAAGGGAGGAGGCATCGTGCAGACCTGCTGCTAAGTGGTGCAAGGCTCCTGCGCGGCTGCCTGCGATTGACACCGGGCTGCGGGGCGCGCCAAACGTGGGCGAAATCCACCGCAGGAGTCCCCCAAATGAGCGTTGTGCCGCCGATGATGGCCGTTCCGCCGATGACGGAGCAGAAATCTACGCCCGAACAGCCGCTCGACAAGGACTGGTGGCGGGGTGCGGTGATCTACCAGATCTATCCGCGTTCGTTTCAGGACCATAACGGTGACGGGGTCGGAGACCTTGTGGGGATCACCGAGCGGCTCGACTATGTCGCAGACCTCGGGGTGGACGCGATCTGGCTCAGCCCGTTCTTCACCTCGCCGATGAAGGATTTCGGCTATGACGTTTCCAACTATCGCGATGTCGACCCGATCTTCGGCACGCTCGGGGATTTCGATCGGCTGCTCGAAAAGGCGCATTCGCGCCGGCTGAAGGTGATCATCGACCAGGTGATCTCGCATACCTCGGACAAGCACCCGTGGTTCTCCGAAAGCCGGCAGAACCGCACCAACCCGCGGCACGACTGGTATGTGTGGGCAGACCCGAACCCGGATGGGACGCCGCCCAATAACTGGCTATCGATCTTCGGCGGCTCGGCATGGGCCTGGGACAGCCGGCGCATGCAGTACTACATGCACAATTTCCTCACTTCGCAGCCGGACCTCAACTTCCATAACCCGGACGTTCAGGACGCCGTGCTCGGCGACATGCGCTTCTGGCTGGAGCGAGGCGTCGATGGCTTCCGGCTCGACACCGTGAACTTCTACTTTGCTTCGCTCGGGCTCGAGTCGAACCCCGTGGTGAAGCCGGAGGATTTCAACGCCTCCACGGCACCGGCGGTGAACCCCTACAATTTCCAGGAGCATCTCTACGACAAGAGCCGACCGGAGAACCTCGAGTTCCTCACCCGCATCCGTTCATTGCTCGACGAGTATCCGGGACGCACCTCGGTCGGAGAGATCGGCGACAGCCAGCACCAGCTCGAGGTGATGGCGCAGTATACGTCGGGCACCGACAAGCTGCACATGGCCTACACCTTCGACTATCTGGGCGGGGCGCTCGACGCGGCGCACTTCAAGAAATCGATCGACCTGACCGAGAAAGACGCCCCGAACGGCTGGATCTGCCTCGCCTTCTCCAATCACGACGTGGTGCGGCATGTCAGCCGTTGGATGAGCCATGGCGACCGCGAGGCGTTCGGCAAGTTGACGGCAACGATGCTGCTGACGATGCGGGGCTCAGTCTGCCTCTACCAGGGCGAAGAGCTGGGGCTGACCGAGGCGGAGCTGGCGTTCGAGGACCTGGTAGATCCCTACGGCATTGAGTTCTGGCCGCAGTTCAAGGGGCGCGACGGGTGCCGCACGCCGATGGTGTGGCAGTCCTCGGCGCATCTGGGCGGTTTCTCGACTGCACCGCGAGCCTGGCTGCCGGTGCCGGGCGACCACCTGTTGAAAGCGCCGGACCTGCAGGAAAAGCGGAATGACTCGCTGCTGCACCACTACCGGGCAACGCTGAAGTTCCGGCGGGAGCACCAGGCGCTGGTGAAGGGGACGATCAAGACGCTCGAAGCCCCGGACGGAGTACTGATGTTCACCCGTACCGCCGGTACCCAAACGCTATTGTGTGCCTTCAACATGACTGGCGGCCCGATCGTCGTCCCCCTGCCCGATGGGTTCGGGGTCAAGGGGATCGACGCTCCCGGCTCCGTCGCGGGCCCCGTCGGGGACGGGGATCTCGACCTGCCGGCTTTCGGCGGTTTCGTCGGGGCTGTGCTCTAGCACCGGCGCCGGCGGATCGGCAGGCTGGTCGGCAGCAGCCAGCGGTTCAGCGACCACCGATGGCTCGGCGGCTGCCGGCGATAGCTCGGGCACCCGGGGTGGCGCTGGTGGCAGCGGCCCGGGATAGCGAGCTGCGAGCAATGCCGAGGTCGATGCGTGGTGGCCGCTCTCGGCGAGTTCGGATGGCTTGCCGCCGTCGACGATGCGGCCGGCGTCCAGCACCAGGATGCGGTCGGCAACGAGGCGCAACACGTCGAAATCGCGACTGGCGCAAAGCACGGTGAGCCCATAGTCCGAGCGGACACGGTTGAACAGCACCAGGAACTCGGCTTCCTCTACCGTATCCAGTTCCGCGGTCGGCTCATCGAGGACGATGAGGCTGGGCCGGCTTACCAGCGCGCGGGCCAGGGCCAAGCGCTGCAGCTCCGCCGTGGTGAACCGGCCGGGCAGATGATCGAGCATGTCGGGGGCCAGTCCAACCACGCGCACCGCTTCGACCAGCCGGTCGGCTTGTTCGTCGATCAGCAGTTGTTCCTCGACCCGCAGCGGCTCGGTGAGCGACAGACCGACGGGTAGATCGGGGTTGAAGGCGGCGCGCGGGTCGGGGAACAGAAAGCTGATGCGAGCGCGGGCTTCGCCGACCAGATCGTCGCCGCGATAGGGGGTGCGATCGAAAGCCAACTGCCCAGTGCTGGCGCGGCCAAGGCCGGCAATGAGCCGCAGCAGTTGGGTCTTGCCGGCGCCGGCGGCGCCCAGGAGGCCGACAGCCTCGCCGCGGCGGACCGACAGCGCGATGTTGTCGAGCACCGCAATCGGTGGCTTGCGGTGCCAGATGCGAGAGGCCGGGTCGGCGAAGCGCTTGCCGACGCCCTGCAGCTCGAGCAGCGGCTCGCCGATGGGTGGGCGAGCCATGGTGCGGGTGCGGGGTTTGCCGGCGCTGACCAGTTCGCGCGTTGCAGCGTGCTGCGGACGCTCCTGCAGGGCGACCGCCTGGCCGCGCTCGACCAGCTTGCCGCCGCTGAGGATGGCCGTCTCCAGCTCCATGGCGAGCGGCAAACGGAAATCCCGGGTGAGGATCAGCAGGGCCGTGCCGCGATCGCGCTTGGCGGTGAGCAGCGCTGCCAGCAGCGCGCGTTGACCGACAGGGCCGAGCTCCCTGCCCGGCTCGTCGCAGACGAGGAGATCGGCGCCGCGATCGAGGCAATGGGAGAGCGCGGCCAGGTCGGCGTCGGGGCCGATGAAGCCGGGGCGCCTGGCAGGCAGGCCGGTGCCCTGGGTCGTCGCCCCGACCGGGAGCAGTCCGGCGATAGCCTGCGCCAGCAGCGTCTTGCCACTGTTGGAGCGGCCGACGACCGCCAGTGCGGCACCATCAGCGAGCGCCAGGTCAAGCCCCGCAACAGGCCGGTTACCGGCGATAGCGATGCCGAGGTCGGCGAGCTCAAGCGCCATGGCGCGCTCCCGCAAGACCGCTGGCGGCCAGCATGAGAGCGAGCGACGTGATGACCGCAACGGCGCCGGGCACCAGAATCAGCAGCGGGCGGATCGCCATGAACTGCTGAGCATCGCGCAGCATCAACCCCAGGCTGGTGCCGGGGGACAGCACGCCGAGGCCGGCAAAGGACAGGCTGACTTCGATGAGGACGGCGACCGCCAGTAGTTCGAGGCCCAGCGCAGCGAGTTGCGGGAGCAGCCGCGGCAGCACGTGGCGCTGCGCCGCAGCCAGCGGGCGGAGGCCGGCAAGGCGCGCCGCCGTGACGTAATCACGGTGCCAGAGGGGCGCGAGGACGTGCCGCGTGGTGATGGCGGCGACCACTGTGCCGGGGAGCGCGATGGCGAGGAACAGCGTGAGGTTCGCGGGCGCGGCAAGCCCGCTGATGAGCATGCCGATGAGCAGCGCCGGAGGCAGCATGGCAATGGCGCGCGCCGTGCGGTCCGTGGGCGGCAGGCGCAGCGCCAGGGCTGCCCCGAGGGGGATGCCGACAAACAGGCTGGCGAGCGTGCCGAAGACGGACAGCAACAGGGTGGTGAGCGTTGCGGCCATCAGCACCGAAATGCCGTCTCGACCAATCGCGTCGGTGCCGATCCAGTGGCTGGCATCGGGCTCGGCCAAGGGGGTGAGGCTGGCGGCGCCATGTGGCGTCCAGGCAAGCGAAACCAGCGCCAGGACTGCGATGACCACCGCCAGCGTCGCGCCGAGAAGGACGCGCAGGTCGATGGCGGATCGGGGCGAGGCGGCTTCGAGGGTCATCGGCGCCACTCCGCGCGCAGGGCGGGGTCCACCAGCACGCGCAACAGCGCCAGTACCAGCATCCCGGCGGCGGCAACCATAAGCAACAGCAGCAATCCGCCGCGGAGCAGCGCTAGGTCGTGCTGTTCGGCCGCACCGAGGATCTGACGGCCGAGCCCGGGGAGGAAGAAGACGCTTTCGACCAGCGCCGCTCCAACCAGCAAAGCGCCAAAGATGCGCGCCAGGGCTTGCGGCAGTTCGGGCAGCGCTCGGGCTAGGCCGAGCCGCCAGATCGCCTCCGACGCCGCCATGCCGTCGGCGCGCAGGCGTTGCACCTCGCGCTCGGCAACGTCGGCGAAATCACGGCGGATACGGAGGGCGAGCTGGCCAGCATAAGGCAGGCCCAGAGCCAATGCCGGCAGCAGCAGGGAGCCGAGCGCACCAGCCGGATTGCTCCAGGGGACAAAGCCGCTGGCCGGGAGCAGCTTCAACAGCCCGGCGAGCAGCAGCGCCAGCAACATACCAAGCCAGAACGGCGGCAGCAGCGCGAGTACCGCCGCGCCGGCGCGGACCAACCGGTCCACCGCGCCCGGGTAGCGGCCGGCGGCCAGACCGAGCCCGACCCCAATCGTGCCCGCAACGAGCAGGGCCAGCAGTGCCAGCGGCAAGGTTACGGCGAGACGTTCGCCGAAGGTGTTGGCTCCGCCGGTATCGCCAATGAACAGGCCGAGAAAGCGGACCCAGGCGGGACGATCGGCACCACCGGCGCCGGGCAGGATGTCGAGCGCGAGGAACAGCAGCGCCGCGGCTCCAAGGACCGCTCCGACTGCCAACGCGAGCCGCGTGAGGACGTAATCTCTCATGCCCCGGCGCCCCAAAGAACCGATCAAATGAAGGAAAGACCCAACGGCCTAATGCTTAGTCAATGACCGGTTAATTTCCAATGTATCGTCTCAGCGGCGATCGCTGAACCGGGTCGAAAGGATGACAGGGACCAGACCGACCAAGACGATGGTCAGCGCTGGGAGCGCAGCTTCGGTGAACAGGCTGACATTGGCCCGGGCATAGACCACGGTGGCCAGTGTTTCGACGCCGAGCGGACGCAGCAACAGGGTGGCCGGCAGTTCCTTGACGATCTCGACGAAGACCAGCGTCGCAGCAGTCAGGAGAGCCGGCGACAGGGTGGGCAGATCGACCCGGAACAACAGTCGCCAGCCGGTGACGCCGAGTACGCGACCGGCATCGAGCATGGTGTCGCCGCGCTTCTTCATGGCCGCATCGATGGTGGAGTGCGACACGGCGAGGAAGCGGATGGCGTAGACGTAAAGCAGCGCCGCGATCGAGCCCGAGAGGATGAGGCCGGGGCGCCAGCCGGCGATGGCCATGGTCAACCGGTTGAACCACAGATCGGCCTGACCGAGCGGCTGCAACAGGCCCAGTGCCAGCACGGTGCCGGGAATGGCGTAGCCGAGGGTGGCCACGCGGATGATCCCGTGCGCGGTGCGGGATTTGCTGATGCGGGCGGCGGCGAGGCCGATGATCACGGTGATCAGGGCGCCGAGCGCGGCCAGCGTCACCGTGGTGAGACCGGCATTGACGGTGAGGCCGAACGAGTTGGGGCCGAGATTTCGGATGGCGAGCACCAGCAGTTCGCCGACCGGCACACCAAATCCGAGCAGCAGCAGCAGGGTGCAGAAGCCGATGGCGAGTGCGCGCTCGGCACCGACCAGTTGCTCACGCGGCGGGGCGACGCGACTGTCGCGGTGCAGCGCATAGACGCGATCGCGGCGCGCCCATTGCTCGAGCAGGATGAGGAGGCCGATGATCAGCACGATCATCACCGCCAGTTGCGCCGCGCCGCCGAAGTTTGAGCGGTTGATCCAGGTGGAATAGATCACCGCGGTGAGGCTGTTGACGCCAAAATACTGCACGGCGCCGAGGTCGTTCACCACCTCCATCATGGCCAGCGTGATGCCGACGACGAGGGCGGGACGGCTCAGCGGCAGCGTGACGGAGAAAAAGGCACGAAAGCCGCCTGCCCCCAGCGTGCGCGCCGCGGCGGAAATGGAGCCCGACTGCATGACGAAGAAAGCGCGGCAGGAGGCGTAGACATAGGGGTAGAGCACCATCGAGAGGACGAAAGCCGCGCCGGAGGGGCTTTTGATCTGGGGGAACCAGTAGTCCTTGATGGTGTCGCCGCCGATAACGGCGCGCAGCGCCTGCTGGATCGGCCCGGTGAAATCGAGAAACTCCACGTACGTATAGGCGGCGAGATAGGTCGGGATGGCCAGTGGCAGCACCAGAGCCCACTCGAAAATGCGACGGCCGGGAAAGTCGAAATGCGTCACCAGCCAGGCCGAGACGAGGCCGAGGACGCCGGTAATGAGGCCGACCCAGGCCATGAGCGTCGCAGTTTCGCGCAAGGCCGTCGGCAGCATGGCGGCGGCGAGGCCGCCGGCGCCGGTGGTGTCGAGCGCAGCGACAGCCAGCCAGAGGATCGGCAGGCCCATAAGGGCGAGCAACAGAATAGCCGAAACCGGCGGGAGCTTGCTCACGCCGGTTCCGGAGTTCATCGCTGCTGCGGTCGTTCGGCTGATGGGTCAGCCTCCGCCTGTTGGGACTAGTTCTGCGCGCCTTCGTTGAACTTCAGCTCATCGATCAGCGCCGCCGCTTCGTCGCGGAAATCGGCGGTGGCGGTGAGCGAGACCTTCGAGGGGTTGAGAATGCCCCAGCTCTGGGTCAGTTCGGCCGGCTTGACGCTCGTTACCGCCGGATACTCGTAGTTGGCATCGGCGTAAAGCTGCTGCGCTTCGTCGGAGAGCAGGAACTCGACCAGCTTGTTGGCGTTTTCGGCATTCGGAGCGTACTTGGCGATGAAAGCACCGGCCGCATTCACCTGGGTGCCGTCGGCCTCGGCGTCCGGATAGACGATGCGTGCAGAGGCGGCCCAATCCTTCTGCTCGGGCTCGGCGTCGTTGGTGAGCATCAGGCCCATATAGTAGGTGTTGGCGATCGCCAGGTCGCACGAGCCCTCGAGGATAGCCTTGACCTGCGCCCGGTCGTTACCGGCGGGCGGCGCCGACATGTTGTCACGGACGGCGGTCAGCCAGGTGCGCGTCTTTTCTTCGCCCCAGGTAGCGAGGCGGTTGGCGACGAGGCCAATATTGTAGGCGTGGTCGCCCGGACGGGTGCAGAGGCGCCCCTTCCACTCGGGCTTGGCGATATCTTCGTAAGTCAGCGCGGTGGCCTCGACGCGGTCCTTGCTGACGTAGAAGACGCGAGCGCGCAGCGACAGCGCGGCCCAATGTCCTTCCTCGTCGCGGAACTCGGGCGACAGGCGCTCGGTGAGCGCGGCAGTGGTGATCGGCTGGGTCAATCCCTGCGTCTTGGCACCGACCAGGTTGCCGATATCGACGGTGAGCACCACATCGACCGGGGACAGTTCACCTTCGGCGGCGACGCGCTCGAGCAGGCCGTCGCCGGCATAGAGCACGGTGGCTTTGACGCCGGTGGCGGCGGAGAACTTGTCGAGCAGCGGCTGGATCAGGCCGGGCTCGCGATAGCTGTAGATGTTGACTTCGCCGCTCTGGGCAAAGCTCGGCCCGGCGGTGCCGGCAATCATCGCGGCGCCGAGCAGCGCAGCGGACAGTCGCATCGTCATGGTCATCAGAATCTCCTGTGATCGGCACCCAGGAGGCGCCGGTGACAGGCGCAGACACGAATTCTGACGGGCAAAGTCAACAAAGCGGAGCGCCCCAACCTTGCCGGTTCACGACGGTCTTTTAGAACCATTCCAGAGCAGCGACCGACTCGCCAGTAACGCTGCCGGTTTCAGACCCGCCGGTCGCTGCCATCGCTGCGGCAACGTGTCCGGCTAGTTTTGCGGGCCTTCATCGAAACGCAGCTCGTCGACAAGGGCGCTCGCCTCCTTGCGGTGCGCGGCAATCTCGGTGAGCGGGGTCTTGTCGGCCTTGAGCTCGCCCCAGCTGGCAACGAGATCGGACGGGGCCACGCCGGCGACCACCGGAAACTCGTAGTTGCCGCTGGCATAGAGGTGCTGGGCTTCGTCAGAGAGCAGGAATTCGACCAGCTTCTGGGCGTTCGCCTGGTTCGGCGCATACTTGGCGATGACCGCGCCGGAGACGTTCACCTGAGTGCCGTCGCCATCCGGATCGGGGTAGATGATGCGGGCGGCAGCAGCCCAGGTCTTCTGCTCGGGCTCGGCGTCGTTGTTGAGCATCAGCCCCATATAGTAGGTGTTGCCGATAGCGAGGTCGCAGCTGCCATCGAGGATCTTCTTGACCTGATCGCGATCGGCGCCTGAGACCGGGCCGTTGAGGTTGTCGCGCACGGCCGTCAGCCAGTCGCGGGTCTTGTCGACGCCCCAGTGGGCGATGCGGGTGGCGATGAGGCCGATATTGTAGACATGCTGTCCCGAGCGGGTACAGAGGCGCCCCTTCCACTCCGGCTTGGCGATATCCTCGTAGGTCAGCGCCGTCTCGGGGACGCGATCCTTGCTGGCATAGAAAACGCGAGCGCGCAGCGACAGCGCGATCCACTGACCATCCGGATCCTGATAGGCGGCAGGCACGCGCGCCTGCGCCTCGGCCGGAATGGTCTGGGTGATGCCAAAATCCTTGGCATTGGCGAGGTTGCCGATATCGACGGTCAGCACCACGTCGGCGGGCGACAGCTCACCCTCGGCCTGGACGCGCTCGAGCAGGCCGTCGCCGGCGAACAGTACATTGGTCTTGATGCCGGTCTCGGCGGTGAACTTGTCGAGCAGCGGCTGGATCAGCCCGGGTTCGCGGTAGCTGTAAACGTTGACTTCACCGCTCTGCGCGAGAGCCGGCCCCGCCGCCAGCGTCAGAAGGAGGGCGGCAGCATGGCGCGAGAGCATGGTCATGATCGGATCCGGATCGCAGGAGTTTCCCGCTCAGCGCGGTTTTGCTTTTTCTGAGCTGCCAAGTCAACAAACCGGATCGTGAACTCGGTTCAGCGGCGTTCGACGCCCTTGGCGGCAAGGATTTCGTCGGATGCGGCCGAGGTCAGGAACCGGGACAGCAACGCGGCCGCCCTGGCATCGCGAGCGCTTGTACTGACGCCAATGCCGAAGTCGATGTAGCTTTGCAGCTCGGCTGGAAAGCGACCGGCCAGCACGACTTCAGGCGCGGCGGCGAGGATGGAGCTGACCGGGATTACTGCCAGTTCGGCCGCGCCAGCGGCGACAGCTGCGGCGGTTTGCCCGCCTGCCGTAGCCACCAGCTTCGGCATCACCTCGTCCGATATCCCGAGACGCTCCAACAGGGCGATGAAGCTGCCGCCGCTGGTGCCTTCGTTGGCGTAGGCGATCGACGTGGTGCTCTTCAAGGCACGTTCGAACGCCGCTACCGAGTCGAGTTCGAGCGGCTGCCTGCCGGACCTGGCTGCGATGCCCATGGCGATCCGCCCGAACGGCACCTGGCTCGCCGCTTCGACCTTTCCCAGCACGACGAGGTCCCCGACCAGGTTGGGGTTGATGACGACCAGGTCGAAGGGCTCACCAGCCTCGAGCTGCCGCTTGATGATCGGGTTGAGTTCCCACCGGGGGACGACGCTCAAACCGGTGGCAGCGCAAAACTCCGGAACGAGAGCGAGGATGGCGGGGCGGACCGCGATGGCGCCGACGAGCCGGATCTCACCGCTCACTGAGCAGTCTCGCGGACCAGGTCGGCGGGGATCAGCAACGAGAACATGGTGCCAACGCCGACGGCAGGATCGACCGACAGCGACAGGGCATTGACGGCAAGCAGCGAGCGGGTCAGTGCAAGGCCGACGCTGGAGCGCACCGGCTGCAGGGTCTCGCCGTCCTTGCCGACCCCATCGCGGAACACCACGAAGCGCTCCCCGAGGTCGCGGCGCGCCTCGCCGCCGTCGCGTACGTTGACGATGATGGCGCCATCATCCTCCTGCTGGGCCGAGAGAATGACCGAGCCACCGACCGGGGTCTGGTCGATGGCGCTGGCCAGCAGGTTGAGAATTGCCTGGGTAAGCGAGGCGGTGTCGGCCGTGATACGCGGCAGCCGCTCGGACACGGCGTTGCGTACCAGCACGCGCGCCTCGCCGGCCTGGCCGCGCACCCGCGCGAGGCAGCTCTCGAGCAGGGTCACGAGGTCGATATCGTTGACTTCGGCCGGGTAACGACCCTCGCGCAGGCGACTATAGTCGTCGAGCTCGTCGACGAGGTGAGCGATCTCCTGGCCGGCGGTCTTGATGTCCTGCGCATATTCCAGGTAGCGCTGGTTGTCGATCGAGCCGAAGGCGGCCGAGCGGATCAGATCGGCGAAGCCGATGACGGTATTGAGCGGCCGGCGCACGCCGCGGCTGATGCGGGTGAGCATCGACGGCTCGATGTCTTCGGCTGGCCTCGCAACAGAAACCGACGGAATCGGCGAGGTAACCTTGCGGACGAACGCATAGTAGCCGGCGATGATGCCGGCCTGCCCCTCGGCGAACAGCGTCAGGCGGGTGTTGGGCGTCGAACCGGTAAAGGTAATGGCCGGCCGCGCCGTTTCGGCGAAGCGCGCCGGACGTTCGAGGAAGCGCCGGAGATCGGCCAGTTGCGAGGGTTCGATGAAGCTCGCGAGCGGCTTGCCGACGATATCTTCTTCAACCTGGCCGAGGACGATGCGGCCGTGCAGCGAGACGGAAGTGATGGTCCCGGCGCGATCGGCGGCGATGAAGCCGTCGTCGCTGGTCTCGGCAGCGAGTTCGGCGAAGGTCCGGACCGCGGCCTCGTGCCCGACACGGTTCTCGGCAATACCGGCCGAGAGCATCAGGGCCGGACGACCGTGCCAGGTGATCGACTGCAACCGGGCATTGACCGAGGCGAGGCTGCCATCGCGACGCACCAGTTGGGTCACCGGACCCGCGACGGCGCTGTCCTCGGAGGGAAAGATGGCGGTGAGACCGGCGGCACGGAGGCTCTCGATCGACTCGTAGCCGGTGAGATCGGTCAGCGCCCGGTTGGCGAACAGCACCTGCTGATCGCGAAACACCAGGATGCCGAGCGGCAACCGGTTGAGGATGAAGGTCTCGCCAGTGAGGTTGATCAGCGCGCCCTCATTACTGGGAGCGGCCGGCGGGGCTACTTCGGCCGGCGGCGGCGCTGGATGCGCACTGACGCGATCGGTGAGAATGCGGCTCAACTCATCGAAATTGTAGCGCGAGACGCGCTCGACGGTCTCGGCGTCGGGAATCGCGGCGACGGCTTCGGTCGGCTCTTCTTCTACAGACGCGAGCAGAGCTGGCGGCTCCGCGGGTTGCTCGTCCGCCGGCAGGTCCTCGGCGAGAGCCTCAAAGCCGCGGCCGATGACACGCCAGACGGTGGTGGCAACAGGCTCTTCCGGCTCCGGTTCGTTTTTGTAGTCTTCGTCCTCGTCGGCGAAATCGATCAGGGCGGCGATGACGTCGGGCTCTGGGGTCGGGGGAATCGCCACCGCCGGTTCTTCCGTCGGCAGTTGCGGAAGCGCCTCGTCCGCCTCGACCGGGCCGGGCACTAATGGTTCATCCACCGCTTCGGGCGGCGGGCCGGCAAAATGCTCGTCACCGACGTTCAGCGCGGTGTAGAGCCCGCCGTCATCGGCGAGGCGGTCGAACAGCGAGGCGAGCGTACCGGGCACTTCCGGCGCGGCGGGGATCGGCTCGACCCAGTTGTCCTCCTCGGCAATCACCGGCTCGTCGTCGGCGTGCTCGACTGGCGGCAGGCCCATGGGCAGCAACGGCTCAGGCTCGAGCACAACGCGGTGAGGCGCGGGAGCATCCTCGCGGGCAACAACACCCTCTTCCGCCCGCACGTCCGAGATCAGCGGCGGCGCCTCGGACGGCGCAGCGTGGCGCTCGAACAGCAACAGCATCGCATCGTGCGGGCTGGCCTTGAAGCGGGTCAGCAGCGTGGTGTCGCCGGCGAGGGTTACCTCGGCACTTTCGGCATCATGCGGCAAACCCTCGCTCTCGATGATCGGAGCAAAATGCTCGATGGCATGGCGCGAGCCGCCCGCGATCTGCCCGTCCTCGCTGACCAACAGGAACTCGGCACCATCCGGCAGCAGCTTCGCGGCCACCGCGTCGACCTGCATGGGGTCATGCGCCTCGAGCAGTTCGGGCTCGATCGGGTCGACGCCGACGATCAGCAGGCCGGTTTCCCCGCTTTCGAGTTCCAGTGGCGTGCAGGTGCAGGTGGTGGAGATCGGCCGCTCGCCGGCAAGGAACTGAATGCGGCTGAGGCTCGAGCGCCCCATCGACCCAAGCCGGATCAGGCGAGCAATCTGCCCCTTGATCGGCACCGCCTCGGGCGCCAGCTTCAGGCCGTGCTTCTTGATCTTGCCGTGGAAGTAGCGCGCTGCGTCGTTGCGCCAAAGCAGGGTTTCGCCATCCTGCGACCACAACCAGGCGGGGCGCGCGTCGGCCCAGTGCACCAGCACCAGCCGGGCCGTCGGCGATTTGATCCACTCAGCGCGCACGCGTACTCTTTTCCTGCCTCGTGCCAATTCGACACAAAGCGAACTCGGAATTTAATCTTCTCTAAATATCCCGGGGCCCCTGCCCGGTCCATATCGCGCGGACGTGAGCGGCCGGCATTCGCTGCCGATGGTTAAGCCGGCGGCTGTCAACAGGCGATGAAAAACAGGGGCAAATCGGCGCTTGCCAGCAGCGATAACTGAAACTATGGTCCGCCGCGCTTGCCGGGCCGCCTTAGCTCAGTTGGTTAGAGCGCTAGATTGTGGATCTAGAGGTCCCCCGTTCGATCCGGGGAGGC
>JAESFN010001029.1_pt1 | contig 15883 bp, 12 predicted proteins | sample 9269411 | NCBI WGS metagenome assembly JAESFN01 (sample SAMN14505399, study PRJNA617100) | algae metagenome | isolation source: Iphinoe sp. HA4291-MV1 and co-occurring heterotrophs from trail next to... | place: USA: Maunawili Falls, Hawaii | collected 2009-07-25
CGACGATGCTGCTCTCGCTCTATCTCTACAACAACGCCTTCAAATTCCTGAAGATGGGATACGCCTCGGCGCTCGCCTGGGTGATGTTCATGATCGTGCTGGCGCTCACCCTGATCGTGCTCAAATCGGCGCCGATGTGGGTTCACTACGAGCAGGAGCGACGGGAGAAGAAAGCAGCATGAGCGCTTCTGAGAAGATCATCGCCCCGGTTCCCGGTGCCAACCCGAAACCACGCAAAAGCCACCGCGCCACCTCGGAACGGCGCGTGCAACTCGCCACCATGTTGGTGCTTTCGCTTGGCGCGCTGGTGATTCTGCTCCCGTTTGCCTGGATGATCACGACGTCGCTGAAGGCGCAGGGGGAAGTCTATCTCTACCCGCCGAAATGGATTCCCAACCCGCCGCACTGGTCGAACTACCGCGAGGTGCTCGATGTCGTGCCGTTCTGGCGTTTCGCGGCCAACACCGCGATCATCGTCGCCACGGTGATGATCGGCACCGTCCTCTCGTGTTCCTTCACCGCCTACGGCTTTGCACGATTGCGCGCGCCAGGCCGCGATTTCGTCTTCATCCTCGTGCTCGCCACGATGATGCTGCCGGTCACCGTCACCCTGGTGCCAACCTACATCGCCTTCAACAAGATCGGTTGGATCGATAGCTTCAAACCGCTGATCATTCCCGCCTTTTTCGGCAATCCCTTCTACATCTTCCTGCTGCGGCAGTTCTATCTCTCGCTGCCGAAGGATCTGGAGGAATCGGCCAAGCTCGATGGCGCGTCCACCTTCCGCATCTGGTGGAACATCATGCTGCCGTTGAGCAAACCGGCACTCGCCACCGTGGCGGTGTTCACCTTTGTCGCCACCTACAACGATTTCTTCGGCCCGTTGATCTATCTCTCCAGCGAATCGAAACGCACCATTGCAGTCGCACTCTCCTACTTCAATGGCTCACCCCGCTCCGGACCGCAAATGCACCTGCTGATGGCGATGACGCTGCTCGCGATCGTCCCCTCGGTACTCGTGTTCATGCTCACCCAACGTCTCTTCGTTCGCGGTATCGCCACCTCTGGTCTGAAGGGGTAACGCTATCGCCCGGGTCCTACGGATCGGCTCGCCCGTGAGGAGGGAACAACGTCGTCGCGGTTTCGTCCCGAACATGCCGGTTGGCGAGAACCGGCACATCCGTCTTCGTCTAGCGCAAGCGCGCCACCAGCGCGGGAGGTACAGGAATGGCTCGGATCATCACCAAATTCGACCGTCGTCGCATGCTTCAGGGGATTGCTGCCGGCGCGGCCATCGCCGCCACCCCGAAACTGGCCAGCGCGGCTCCCGGCGTGCACGTGCCCGCCTACATCAAGCGCGGGCAGGATGTGCAAAAAGTCCGCGCGGTGATGTGGCAGAACTCGGCCGCCATCGACGATCACTTCAAATCCCGCATGGAGGCCTTCAACAAAGCCCACGAAGGTCAGTACGAAGTTGATCTGCAACTGCTGCCGTGGGACGAGACCTGGCAGAAGATCCAGCTCGCCTATTCGGCGGGCGATCCCTACGACACCTATTTTTGGGATGTGCAGGCCTACGGGCATTACAAAGCCGATCTGCTCTTGAACGTGCAGCCGATGGTCGATGAGGCTGAGCTCTACAACCCGGCTGACTACCCAACCGAGCTGTTCGATGTCTGGCGCTTCGATGGCACGAATCTCTACGCGCTGCCCGAAAACATCCAGACGATGGCGCTCTACTACAACAAGACCGCGTTCGACGCCGCGGGCATGACCGTGCCCGACGACACCTGGACCTACGATCAGGTGCTCGAAGCCGGTACGGCGTTGACCAAAAAGAATGGCCGCCGCTACGAACAGTACGGCTTCAATATCGGCGATCTCTCCACCTGGTGGGGCATGCAGTCGCTTTCCTGGGCGAAAGGCTCGGCATTCGTCGATCAGATCGTCGAGCCGACCAAATTCCAGTTCAGCGATCCCGTCAATGTGGAAACGTTGAAGTGGGCGCAGGACGTGGTGCGCACACTCGAGATTTCGCCAAACCCGGCAGATTCAGCCCAGAGTGGCGACACCAATAGCTTCCAGTCGGGCCGGTTGGCGATGCACGTCGGCGGCAGCTGGAGCATCGCCGGATACTCGGAACTCCCGTTTGAGTGGGGCATGACGTCGTTGCCGCTCCTGGATGGCAATCGCGTGGTGCCCTACTGGATGGGTGGCTGGGTGATCACCAAGAACTCGAAGGTGCCGGAAGCTGCCTTCGAGTGGGGCCGCTGGTCGGCGAGCGATTACCAGCCGACGATGTCGGCCGAGCACGACTGGATTCCCATCCGCAACGCCGACCGCAACGCTGACACCACCTTCGAGGGGCTGCCAGAAGGCATGCGCGCGATGGTCGACGCCACCTCCAGCGCCAAGCTTGGCGATTTCTACACCGCCAAGGTGCAGGAGATCTGGACCAACGTCTTCACGCCGAACTTCGAGCAGCTCTGGAACGGTGGCCAGACCCCAGAAGAGACCGCGGCCAAGCTCGACGAAGGCGCGAACGCGCTGCTGGGGTAACCCTCACCCGGTCCTTCGGACCACCCTCTCCCAATCCTAGGAGAGGGTACAAAACCGCGTCATGCTCCCCTCTCCCAGTATTGGGAGAGGGGTTGGGGGTGAGGGTTCTCCGTGCCCAAATTTTCAATCGATGTCTCTGCCCGAACGCTAACCCTCGACCACGAGTTACTGCGGGTCGAATGGGGGTGGAGCGAGGACGGCGCGATCGATGCGCGATCGTTCCGCGATCTTGCCAGCGGGGTCGACTGGATCGATCCCGCCTTTGATGCGCCCCTGTTCGTTGGCTCGTACGAGCTGCCCGCGCAGCGCCCCGGCTTTCGCCGCGTGCAGCGTATTCGCAGCAGCGCATCCGCGAGGTTCGAGCCTCCGGTCGTTTGGAACGAGCCCGATGGCACGGCGCGCGCGAGCTGGCGCGTGCAGCCGGACGATTCCGCCATTGTGCTGACCTGGCAGGCTGAGGCGATTCCCGGCCACGCCGTGCTGCGACAGTGGTTCGAAATCGAGAACACCGGCGCGGAAACGGCAATCCTGCGGCAGGTGCCGGTCTTCGCCTGGGCATTCGGCGCCGCCGGGGAGCTGATCGCGCATTCCGGGCTGGAGCGGCGCGATTTTCTCTGGCGCAGCGAGTGGCCCGATTGGTACAGCTGGAACGCGCAGCCGCTCACCTCCGGCGCGCAGGGACAGATCGATTCCGGCTACCGCAAAGCGGCGACGTGGCTGGCGCTCGCCGCGCCGGAAGCGGCCCCTGGGCTCTTTTTCGGCTGGGAAACGAACGGCGAAGCCACCTGCCGCTACGGTGATCTTCGCGGCGACGGGCTCATGCGCGTTGAGTGCGTCGCCACCCCCGAGTACCAGCTCGCACCTGGGCAAACGCTGACCGGCCCAGCCGGGTTCGTTGGTGCGGCGAATGGCGAGCTGGACGAGCTGTCGTTCCGTTGCCAGCGCTTCGCCGAGCAGCGCCTCTCCTGGCGCGTCGACGATGAGCGCTTCCCCTACGTCGCGTTCAATAGCTGGGGCTACGGCGCCGAGATCAACGAGGAAATCATTCTCTCCTCGTTCGATCGCTGTCGCGCGCTCGGCATCGAATTGCTAGTGGTCGATTTCGGCTGGGAAGACCCCGAGTGGAAACCACTCGCCTCGATCTTCCCCAACGGCCTGAAACCGATCTCCGAGGCCGCGCACGACGCCGGGATGCTGTTCGGTATCCACCTCAGTTTTGGCAATTGCTCAAATCTTTCGCAGATTTACGCCGAACACCCCGAGTGGGGGTACGGCCCGGGGCAGTGGGCCTACCGCCGTGAGGGCGAGGTCTTCGGGCTCACCCTGGGCAACCCCGCCACCCGGGCGTGGCTCGTCAACAAACTCGTCCAGATCATCGACGAGAACGGCGTCGATTACTTCCTCACCGATCACTATCTCTGGGGCTGGGTCAACCCCGACGCACAAACGCCGCACGCCAGCGACAATTACCTCACCATTGTCGAGGGTTACGACCAGGTAATTGCCGAGGTGCGCGCCCGCCGGCCGCACGTCCAGATCGAGCACTGCGATAACGGGCTCGCCTTCCCCACCTTCAAAATGGTCCAGCAGCACATGACCTCGATCGGCTCGGACGCGGCGGGCAGTTTGTGGGAGCGCGTCGCGAAATACCGGATTTCCCGCGTGCTACCCCCCCGTTTTCTCGATTCCTACGTCAGCGATCGTCCCACCATCGAAACCTACGTCGGCTCCGGCCTGAGCGATTACGACTACCGCAGCCACCTCTTCGGCGGTCCCATGATCCTCATGACCAACATCACCACCATGGAGCCCGGCAGCGACGATTGGCAAACCCTCGATCGCAATATCAAGCTCTACAAACGCATTCGCAAACAGGTGCTCGACGGCAAAGTCCTGCACCTGCTCGCGCCGCACCCGATCGCGCAACTCGGCCGCCACTGGGATGGCTGGGACGCCATCGGCTCCTACCACGCCGAACTCGACCAGGCCGTCATCTTCATCTTCCGCCTCGGCGGCGATCAGGATGAGCGCATCATCCCCCTGCACGGCCTCAACCCAAACTCGACTTACCGCATCACCTACGAAGACCGCCCCGATGTCTCGCATGCGACCGGCGCGGACCTGATGGCGAACGGTCTGCCGATCTCACTCCCCTCCGAATACATCGACCAAAACGGCATGCCTCGCGCCAGTGACGTGGTGTTTTTGACGGGAATCTGACCCAACGTGCCCTCTCCCGCTGCGGCAGGAGAGGGCACGTTCATGAATGGAGTTACACATGCCGCAGGCAACAACCACCGAACAATCCGGAAGCTGGCGCATCGGCAATGGGCTGATCGAGCTCGTCACCGATGGCCTGCAAACACGCTCGATCGGCGATTGGCAGGGTGCCGGTCCAGCCTGGCAGCTCGCCTGGAACGGCGCGATTCGCACCGCAACCTCGGTCGAGCGGATCGAGACGAGCCGGGATAGCACCTCTGTCACCCTCTCGATCCGTACGCGGGTCGACGATGCCCTGCTCGTCACCCAGAACCTCCAGTGCTGGCACGATCTCGCCGTAATCGAGCAGTGGCTGGAGATCGAAGCGCTCGAAAGCGGCGTGCTGCGCGACGTCACCCCCTGGCGCATCGGCATCGCCGCGCCGCAAACGCTGACGATGCACACGATCGCCGGAGTGCAGCAGCAGGGCGGCTGGAGCGGCAATCCCGGCGATTTCCGCTCGTTCCGGCGCGAGGAACGGCTCCTCGACCACCCTGTCACCCTGCTCTCCGATGTGCGCTCCACCTGGTACGAGATGCCCTGGGCCGCACTCTCGCTCGGCGAACGGGGGTTGTTCACCGGCCTACGCTACTCCGGACGCTGGCGCACCGATGCCGAGCCGGGCGCCGCGATCAGCATCCGCGCCGATTTCCTCGAAACCACCCTCGCCGCCGGTGAGCGCTGGGTTTCGCCGCGCGTCTTCACCGGGGTCTTCACCGGCGATCTCGATGCCGCCGGGCGAGTGATGCACGAGTACCAGCGTCAGGTGCTCTCCCCGAAACTCCCCGCCGATTTCCCCTGGGTGCAGTACAACACCTGGTTCTCCTACCTCACCGAAATCAGCGCCGAGCGCTTGAAACCGGAGGTCGAGATAGCCGCCGAGCTGGGGATGGATCTCTTCTACATCGACGCCGGTTGGTGGACCGGAAACGTTCCCAACGATTGGCATTTTTCCTCGGGACTCGGCAACTGGCGGGAGAATCGGGACAAATTCCCCGATGGCATCGCGGCCTTCGCCGATTTCGTGCGCTCGAAAGGGCTGAAATTCGGTATCTGGGTCGAGCCGGAGCGGGTCGATCTCCGCACCGCCACCACCGCCACCTGGCGCGAGGAGTGGCTAGTTCGCCATCACGGCAACTACAACGGGCCCGATTGGCCGCAGGATACCGAAGCAGCCTGGCTCTGCTTCGGCTGCCAGGAAACCCAGGATTGGGCGATCGATTGGATCAGCCGCCTCGTCGAAGAACTCGACGTGCGCTGGCTGAAATGGGATAGCAACTGGTGGGCCGTCTGCACCGCCACCGATCACGGCCACGGCGCCGGTGACGGCGAAGCGGCGCAACTCGCCGGGGTCTATCGCGTGATGGACGCGCTCAGGGATCGCTTCCCCGAACTGATCATCGAAAACTGCGCCGGTGGCGGCACCCGCATGGATTTCGAAATGGCGGCACACAGCCACGTCGCCTGGGTCAGCGACGCCACCGAACCGGCGGCGCGAGTCCGCTTCCAGGGCGAGGGCGCGAATTACCTCTTCGTACCGGCCACGATGAACGCCTGGGTCAGCGAATCGAAATTCGAGAATCTCAACGGTCGCGATATTCCCGAGGTCGCTCTCAACGCGATCGTGCGCAGCCGCATGATCGGCGCGCTCGGTTTCTCCGGGCGGATGTCGGAATGGGGCGAACCGACGAAAGCGATCCTGCGCGAGCGCATCGCCGAGTACAAAACCTTCCGCCATCTCCTGAAGGACGGCTACACCGCCCACCTGCTGCCGCAGCACGCGCTCGACAACCCGAAATTCCCCTCGCCGCACGTCTGGGGCGCCGATCTCTTCTACGCCGCCGATCGCGGTGAAGCAGTGCTGCTCGCCTTCCGCAACCGCTCAGCGGAATCGACCATCACGTTCCATCTACCGCAACTCGATCCCGCAGCGAGCTATCGCATCTCCGGCGACGGCGTCGAACCGGGCACACGCAGCGGCGCGGAGCTAGCCGAGACCGGTATCACCGTGCAGACACCAGTGCTCGGCTCGGCGCTGGCGCGCTTCGAGCGGGTGTAGTGGCAATTCGCTTCGACCATCAGCACGAGCGCTTCGGCTTCCAGGCGCTCGTGCTGGAAAACGATCTGCTGCGCATCGAGCTGCTGCCGGAGCTCGGCGGCAAAATCTGGTCGATCGTCTACAAACCGCGCGATCGCGAGCTGCTCTGGCATCACCCTGAGCTGGAGCCGCGACAATCCCAGCCGGGTGACAGCTTCGACGACGCCTTTGCCGGTGGCTGGGACGAACTCTTCCCCAACGACGCCCCAGTGACAATCGATGGGGTCGTGTACCCCGATCACGGCGAGCTCTGGACCGCCAATTGCACGTGGGAATTGCTTCGCTCCAGCGCGAGCGAGCGCCGCCTCAAGCTCACCGCTCGCGGCACCACCACCGGCGCCACGATCGAGCGCCAGTTGACCCTGCGCGACAACGAAGCCGCCTTCACCATCGCCTACGAGGTGCACAGCGAACGGGTGCTCCAGGCGCACTGGAAAATGCACCCCGCCTTCCGGCTCGGCCCGCACGCACGCGTAGAGATTCCGGCGCAGCGCGTGCTTCTCGACCCTGAATTCGCCGGAGATTTAGCGGAATTCGACAGCAATTGGCCGTTCGTGCGCGGTACGAATGGCGAACCGATCGATCTCCGCGAACTCCCGCATCCCGAAACACGCGCGACCCGCTTTTTCTACGCCACCGAGCTCACCGAAGGCTGGGCCGCGCTAACCGATCTCGACGAGGACCTCTCGATCCGCCTCGATTTCGACTCCGCCGTTTTTCCAACCGTCACCCTCTTCGGCTCGTACGGCGGCTGGCGCAATCTCCACACCACCATCCTCGAACCCTGCACCGGGTATCCGTACCAACTCGATCGAGCAATCGCCACCGGTCGCGCCACCGTCATCACGCCGGAAGCTCCATTCAAAACGGTGGTGAAATGTTCGGTGCTCGCCGGATAAAACGAACCTGGGGCTGCGACCCCAGGCTACTAATAAACGCTCCTCCAGAGCTACGAAAAAGGACTCGGATCGAACGATCGGAGTCCTTCCCCTCTCCCACTGCGGTAGGAGAGGGGTGGCATCCGCAGATGCCGGGGTGAGGGCTTTAGCGACGAATAGCCCAACCCGTTCCTATTTCGCTTTTTCCTTTTGCAGAATCGCTGGACCGAGTTGATTCATCACCCGCCGCGCCAGCGGGCTCCGCGCGAGTGAGGAAATGTCCTGCAGGGTGGTAGCTCCGGCGCGAACGCGCGGCGAGGAAGAGCGAGATCCGGCATCGGCCGCTTTCCCGGCCAGGGTCCCGAGTGCACCCGCCACCGATTTCCCGGCGGAGAGCAACGCCGATTGCGCTCCCGCGGCCGCGGGACGCGCTTTGCCGCGATTCGCCACCGCGCTCCCGGCGAGAATCATCAGCAGCCCGGCCACACCCCCGGCGCGACCGCGCATCGCCGTCGCCGCCAGCACCGCCAGCGTCATCGGATCGGTACGTTTATCGGCGGGTGCCTCGGCGCCACTCGCGGAGAGCTTTTCAGCCACCTGTCCCAGCGTGGCGGGATCGAGTTTGGCAAACGCACCGGCAAGGGTCTGCTGGAGCATCCCCGGCGGCATCTTCGCGGCAATACGCTCGATCTGCGCGATCTGCTCGGGCGTCAGCCCGCCCAGCCGGTCGGCCGCACGCGCTCCCGCGGTATCGCGTCCCTGACGCGCCGCGCGGAGCAATGCTTCCGCGCTCATCCGTGGTTGCTGCTTGCCGTCACTCATGCTCGCTCTCCCGGGGGGACTATCGATCCCTCATTATTGAAGACAGAGTGTACGCGCCCAGGCGTGCCACAATCACGCCCATAACCAACAATCAGAAAGGTATCCACTATGTTGATCGGTACGACGATTGAACTGCGCCCGATTGTCCGCGACGATGCCCGCCTGATCACCGAGTGGTACAACGATCCCGCATTTCTGGGCGAATTCTTCAACCACTCCACCCGCGCCGAGGAGATGGTGCGCGATCGCATCGATCAGAATCGTGGAGCCGACAAAGCCCAATTCATGGTGATCCGGCGCAGCGACCGTGAGCCGGTCGGCATGGCGGGCTATCTCAATCCCTACGCCGCGGAACACACCGGCATGTTTCAGGGGATCGAAATTTACTATCAGATTCATCCCGAATTCCGCCGCCAGCGCGTCGCCACGCAAACCGCCTGCATTCTGGTGAATCACCTCTTCAATACCCGCCCACTCGAACGCATCGTCGGCTACGTGCTGGAAAAGAATGAGCCGTCGCGCCGGGTGCTGGAAAACGCCGGATTGCAGTACGAGGGTCTGCACCGCCACATGAATTTCCTGCACGGCCAATGGGTAAACGTGATCCAGCTCGGCATGATCCGCAGCGATTGGATCAATGAAACCACCTATCGTTCCGGCAGGGAGTTTTGAGCACGCAATTCGTCCCGTTTCCCGGCACCAAGCGGGGGATGCGCGGTACCATTGCGTAACCAAAGATGGTGAAGACGGACCAGTCCGTGTTAATCGAGATCAACCGTCCGTGTTGATGGTGATGCCTGTGCTTGTGCCTTCATTGTTGCGTTCCGGATTGCTTCGCTATGAGTGATGGCACTCCTATCGCCGCGCCCCTCGCCATCGAGATGCGCGGTATTGTCAAGCGCTTCCCCGGCGTTGTCGCCAACGATGGCGTCAATCTCGAAGTCCGGCAGGGTGAGATTCACGCCCTGCTCGGGGAAAACGGCGCCGGCAAATCGACCCTGATGAACATCCTCTTCGGGTTGCATCACCCGGACGAAGGGCAGATTCTCATCAACGGCCAGCCAGCGCATTTCTCCGGGCCACGCGCCGCCGTCAGTGCCGGGCTGGGCATGGTGCACCAGCACTTCATGCTCATTCCTCGCTTCACCGTCACCGAAAACATCATCCTCGGCTCGGAAGGTCCGCTGGGGGTCACCCTCGATCGCCGCGCCGCCGAGCAGCGCGTCGGCGAGCTCGCCGATTCCTACGGCTTGCACGTCGATCCGAAAGCACGGGTCAGCGAGCTGCCGGTGGGGGTGCAGCAGCGCGTCGAAATCCTGCGTGCGCTCTATCAGGGCAGCCGCACGCTCATTCTCGATGAGCCGACCGCCCTGCTCACCCCGCAGGAGATCGAGGATCTCTACGGCGTGCTGAACCGCCTGCGCGCGGATGGCAGCACCATCGTCTTCATCACGCACAAACTGCGCGAAGTCGCCGCAGCCAGCGATCGCGTCACCGTGATTCGCCGCGGCAAAACCGTCGGCACGCGCATCACCGCCGAAACCACCGCGCCCGAGCTCGCGGCGCTGATGGTCGGCCGCGAGGTTTCCCTCCGCGTCGAGCGCCCCCCGGCCCATCCCACCGAGCCGGTGCTGGAAGCCGACTCGCTGGTGGTGGAGGGCCGCGGTGGCCGCCCCGCCCTCGACGGCATCTCGCTCACCCTGCGGCGCGGCGAGATCGTCGGCATCGCCGGGGTGGAAGGCAACGGTCAGTCCGAGCTGGTCGAGGTGCTTTCCGGTCTGCGCAAACCAGCCAGCGGGCATGTCCGCCTGAAGGGCAAGGAAATCACCGGCGAGGACCCGAACCAGCGGCGGCGCGACGGGCTTTCCTACATCCCGGAGGATCGCCACGAACGTGGATTGGTCCTTCCCTTCTCGCTCACCGAAAACATGCTGCTCGGCAACCTCGATGAGGAACCGTTCACCAAACACGGGGTGATCGATTACACCGATTCCACCCAGATCACCGAATCGTGCATGCAAACCTTCGATGTCCGCGCACCCAGTCCGGAGGTGGCGGCAAAAACGCTCTCCGGCGGCAATCAGCAAAAACTGATCATCGCCCGCGAACTCCATCGCGAGCCAGATGCCCTGCTCGCCACCCAGCCCACGCGCGGGCTCGACGTCGGCGCGATCGAATTCGTGCACAAGCAACTCGTGAAAGCGCGCGACGAAGGGCGGGGCGTGTTGCTCATTTCCTTCGACCTCGACGAAATTCTCGATCTCTCCGACCGCATTCTGGTGATCTACAACGGGCAATTCACGGGAGAATTCATGAGTGGAGCGGTGAGCCGGGCCGAGCTCGGGCTGCGCATGGGAGGGCGAGGCGGCGATGAGTCAGCAGCAGCCGCGGACTAGCCTGCCCCCCTGGGCACGCAATCTGGTGCAACCGATCGTTTCCTCCGTGATCGCGGTGGCGGTGGCGTTGATCGCCGGCGCGCTCGTGATCGCGCTCACCGGTGATAACCCCTGGACCGCCTACAAAGCGCTCTTCGAGGGCGCGTTTGTCGGCAAGCGGCAGATCGCGGAATCGCTGGTCGCCGCCACCCCGCTGATCATCGGCGGTCTCGCCTTTGCCTTCGCCTCCCGCGCCGGTATGTTCAATATCGGTATCGAGGGGCAGTTGGTGATGGGCGCTCTCGCCGCCGGGCTCATCAGCACCTACAACCTCGGTCCCCGCCCCGTCGGCATCATCATCTCCATCGCCGTCGGCATTTTGGCTGGAGCGGTCTGGGGATTGATCCCGGGATTGCTGAAGGCCTTTTCCGGCGCCCATGAGGTGATCACCACGATCATGCTCAACTACCTGGCGCTCCGCGTCGCCTCCTACGCGGTGAATAGCGCCGGTGATTGGCTGCCGGTCAATCCCAATCTGCAGGCCACCGATAAAGTCCGCCCGGCCAACGAGTTGCCGATCATTCTCGGCGGCACGCGCCTGCACGCCGGGGTCATCCTGGCGGTACTGGCGGGAATCGGGCTCTGGTGGCTGCTCTTCCGCAGCACCTACGGCTACAAAGTGCGCACTGTCGGCATTAGCCCGGGCGCGGCCGCCTACGGCGGTATCCCCTGGAAACGCACGATCGTGCTGGCGATGGCGATCTCCGGCGCGCTGGCCGGTCTGGCTGGCGCCAGCGAAACCGTCGGGTTGCAGGGGCGGTTTTACAACGTCTCCCCCGGCTACGGCTTCACCTCGATCGCGGTCGGCTTGGTCGGGCGAAATCACCCGATTGGGGTGATCGCGGCCGGGCTGCTCTTCGGCGTGTTACGCGCCGGTGCCACGGAAATGCAAAACACGGCCGGCGTTTCGAAAGAGATCGTGCAGGTGCTGCAAGGGTTGGTGATTCTCGCGGTGGCCGCTTCGGCCTACGTTTCGATGATGCGGCAACGCCGCAACGCCGCCCGCGCGGCAACCAGCACACCGGCGGTGCCGGCGGGGGCGAATTCATGAGGGATCTCTTCACCTCCGCCCTCTTCTGGGCCACCCTGCGCATGACCGCGCCGCTGCTTTTTGCCGCGATGGGCGGATTGATCTCCGAGCGCTCCGGCATCATGAATATCGCGCTTGAAGGCTTCATGCTGATCGGCGCCTTCACCGCCGTGCTCGGCACCTACTATCTCGATAGCCCCTGGATCGGCCTGCTCTGCGGCATGGCGGCCGGTGGTCTTGGCGCGTTGATCCACGCCTATTGGACCGTAACCCTCAAAGCGGATCAGATCGTCACCGGTACCGCGCTCACCCTGCTCGGCGCGGGTATTCCCGCCTTCCTGATCAAGCGCATTTTCGATCAGGCCGGCGGCACCCCCTCGGTCGAACGCCTACCGTCGCTCGGATCGATCAGCATCCTGACCCCGGTCGCCTTTTTGCTGGTACCGGCGATGCACTATTTCCTGTTCATGACCAAACCGGGATTGCGCTTGATGGCAGGCGGTGAAAGCCCGAAAGCGGCGGAAAGCGTCGGTATCCCGGTCAATCTCTATCGCTACGCCGCCGTCGTCACCAGCGGAGTGCTGGCCGGAATGGGCGGCGCCTATCTCTCGATCGCCAACCTGTCGCAATTCACGGTCGGCATGACGCAGGGGCGTGGCTACATCGCGCTGGCGGCGGTGATCTTCGGCAACTGGACCCCCCTCGGTGCGCTGGGTGCCTGCCTGCTCTTCGGCTTCGCCCAGGCCTTCAACCTGCAGGCGCAGGCTCAGGGTCTCTTCTCGAAAGATCTCCTCAGCGCCCTCCCCTACATCGTGACCCTGGTTGCCCTCACCGGTATCGTCCGCAATCTCCGCGGCCCCGCCGGGCTCGGCAAGCACGCGACGGACTAGGCGCACTGCGCAGGGAAGTATCGTGCCCTCTCCTGCCGCAGCGGGAGAGGGGTGGCGCGTAGCGCCGGGGTGAGGGTCATTCGTGCAACAAGACACCCTCACCCGGTCCTTCGGACCACCCTCTCCCGTTGCGACGGGAGAGGGCACGACACTTCCCTGCACCTCGTCCTCCTGTAGCCTCCGCCTTTGTCCCTACTCCGCCGTCCTTTGTACTTTGTACTGAGCACTGAGTACTTCGCGGAGGAGCGGCGACATGGACGATGAGCGCATCGAGGAGATCAAGGTCGATTTCCCGGAAGCGGCTAACTACGAGCTGCGCATGACGATCGGGCCCGGCACCCTGAATCTCACCCCGAACTCGGGCGGTCTCTGGGTGGACGGCACCTACCGCGATCCCACCGGCAGTATCCCCTCCCGCGTGACGCTGGTTGGCGGCTCGCTGCACATCACGCAGGAACGGCGGAGCTTGCGCTCACTACGCAAATCACCCGAGTTCAATCTCAAAATCGGCGACACCCATCCCTTCACCGTCGATATCGACGGTGGCGCGAATGTGCTCGATTGCGATTTCGGCGGTCTGCCGATCACCGCATTCAAGAGTCAACTCGGCGCCGGCAAAATTCATTTCAACGCCAGCAAACCGAATCCGGTGCCCATGGATCGCCTGAAAGTCGCGGCCGGCGCCGCCGACTTCCGCATCACCAACCTCGCCAACTTCAACGCCGCCGAAATCGAGCTCGAAGGCGGTGCGGCATCGTTTGCCTTTGATTTCGGCGGCACACTACAGCGCGATTGCCACGCCAAAATCACCACCGGCGTCGCCTCAGTGGAAATCACCATCCCGCGCAGCACCGCCGTAAAGCTGATCAGCAAAACCTCAATGGGCAGCCGCGATATCGGCGACGGCTTCATCACCCGCGAAGGCGGTTTCTGGACCGAAGCGGCAGTGGCCGGGAACTCACCGGTATTGAGCATCGAAGCCAGCGCCTCGATGGGCTCCCTACGCGTGCGCTTGGTGTAGAAACCCCTCGATTGAAACCAGGGGCTGACACGCCGAAGCCCCTCCGGGGTTGATGTACTCGTTGCCCCGGAGGGGTCATCCTTGCCTGAGCACCGGCCCTCAGGCCCGGTGCCACTCGCCCTGTGAAGCTACTTGAATCCCGAGGTCTTGATCGATTCCACCAGCTGCCGCTGGAAGAGGATGAACAGCAGCATCGTTGGCACCGCCACGATCACCGAGGCCGCCATCACCAGCTGCTGCGACGACGCGTACTGCTGGCGGAACGAGGCGATCCCGATCTGCACCACGAAGAGATCGCGATCGGTGGTGATCGTCAGCGGCCAGAGGAACGAATTCCAGTTCGCCAGGAAGAAAAATACCGCCAGCGCCGCCAGAATCGGCCGGCTCAGCGGCAGAATCACATTGAGATAAACCCGCCAGTACCCCGCGCCGTCAACGATCGCCGCTTCCTCTAGCTCGCGCGGAATGCCGAGATAGAACTGCCGCAGCAGGAAAATCCCAAACGCGTGGAAGATCGAGGGCACGATCAACCCGGCGTAGCTGTTCAGCAACCCTAGCTCGCGCACCAAAATGAACAGCGGCACCAGGATCACCGGCAGCGACACCAGCAGCGTCGAGAAAATGAAGGAAAAGATCAGCTCCCGCCCCGGAAACCGCAACCGCGCCAGCGCGTAGCCCGCCATCGAGTGAAAGAACAGCGCGATCACAGTCACCGTGATCGAAACGAACAGGCTGTTCAGCATGTACCGCGCGAACGGCACATTGCTGAACACCTGGCGGAAATTCTCGAACGTCGGGTTATCGGGGATCAGCTTGAGCGCGTAGGCCTCTTTGCGCGTGCGCACCGCCCCGGAGAACATCCAGAGCACCGGAATCACCGTCAGCACCGAGACCGTCAGCAGAATCAGCCAGAGCACCACCCGCTCGCCGGTTCGCCGCGCTTTATCGAATTGCCGCCGATTGTGGGTGAAGGACTCAGTCGAAATCAAAGCGCCCTCCCCTCGTCACCGCGAACAGCAACCCGGTGAGACTGATCAGCACCATCACCAAAAACGACGCCATCGCCGCCGCGTAGCCGTAGTGGCTGTACTGAAACGCCTGCTGGTAGATGTAGTAGATGACGAGGCTGGTCGAATTCGCCGGTCCACCCTGCGTCATCACGAACACGAGATCGAATCCCTGCGCTCCCGCCACCGCGCTCACCAGCGACGTCAGCAACACGAAAAAGCTCGTCGGTTTCAGCAGCGGCAGCGTGATATCGCGGAACGAGCGCCAGGCGCTGGCGCCGTCGATCCGCGCCGCCTCGTAAAACTCACGGGGAATTTCCTGCAATCCGGCGAGAAACAGAATCATGTAGTAGCCCATCGAAAACCAGATGAGCACCGCGACCACGGTGTAGAGCGCGAGATCGGGCTCACCGAGCCACGACCTCCCCTCAAACCCGAGCCGCACTAGCGAGCGATTGACCATACCCAGGCGATCGACCAGCATGAACTGCCAGATCAACCCAACCACGACCAAACTGATCACGTACGGCATGAACAACATGCCGCGGAAAATCGCCATGAATGGCAGCGGTTGCTTCACCAGCAACGCCAGCCCCATACCGGTGAGAAATAACCCCGGCACCAGCAGCACGACGTAGAGTCCCGTAACCCGCAAACTCTTGAGAAAAAGATCATCGTGGAACATATCGCGATAGTTCCGCAGCCCGATCCAGTCGTAGTGCCCGAAGCCGTCGACATCGAAAAAGCCGAGACTGAGCGAGAGCACCATCGGCACGCCGAGGAACACGATCAGTCCGATCAGATCGGGCAGCACAAAAAGGTATCCCGCCAGCCACTCGCGGTGCTTGCGGGAAAGCCCGGAGCGGCGGGGGCTCGCATCGACG
>JAESFN010001030.1_pt1 | contig 15854 bp, 14 predicted proteins | sample 9269411 | NCBI WGS metagenome assembly JAESFN01 (sample SAMN14505399, study PRJNA617100) | algae metagenome | isolation source: Iphinoe sp. HA4291-MV1 and co-occurring heterotrophs from trail next to... | place: USA: Maunawili Falls, Hawaii | collected 2009-07-25
AAGATCACGACCAGCAGCAGGATCGGGGCGAACTGGATCAGCAGATCACCGGCGCCCATCGAGGGGGCTGCACCTGCGGCTTGCGCGAAGGCGGGGGTCACGAACATTAAGGGGCTCCTTGCATAGTGGCTGTCGGCACGTCGGATGGCCGTTGTTGACCCATATAGGGCTGGTCTCCGGCGCTGGACAGTCCAACCCGGCAAAAATCGGGCGGAATATAGAGGCCGTGCACAAGGATTGCAAAGCCAATCCGGCTGCGTCAAAACGGGGGCGTACCCGGGAGTTCGCCTTATGACCACCGACTATTCCGCCGACATCGCGGCGGCCCTCGCCCGCATCGCCGATACGCTCGACGCCATGAAGCCCGGCGCCGGCGCTCCGGCCCCTGCCCTCACCGATGCCAACGCCTATCACTGGGACGCTGCGGCAGATGCGCTCATCCCGGTGCCCAAGGTGTCGCGGGTGCCGCTCGCCATGCTCAAGGGCATCGACGACGTGCGCGAGATCCTGTTGCAGAACAGCCTGCAGTTCGCGCGCGGCTTTGCCGCCAACAATGCGCTGCTGTGGGGCGCCCGCGGCATGGGCAAGAGCTCCCTGGTCAAGGCCGTGCACGCCCACATCAATGCGCTGGGCGAGCCCGGGGTCGCCTCTCGCGATCCCCAAATAAAACGCCTGGTGCTGATCGAGATCGCCCGTGAGGACATCGAGGCCCTGCCCCGGTTGATGCGGCTGATCGCCAAGGAAGAGAACGCCCGTTTCATCGTCTTCTGCGACGACCTGAGCTTCGACAAGGACGAGACCAGCTACAAGTCGCTGAAGACCATTCTCGATGGCGGCCTCGAGGGTCGGCCGGACAACGTGCTGTTCTACGCCACCTCCAACCGCCGGCACCTGATGCCGCGCGATATGGTGGAAAACGAACGCTCCACCGCCATCACCCCTGGCGAAGCGGTGGACGAGAAGGTGTCGCTGTCGGATCGCTTCGGCCTCTGGCTCGGCTTCCACAACTGCGACCAGCCAACCTACCTCGCCATGATCCGTGGCTATTGCGACGAGTATGGCCTCGTGATCGACGACGAGACGCTGCGCGCCCGCGCTGTCGAGTGGTCGATGACTCGCGGCGCCCGCTCCGGTCGCGTCGCCATCCAGTTCGTTCGCGCACTGGCTGGCGAACAGGGCAAGGCAATCTAGAGCAAGCGAGTAGCGGGTAGCGAGTAGCGAGTAGCGAGTAGCGAGTAGCTGGGAGCGCAGACCACAGCCCTGGCAACCCCTTTTCTATTCGCTACTCGCCATTCGCTATTCGCTACCAACCATAAGCATTGCCACGTACTCTGCTAAGCGACTCCGCGCCGCCCCACGCGCAGATGTTGCCAGTACGCTGTTTCCGCATTGCTCACGGGAATTCCACTTATCTTGGCTATACTTATCTCTATTTGACTACTCTCGTATTCTGTCATCTCGGGCGCCGGTCTCAACCGCCTGACGTGATCGGCCGAGCGTCTCACCCAGGAGGGTGGCGGCCATTTGTGGGGTACTCGAAATGCTATGGCACGGAGACTGCCAGTTGCACGGCGCGTCGCCACTTCGTGGCCTGAAGCGGCTTGCCGGTAACCAGCAAGGCGCCTCGGCAGTCGAGTTCGCCATCATCGCCCCGGTCTTCATCCTGATGATCGTCGGCGTGCTTGCCTATGGCATCTATTTCGGCGCCGCCAATTCGGTGCAGCAGATCGCAGCCGACGCCGCCCGCACCTCGATCGCCGGCCTCAGCGCCACCGAACGCAACACGCTGGTGACCGCATTCATCGAGAACAACGCCGGCGCCTACGTTTTCATCGACCCTGACGAGGTCGACTTCGCCATCGGCGACGATGCCAGCGACCCTAACCAGTACAAGGTCACTGTCACCTACGATGCCTCACAACTGCTGATCTGGGTGCTGCCGGTTCCCATGCCGGGCAAGATCATCAGCTACACCTCGACCATCCGGCTCGGCGGCACATGAAGTTCTTCCGCCGCTTCCGTGACAATGAGCGCGGCAACATCGCAGTGATGTTCGCGCTGATCCTGCCGGTGGTGATGCTTGCCGGCGCGTTTGCCGTCGATGAAGGCTCGCTCTATCTCGAACGGCGGCAGGCGCAATCGGTGGCGGACCTCGCCGCCATCGCCGCGGCAACCGACCCCAGCAAAGCTCTGGACACCGCGTTCAGGACCTTCCAGGCCAACGGGCTTATCGGCGCCACCCTCAGCATCGACGATCCCTCGATCCAGATCCGCTCCTCACGGCCCGTTCAGGTGGTCACCGGCCAGTACAAGGCGGCGCCCGAGATTTCGGTAACCTCGCGCTTCTCGCCCGGTGGCTCACCCCCCAATGCGGTGCAGGTGACCTACCGAAAGAAAGGTACGCTGTGGCTGGCCCGCCCCTGGCAGGCGCCACCCGAAATCTCCGTCGCCGCGCTGGCGACCGCCAATCCGCAAGCGGCGTTCTCGGTCGGCTCACGCCTCGCCTCGCTCAACGGCGGCATCGCCAACACACTGCTGAAGAGCCTGCTCGGCACCTCCGCCAGCCTTGATGTGATGAGCTACAACGCCCTGCTCGATGCCAAGGTCGACCTGCTCGATTTCCTCGGCGCCCTGAACCAGAAACTCAATCTCTCAGCCGCTACTTATGGCGACGTGCTGAAGGCGTCGGCCAGCCGCGGCGCCATCGCCGGGGCACTGGCGAGCGTGCTCACCGGCACTGCCAAGACAGCAGCAACCACGCTTTCCACCACCATTGCCGATACCGGCACCATCCCGCTGCTCAAGCTGCTCGATATCGGCTCGCTGTCGACACAACCGGTGGGCAGCGAGTCCGGCTACTTCGCTGGCATTTCCGCGCTGGAGCTGCTCAACGCCGCCGCGGTGATCGCCGGCAACGGCAAGCAGATCGACCTCGCTGTCGGCGCCACCTTGCCCGGGCTGACCAGCATTACCCTCGGTGTCGCCATCGGCGAACCGCCGCAGCACGCCTGGTATCGGGTCGGCGAGAAGGGGGCGGTGGCGCGCACGGCGCAGACTCGGCTCAACCTGACGGTCAAGCTGCTCGGCAGCGCAGTGCTGCTCGGCGCCGGCGTTACCTTGCCGATTTATGTCGAGGTCGCCTATGCCGAGGCGCGGATCCGTTCCGTGTCCTGCCCCGTCTTCGGCAAAGAGGCCGGCTCTGCCGTGGTGGAGGTGCTGCCGGGCGCAGCGCGACTCGCCATCGGCAATCTCTCGGGCGCCGGGTTCACCGATTTCAGCGCTCTTCCGGCGGTCGACCAGGCCACCATTCTCTCGGTCCCGCTATTGCTGAAGATCAAGGCGCGGGCTGCCGTCGCCATCGGCCAGACCTCGCCGATCCTGCTCAATTTCTCGAGCGAGGACGTGAAGCAGGCAACCATCAAGACGGCCACCAACCACACCATCGTCGGCAGCCTGTCGAAATCGCTGCTCGACGGACTCGATATCGATGTCGACGTCCTCGGCATCGGCCTCTCCACCGACGCGGTGATCGAGGCCGCGGTGCGCACGCTGGTGGCGCCGCTGGCGCCGGTGCTCGACAGCACCATCTTCGGCGTGCTCGAGGTCCTGGGGGTCGGCATCGGCGAAGCCGATGTCCGGGTCTACAGTGTCACCTGCAGTCGCCCGGTTCTCGTCGGCTGAGCGCTGTTCATTGCCGCGCTTTCGAACCGGAAAACTCTGCGCCTTTCCTGAAGGCGCTTTGTTTCTGTATCCCCCATGGCTTGCGGCGCAGCCTCGTTGCTGCAACGAATGCGTCGCGTTCTGACGACGAATACTGAGGGGAATAATGAGCCTGTCGCATAAGTTGAGGTGGTCGCACGGCGAGGCGACCATCCTGAGTACGGCTGCCATGCTGGCCGACGCCACGTTCCTGGTGGACGGCAAGCCGTTCAAGCCGTTCGCCCGTGCGCCATGGCTCGGCACTGTCGATGACCCCTCCATTGTTGGACACCTGCGGGTGCTTGCCGGTGATTTCGTCGGCCTGCCCTTCGGCACCGGCGGCCGTACCGCCGGCCCGAACCTCCCCGAATGGGGGAAACTCCTGGGCCAGGCCGCCACCGGCACCATCCACGGCCCGGTGGCGCACCGCGAATGGACCATTGTGGGCGGCGACGAGGAGAGCGTCACCCTGTCGCTCGATTACGACCCGGACTCGGTGGTGCGAAAGGTCGAGCGGGTGATCACTGCCCGCAAGGACGCGCCGGCGCTGGATTTCGTCATGCGCATTTTCGCCCGTCACAAGGCGCCGATCTCGGCTGGCCTCCACCCCAATTTCCGTATGCCCGACAATCCGGGCCGGCTCCAACTGAAGCTCGATTTCGACTTCGGCCTTACCCACCCGGGCCAGACTGCCGAGGGCGACCCACAGGAATTCAAGAGCCTCAGCTCAGTCCCCAAGGACGGCGCGCGGGTCGACATGTCCCACATTCCACTGTCCCCCCGCACCGATAAGAACGTGCAGCTCTGCGGTGCGCGTAGCCCGCTCATTGGCACTTATCTCGACGAGGGGATGGGCTTCGAGCTCGACTGGGATCGCGACCTGCTGCCCACCCTGATGATCTGGCACACCGATGGCGGCATCAAGGGGGAGCCGTGGAACGGCCAGTTCCGCGCCGTCGGTCTCGAACCCCTGGCCTCCGCCTTCGACCTCCATACCGATGTCTCGACCGGCCCCAACCCGATCAACCAGCGTGGCATCAAGACCTGGGTGGATCTGGACCCGGCCCAACCGCTGGAAATTCGTCACTCTGTACGGGCATTTCGTAGCGAGTAGCGAGTAGCGAGTAGCGAGTAGCGAGTAGCGAGTAGCGAGTAGCGAAAAAGGGGTTGCCGGAACGATGTGCTCCGGCAACCCCTTGCTATTCGCTATTCGCTATTCGCTATTCGCCGGCTGTCAGCTCGCCAGCAGCGGCAGCGGATCCACCGGCGTCGCACCCTTGCGCAGCTCGAAGTGGAGCTGGGGCTTCGACACCGAGCCGGTCTTGCCGGCGGTGCCGATATTGTCGCCGCGGTTCACCACGGTACCCTTGGCGACGTTCATGTCCTTGAGGTGGGCATAGGCCGAGACGTAGCCGTTGGGATGACGGATCAGCACCAGGTTGCCATAGCCCTCGACGCCCGAGCCGGCATAGATCACCTGGCCATTCTCGGCCGAGCGGACCGCGGCACCTTCCGACGCCTCGATGTTGATGCCGGTACCCTTGGAGTTGGCGAAGTCGGTGATCACGCGGCCCGAGATCGGCCAGCGGAACTTATCGGCGCCAGAAAGCACCGGTTCGGTCTTGGGCTGCTGCAGCGGCTGCGCTTCGGCCGCGGCGGCCGGGGCAGCGCTGGTCGGCGCCAGCGGCTTGACGGTCGCAGCCGGAACCCTGGCCTCCGGCTCGATCGAAGCGACGGCGACGGGCTTCGGTGCAGCGAGGTTGGCCGGCGGCGCGCCGAGCGTGGTCTCGGGCTTGGCACCACCCTTGGGGCCGAGCGCCATCAGCGTCGAGGCCTTGCCGGGGATGACGATCTTCTGGCCGACATAAATCTTGTCGGGCGAGGAGAAGCCGTTGGCCTGGATGATCGCCTGCGCCGTCACGTTGTAGCGGCGGGCAACGGTGTAGAGACTCTCACCGCTTTCGATCACATGGACATAGGCGTCGGACGGGACGGAGACGAGGGTGTTCGAAGCCGGAGCGGACGCCAGAGTGGTAGTGGCCGGAACCGGGCTCAGGGGCTGGGCAGCGGGCATCATCTGATTGCTTCCGTTGGCTGATGAAGTGAGCACAGGCAAGTCTTCGGTCGATACTGAGCCAAGCGGCTGGCTGGGCATGGGCTGACTGCTGCTCATGCTGTTGGAGCCGACCAGCATAGGACCGGACCCACCGCCAATGTTTTCTGGAGGAACGAGCGTCTTGGGCATCGCCTGGGCCGTGGACATCGGCGCCGCGGCGTTGACCGAGCCGGTCGTCGTCCTGTCGAAGCCGAGGCCGCCCAGCGAGCTACACCCCGAGAGCGCAGTGGCGCCTGCAAACAGGCCCACAATCGCGGCGGTTCTAAACGTCTTACCGGTCACGCGGTTACTCATCAGTCCACTCTACGCAGGTACTCAATGGACGTGAGATTAGGGCGTTAAGGTAAAGAGTGATTTAAGTGCGAAGCAAATTGCTCAAATCATTGAGCGGGGGATTCAGGAGTCGGTAGGGTTAAGGCCGGGTAGCGACCCAAGTCGCTCCTCGCGGTGCTCGGATCGCGCATCGAGCGTGTGGCCCCACCCTCATCCGGCCTTCGGCCACCTTCTCCCATCAAGGGAGAAGGTCACCCCGCTGACGTCGCAGGAATAGGCCGGACCGCAGACTTTCAGTCAGGCCTTCTCCCCTTGTGGGAGAAGGTGCCCGAAGGGCGGATGAGGGGTATAGCAACCGCAGGTTGCGCGATCCGAGCGGACGCGAGGAGCGACCGCCCCGGCCGCCTAAAGCCCCAGCTTCCCATCCAGCTGGCCGACCATCTGATAGTGCGTGTGCTGCAGCATCAGCGGCGTCACCGTGATGGCGTTGCCGTGCATGGCGAGGCGGAAATCGTGCTCGTCGTCGAGCGGCTTGGGCGTCTCGGGGATGGCGATGAAGAATTTTCCGGCATTGTCGCTCGGATAATATGCCATCGGCGAGCGGGCAAAACGCTGGAATGGCACCACCCGGATGCCGGCCACATCCTCGGGCGCGCAAAACGGGATGTTGACGTTGAAATAGACCTCGCCACGGCCTTTCACTTCGCCGAGCAGCTGGCTCACCACGCGCGCCGCATAAGTGCGCGAGTTGGTCCAGTCGATCTCGGTGCCGCGTTCATAGTCGACGCCCTGGCTGATGCCGATACCGAGCGCGCCATGCAAAGCGCCCTCGCGCGCCCCGGCCACCGTGCCGGAGCAGTTGAGAATATCGCCCAGGTTCTGGCCGTTATTGATGCCCGAGAGCACCAGGTCGGGCTTCTTGTCCTTGCAGATATGGGTCATCCCGGCGACCACGCAGTCCGCCGGCGAGCCGCCGACGATCGAGAACACCCGGTCCTCGCGCTGGTCGACCCCAAGCTCGCGCCCGAAAGTGAAGCGGTGCGCCGCGCCAGACTGGTTGCCATCAGGCGCCACCACCCACACGTCGTCGCTGAGCGTCAGCGCAATCTCGCGCATCACCGCGATGCCGGGCGCGTCCACACCGTCATCGTTGGTGATGAGAATTCTCACGAGCGCGCACCGATCGAGGTCAGGCCCTTCATATAGGGCTGCAGCACGTCCGGAATGGCGATCGAGCCGTCCTCCTGCTGGTAGTTTTCCATCACCGCGATCAGCGCCCGGCCGACGGCGACGCCCGAGCCGTTCAGCGTGTGCACGTGACGGATCTTACCGTCCTTGCCCTTCACCCGCGCATCCATGCGGCGCGCCTGGAAATCGCCGCACACCGACACCGACGAAATCTCGCGATAGGTGTCCTGCCCCGGCAGCCAGGCCTCGAGATCGTAGGTCTTCTGCGCCCCAAAGCCCATATCGCCGGTCGACAGCATCATCACCCGGTAATGGATGCCCAACTGCTTCAGCACATCCTCGGCGTCAGAGAGCATCTTCTCGTGCTCGTCGCCCGAGCTCTCCGGCGTGGTGATCGCCACCATCTCGACCTTGTTGAACTGGTGCTGCCGCAGCATGCCGCGTGTGTCGCGCCCGGCCGACCCGGCCTCGGAGCGGAAGCATGGCGTGAGCGCGGTGAGCCGCAGCGGCAGCTCGTCCTCGGAGAGGATGCTCTCGCGCACGAAATTGGTGAGCGGCACTTCTGCCGTCGGGATCAGCGCCAGCCGGCTTTCGCCGTGCGGGGTGAAGAACAGGTCGTCGGCAAACTTCGGCAGCTGGTTGGTGCCGTAGAGTGCGTCATCCTTCACCAGCAGCGGCGGCTGCACCTCGGTGTAGCCGTGCTGGTCGACATGCAGGTCGAGCATGAACTGGCCGATCGAGCGCTCGAGCCGCGCCAAGTGGCTCTTCAGCACCACGAAGCGGGCGCCCGAGAGCTTTGCCGCCACTTCGAAGTCCATCTCACCCAGCGCCTCGCCGGTCTCGAAGTGCTCCTTCGGCTTGTAGCTGAAGCTGGGCTTGGCCGGTCGCGCCTTGGCCGCCGTGTCGGGCGAGCCATTGCGGCCGAAATACTCGACATTGTCCGCCTCGTCGGCGCCGCGCGGCACTTCATCCAGCGGGATGTTGGGGAGCACCAGCAGCGCGTTGCGCAGTCCCTCCTCTGCTTGCTTGCGCGTCGCCTCGCCTTCCTGGATCGCATCCTTGAGCGAAGCAACCTCGGCCATCAGTTCGTTGGCTTTGGCCTCATCCTTCTGCGCCTTGGCCTGGCCGATCAGCTTCGACATGGCGTTGCGCCTGGCCTGCGCATCCTCGACCGCAGCAATGGCGCTGCGGCGGGACTCGTCCATGGCGATCAGCTCGGAGGCCTTGAACGGCACGTTCTTGCGCTCGCTGAGCGCAACATCGAACGCGGCGGGATTGGCTTTGATCCAGTTGATATCGAGCATGGAGAGACCTGCGGCGGGAGAAGGGCTCTGCTTTACCGGATTGGAGTACGAGCGCAAGTCCCGACGGCTGCGCTCGCCCCTATCAGGCCCTACTCGGTCTTCTCGCCGTCAGTTGCCTCGGCGGCCTGCGTGGCGGCGCGCCGCTTCTCGATCCAGCGGACCGAGATGATCGAGATCTCGTAGAGCAGGTACATCGGCAGCGCGAGGCCGATCTGCGAGATCGGATCGGGCGGCGTGATGAAGGCGGCGAACACCAGGATGCCGACAATGGCGTAGCGGCGGCCCTTCTTCAGCGTTGCCGAGGAAACGAGGTCGATCTGCGCCAGGAGCGTCAGCACCACCGGCAGCTGGAAGCAGATGCCGAAGGCGAGGATCAGCGTCATGGCGAGGCCGAGATACTCAGAGACCTTCACCATCATGGTGATTTCGCTGGTCTCCATGGCGTGGAAGAAGCGCATGGCGAGCGGCAGCACCGCGAAATACACCATCGCTGCGCCCAGCACGAAGAACACCGGCGTCGCCACCAGATACGGGATGAACGCCCGCCGCTCTTTCTTGTAGAGCCCCGGCGCCACGAAGCCGTAGACCTCGGTGGCGAGATACGGGAAGCCCAGGAACAGCGCGCCGAAGAAGGCGAGGCTGAGCTGGGTGAAGAAGAATTCCTGCGGCGCGGTATAGATCAGCTCTACCGGAGCCGGCGCCACCGCCTCGCGGTAGGGCTGCACCAGCACGTCGAAGATAGTTCCGGCAAAGAAGAAGCAGGCGATCAGCAGACCGAAGATCACAAGCAGCGAGCGGATCATTCGCTTGCGCAGTTCGATCAGGTGGTCGAGCAGCGGCGCTTCGCTGCCGGCGAGTTCGTCCTGCTCAGCCTCGGGGGCAGCTTTGGGGGCTTCGAGCTTGGTCTGTTCGGCCATGGTCACGGCTTCTTGGCGGCAGCAGCCGGCTTCTTGGCTGCGGGCTTTTTGGCCGCAGCGGGTTCAGCAGTGGCGGTTTTCGTGGCCTTGGTCGACGCGGTCTTGGCGGCCGGCTTGGCAGCAACGCTTTCCGCCTTGGCGACGGGCTTGGCCGGTTTGACGGTAGCCTTCCTTGCAGGTGCGGCCTTGGCCGGCGCAATCGCCTCGACCGGCGCAGGCGAGTCGATCGGCTTTTTCGCCTTCGGCGCCGCCTTCTTCGCCGGAGCGATCTCGGCCGTCGCAACCTTGCTCTCGGCCGGCGCCTTGATCTTCGCCGGACGCGCGGCCTTCACCGGTGCCTTGGGCGCATCGGCGGGCTGGGCGATCGGCGTCATCACCGGGGCAGCCGCGGCGGCGGGCGCGATGCCCGCAGCGGCCTTGATCTCGTCGACGACGCTTTCGACCTTTGGATCAGCAGGCTTCAGCACACCCGAAGGCTGTACCTGCCCCGTTGATGTCGTGGTGTTGAATTCCTTGCGGATCGCATCGGCAGTCGCCTTGAGCGGCTGCGTCACCGACTGGCGGAGATTGGTGATCTCGTTGAGCCCGGTGGTCTTGTTCAGCTCACGCTGAAAATCCGAGCCCATGCGCCGGATGGTGCCGGCAAACTTGCCGATCCGATGCATGAGAGCCGGAAGCTCTTTGGGTCCGATGACGATCAGGGCAACCACCCCGATCACAAGCATTTCGGTCCAGCCGACGCCGAGCATAGTTCTGGCTCCTGGGAGCGGCCGTCAGACGATCAGGCGTCCTTGGCCTTTTCGGTCTCGCGGGCCGGCTCGACCGTGGTCGAAGCGTCGATCTGCGCTGCAGGCTTCTGCTCTTCGTCGCGCATGCCCTTCTGGAAGGACTTAATGCCGGAGGCAACTTCGCCCATCATTCCCGCGATCTTGCCGCGTCCGAACAACAGGATCACCACGATGGCGACGACGATGATGCCCCAAATCCCTGGCGCGTGCATATGGATGGTCTCCGAAAGAATGCTCTACGCTTACACTAGCGCAGAGAAATAGGTTCAATCCTTGGCGAACACAAGGACGTGTTCCGGGTTGAGCGTCAGGAATACGTCCGATCCAACAACAAGGTTACGATCGGCGCGGCGACGGATCTGGATCGGCCGGTCGAGACCGGCGACACTGACCTCGCAAAGGTCGATGCCGATGGCATCGCGCTTGGCCAGTACGCGGCCCGGAATACCGGGCCCTTCGGTCGCCACGTCGAGCGAGCCGATGGGCCGGATGGCGACAGTCACCGCAGTGCCATCAGCATGCTTGGGGGCCGGCACCGGCCCGAGCGGCGTCTCCACCCTGCCCCCTTGCACGCGCGCCTCGATCTCGCTCAGCGGCGAAAAGAAGCGGGCGGCGTTGAGGTCGATCGGCCGGTTGTAGATCTCCGACGCGGTATCGATCTGCGCCAGCCGGCCGTGGCGGAGCAGCGCGATGCGGTCGCCCAGCAGCATCGCCTCCTCCGGATCGTGCGTCACGATGATCGTCGTCGCGTGCGTCTCGCGCAGCACCGCCAGCGTTTCGTTGCGCACCGTCTCGCGCAACCGGGCGTCGAGGCTCGAGAACGGCTCATCGAGCATCAGGATACCCGGCCGTGGCGCGATCGAGCGCGCCAGCGCCAGCCGTTGCTGCTGCCCGCCGGAAAGCCGGTGCGGATAATCCGCCTCGCGATCGTCGAGACCGACGCGCTTCAGTGCCTGCCGTGCCTGCGCCAGTGCCGCCGCGCGCCCCAGCTTGCGTAGCCCGAAGGTTACGTTCTGCAGCAGCGTCAGGTGCGGAAACAGCGCGAAATCCTGGAACATCAGGCCGATGCCGCGGCGATCCGGCTTGGCGTGAACGCCGGGGCCGGAAACGATCTGGTCGTTGATCTTCACCGTGCCGCCATCGATGCGCTGAATGCCGGCTGCCACCCGGAGGATGGTCGATTTGCCCGAGCCGCTCTCACCCAGGAGGCAAACGATCTCGCCCGGCACCAGCGCCAGCGAGAAGTTCCTGAGCACCGGCCGGCCGCCCAGCGTCACATCCACCGCGTCGAACCGCAGCGCTGCGGCAAAGGCAACGCCGGCGGTGCCGCGCGGCCCCCAGTCCTCGAGTTCGGTTGTGTCGGTCATTGGATCGGGTCGCTCTCGCCCTGGTCGTCCGGCTCCAGCGGATCCTCGTCGTCGCGCAGCGGTCCATCAAAGGGCAGCGGCACCTGGAAGGCCGGCGGCAGGCGGCTCGACAGCAGCCCGGAGCCTTTCAGCTCTTCCAGCCCTGGCAGGTCGGCGAGGCTTTCGAGACCGAAATGATCGAGGAAGGCCTCGGTGGTGCCGTAGGTCACCGGCCGGCCCGGCGTGCGTCGGCGCCCGCGCATGCGCACCCAGCCCGTCTGCATCAGCACATCGAAGGTGCCACCGCCGCTGGCGACGCCGCGCACCTCCTCCACCTCGGCGCGTGTCGCCGGCTGGTGGTAGGCGATGATGGCAAGGGTTTCGAGCGCGGCGCGCGACAGCTGGCGGCTTTCCGTCTCCTCACGGCGCAACAGGAACGACAGGTCATCGGCGGTGCGGAAGGCCCATTTGTCGCCGCGCCGCACCAGTTGCACGCCATGGCCGGTGTAGCGCTGCGCCAGCCGCTCGAGCAGCACCGGCACATCGGCCCCCTCCCCCAGATACGGCGCGATGTCGGCCGGCGACAGCGGTTCGGCCGACGCAAACAGGATCGCCTCGAGCACCCTCAGGTTCCGCTCGGCGATCTCGCCATGTTCGTCGAACTGGTCGTCTTCGGTCATTCGGCCTTCTTTTCTTCAGCCTTGCGGCGCATGAACAGCGGGCCGAAGGTCAGGGTCTGGCGCAGTTCTATTTGCCCCTGCCGGGCAAGTTCAAGGCTTGAGGCGAAGCTCGAGGCGGTCGCGGTTTTCCGCTGCTCGGGGTTGCTCAGATACTGGTCGAGATAGGCGTCGAGCGGCACCCAGTCCATGCTGTCGCCGATCAACCGCGTCAATATCTCGCGCGCCTCCTGCAGCGACCAGACGTTGCGCTCGAACAGGTGATAGTCCTGCGGCACATTACGCTCGCGCCCGGTGGCGTAAGCCTTGAGCAGATCGTAGAGCGAGGCTTCCCAGAGGTTGCGCCGCTCCACCAGCACTGGCTCGGGCTGCCCCCGCGCATGCACCTGTCGGCCGAGCCGCGGCCGATTGATCAGTTGCATCGCCGCCTTGCGCATGGCTTCCAGCCGCTTCAGCCGGAACTGCAGCAGCGCCGCCATCATCTCGCCCGAGGGCTCATCGTCGCTCGGCGCCTGCGGCACCATCAGGCGGCTCTTGAGATAAGCGAGCCACGCCGCCATCACCAGGTAATCTGCGGCGATCTCGATGCGCTTCTCGCGCACCGTCTCGATGAAGCCGAGATACTGCTCGGCCAGCGCCAGGATCGAGATGTTCGACAGGTCGACCTTCTGCCGCCGCGCCAGGTCGAGCAGCAGGTCGAGCGGGCCTTCGTAGCCGGCGACGTCGACATACAGCACTTCGTCGTCGCGCGGCGCATCCGGCGCCGCGAACCAGTCGGTGGAAGTGTCGCTCATGTAGTCGCCTGCCCGATCAGCTCGTCAGAGCTTGGTCCCTAACCGAGATCGAGGTCAAGGAACAGCGGCTGCCGATCAACCGCCGATCGGCACGCAATCGACGCCGTTCGCCTTGAGGCTGGCGCAGGTCTGGGTCGCTTCCTGGAAGGAATCGACCGGCAGCACGACGCGATACCAGGTGCCCTTGGCTCCCAGATCGACCTGCCGAACGGCGAGGCTCCGACCATTCAGCAAACCCGACAGCCGGTTCTGCGTGCTGCGCATCGACGAAGCCGCATCGCCTTCGGTCGGCTGCGAACTGAGCTGGACGTAGGGACCGCTGCCACCCGCGGCAGGCGCCTGGGCCGCAGGGGCCTGTACCAGATCGACAGCCTGCGTCGGCTGCGTCGCCGCAACCCGCTGGTTCGAACCACCGCCCAGCACCGAGCGATCGGTCGGACGTGCCACGGGAACCGGCGCCACGACATTGGGATCGATGGTCGGCGCCGGGCCGGTCGGCGCGAGCGCTGAGACCTGCGTCGGATCGACGGCCGCATTGGCGCCGGTGTCGATGGCGGCGGCAATCGGGTCAGCCGCAGCGTCGGGCACGGCTGCCAGCAGCTCCGACGGCTGCACGTCGGCGCCCGGCAGATCCGGAACCGCCGGACGATCGACCGGCAACTCTTCATTGCCGGCAACCGCCTCGTCGCCAGAAACGATCGTGCCGTCCGGCCGCACCGTCACGGTCCGGACCTTGCGGTTGGCGAGTTCGCTCTCGCTGGCCGCGTCGTCGCCTTCGCCGACCGTGCGCGCCACGTCGGCGACGCTGGTTTCAGCAGTATCGTCACGCGACACCAACTGCTCATTGGCAGCGGCGGCGGCGGACTTGCCATCAAGCTCGTTGAACACCACCGAGCCCTGTTGGTTGGTGGTGCTGGTGGTCGGCGGCGGCGTTTGCTTCACCGGCGTCGCATCAGCCTGCAGCACCGGCGCATCGGCGTCGGTGCCGCGGCCCATGCCGAGCACCCAGTAGAGGCCAAAACCGGCGGCCAGCAGCAGCGTGCCGGCGACGGCCATGCCGACATACTGGCGCATGCCGCCTGAGCGGCGCTCGGGCTTCGCCTTCGGGCGCTTATAGGGGCTCTGCCGCTGTTCGGCGGCCATGCCGCCATCGATCCGGCCAACCTCGGCGCCGCTGGCAGCAGCGGCGGCGAGAATAGCGGCCTCGGCCGACGGCACCTGCGGTTCGGTATCCTTGATCGCGGCGCGGCGCGGCGCAAACCCGGTAGTCAGCGGCGGCACCACTGGTGCCGATTGCGGAACGGCAGGTTGCGGAGCCGGCGTCGCCGGCTTGTCGCTGGTGAGCTCGACCCGAACGGCTTCACCGATCAGGCTCTCGATCTCGTCCATCGGGTCGCGTTCAGCAGCAGGCTGCGGCTGCGGGCGCGGCGCCTGCACCTTGCTGGTCGGCCCGAACACCGGGGCAACACCGAAACGATCCTCGGGGCGCGCGGCCGGCGGCGGATTGGCTGGAGCCGGGGCGATCGGCGTCGGCTGCGGGCGAAACTGCGACGGGCCGGACGCCGGACGCGGCGTGGGCATGCTGCCCGGCAGCGGGAAGCTGCGCGCGGCCGGCTGTACCGGACCGGGGCGCTGCTCGACCTTGGCCTCTTCGACGATCTCGGCCTCGGTGGAATCGAGTTCCGCAGCAATCAGATCGGCGATCGGATCGCCGGTCGAAGCGGCAGGCGCCACCGGAGCCGGCACAGCGGCAGCCGGAGCCGGAGCCGCAACGCGGGCCTGCGGCCGCGGCTCAGCATTGGGAATCGGTCGCGACTCGGCTGCCGGGATGGGTGCCGGCGGCTCGGACGTAAAGCCAAAGTCGAAATCGAAGCTGTCGTCGGCAGGCGACGCCTTGGCCGCAGCGACCATGGGCGACGCCGGCGGGGGCGCAGCAACGGCTGCCGGGGCCGCAGGGCGTGGCGCAGAGAAGCTTGGCTCGACGCGCGGCGCCGGAGCGCGCACTTCCGGCTCGGCCGGAGCATCCGCCTTCGCGCTGGGAATCAGTTCGGCTTCGAGTTCTGCCATCGGGTCGGCATGTGCCACCTGCGGCCGCACGGATTCGATCGCCGCCGGGCGCACCGGAGCCGGCACGTCCACGACGGGGCGCGCGACGGGTGCGGAAGTTTCCACAGCAGCCGGCCGCATCGGCACGGGCTTGGGGATCTCACGATCCTGCCAGTTGGCCATCGGCTCCGGCTTGAAGCTGGTCGAAGCTGCAGGCAGCGTGCCGAAATCGAATGAGGCGGCAGGCTTCGGCGCCGGCGTCGATATCGTCTGCGCCGGCGACGATGCCACCGGCGAAGTCACGACCGGCGCAGGCGCCGCCGCCACCGGCTGGTCCATGCCGGGGATGCGCAGCACGCCCGGCGTCGTCGGCGCGGGCCGCTCGGCTGGCGGCGGCACCGGCGCGCTCACGGCCGGAGCCGGTGCAGGCGTCGCGGCTACCGGCGCATCCATTCCGGGAATGCGCACCATTGCCGGCCCCTGCCCTTCGGGCCTCGGGCCTTCGGGAAGCGTGACGAGCTTGGGCGCAGGCTTGGCCTCCGGCTCGGCGCCCTGGGCGTTGTTCGCCATAAGTTTGGCGAGCTCGGCGATCAGGTCGTCGGATTTATCCTGGCCATCAGGCATCTGCTGCGGTCTCGCTGTCATTGAAAGCAGCGCCCCCTAAACTCGTGGTCCCGGTGCTCGCCCTGACCCCCGCCGAGCAAGC
>JAESFN010001031.1_pt1 | contig 15837 bp, 12 predicted proteins | sample 9269411 | NCBI WGS metagenome assembly JAESFN01 (sample SAMN14505399, study PRJNA617100) | algae metagenome | isolation source: Iphinoe sp. HA4291-MV1 and co-occurring heterotrophs from trail next to... | place: USA: Maunawili Falls, Hawaii | collected 2009-07-25
GCCAATATCGGTATCGCTACGAGCGGACCGGGGCGTGATACCGCCACCGCGCTCCTGCGCGCCGGTGATGCCGCGCAGTACCAGGCCAAAGCTGCCGGTAACGGCATGCCGGTGATCTACACGGATGGGGAATCGTAGGCGCGTTATCCGTTATCCGTTATCCGTTATCCGGAGCAACCTGGGGTTGCGACCCCGGGCTACTGAATAGACGCTCCTCCGGAGATCCGATCAGCGGTCGAGATCGCTCATCGGCCCCCTCTCCTACCGCAGTGGGAGAGGGGTGGCGCGCAGCGCCGGGGTGAGGGCCTATTCCCCGTCTTTCACCAAATCCCACGGGGTGATGATCCCGAGGGCTTTTTCGCTGGCGCGACCGTGCTCGGTGACGATCACCGCTTGCAGGCGGCCTTCGGCGGCATTTTTCGGCAGGCGCTGGAAACGCTCGCGAACGTCGTGGGCGCTGGCGTGGCGATCGACCAGCGTGAAACTCTTCGGCGGCTCGAAGCGCAGCGCGTTGGCGATCGTCGTGCCGTTCAGCGCCGATGCGTCGCTTGCTTCCAACCAGCGGGCGATACCGGTTTCAGTGAGCAGTTCCAGCGGTTCGTCGCCCGCTTTCACCACCAGTTGGGAAAAGGCGTGCTGGCGCATGTGTGTGAGTGCCGATGCCAGCGATTCGTTCGGGTGAAAGTGTTTCGGCGGGCCGCCGCTGAGCGAAATCACCGACACCGGGTTGGTCAGCTCCTGCACGATGCGCTCGAATTCGGCCAGCGCTTCCGGCACCGGCTCGGCGATCACGCGCAACCCATTGCGCCCGCGTGAATGCACGATGGCGTTGCGCAATTCACCGTAATCGAGCAAATCATCGGCGTAGGCGCGCACCACTGGATCGCTCGCTTTCAGCAGGCGCACCTTTTCGGCAAAAGAGAGATGCCCGTTGCGCGCATTCCCGCTGGCGGCCACGCGCTCCCCGAGTGCGTCGTCCAGCACGTTGAACGCCGCTTCGAACGCTTCCCCCCGATTGGTGAATTGCATCGACCGCTCCCACTCCTGACCGATTCGTGCCGTCATTCTGCGTGACGGCCGGTTAAGATATCCAACGAATGTGATCGGAAATAAATAAGCATAGTATTGGAATTGACCTTCACATGAAAATATCAGATACTTAATTATGACGAATTCATCGTCACTGAATCGGAATTGAACCTCATTTCAGACATACCGAATCCTCATTCACGTCATCGGAGTTATCCAATGTCCGCAGTTATTTCAGCTCCCACCAGATTAGGGTCTGCCACCCGGGAGCAATCGATCGATCCCAAAGAGCTTCCCGGCGAGGAACGTGAAACCTGGTGGGAGCGTTGGAGTCTCGCCGCCGCCGCGATCGCCACCTGGACGCTGCTGATCGCGGCCGCGGCGACCGATCATCTCACCTCGGCGCCGCACAGCCTGGTGCAGGCGCTCTACATCGGTGCGTTCATCACCGGCGGCACGCTTTCCGCCTACGAAGCGCTCGGCGATCTCTGGCATCGCCAGGTGAATGTCGATCTCCTCATGGTCACCGCCGCCCTCGGCGCTGCCGCGGTGAATGCCTGGGGCGAGGGCGCCGTGTTGCTGGCCCTCTTTTCGACCTCGAACGCGCTGGAGCACGCCGCGCTGGAGCGCACACGCCGCGCGGTGCGCTCGCTGATGGAGCTCAGCCCGGAAACCGCCACCCTGATCCGCGATGGCCGCGAAACAGTGGTGCACGTGCGCGAACTCGCGCTGGGTGATCGCGTGCTGGTGCGCCCCGGTGAGCGGGTGGCGGTTGATGGCGTGGTGGTCGATGGACGATCCGCGATCGATCAGGCGGCGATCACCGGCGAATCAGTGCCGGTGACGAAAAAACCGGGTGACCCAGTCTACGCCGCCACGATCAACCAGCAGGGTGCGCTGACTGTAGAGGTAACTCGCCTGGCGCAGGAAAGTACGCTTGCCAAGATCGTTGCCTTCGTCGAGCAGGCGCGCGAGGAAAAGAGCAAAACCCAGCGTTTCACCGATGCCTTCGAGGGCAAGTATGCGATCGGCGTGATCGCGGCGTCCGCGCTGGTGTTCCTCATCCCCTGGCTCGGGTTCGGGCACGATCTGGGCGATAGCTTTTACCGGGCGATGACGCTGCTGGTGGTGGCATCGCCCTGTGCGCTGGTGATTTCCACCCCCGCCTCGACGCTGTCGGCGCTGGCCAACGCCGCGCGTAACGGCATCCTGTTCAAAGGCGGCAATCACCTGGAAGCGGCCGGAACCGTCACCACCATCGCCTTCGATAAAACCGGCACCCTCACCACTGGCGAGCAAACGGTGACTGATATCGTGCCAGTCGGCGAGCGCTGGAATGAGGAGCAGCTGCTGGCGATCGCCGCCGGTGCCGAGCGCCGTTCCGAACACCATCTGGCCGAGGCGATTGTGACTACCGCCCTGGTGCGCGAGCTCGATATTCCCACTCCCGCCGAATTCACCGCGATCGCCGGTAAGGGGGTGATCGCGACGATCGATGGAAGCCGGATCGCGATCGGCAACGATGCGCTGCTCGCCGCCGAAGGGATCGACCCCGGCGCGGCCGCTCCGATCGCGCAGGCGTTGCGGCAGCAGGGCAAAACCGCGGTGATGGTCGCCGATGCGCAGGGTGTGCACGGGGTGATCGCCGTAGCCGATGCGCTGCGCCCGGAGGCGAAGCAAGCGATCGCCGATCTTCGCCAGAGTGGAGTGCGCCGGATCGTGATGCTGACCGGCGATAACGCCCACGTCGCCCGCGCGATCGCCGATCAACTCGGCATCGATGACGTGCGCGCCGATCTGCTGCCGGAACAAAAGCTGACCACCATCCGCGAATTGCAACAGGATGGTCCGGTGGCGATGGTCGGCGACGGCGTGAACGATGCGCCCGCGCTTGCCACCGCAACCCTCGGAGTAGCGATGGGCGGGGCCGGGACCGATGTCGCGCTGGAAACCGCCGATGTCGTGCTGATGAGTGACGATCTCCGCAAGCTGCCCTACGCGCTGAAGCTCAGTCACCGCGCGCGCCGCACCATCGTGCAGAATCTCGGCTTCTCGCTGACGGTGATCGCGGTGCTGGTGACCAGCGCGCTGATCGTCGGCATTCCCCTGCCGCTCGGCGTGGTCGGGCACGAGGGCAGCACGATTCTGGTGGTGAGCAACGGGTTGCGACTACTTCGGAACCCGAGGTAAGTCCAGGATCCGTTTCACTCGTTTTCCTGCGCTCTTCGCTCGCCGCCTCTGCTGACCGAGACAAGCACGAAACGAAACGGTTTGCGTAAACTCCGTTTTCCGAATTAATTCAGTAATTTCACCGAATGCATCGCCGTAGCCCGCTTCTATCGTGCAGATATCGATCGATGGCGATCGAGCGCACGAGCGAAACGGAGACGGCGATGAACGGAAACACACGCACCTCGGTTCAGTTCTCGGGTCATTTCGGCACACTCACCCTGCGGTTGCTGGTGGTGCTGGCGCTCGCCTTTACCATCGGCGGCGCGCTGGCCCACAGTGCCGGCGCCACCGATAACAATCCGGCCATGGATAAGAACGCCTTCAAAACCGGTTGCGAATCGGGTGGCGGCTCCTACGTCGAGAACCCCGACGGTTCATTCCAGTGCAATCTCAAGGACGGTGGGGTGATCAAGTGTCCGAACACGACCTCGCAGTGCACCTACACCCCGGCGCTCGTGGTGCGCGGTGGTGGTATCCGCGCCACAGGTGCGGTGAATGTGGCGAATGGGATGCAGAGCGCCACCCCCACCCCAAGCGGCAACGTCCGCGCCACCGGTGCGATGCGCGGCTCGCAGATCGTGGTGATGAGCTCCGGTCCGGCACTCACCGCGACTCCGGCTCCGTAAGCTACGCGATACCCACAAGAAGAGGAGGCCAGATTGGCCTCCTCCTCTGCTGCCTGTGCTGCAGAATCCCGGGGATGCGACCCCGGGCTACGAACAGAGGAGCTCTTCCAGGGCTCACGCGTTGCGAACACCGGGACACAACGCAGCGTTCTCCGTAGGGGAGCCCCTCGTGGGCTCCCGCCTCGGTGACGCGAACATCCCTGTTGGCACCCGGGAGCCCACGAGGGGCTCCCCTACGGGATAGATTGCGCCAGCACGATTTCCGGCACCCTGGAAGGGTGCATTCGTTTTTAGCCCGGGGTCGCATCCCCGGGACTTCCCGCGCGATCGGCGATGGATTCGAACCTAGGCCCCGATGTACTGCGCCAGGTGTTGTCCCGTGAGCGTCGTGCGGGCGGCGACGAGTTCGGCCGGGGAGCCCTCGAAGACGATCTTGCCGCCGTCGTGCCCGGCACCGGGGCCGAGATCGATGATGTGATCGGCGTGCGCCATCACCGCCTGGTGATGCTCGATCACAATCACCGATTTGCCGCTCTCGACCAGGCGATCGAGCAAGCGCAACAGTTGCTCGACATCGGCCAGGTGGAGCCCGGTGGTCGGTTCGTCGAGCACGTAGATATCGCCCTTCTCACCCATATGCGTGGCGAGCTTCAGACGCTGGCGCTCGCCGCCGGAGAGCGTGGTCAGCGGTTGCCCCAGCGAGAGGTAGCCAAGCCCGACATCAGCCAGCCGCTTCAGAATCGCGTGCGCGGCCGGCGTTTTCGCCTCACCAGTGCTGAAAAACGCTTCGGCTTCGGTCACCGGCATCGCCAGCACTTCACTGATGTTTTTGCCGCCAAACTGGTATTCCAGCACCGACGCCTGGAAGCGCTTGCCACCGCACTCCTCACAGGGAGTGGCCACTCCGGCCATCATCGCCAGATCGGTGTAGATCACCCCGGCGCCGTTGCAGGTGGGGCAGGCGCCCTCGGAATTGGCGCTGAACAGGGCGGGTTTCACGCCATTGGCTTTCGCGAAGGCTTTGCGGATCGGATCGAGCAACCCGGTGTAGGTGGCGGGATTGCTGCGCCGTGAACCGCGGATCGCGCCCTGATCGATCGAGATCACCCCGGCACTGCCGGGAATCGAGCCGTGGATCAGCGACGATTTGCCGGAACCGGCCACCCCGGTGACCACCGTCAGCACCCCGAGCGGAATATCGACATCGACATTCTGCAGGTTGTGGGTATTCGCGCCGCGGATTTCCAGCTTGCCCTTCGCTTTGCGCACCGATGGTTTCAATGCGGCGCGATCGTCGAGGTGGCGACCGGTCAGGGTGCCGCTGGCGCGCAACCCCTCCAGCGTGCCTTCGTAGCAGACCGTGCCACCGGCGGAACCGGCGCCGGGACCGAGATCGACCACGTGATCGGCGATCGCGATCATCTCCGGTTTGTGCTCGACCACGAGCACGGTGTTGCCCTTATCCCGCAGGCGGAGCAGCAGCTCGTTCATGCGCTGGATATCGTGCGGGTGCAGCCCGATTGTCGGCTCATCAAACACGTAGGTAACATCGGTGAGCGACGAACCGAGGTGACGGATCATCTTGGTGCGCTGCGCTTCCCCACCGGAGAGCGTGCCAGAGGGGCGATCGAGCGAGAGATAGCCAAGTCCGATTTCGACGAAGGAATCGAGCGTGCCTCGCAGCGATTCGAGCAGCGGCGCCACCGAGCGGTTTTCGAGCCCGCGCACCCATTCGGCGAGATCGCTGATCTGCATGGCGCAGGCTTCGGCGATATTGATTCCCTGGATCTTTGACGAGCGTGCCGCTTCGTTCAGGCGGGTGCCGCCGCAATCGGGGCAGGTGGTGAAGGTGACCGCGCGCTCGACGAAGGCGCGGATGTGCGATTGCATCGATTCGGGATCTTTGGAGAGCATCGATTTGCGGATACGCGGAATCAGCCCTTCGTAGGTGAGATTGAAGTTGTTGAAGCGAATCTTGGTCGGTTCCTTATAGAGGAAATCGCTGAGCTCTTTCTTGGTGTAATCGCGAATCGGTTTGTTGGGATCGAGAAAACCCGATTCGGCAAAGGTCTTCACTCCCCAGCCATCGGCGTTGTAGCCGGGGATGGTCAGCGCGCCGTCGTTGAGCGATTTGGAATCGTCGTACAGCTGGGTGAGATCGATATCGTTGATGCTGCCCATGCCTTCGCAGCGGGGGCACATGCCGCCGTTGACGGTGTAGGTCTTGGCGACCGTGGTCGATTCTTCACCGCGCTCGACCTTGATCACGCCGCCGCCATGCACGGTGGCGACATTGAAGGAAAAGGCGTTCGACGATCCGATATGGGGATCGCCGAGGCGGCTGAAGAGAATGCGCAGCATGGCGTTGACATCGGTGGCGGTGCCGACCGTCGAGCGGGCATTCGCGCCCATCCGCTCCTGATCGACGATGATCGCGGTGGTCAGCCCTTCCAGCACATCGACCTCGGGACGCGCGAGGGTGGGCATGAAGCCCTGCACGAAGGCGCTGTAGGTTTCGTTGATCATGCGCTGCGATTCGGCGGCGATGGTGCCGAACACGAGCGAGCTTTTCCCCGAACCGGACACCCCGGTAAACACGGTCAATCGCCGTTTCGGCAGATCGACGCTGATGTCCTTGAGATTGTTTTCGCGAGCGCCCTGCACGCAAATCAGATCGTGGCTATCAGCAACGTGCTGCGCCGACCGCGGCTCCATCGTCGTGGTCATGCTCACCTCTCTCCTGGTCTCGACCGGAATGCACTCCCCGGCAATGCGGGCACCGATTCTACCCCGCATCGAACTGAACGTACAATCTTCTGACGAGTCAGCGCCACCAAACGTGACAGGCTGGGAATGCGCCGGGCCTGAGGGCCGACGCTCAGGCAAGCATGACCCCTCCGGGGTCAACGAGCGACTGGCGACATCATTCAACAGCGATCTCGGAGAGATCCTTATCCTCCATTTCCCAGGTGTGATCGAGGGTGTGAAACGCGGTGTGCCGGATCATGTAGGGCAGCGGCCATTTACCCGCGGTTTTGCCCTCGGCATGGAGCTGCTCGATGGCGGCGATGTATTCGCGGCGATGCTCGCTGAGGGCGGGTTCGGTGAGCGGGAGTTTCTCCGGCGGCCGGGGTCCCTTCGGCCGGGGTTTCCAGGAGACTTCGCAGGAGAGGAGATGGGTGATGATTTGATCGCGATCGCGACCCCCGCCGCGCGGTCCCTTTTTCAACTCGGCGGAAACACGCCCCCGCACGTGATCGAAGTAGGCCCAGCTTGCCTGCAAGAGCGAAAGCGAGCGGTGTAACCCCTCTGGCGTCAGCGGGGTGTGATCGATGCTCGAAAAGCCGTAAGAAATTCCCCAAAAATCGGTTGAGCCGGGTCCGGGATACTGCTCGACGATCTCGTCGCCGTTGAGCGCGGCGAATTCCTCGGCAAGACCGGCAAGCTCCGCCACCGGCGCGTAGCGGGGGATATACGCGCGCAGGCGCTCGATCGCCGCTTCGGGCGTTTTGTCCCCGCGAGAAAGCCCGGGCCAATCGGACGCAACGGCGACAAAGCGCTTGCCCTTCGGCCCATGCTCGATCTGGATGCGTAAGGTCTCGCTCATTGCTCCTCCGATCTCCGGCAGGAATTGCCGGTCTGTTTAGGAGAGATCCTTATCTTCCATTTCCCAGGTGTGATCGAGGGTGTGGAAGGCGGTGTGGCGGATCAGGTAACGCAGCGGCCAGCTCCGCGCCATTTTCCCCTCGGCGTGATACTGCTCGATCGCGGCGATGTAGGCGGCGCGGTGCTCGCTGAGGGCCGGCTCCTCGAACGGAGGCTCGGCCGGGACCGGCAATTTCACTTTTTTGCTCATATCGAGCTCGCTGACGATGGTGTGGCGCACGATGTGATCGCGGTCGCGCCCGCCGCCACGCGGTCCTTTTTCCATCTCCGGCGAAACGCGCCCTCGCACCTGATCGAAATAGGCCCAGCTTCCACGCAGCAACGCCAGCAACCGCTGCAGCTCATCTGATGAAGGCGGCTGCTGATCGATGCTGGAAAAGGCGAAGGAGATTCCCCAGAAATCGGTCGATCCCACCCCTGGGTACTCCTCGACCACCTCGTCGCGGTTGAGCGCGGTGAATTCATCGCCCAGACCGGCGAGCTCCGCCACCGGCGCGTAGCGAGGGATGTAGGCGCGCAGGCGCTCGATCGCGGCCTCGCTGGTCTTAGCGCCACGGGAGAGTCCGGGCCAATCGGGCGCCACCGCGATGACGCGTTTTCCTTTCGGTCCGAGCTCGAGTTGAATACGCAGCGTCGCGCTCATTGCTCCTCCGATCTCCGGCAGCCGTTGCCGGTCTCTTGACGATTGTACGTATACAAGTACAGACTTATATAAGTATTCGCGTAGAGAGAAAGGATCGACCGATGCAGTTCGATGTAGCGAAGTATCTCGGTGCGGTAACCCGCACCGTTACAGCGACGGAGCGGGATGGCAAAGCGGCGAGAATCGTGACCCTGCAACGATCCTACACCACCACCCAGAGCGATCTCTGGGACGCGGTGACCAATCCCGAACGCCTGCCGCGGTGGTTTCTGCCGGTGAGCGGCGATCTGAAACTGGGTGGTCGCTATCAGTTCGAGGGCAACGCCGGTGGCACGATTACCACCTGTGAGCGCCCGCAGCTGGTGGCAGGCACCTGGGAATTCGCCGGCGCGGTGAGCTGGGTGGAAGCGCGGATCGCCGCGGAGAACGCGGAGCAAGCGCGCCTGACCCTGGCCCACACCTGCCCGATTGGCAACGAGCATTGGGATACCTACGGCCCGGGCGCCGTCGGCATCGGCTGGGAGCTGGGCTTGATGGGGCTGGCGCTCTACCTGCAAGGCGAGAATCCCGCCGAAGCTATGGACCCAAACACCTTCCATCTCACTCCCGAGGGCAAGGCGCTCATCACCGGCTCTGGCGAGGATTGGGGCCGCGCCGCCATCGCCGGTGGTGACGATCCGGCCTGGGCCGAGCGCTCCGCCAGAACCACCATCGGGTTTTATACCGGCGTGCCGGTCGAGGGATGAGGGTAGTCAGCGCCGTTGTGCCCTCTCCCGTCGCAACGGGAGAGGGTGCCTGCGCAGCAGGTGGGTGAGGGTTGCCTGTTCGCGTCACCAAGGAGCCACCCTCACCCCGGCGCTTACGCGCCACCCCTCTCCCGCTGCGGCAGGAGAGGGCACGTTTGGGAAGATTGTGGTGGGGAATTGGAGACCCGGGGTCGGATCACCGGGTTTCGTGTGGCGCCGGTGCGTGTCCCCTGGATGGGATCCCTTGTGAGGGCAAACGATGGACGACATCCTCGGCGGCCACTCCGCCCCCGAACGGTTTGAGGAATTCCTCGTCAATTGGCGAGCGAAGCTGGCGCAGAGAGTCGAAGAGGCGGTGGCGAGCTTCTCGACCATTCCCGGTTTGCGCGGGCTTGTGCTCGCCGGGAGCATCGGGCGTGGGGCGGAGTGGCCGCTTTCTGATATCGATTTTCTGGCGATCTTCGAAGACGACCAGCTTGCCGAGGGCAAATCCGCGCTCGAAACTCGTTCCCTCGCGTTGCGTCCGCAATGGCGTGCCGAGGGTTGGTGGACCGGTGTGGATACCGGCAAGCTCTCGTTCGGGGTGGCTGAAGTCCGTCGAGCTTTGGAGGGTGAGGGTGTTCCAGTCGCGGAGCTCCTGGCAGACGATCGCTGGTACCACAGTCTCGATAAGGGGTTCCGAGGCCGGGCTGTGATCGATCGAGATGCACATGCCGGCGAACTGGCTATCTGGTTTACGGACCGGCGATTCAACCCTGAGGTTGTTGCGTTTCGCCTTACGCGCGAGCAACGAGAGGTCGAGCTATCGCTCCGGCAAGCAGCTATCTGTCTTGGCGAGGGCGATCTGCGTGGGGCGACGATCAACCTGCGGCGGGCGGGACAATGGCTGCAAATTCTGGCGCTCGAGCACTGGGGTGAGCGCGACGCATCGATGGCGCGGGTCGGCACGCAATTCGAAAACAGCGCCGTCGCCCGTGGCCGTCACGATCTGATCGCATTGGTGAATAAGCTCAATGGACTTGAGGATTCCGCGGTTGAATCGCGGATGCATGCCGCACCCGATTGGGTCTGGGAATGGCACGATCGCGCCTGGCGAGCCCGCCAGCTTGTGGGGGATGCCGTTACCGCACCGCAGCACGCGCGTGATGTGCTGCGCGTCTGCTCGATGTATGAGCTGCGGTATGTGACGACCGGCCCATTTCCCGCCTGGCTTGCCATCGAGACTGATTCGAGGGAGATGCGCCATAGGATCGAGGCGGCGGAACAACACTATGCAGACGTGTGGTTGGGAGAAGCATGACGCTAGCGCAACTATTTCCCAGCCCCGGAGGGGCTTCGGCGTGTTAGCACGGTCCTTCAGGGCCGTGAACGCTGCACGAATGCAACCATTACCAACACGGGAGGAGCGAATGCACGCCTTCGATGTGCTCGGGGATCCGGTGCGGCGGCGCATTCTGGAGCTGCTTGCTGATGGCGAGCATCGCTCCGGCGAGATTGTTGCGGTGATTCAGGCGGAATTCGGCATCACCCAGGCGGCGGTGTCGCAGCACCTGCGCGTACTACGCGAGAGTGGTTTTGCGACTGTGCGCATTGACGGGGCTCGCCGCATCTATGCGGTGGATACCGCGCCGATGCAGGAAATCGAGCGATGGCTCGATCGCTTCCGCTCGTTCTGGGAGCCAGCCCTCAACGCCCTCGACACCGAAATCGCTCGCGGCAAACGCGAACGCCGACGCGATCCCGCGCGCGACGAGCAGGTTTCGTAGCACGCGCCGGACCAACAGGGTACAACTCACCGCACCACAACTATCGGAACGGCTGATCAGGCAATCACCTGACCGGATGTGAGGGAGCGCGGTGGATCTTCCGAACTGGCTTGATTGGACAGGCACCCGCTATTTCCTCGCCACGCTCGTCGGGTTTTTGGTGGCGCTCGGGGTAGAGATGGCGGCGGATGCCCTTGCGAACCGCCGTAAGCTCCGCTTCATTCGCGAAGCGATCGCCGAGGAAGTGACCTGGAATCTCACCGTGCTGGACGAGCATTTCGCCGGATTGCTGCAAATCCACCAGCAACCGGAGGGCATGCTGCGCATGTCGCGGCAGCGCCTGCTCACCCCATTGATGACGCAGGCGATCGATCCGGAAACCGGCAGCCTGCTGTCGACGCGGGAATGGCTGCTCACCACCAATGCGATGCAGCAGTGCGATACCGTGAACGCCGCCCTGCTCGATCTGCGCGAGCGCCTCGCGGAATTCAGCGTGGTAGCTGATCGCGAACAGCGCACGGTCTTCGCACGTGATGAAGCAGCGCGGATCGTGAACTATCTCCTGCCGCCGTTGGGACAACTGCTGGTCGATCTGCTCTGCGAGATCATGGGACGGCAGGTGGAATATTCCTCAACCCGGATGATGCGGGTTGCCGTGAAACTGATGCCGGCGCGATCCGGGGGAATAATCCAGGGCGAGCGGGTCTGGCGGGTGCGAGCGCTGCCCGATCTCGCGCAGCGTAGCGGATTGCTCATCGCCTGGCGTGACGATCGGAGAGACCAACTCCCACCCGGTCTGCGCGTGATCGAAATCGATCCCGGTCCCGGCGGCGACCGCGTTCGGCAGCACCGCCCCAGCCGCTTCGAGCGCCTGGCTGCCTGGCCCTTCCGCCGCTCGGAAATCCGTACCCTGAAGGCTCAGCAGGCGTATCTCGCGTCAACCCACCTCGAACGAACTCGTCCGCTGAATCCGCTTACCGAGGTGTATAGGGAGCCGGACTAGATGCAAATCAGGAGCCGGCATTGCCGGCTCCTGATTTGAGAACGATTCGTCGAGGTTGAAAACCTAGCGTATATCCCGCTTTTGTGCGGCCGGGGCGTGCGAGCTGCGTTTGCTGAGCAGCCACGACACCAACACCATCGCGAGCACGGCTTGAGCGGTGTCGAGGATGACAAAGGCCCAGCTTTCGTGAATTTCGCCGGAGAGGATGGAGGCGGTGAAGCCGACCGCGATCGCCACCACCGCGGTGATGATCCACTTCAGGCGCTCGCTCGACGGCCGGTAGCGGGCAAAGATGAAGGCCAGAATCACGCCAGCCGAAATCGGAATCGCTTCGTACAGCTCACCCACGGCGCCTGCTCCTTCCTGAGGTCCATGCAGAGGATAGTTCGAAGTCGAATATTCCTCGGATGTACCAACTGTTTGTTCACCAAACTGACGTGCAGCATACGAATTCTTCGGCAACCTGGCAATACTCACCAAAAAAGCACCTTCCGGCGCATACCCACATCGGGTAGTGTTACCGGTAAGCGACAACCCGGAAAACGTGCCTCGATGAATCGCCCAACTCGTTGGGCAGCGGGTTGTCCAGGGGCAGTGGCGAACCACGGCAGCGGCCAGGCTGCCGCCGGATTTCGTCCTCGCGGATACTCGGAAAGGGAATCGACCAGTGACCTCGGTCCAGAATCTCGATGGGTTGCTCCGGTGGCGGAGCATTGGTCCGTTCCGCGGTGGGCGCATCGTCGCCGTCACCGGGGTCTACGACGATCCGAATACGTTTTATTTCGGCGCGGTAGCCGGTGGTGTCTGGAAATCGGTCGATGCCGGCAGTTTCTGGAAACCGGTGTCGGATGGCTTTTTCACCTCATCCTCGATCGGCGCCCTCGCCGTCGCTCCCTCCGATTCCAATGTGCTCTACGCCGGTACCGGTGAAACCACTATCCGCATCGATGTCGTGCATGGCGATGGTGTCTACAAAACCACCGATGCCGGCCTGACCTGGAAGCACGTTGGGCTGAAGGACACCCGCTTTATCGGCAAAATCCGCGTCCACCCGCAGAATCCTGACATCGTCTGGGTGGCGGCGCTGGGGCATGCCTACGGACCGAATGCCGAACGTGGTATCTACAAATCGACCGATGGCGGCGAAACCTGGAAGCACGTCCTCTTCGTCAGCGACACAGCGGGCGCGGTCGATATCACCGTCGACACGAAAAATCCGCGCATTCTCTACGCCAGCATCTGGGAGGCCTATCGCACCTTCTGGCAGATCAGCTCCGGCGGTCCCGATTCCGGCATCTGGCGCAGCACCGATGGCGGCGAAACCTGGGAAAAACTGAACGATAAGCGCGGCTTGCCGAAGGGCACGCTGGGCAAGATCGCCGTCGCCGCCTCACCGGCGAAGAGTGGCCGCGTTTGGGCGCTGATCGAGCAGACCAAAGAGGGCGGTCTCTATCGCTCCGACGATTACGGTCTGACCTGGGACAAGGTTTCCGACGACCAGAATCTGCTCTCGCGCGCCTGGTATTACATCCACCTCACGGCCGATCCGGTCGATGAGGACACCGTCTACGTCAACAATCTCAATTTCTACAAGAGCACCGATGGCGGGAGCACCTTCTCGGAAATCCCCACCCCGCACGGCGATAACCACGATCTCTGGATCGATCCCAAAGACAACAAGCGGATGATCCAGGGCAACGACGGCGGCGCCAATGTTTCCCTGAATGGCGGGTTTAGCTGGACCTCGATTTTCAATCAGCCGACCGCCCAGTTCTATCACATCTGCGTCGACAATCAGGAGCCGTACAACATCTACGGTACCCAGCAGGACAACACCAGCGTTGCCATCCCGAGCCGTAACAACCACGGCGCGATCAGCTGGCAGCACTGCTGGGTGGCGGGCACCGGCGAATCGGGCTACATCACGGTGAAACCGGACGATCCCGATATCGTCTACGTCGGCGCGATCGGCTCCTCACCGGGTGGTGGTAACTCGCTGCAGCGCTACGATCGCCGCACCGACCAGATTCGCCTCATCACCTCCTGGCCGGAACAAAATGCCGGTATTGGTGCCGGTGAATGGAAACAGCGCTTCGCCTGGACCTACCCGATCGTGATCTCGCCGCACGATTCGAACACGATCTTCATCGGCGGCGATCGCGTGTTCCGCAGCACGAACGAGGGGCAGAGCTGGGAAGCGATCAGCCCCGATCTCACCAAGGCCGATCCCGAAACGCTGAAACCGACCGGCGGTCCGGTGAACCTCGATGCCATCGGCGCCGAAACCTTCGCCACCGTTTTTGCCTTCATCGAATCGCAGCACGAAAAAGGTGTGCTCTGGGCCGGTTCAGACGATGGCCTGATTCACATCAGCCGCGATAACGGCGCGAATTGGACCGATGTCACCCCGCCGCAGTTCAAAGAGTGGTCGATGGTGAGCGGCATCGAACAGTCGCCGTTCGATAAGGGCACGGTCTACGTGGCCGCGACCCGCTACAAGCGCGACGATTTCGAGCCGTATCTCTTCGTCACCCGCGATTACGGCCAGAGCTGGACGCGCATCGACGATGGTATCGACAGGGAACACTTCACCCGCGTGATCCGCACCGATCCCACCACCCCCGGTCTGCTCTACGCCGGCACCGAGGTGGGTGTGTACGTGTCGGTCGATGACGGCGCGCACTGGGATTGGTTCAGCCTCAATCTGCCGGTGACGCCGGTGCACGATCTGATCGTGAAGGACGAGGATCTGGTGGCCGGCACGCACGGTCGCTCGATCTGGATTCTGGACGACATCTCGCCAGTGCGCACGCTGGCGAAGGGCATTCCGGACGGCGCCTACCTCTTCGCGCCGCGCCCGACCAAGCGCGTCACGCCGGGGATCGACTGGAGTGGCACCACCTTCAACTACGTGAACTACCTCAGCTCGCGCATCGGCGGCTATCTGGCGCATGTCGATGAAAACGGCGCGGTGCAGCGGCAGTATCTCGACGCCGGTGAAAATCCGCCGCGCGGCGCGATCATCACCTACCGCCTCGATGCCAAACCGGAGCAGCCGCTGAAGCTGATCTTCAAGAAAGCGGACGGTACTGAGGTCGCGAGCGTCGATAGCCGCCACGATGACGATGCCCCGGTGGCGAAGGAGCTGCGCGCTCCCGCGAATGCCGGTTGGAATCGCTTCATCTGGGATTTGCGCTGGGCCCCGGTGACGAAGCTGAAGGGCAGCGATCCCTCTGCCGGGGAAACGATTCCCGGTCCACTGGTCGCCCCCGGCGATTACACGGTGACGCTGAAGATCGGCGATCGCGAATTCACGCAACCGCTGACCGTGGTGAAACCGTCTAACCTGCCGGCAACGCAGGAGGATCTGGAAGCGCAGGAAGGCCTCCTGCTCAAGATTCACCAGCAGTTGAACCGCACTACTGAGAAGATCAATCTCAGCCGCGATCTGCGCGGTCAGCTGCAGACCTGGATCGATCGCACCAAGGAGACGGAGAACGTCGGTATCGCCGAAGCCGCGGAAGCGATTCGCGACAAAGCGCTGGAGGCGGAAAGCGCCCTGCTGGTGCCCGATCTTCGCGCCGGTTGGGCCGATACCAATAACAACGGTCTGCGCCTGCGCGCCAAACTGGCTGGGTTGATCGGCGCGGTCTCGCTCGGCGATTACAAACCGACCGATGTCGCCTCCGAGGTTCACGACGAGTTCACGGCCAAGATCGAAGCGGAGATCGCCAAGCTCGACGCCCTGATCGAAACCGACGTCGCCGCGTTCAATCAGCTCACCGCCTCGATGAAATTCGGCGCGGTGGTGCCGGAGTAAGCCCTCACCCCGGCGCTCCGCGCCACCCCTCTCCCACTGTGGTAGGAGAGGGGCAACGCCCCGGCTCAGTTGAGCCGGGGCGTTGTCATTCCGAAGCTCCGGAGGAGCGTTTATGAGTAGCCTGGGGTTCGCAACCCCAGGACCGCACGAACCACGATTACCGATCGTGGTTCGTCCCCTCTCCTACCGCAGTGGGAGAGGGGTGCCTGCGTAGCAGGCGGGGTGAGGGCGATTCGTTCCTCACGCACACCTACGTCTCCCGTCGTTCCGGTATGCTTGACGGAACAAGTGGAGAAAGGTCCCATG
>JAESFN010001032.1_pt1 | contig 15806 bp, 17 predicted proteins | sample 9269411 | NCBI WGS metagenome assembly JAESFN01 (sample SAMN14505399, study PRJNA617100) | algae metagenome | isolation source: Iphinoe sp. HA4291-MV1 and co-occurring heterotrophs from trail next to... | place: USA: Maunawili Falls, Hawaii | collected 2009-07-25
CGACCCGTGAAGGTCTCGTTGGGGCTGCTACCTTCCGGTCCTGACCCGGTTGGCGAGGAACACGTCCGCACCAACCTCCCGTCGCCTATATGGAAGAGGATCGCGGCAAACGCAAGGCCGGGGTCGCCGGCTGCGTCATAGGCCGGTCGCGGGCGCGCAAGCTTCCGGCGCGGCCGCACCGGAGCCGAACACCGCCCGCCGCGCCGCAGCGAGCTCTCCGCACGCCTCATGCGCGATCAGGTCCTCAAGCGTCGCGTCATCGAGGCCGAGGTCGCGCCTGAATTCGGGACTGAGCGCAGCGATGTGCTGCATGGCGATACGGAGGCGGCGGCGCTGCCACCATGCCGCCAGCCAGTGGATGGCGCGAGGCCGGCGCCCGTCGCGCGAGGGGCTTGTCGTCTTCATCTCGATCTCGGTTTCGTCTGGCTCGCCGCAGCGAGGCGGAGCCCCCGCGCCGTCACCATGGCGAAGCCAGGGGCGTGCCGCTCCCTCCGATCGGAGGGGCCAGCGATGCAACCCGCCTGACCCGGTCGCCGTTATTGCCCTGCGCAGGCATGGAGGCGGCGATGATCGCGAGAGGCAGCAACGACGAAGCCGAGGCGCGGCGTCATATTGCGCTGCTGCAGGGGATGATCCGGCATTGGAACATCACCGCCGACGAGTATCGCGACGCGGCGCGCGGCCGAACTCAGGTCAGCGCGCTGATGCAGCGCGAGGCCGACAGGACGCACCGGCGGCTGGGCGAGGCGCTCGAGCTTTGCGATCGGCTGATCGACAACCTCGCCCCCGGTCACGACATGCGCCACGACCTGTTCCAGATCGAATGGGCGCTCGAGGCGCTGAGCGAGAGCATCGCGATTTCAGCCGAGCAGATGGGGCCGCGCATCGAAGCCAGCCGGAACGTTGCCGGGCTCAAGTATCTGCTGAGCGCATTGAAGCAGGATGCAGGGCTCGGAGCCTAGGCACTGTCCCACCCTGAACGCATCCCTCAGACCTTGTTAACAAACTGGAGCGCATTCTAAGGACTTCACGAGCCTGAAGGAGGCTTGTCATGTTGAAGTCAGTCCGCGTTCCCCACGAACTCATTGCGCTCAGCCAGATGCAGCGCGCCACCATCCGCGAAGTCGGCGCGCCACTCTATCTGCCGGCATTCGAGCAGCAGATCCTCGAGGCCGAGGCTCGGCGCGAAGACGATAAATCCGATGATCTCGACTGGGGCGTGGACGCCGGCGGCCTCACCATCGGCGCCGATGAGGACGACGACTTCTACTGATCCTGCGACAGGCTCAGGATGAAGGGCATCAGGCCGCCGACGCGGCCTTGTAGACGCCCAGCACGTGGAAGTGGTCGGTGAAGAACTTCAGCTCCTCGAAGGCAAGCTGCACCGACCGATCCGACGGATGGCCCTCGATATCGGCGTAAAACTGGGTGGCAGTGAACGAGCCATCGAGCATGTAGCTCTCGAGCTTGGTCATGTTGACGCCGTTGGTGGCAAAGCCGCCCATCGCCTTGTAGAGCGCCGCCGGCACGTTGCGCACCCGGAAGACAAAGGTGGTCTTCACCTTGCCCGCATCGGCGGCAGGCTCCTCCGCCGTCTTCGAAATCACCAGGAAGCGCGTGGTGTTGTGCGCCGCATCCTCGATGTTCTGGGCGAGCACGCTCAGCCCATAAACCTCGGCGGCGAACAGCGAGGCGATGGCGCCCACCGACTTGTCGCCCTTTTCGGCGATCTCGCGGGCCGAGCCGGCAGTATCGACGCCGTTGATGGTCTTGAGCTTGTGCTTGGAGATGAACTTGCGGCACTGGCCCAGGGCCACGGAGAGCGACTGCACCGCCTTGATGTCGCTGAGCGTGGCGCCCGGCACGCCAAGCAGGTTCATTTCGACGCGCAGGAAGTGCTCGCCGGTGATGAACAGGCCGCTCTTGGGCAGCAGGTGATAGATGTCGGTGATGCGGCCATAGAGCGAATTCTCCACCGGCACGACGCCGAACTCGGCATCGCCGTTCTGCACCGCCGCGATGGTGTCCTCGAACGTGGTGCAGGGCAGCGCCTCGTCGGCGGGAAACAGCGCATGTGCCGCCGCATGACTGAAGGCGCCGGGCTCACCCTGGAACGCGATCTTTCTGGACATGTGCTGTGCTCCGAACCGGTCTTTTCTGGCCGCGGGGTCGAACCGGAACAGTCCGAAACTGTTCCTGCCCCGCTTTGTGGCGCGCCTTAATGCGACCCGGCTCGCGGCAAGTCAATGTTGAGCGGGATCATCCTGTTTCCGGTGCAGCAGAATCGTATGCGGCGACACCGCACTTTTGCTCCAAGTGCTTGTTTTGGCGCGGGATCGAGCTGGAACGGTCTGCAACCTTCGCTGCTCTCGCCCTGTTGTCGCAGCGCGCTTCTGCCCCGTTGCACCACCGATAGGGACAGACTATCTTCCGCCCGCGTCGGGACAGGGCTTGAAGCGCCGGGGTTGGCCAGCTATGGCCTATCGCTGTTCTGCCGCTCATCAAACCGGCGTCAAAGGCTAAAGATACCCGCGATGGATTCCTTCGAACTCAACAAAATCATCGGCGCCGTTCTCGGTACCCTCCTGTTCGTCATGGGCGTGGGGTTCCTGGCAGAGGCCATCTATCACCCGATCGAAGGTCGCGGGCCGGGTCTCACCCTGGCTGAGGCAGAGGTTGCCGGTGGCGAGCACGGTGGCGCCGCCGCCGAGCCGGAGGCTCCGGCCGTGCCGCTGGGCGTGCTGCTCGCCAGTGCCGACGCCACCGCCGGCCAGGCCTCGGTGAAGAAGTGCTCGAGCTGCCACAACTTCGGCGAAGGCGAATCCAACAAGACCGGCCCGCTGCTCTACGGCGTCGTCGGCCGCGTCGAAGGCAGCCACGAGGGCTTTGCCTATTCGGATGGCATGCTGGCCCACAAGGCCAATGGCGACACCTGGACCTATGAGAACCTCAATGCGTTCCTGACCTCGCCCAAGACCTACACCCCGGGCACCAAGATGAGCTTTGCGGGCGTCAAGGATCCGCAGGAACGCGCCAACATCCTCGCCTACCTGCAGACGCTGTCGCCGTCGCCGGTGCCGTTCCCCGCCGCAGAAGCCGCGCCGGCTGCTGAAGGCGCTGCTGCCCCGGCCGAGGGTGCTGCCGCGCCGGCCGAAGGCGCTGCTGCGCCTGCTGCAGAGGCAGCCCCGGCGGCAGAAGCGCCCGCTGCCAGCCATTGATCCTCGACTGAGGTCCGTTTGATTTCGAGCCGCGCCACTGGTGCGGCTCGTTTGTTTTGGGGAGACGACCGATGACCTTGCTGCTGCACCTGGCCGATTTCAACGAGCGGCGCTGGGCCGATGGCTTTGCCGCCGCCCTGCCCGGGCGCAAGGTGGTGACGCGCGCCGACAGCTACGACCCGGACGAGGTGGAGTACATCTTCATCTGGAAGCCCAAGCCCGATGCATTTGAGGGCCTCCATAAGCTCAAGGCGATCCTGTCGCTGGGCGCCGGCGTCGATGCGCTGCTGCGCAACCCATCGCGCCCCAGGAACGTGCCGATCGCCCGCTTCATGGACGAGGACCTGACGCAGCGGATGAGCGACTATGTCGTCTCGCAGGTCACCATGCACCAGCGGCTGATGACGCGCTTCAAGCGCGACCAGGCGGCAAAGCAGTGGCGGCAGCTGTACCCGGCGCCGGCCTGGGACGCGACGGTGGGCATCATGGGCCTGGGCCAGCTTGGGCTCGACGCCATCAGGCACCTCAAGGTGTTCGGCTACAAGCTCAGGGGCTGGAGCCGGACCGCCAAGACGGTGGAGGGCGTCGAGGTGTTTACCGGTCCCGAGCAGTTCGAGGCGTTTCTTTCGGGCACCGACATCCTGGTGAACCTGCTGCCGCTTACTCAGGAGACACAGGGCATCCTCAACTACGACACGTTCTCGAAACTGAAGCGCGGCGGCATCGACAATGAAGGCCCGGTGGTGATCAACGCGGCACGCGGCGGGCACCAGAAGGAGGCCGACATCGTCAGGGCGCTCACTGACGGCACCCTGAAGGCTGCGAGCCTCGATGTGTTCGAGGTCGAGCCGCTGCCGCAGGATTCGCCGCTGTGGGAGATGGACAATGTCTACATCACCCCACATATCGCCGCTGCATCGAGCGAGCGCACCGGCGTCGCCTACTTCTCCAAGGTGATCAAGGACCACGAGGCAGGGCTGCCGCTGCCCAACCTGATCGACTTCGGGCGGGGGTATTGAGGGGCGCTTAACGGGCAGGCCGGCGGCTGTGGCCTCCCCCTGTCCCCTCCCCAGCGAGGCAGCGCCCCCTAGAGCCTCAGCTCCCAGTACTCGCCAACCAGGTCCTTGCCGAAGCTGTGGTGCGGCTTGCTTTCGGTGAGGGTGAAGCCGGCGGCGGCGTAGAGCTTCCGGGCGGCGACGAGGCTGGCCTGGGTCCAGAGCCGTATCTTCTGATAGCGCTTGTCACGGGCGAAGCGGACGACCTGATCGACGAGGAGCTTGCCCACACCGAGCCCGCGGGCCTCGGGCTCGACGTAGAGCAGACGCAGTTGCGCCACCCCCTGGCCGGCATCGACCACGAAGACCGAGCCGATGATCCTGCCGTCGCGCTCGGCGATCCAGCAGCTGTCGGTCGCCGGATCAAACTCATCGAGGAACTTGCCGCCAATCTCCGCCGCCAACGCCTCGTAGCTGCCGTCCCAGCCGAACTCGCCGGCATAGATCTGCGACTGCCGGGCGACGACGTGGGCGACATCGCCGATGCGGTGCGGCCGCAGGATGATCGAAGCGCCGCTGTCATCATTGTCGAGAATGCGGGCGATGGTCTGCATCGCCGAGACCAGCTCGCGTCGCTGGCTTTCCGACAAGGGCGCGACCAGATCGGCAATGGCCCGGTCAGCGGCTGCCTCGACCTCGGCTGCAGCCTTGTCGCCATCGGCGGTGAGCGCCAGCTGGTTGCGGCGCCGATCGGTGATGCTGGGCGATACCGCCACCAGCCCCTCGGCGACGAACTTCTGCAGCATGCGGCTCAGATAAGCCGGATCGACCCCCATGGCGCGGGCCAGCTCGGCGCCGTTGGTATGACCGGCCGCCGCCAGCTCGTAGAACAGCCGACTCTCGGCCGGGCTGTAGTCGGTTCTGGAGTAGTGCTCGTCGAACAGCCCCAGCCAGCGCGCGAAGGCGCGGTTGAAGCGGCGAATTTCGGCAATCTGTTGGTCATCCATGATGGATGACATTGGCGCCGATATCGTTGATGTTGTCAACCATATCGTTGCTTGAGGTAGCCGTAGACCGCGCGAATGCCTTGGTCGGTGCCGCCAAACGGGCGCCCCGGCTTCGCCTCGGGGACCCAGCCGTAGATATCGAGATGCACCCAGGCCTTGGCCTGTTTGACGAAGCGCTTGAGGAACAAGGCGGCGGTGATCGAGCCGGCAAAGGCGCTGGCGCCGGCATTGTTCACATCGGCAATCCTGGAAGCGAGCATCGCATCGTAGGGCGCCCAGAGCGGCATCTGCCAGAGCGGATCGTCGGAGACGGCGCCGGCAACCATAAGGTCGCGGGCGAGGGCGTCGTCGGTGGCGTAGAGCGGCGGCAGGTCGGGACCGAGGGCCGAGCGGGCGGCGCCGGTAAGGGTCGCCATATCGACGATCAGCTCCGGCCCCTCCTCGTCGGCGAAGGCCAGCGCGTCGCCGAGGATCAGCCGGCCCTCGGCATCGGTGTTGCCGATCTCGACGGTCGAGCCGTTGCGGGCCTTGAGGATGTCGCCCGGACGGAAGGCCGGGCCGGAGATGGCGTTCTCGACGATGGGGATGAGGACACGCAGCCTGACGCGCAGGCCGGCATCGATGATGGCGTGAGCGAGGCCCAGCACGTTGGCGGCGCCACCCATGTCCTTCTTCATCAGCAGCATGCCGGCCGACGGCTTGATGTCGAGCCCGCCGGTATCGAAGGTGACGCCCTTGCCGACCAGCGTCACCTTGGGATCCTTTGCCTTGCCCCAGGTGAACTCGACCAGTCGCGGCGCCTCCGCGGCGGCACGGCCGACGGCGTGGATCATCGGGAAATTCTGCTTCAGCAACTCGTCGCCGACGATCACCTTCGCGTCCAGCTTGTGGCGCTTGCAGAAGGCGCGGATTTCCTTCTCGAACGCCTCGGGGCCGAGATCGTTGGCCGGCGTGTTGATCAGGTCACGCGCCAGGTAGGCGGCGTCGGCGAGCCGATCGACTTCCGCCGTGTCGGCACCCTCGACAGTCTCCAGCGCCGCGGGGTCGCGCGGTTTGCGATAGCGATCGAAGCGATACGCGCCGAGCCGGAAAGCCAACGCGGCAAGGGTCGGATCGCCCGAGCTGCCGGCGAGCCGGTACTTGCCCGGCTCCAGCATCGCGGCGGCCTGCCCCAGCAGCAGCGCCGGTCGATCGTCCGGCTTGCCGAGACCGAACAGGTAACCGCCGAGCGTCCCGCCCTCCCCCGGCAGCGCCAGCAGGCGACCGCGCTGCCCGGCAAAGCCGTTGGCCTTGGCCCATTGCAGTTCGGCCGGGGTCAGGGTGGCAGGCAGCGCGTCCTGCTCCACGGCGATGAGCGGCAGGGACTTCGACTTGGCCATTTGGCGGGTCCGTTACGGGGGCGGGAGGCATCTGCTTACGCCGCGGCCACAAGCGTGGCAACGGTCCGCAAGCGCACCTTAACCCCCTATTAGGGTTAATCAATTATTGCTGCTTCGTGGGCTCGGGAATTGCCAGTTGCATTGCCCAGAGGAAGTGTTTCGTGTCGCTCCGCCTGATCCAGAACCGGCTTAAGCCGCTGCGCGCCCTGCTGTTCGTGAGCGTAGCCGCTCTCACGCTCTCCGCCTGCGCCTCGAACCCGATGACCACCGGCAGCATTGGCCACGACCCGTCCGGGCAGCCGATGGACCGCAAGCAGCAGGCGTTGGCACAGCTCGCCGCGCGTTACGAGAAGTCGCCGGGCGACCGCGCCACGATCATCTATTACGCCGCAGCGCTCAGGGCCAACGGCCAGAACGAGCAGGCGGTGGCGGTGCTCGAAAGCGGCGTCGCCAAGTTCCGCAACGACCCCGAGATCCTGGTCGGCTATGCCAAGGCTCTGGCGGCGGCCGGACGGTTCGACCAGGCACTCAATGTCGTCGACCGGGCGATCAACCCCGCCTCCCCCGACTGGAATGCGCTGATGGTCAAGGGGGCGATCCTCGACCAGAGCGGCCGCAACCAGGAAGCTCGCGTGGCCTATGGACAGGCGCTGAAGCTCGCCCCCGACCAGGCATCGCTGCACGCCAACCTCGGCCTTTCCTACTCGATGACCAATGAGCTCGACAAAGCCGAAGCCGAGCTGCGTATCGCGGTGAAGCTGCGCGGTGCCAACAGCCAGATCCGGCAGAACCTGGCCCTGGTGATCGGGCTGCAGGGTCGGTTCGACGAGAGCCGCGCGCTGTTCGCAGCAGAACTGCCGGCCGATCAGGTGGAAGCCAACATGAGCTACATCCGCGCGCTGCTGACGCAGCAGAACCGCTGGGACGCCGTCAAGAACTCGGGCTGACCCGGTGTTCCCACCGACAGAAAAGGGCGCCCTGACGGCGCCCTTTTCGTTTTTCCGGGGGTTGAGGCAGCCAGGTGCTCAGCCGCCGCTGAAGTAGCTGTTGGCGAACACGCGGATCATCGCCGGCGACAGGATGACGATGAACAACACCGGCAGGAAGAACACGATCAGCGGCACGGTCAGCTTGGGCGGCAAGGCGGCGGCCTTTTTCTCGGCTTCCATCATGCGGGCCTCGCGGCCTTCCTCGGCCATGACACGCAGGGCCGAGCCGACCGAGGTACCGTGCCGTTCGGCCTGGATCAGCGCCTGCATCACCGACTTGACGTTGTCGAGGCCGGTGCGGCGGCCGAGGTTTTCGAAGGCACGGGTCCGGTCTTCGAGAAAGGCCAGCTCGGCCGTGGTGAGCGTCAGCTCCTCGGAAAGCTCGATGCTCTGGGCGCCGATCTCCTTGGCAACACGCTTGAGCGCATGTTCCACCGACATGCCCGCTTCAACGCAGAGCAGCACCAGATCGAGCGCATCCGGCCAGGAGCGCTTGATCGACTGCTGGCGCTTGATGGTCTGGTTCTTGAGCAGGACAGTCGGCAGGTAGGCGCCGATGAGGCCGATGCCCAGGGCGTAAACCGCGTTGAGCCACACCGGCTTGTCGCTGAATACCACGAGGCCGAGATAGGCAAAGGCGAGGATGAACAGCACCACCGGAACAGCGAAGCGCAGGAACAGGAAGGTGGTCATCGCCGCCTGCCCGCGATAACCGGCACGCGCCAGTTGCTCGGCGGTATTGTCGTCCATGAACGCCTTCTCGAGCGAGAAGCGCTCGACGACATTCTTCATGTAATCGCGTCCGGCCGCATGCCGGATGGTCCGCGGCTGATCGGCGCCGCCATTGCCGCCGCTGCCACGCAGCCGGGCCATTTCCTCGGCGCGCAGCTTCTCGCGCTCGAGCGCCACGCGGCGGATACGCTGACGCATCTGCGAGCCGCCGGAAAAGAAGGTCGCGCCGATCGAGAACACCACGGCGGCCGCGGCCACTGCGGCGAGGACCGCGATCAGGAACTGCGTGTTGGTCAGTGTTGCGACGAGATCCACTGCCAGCCCCTAGATATCGAACTGAATCATGCGGTTCATGATGAAACCGCCGAGGAACATCAGGATCGCCGCAATGCCCAGCATCAGGTTGCCGATCGGTGTCTGGATAAGCGGCAACAGGTAGCTCGGCGTGGTCAGCGATACGAGGAAGGCGACGATGATCGGTAATGAGCCGATGATACCGGCCGAGGCCTTGGCTTCGGACGACATCGCCTTGACCTTGGCCTTCATCTTCTTGCGGTTGCGCAGCACGCGCGACAGGTTGCCCAGCGCTTCGGACAGGTTGCCGCCCGCCTGCGCCTGGACGGTGATGACGACGATGAAGAAGTTGACCTCGGGCAGCGGCACGCGATCGTACAGCGTCAGCACCGCCTCCTGAATGGTCTTGCCGATCGACTGCTGGTCGAGGACGCGCTGGAAATCCGACTTGATCGGCTCCTTGGCCTCCTTGGCGACCAGCCGCATCGAATCGTTGAGCGGCAGACCGGACTTCACGCCGCGCACGATCGCTTCGACGGCATTCGGCAGTTCATCGAGGAAGGCGTTCTGATACTTCTTGCGGCGGCGACCGACATACATCCGCGGCAGCAGGTAGCCCGCAGCCACCGAGAAGACCAGGCAGTAGATCAGCTCGAGCTGCAGCACGAAGCAGAGCACGAAGACGATGACGCCGAAGATCACCGAATTGCGGATGAAGGCGCCCTTCTTGATCTTCATGCCGGCCTGGTACAGCCGATCCTGCAGCGGAATGTTCTTCTTCTTGCGCTCGAGCGCCGCGGTCTGGGCGCGCAGCGTCTGCTGGATTTCCTTGCGCCGCGTATCGCGGGTGCGCGTCGCATCGGCGTTGCGGCGGTTGGCCTGAATGTCGCCCTGCAGCGCCTTCATGCGCTTGTTGGCGCGATCGCCCCCCATCAGGGCGGGTACCAGCGCGAAGCCGGCGGCACCCACGGCAACGGCGGCAAGCACGGCAAGGATCAGCGGGGTCATCGTTGGGGCCTATGCACCGAGAATCTCGCGCTGCTCGACGTTGGATTTCTCCAGCGCCTCCACGAGATTGGCTTCTTCGTTGAAATAGCGGGCGCGCTCGGTGAAGTTCGGCTTGGTGATACCGGTCGAGCGGTGGCGACCGACAAGGTTGCCGTTCGAGTCTTCGCCGAGGATGTCGTAGAGGAACACATCCTGGGTGACGATGACGTCGCCTTCCATGCCCAGCACTTCGGAGATGTGGGTGATGCGACGCGAACCGTCGCGCAGGCGGGCGGCCTGCACCACCACGTCGATCGAAGAGACGATCATTTCGCGGATGGTGCGGCTGGGCAGCGCGTAGCCGCCCATGGTGATCATCGACTCGAGACGCGACAGCGCCTCGCGCGGGCTGTTGGAGTGGAGCGTGCCCATCGAACCGTCGTGACCGGTGTTCATGGCCTGCAGCAGGTCGAACGCCTCGGGTCCGCGCACTTCGCCCACTATGATGCGCTCGGGACGCATACGCAGGCAGTTCTTGACCAGGTCGCGCATGGTGATCTCGCCCTCGCCCTCGAGGTTGGGCGGACGGGTTTCGAGGCGCACCACGTGCGGCTGCTGCAGCTGCAGTTCGGCCGAGTCCTCGCAGGTGATGACGCGCTCATCCTTCTCGATGAAGCCGGTCAGGCAGTTGAGCAACGTCGTCTTGCCGGAACCCGTACCGCCCGAGATCAGGATATTGGCCCGCACGCGGCCGAGGATGCGCAGCACCTCGGCGCCCTCGGGCGAGATCGAGCCATACTTGACCAGCTGCTGCAGCGTCAGCTTGTCTTTCTTGAACTTACGAATGGTGAGCGCGGCGCCGTCGATGGCAAGCGGCGGAGCGATGACGTTGACGCGAGAGCCATCGGGCAGGCGGGCGTCGCAGATCGGCGAGCTTTCATCGACGCGGCGGCCGACCTGGCTGACGATGCGCTGGCAGACGTTCATCAGGTGCGCGTCGTCGCGGAAGCGCACATTGGTGAGCTTCACCTTGCCGCCGACCTCGATGTAGCATTTCTGGCTGCCGTTCACCATGATGTCGGCGATGTCGTCGCGCGCCAGCAGCGGCTCGAGCGGGCCATAGCCGAGCACGTCGTTACAGATATCCTCGAGCAGGTCCTCCTGCTCGGAGATCGACATGATGATCGACTTGAGCGCGATGATCTCGGCGACGATATCGCGGATTTCTTCGCGGGCCGCCTCCTGGTCCATGGTGGCGAGCTGGCTCAGATCGATCGAGTCGATCAGCGCGTTGAAGATCGCCGACTTGGTCTGGAAGTATTCCTTGTCGCGCGCGACCGCTTCGGGGCTGCGCACATCGAGCACGCCGCCATCGTCACCGCCGCGCCGATTATCGGCAGCGCGCGCCACTTCCTGGCGCGGTGCGGCCGGGACCAGCGGAGCGACAGGCGGGCGCGCGGGCTGGGCTGCGCCGGGAGTATTGCCACCGAAACTGGTACGCTTGCCGAACATCTAGGACTGGCCTTTCAGGCGCGCTTCTTGATGAAGGACGGGAGCTTCAGGCCCGGCTTCTTGGCGGCACTCTTTTCGGGAGCGTTGCGGCCGGTGACGTGCATGCCAATCAGCCGGAACACGTCGTTGGCCCGGTTGCCGGCGGCGACCTCGGCGATCATCTGGCCATTGTTGGCGGCAGTACCGAAGGTCGCTGCGTCGAAGCCGATCTGGCCCAGCAGCCGGCATTCGACCGACGTGGCGAACTCGTTGGCGGCAATCTCGGGGCGGCGCGGCATGCCCACCTTGTTGATCACCAGCAGCGGTTCGCTCTCGGCCGGACGCAGGGCCTTGATGGTGTCGGAAAGGTTCTTGGCGTTCCGCAGGTTGGCGAGGTCCGGCTCGGCGACGATGATCACCTCGTCGATGGTCGCGATGGTGTGGCGGACCCAGGCGCTCCAGATGTGCGGGATATCGAGAATGACCACCGGGGTGGATTTCTGGCTGAGTTCGACGATCTGCTCGAACTCCCGCTCCTCGAAATCAAAGGTGCGATCGAGCACCACGGGAGCGGTGAGCAGGTTGACGTGATTGGCGGCCTTGCTGGCCAGCCGGTCCAGCATGGTCTGATCGACCTTGGCGTTGGGGCCGATGGCATCGGCGATGCCGTGCGGCGGATCCTGGTTGAAGTTCAAGCCGGCCGTGCCGAAGGCGAAGTCGAGGTCGAGGATCAGGGTGTCCTGGCGCAGCGCCTGGCTGACGGCCCAGGCCACGTTGTGCGCGACGGTCGAACCGCCGGAGCCACCCTTGGCAGAAACGAAGCCGATGGTCCGTCCGATCGGGGCTGCGCCCTCGGCGGCGAACAGTTCGCTGATGGCCGAGACGATCGACTGAGCGGAGGCCGGGAGCACGATGTACTCGGAAACACCCGATCGGATCAGCTCGCGATAGAGCAGCACGTCGTTGACGTGACCGAGCACGATCAGCCGGGTCGTGGCATCGCAGACTTCGGCCAGCCGCTCCAGCGCGCCGGGGATCTCGTCGGGCTGCAGCGAGGTTTCGACGAGGATCAGGTTCGGCGTCGGGTTCGAGCGGTACGTCTCGATGGCGCCGTCGAGGCCGCCGGCATGGGTGGTCAGCGCCACCTTGGACATGCGCCGGTCGTGGACGGCCGACTCGACCAGTTGCGCCGTCTGCGAGTGCTCGCAGAAAGCCTGGATGGTGATGCGCGGGATCAGTCGCGCCCCGGCAGCGATCTCGAGCGCGGGTTCGTCAGCCTGCCTGGCGTTATCGCGGGAGAGGAAACTCATGACTACTACACTCCATCAATCCAGCAGGAAGCCGACGGACCCATCATAGCTGCCGCGGGTGCCCGCGGGACCGACGCCGTACATCGTCTCGATGTGACCCAGGAAGATTGCCTCGGCGTCGTTAGCAAACTGCATACGATCGGTTGGCAATTCGGGTTTCTTGTTGGTCGGCTTGGCGAGATAGGGGGTGACGAGGATCACCAGCTCGCTCTGCGAGCGGATGAAGTCACGCGAGCGGAACAGCGCTCCAAGGATCGGAATGTCGCCCAGCCCCGGCAGGCGATGAATCTGGGTGCGGGTCTTTTCCTCGATCAGGCCGCCGATGGCGAGGGTCTGACCGGTGCCGATCTCGACCGAAGTCTTGGCGGTACGCCGCTTGATACCGAGCAGGGTCGAGCCACCGACGGTGATACTGCCCTCAGTGCTGAGCTCACTGCTGGTGGTGTCTACGGCGAGCCCGATATTGCCGTTGGACTTGATGGTCGGCGTGAAGGCGAGCTTGACGCCGAACTCCTTGTAGCCGACCGACACTTGGCCATCCGAAACGCTGGTCGGCACCGGGAATTCACCACCAGCGAAGAAATCGGCGCTCTGCCCCGACATGGCGGTGAGGAGGGGCTCGGCCAGGGTGCGGGCCGCGCCACGCTGTTCCATGGCACGGATCTGCGCGTCGATGCTCAGTCCACCGATATCGACGCCGACTTCGAGGCCGTTGTCGCTGAACAGGTTCGAGGCGCCGCCTATCGGCTGGGTGCTGATCAGCTTGGTGGTGAGCCCGCCATTGGTATAGCTGCCGGTCATGTCGATGCCGAACTGCTTGGCCAGGCTGCGGTTCACTTCGGCAACGGTGACCTTTAGCATGACCTGCTGCGGCCCTGAGACGGCGATGACGCTGGTGACATTGGCCGGATCGCCGGCAAACTGCTGGGCAATGGCGAGCGCCTTGTCGGCGTCGTCGCTGCTGCCAGCCTCGCCCGACAGGACCACCCGGTTGGTGACATTGCCCTCACCGTCGACCAGCGACACCGCCTCCACCTCAATGTTGGAGTTGGGCATAATCTTTCGGTAGGTGTCGCGCAGCGCGGCGGCGACGTTGGAGCCGCCGGTGTTAGCCGAGCCGGTGGTGCTGACGTCGATGACGACGATGGTACGACCGGTGCCATCGAGGAAGAAAATATTGGTATCGCCCGAGGTCACGGCCTGAATGACGGCGCGACGCTTGTTGCGCAGAATAGCGTTGGCGACGCCGGGCTGCGAAACGATCACTTCCTGGGCATCGACCGGCAGGTCGATGATCATCGATTTATTGAGCCCGATGTTCACCGTTTGGGTAGAGCCGAAACCGCTGGCGCCGATGCGCAGGTGATTGGTTTCAGCGCCCTGCGCCCGGTCGAGACTCAGAGGCGCAAGCCCGAGAGCGGCGCCGATTACGGCGGCGGCTGCCATCAGGCGCAGCGTGCTGGCCATCAGGCCGCGCGGCGAACGGGTGGTGAGAGCCGAAGACATCACGTAATCCTCACGCATCATTGGGGTTGCTCTTCTGAGCTGACGTCATCGAACGACGCCTGGGTGACGTTCGGACCGGTCCCGGGCATCACGTCGCTGCCGATGCCGAAGCGGATCATGCGGACAGCGCGACTGCTTTGCAGGTCGTCCCCGGGCGAGGGCTTGAAATCGGCAATCGAGCGCAGCACCACCGAGAGCGCGCCCACCTTGGACGCGTTGATGATCACCTCGCCCTGGGCGGGCGTCAGTTCGAGCGTCGCGATGGTGCCGCCCTGGAACACGTCGGCCTTCGGATCCTCGGGGTTCGCCTTCACGCCGGTGGTGCCGGTCTCGCCCAGACGAGTCCCGATGGCCAGCACCTTGACGTTGGAGAGGATGGTCTGGCTGACACCGCCGCGACTGAGCACAACGTCAACGCGATCGTTGGGCAGGACGAAGCCGCCGGCAGCCGCATCGGCGCTCACCGGAACGGAGACACCGCGCATACCCTTGGTCAGCACGGCCGACAGATAGCCCTGGTCGGAGTGCACCAGTTTCTTGTCGATGATCGGTTCACCGGGAAAGAACTCGAAGCGGGCGACGGCATCGAGCATCTTGGTTGGCGCGTCGGGCAGCACCGCTTCGCTGATATATTCGGGGCGGACGGCAAACTCGGGCCAATCCTGCCACTCGATGGTATCTTCGGTGATCCGCTGGCCGACCCCGATCGGCGCCTTGGCGACCAGCACCTTGGCCTTTTTTTCCTCGATGACCTGGGTTGGACCTTCGACCACGACCTGCTGCGGAGCGGTGCCGCGCATGGCGAGAAAGGCTGCGAGGCCACCTGCCAGAAGGGCCACCACCAGCAGGATGATACGCGAGACTCCCATCGCCCTAAACTCCACACACTGGGCCCGAAAGAGCCCGGCTACTCTTGCGGTCGACTATCGCGGCAAAGGGTCAAAGTTTGGTTAATCGTTGCTTGCCGAAGACGGTTAACGAATAGTTTCGAAGTCTTCAGGCAATGAGGCGCTGGAAGATCAGGCTGCTCGGATAGACCAGCAGACCGGCAGCGGCGAGCGCGATACCATAGGGAACGCCGGTTTTGCTGTCGTGCAACCGATCGATCCAGACGACCTGCTTGAGTTGCAGTGGCAGCGGCCAGCGCCGCACGGCCAGCAGCGTCAAGGTCAATGCCCCGCCCAGCAACGAGGCGAAGACGAGGTACATCAGCATGCCCTCGAAGCCGAACCACAGGGTGGTTGCAGCGATCAGCTTGGCGTCGCCGCCGCCGATCCAGCGCAAGGCAAAGAAGCTGAAGGAAACCGCCAGCACCACCAATGCCGCGGCCACATGCATGCCGATCAGCTCGAGCGAGAAGCCGGCGAGCAGAGCGATGGCGAAGAACAGGCCGGCCGTGAGCAGCACCAGCTTGTTCGATATCCGCATGGTCAGCAGGTCCGAGGAGGCTGCAAATGCCATCAGCAGCGGAAACACGAGCATGGCAGGCAGAGTGATGTATGCGGGCATCGGCGGACCGGCGGTTCTGCGGGTGAGCGCCGGATATCCGGGCCAGGTTCAGTGTGGCCGAGACGTGGTTAACAAAGCCCAAATGCAAAGGGGATCCCGAGCGGGACCCCCTTCGAATTCCTAGCCCCTGAGGACCGGACCTTACGGGATGTCGACGGTGTCCAGCTTGCTGGAGATACCGTTGAACAGACCCGACAGGCTGCCGCCAAGAGTGGTGGCGGCAACGATGATACCGACAGCGATGAGCGCGGCAATCAGGCCGTATTCGATCGCGGTAGCGCCGGACTCGTCATTCACGAAACGAGCGACAGTGTTCATTTATTGGCTCCTTGCACACGTCATTCTGTGACGGCATCAGGTGATGCGTCAGCACCGTTCGATACGTCACA
>JAESFN010001033.1_pt1 | contig 15786 bp, 12 predicted proteins | sample 9269411 | NCBI WGS metagenome assembly JAESFN01 (sample SAMN14505399, study PRJNA617100) | algae metagenome | isolation source: Iphinoe sp. HA4291-MV1 and co-occurring heterotrophs from trail next to... | place: USA: Maunawili Falls, Hawaii | collected 2009-07-25
CCGACCACCGCGCCTGAGAGAGCCCCGACGCCTGCCCCCACCGCGGCCCCCGCGCCGGTGTGCCCCACGGCGCTCCCCACCAGGGCGCCCGTACCAGCGCCGAGAAGACCGCCGAAGAGCGCTCCCTGATCCGAGCGGTAGGGCGATTGGCAGCCGGCCAGAGCAAGGCACAGGCATCCAAGCAGGGCGCAACGACGGCGGGTCGACACGGGGCCACTCCTTCGGCGTGAGTGTCTAGATTCTGCGGGGCGGCGGATTATCAGTGGGGGGCCGGACGCCGGCAAGCGGAGTTCCATTGGTGGGGATCGCCTGAGACGGCGCCGCGAAAAAACGCACTTGATCCTCAAGCGGTGTGTTAGCAATGACTTACAACGCAACTAAGTGAGGCCGCCGTCCAATGCCGCGCTGCTAGCTCCCCACCTTTGGAACGCATTCTGAGTTTTTCTTCGCCGTCCCAAGTTCCGTTGAACACAGAAGATCGGCCACGGACCGACGCGCCGAGCCGCTTGCGGGGCGCGTTAAAGCTTGACCCATCCGACGCGACGGATATGTTCATGGGAGCCAGTGGGAACTGGTGGGGAAAAGTGGATCGATGCTCACCGGAACCTACCTCCGCTCGCTCGACGACAAGCTCCGGGTCGCGGTGCCGAAGGGCCTGCGCGGACAAATTGCGCCGGGTGAGGAGGATGCCCTCTTTGTCACCCCTGGGACGGATGGATGCCTGGCCGTTTACACGCCCGCGGCCTTGGCTGCGGTCGCCAAGCGGCTCGACGAAGCAGCGCCGCATGGCGCTGCCGGAAGAACGTTTGCTCGCCTGTTCTACGCGCAGGCTCAACGAGTGGAAATCGATGGCCAGGGCCGAATTCGTCTCCCAGCGGAGCTGGCAGGCGCGGCGGAGTTGGCCGGAGAGATCGTGATCCTAGGCGTGCAGGATCATTGGGAACTATGGAACGCGGAGCGGTGGCGTCGCTACTTGAGCGAGCAACGCCCGCGCTACGACGAACTCGCGGAGGCGGCGTTTCAGGCCGCACCGCGGTAGTTCCAAGCAGTGTTGGAACTCAGTTAAAGCTGAACCTTAGTTGAAACAGTGCAGGAAGTCCTTCGTTTCGCCTCGCGCAAAAGGCAAGGCACTGGCCGGCGGCCACCGACCAATGCCTTTCCGTGCCTAGAAGAACAAGCTGGGACTCGGATCGGCCTTTGGCGAACCGTGCGACTGGATGTCGACGGTTGCGAATTGTGCAGCGGTTGCCCAGACTCAGGGGGCCCCGACTGCAAACTCCGCTCAACAGGGGGCACGGATGCAACCTCGAGCGGGGTCTTTCTCACTTCCTCTTCGCTAGCACTGCCGCGCCAGCATGGCTGTTCATAGCCAACTTCCTACTATTCCGTCAAGCATCGCGCTCCGGTTCCGCGGCGACAGGACGGCCGCATGACGGTGCATGTGCCGGTGATGCTGACCGAGGTGCTCGCGCAGCTCGCGCCGCAGCCGAACCACTGGATCGTGGACGGCACGCTGGGCGGCGGCGGCCACACGCGGGCGCTCGCCGAACTGGTTGGCCCGGAAGGACGAATCGTGGCGCTCGATCGCGACCCGCTGGCCGTCGAGCGCGCCAGCGCAACGCTGCGTGGCCTGCCAATCTCCGTGGCCCAAGCGAGCTACGCCGAACTTCCCGAGGTCTTGTCTGAGCTCGAGCGACCGCTGGTGGATGGCATCCTGCTCGACTTGGGGCTCTCGAGCGATCAACTTGCCGCGGATCGCGGCTTCAGTTTTTCGGACGCCGGCGAGCTCGATCTGCGTTTCGACCCCACGCGCGGCGAGCCAGGCTGGCGACTGCTCGAGCGCGCTACGGCCGAGCAAATCGCCGATTGGATCTATCAGTACGGCGAAGAACGCTACAGCCGGCGCATCGCCCGCGCGATTGTCGAGCGTCGGCGCTCGTCGCCCATCCGCACGGCGGCCGAGTTGGCGGAACTGGTTCGGCGTGTCGTGCCGCGCACACCAGGGCCGCAACGCATTGACCCGGCCACGCGCACTTTTCAAGGCTTGCGCATCGCCGTCAATGACGAACTCGGGGAACTCGAGCGCGCGTTGCAGATCCTGCCAGGCTGTCTGAGCCCCGGCAGCCGCTTGGCCATCATCTCATTCCACTCGCTCGAAGATCGTTTCGTGAAAAACGCTTTTCGAGATGATCCGCGGCTCCAACCACTGACGCGCAAGCCACTGCTGCCCAGCGACCAAGAGGTGGAAAACAATCCACGGGCAAGAAGCGCGAAGTTGCGCGTGGCAGAGCGAGTTTGAGAGCGCTCAACGCAATCCATTGGTCCGCATAGCGGACCCTACCGTAGGGTCCGCGGACCATGGAGCTGTGTTACCGGTCGTCTTCGTATTCGTAGTCGCCTGCTTCCACGGTGTCGACGCCGGCTTGTTCGTCGGGCCAGCCGGCCTCGATCGACGGTTGCGAGGCGAGTTGCGACTCGGCGTCGTGCAGCTTACGAACCACGCCACGATACTTCGACCGCATGCTGAGATGCAGCAGGCCTTGATAGACGTTCACCGTCGCCGAGCCTGCCAGGCCCATTAGCGCGAGCGTCAGCCAGACCCACGGTTTATCGGGCTCGCGGGGCGCGGCCGATTCTGACTCGCTGCCTGAGCCGCCCGAGCCGGCTTCGTCGCCGCCGCGGAGCGGTGGATCCTCAGTCGGCCGTTGGCTGGCGACCTTTTGCACCACGGTTGGCTGAGCAGCCCTCCCGTCATTCTCGGCCATTTCGTTCGCAGCGCGATCTTGGTCGCGATCGAGCCGCGGCTGCTCATCGGCCATAGAATTTTTGTCAGCGTCGGCAGCTTCGACGGGCGGCATCGCCGCGTCGGCCGCGAACAACGGGCCCTCGATCTCGTCTTCACTCGCCGGGGCCTTGTCGTTTGCCTCTTCGGCCGCTGGGGCATCCTTCGCATTGGCGTCCTTCGCGAAGGGATCAGGCGTTTCCTCGGTGCTCGCTGGAGCGGGCGTCGCGGCGGGAGCTTCGGCAGCCGGCTTCTTCACTAGGTCGGCGGCCTTGCCGGCGGCTGGCGCCGTCGACACAAACCGCGGCGCTTCGGTGTCTGCAGTATTCGCTGGCACTTGTGGTCGCTTTACCGCGGCCTGGGGCTGCTTGGCCGGTTCGGGCTCCGCGCCCGGCATCGGAGTATCGAGCGTTCCTTCTTGCGGCAATCGACCATCGCCCACCTGAATGCGGTACCGGCGAATATCGCGCAGCACGAGCGGCACGTCGCTACTGATCGTTTGCCCGGACCGTAGCGAATTGAGCAACTCCGGCTCGATTTGAATGATGTACTCGAGCCCGCCCTCAGGCAGCGGCTTCCAGCCAACGTCTACGCCAAGGGCCAAGGCGACAAGCAACGGGGCGGGATGCATAGCGAACAATCCAACGGAAACAGGAACGAATTCAGCGCTGCGAGTGCAGCCGGTCAGGAAGCGCGGGCCTGAGGCGGCGGGGGTGTTTTACCGGGGCCGCTCAAGCGCGGGATCAGCGGACCTTCGCCACCGGCCTCGCGCCGCTCCTCCAGGTTCTTGAGCTCCACGTTCAGGATATTCAAGAGGGCCTGCAGAAACGCCACGGCCATCGGACCGACGAAGATGCCGATCGGCCCCAATGCCCGCACGCCGCCGAGCACGCTGAGCAGTGCGAGCAGCGGGTGCAGGTTCGACTGGCCGTGCAAAATGATGGGCTTGATGATGTTGTCCGCCACCGACACGACGCAGCCGCCGTAGAGGGCCAGCAGCACGCCGGCAAGCGGTCGGCCTTGATAGAAGAACACGTAGAGCGAGCACGGCAGCCACACGGCCGTGGCCCCCACGAACGGGATCAGCGCGAGAAACATCGTGAGCACGGTAAGCAGGAACACCGCCTCGAGCCCGACCAAGTAGAAGCCGGCCCCGGCCAGCAACCCCTGCACGAAGGCCGAGAGCAGCGTGGCCACCACCACGGCGCGGCTCACCCGGTCGAACTCGCCTACGAGTTGCTGCTCGTACCGCTCATCGAGGGGCGAAAGCCGCATCAACGCCTGCACCATGCCGGGGCCGTCGGCCAGAAAGAAGTAGAGCGACACAATCATCACGACCGTGCCGATGACTAGGCTGCCCAGAAACTGCGTGGTGCCGAGCGCCAAGGGCGCCCACCAGCTCTCGAGATGACCGAGCACTTCGGCGCGGAGCTGCAGCAGTTTTTCTGGGGTGGGATTCGTCCAGGCCTTGATCCAGGCCATCAGCGGCCCGCCCAGCAAGGTCGAGCGAAAGCCGAAAAAGTCGCCGCTGAGATCCGCGAGCTCCGTCTGATACTGCACCACGAAGCTGTTGGCGTCGCCTGCGATCGCCAAATCCACGGGGGCGTCTTCGCCATCGGCGGCAAGGTTCGACGACAGCCCCACCTTGGCCGTCGCTTGAACCTCTTGCGACAAAGCGAGCAACTTTGTAGCCACATCCGGATTGAGGATCTCTGGCTCGCCGACCCTTGGCAGCGTTCGTAGAGCCGCCTCGTTCTCGCCGGCCAAGTTAGGCTGCGCTAGCGTGACCTTCAGGTCATTTTTGGCGATGTCGCCCAGGACCTCGGTTGCCTTTTCCAAGTTCTTGGCAGTGTCTGCATCGGTCTCGTTGTCGGGCAGCGCATTCAGCGACCGCGCGATCGTGTCGAGCGAGACCACGATCGCGGTGAGCGACCTTTGAATCTGTTTCTTTTCGGGAACGATCGGGTCGCCATCTTCAGACTCGCGGAGTTGCAACCGGGCGAGTTCGGCGTCGATCGTGCCTAGCTCGTCGGCATAGGGCATGTGCAGGTGGAGGTCCTTGCGGATCGAGCCCAGCTTTTCCGTCACCTCTTCGGTTTTGAACCGCCCCGCGAGCGCCGCCCCTTCCAGGCCTGCCTGCGTGAGGATCCAGGCGAACGGCACGAGCACGATCAGCAAAATGGCCGCCGTGGTCAGACCGGCCGCCATGCGGGGGTAGCGGGGAATTTCGGCCAGGATCCAGCGGTGGACCGGCCGGAACATGACCACCAGCAGCACCGCCAGAAACATGGGCAGCAAGAAGGCCTGCATCACCTGCAGGAAGAGGATGGCCACTACGAGCAAAATGCCCAGCAGCACGATAAAAGACGCCCAACGGGCCATGCCCGACTCCTTCTCAAACCTTCCTGGCAAACGGGTTGGAACTCTAGCAGACCCCTGGGGGGAGCAGGCGTCAAGCCGGCAAACTCACCTTGAGCCGGGCGAGGAAAACAAGGAAAATATACACCCCAAGTCGTTGACGGGACGAGACTTTGTCGACCATCGCAGCAACTGCAGTGCCCCCCGCCGATCCAGACCTTCCCCGCACGCGCCGCAAGTGGCTAGTGATCGGGATCAAATTGTTGGTCGTGGCCCTGGTGGTCGTGTTCGCCCGGCATGCTTTCTTGCAGGCCTGGGAAAAGCTGAAAGTCCATTCGCTGACTATCCAGCCGTCTTGGCTGGTGGCGGCCGGAGTTCTCTACCTGCTTGGACTTGCGCCCTCCGGGTGGTTCTGGCGCCGGCTGATGGTGGCGCTCGGCCAGAAGCCTGGCGTCGTCGACGCCATGACGGCCTACTTCATTGGCCACCTAGGGAAGTACGTGCCTGGCAAGGCGCTCGTGATGGTGATTCGGGCCGGCATGATCCGCGGCCCCCTAGTCGACGTTAAGGTCGCCGCAGCTTGCGTAGCCATCGAAACGCTCACGATGATGGCCGTGGGAGCCGTCATTGCCCTGATCGTGCTGTCGAGCGTTGTGAGCGGTGCGTACGCCTGGGTCGTGCCGGTGGCGGCCCTCGCCACAGGCATCGGCCTGCTAATCTTCCTACCGGCCCTGCGCCACGCGCTCAAGATCGTGGAGCGGCGCAAGCCGCTGTGGCTCGAGAACCTGGCCTTGCGCGATCTTTCCTGGAAAGTGCTCGTGCCGGGCTGGTTGTGGATCACCCTCGGGTGGGCTCTGCAGGGGCTGAGCCTGTGGGCGACACTGCGGGCCCTGGGGGCGACCGATCTGGGCCCGATCTCGGATCTGCCGCTCTGCACGGCCGCGGCTTCGATCTCCGTGGTGGCCGGGTTTCTCTCGTTTTTCCCCGCCGGGCTGGTGGCCCGCGAGGCGGTGATGCTGCTGGTGCTCGACGCCGCCGGCATCGATCCTTCGCTGGCTCTCGCCGTGGCCGTGTTGCAGCGGCTCGTGTCGCTGGTGTCGGAGCTGGGGATTTCAGCTATCCTGTACCTAGGACTTGTGTTGCGCAAAGGGCGCCGCTAACGATGACGATCACGACCATCATTCCGGTCTACAACGAAGTCGAAAGCCTAAACGAGCTGCACGGCGAGCTCTCGGCCGTGGCGCGCGAACAGGGCTACGATCTCGACATGGTGTTCGTAGACGACGGCTCGCGCGACGGCTCGTGGGACGCCATTCGCCGGCTGGCCACGGCCGATCCGCGCGTACGCGGCATTCGCTTCCGCCGCAACTTCGGCAAGGCGGCCGCTCTGGACGCTGGCTTCCGCGCTGCCCGCGGCAACTACATCCTCACGCTCGACGCCGATCTCCAGGACGACCCGCGCGAGATCCCGCGTTTCATTGCCGAATTGCAAGCCGACCGCGATCTGGTCGTCGGTTGGAAGCAAAAGCGCCACGACCCCTGGCACAAGACGATGCCGTCGCTGGTGTTCAACACCATGGTCAGCAAGCTGACCGGCGTCGAGCTGCACGATCACAACTGCGGCCTCAAAGGCTACCGCCGCGACGTGACGAGCGAGCTGCGGCTCTACGGCGAAATGCACCGCTTCGTGCCGGCGCTGGCCGCGGCGCGCGGCTATCGCGTCGGCGAGCTCGTGGTGCATCATCGCCCGCGCAAGTTCGGCTATTCGAAGTACGGCGTCCGCCGCTTCATCAAAGGCTTTCTCGACCTGCTCACGGTCAAGTTCCTCACCGACTTCGGCCGCCGGCCATTGCACCTGCTGGGCACGATCGCGCTGCCGCTGTTGGCCTTGGGCGGCCTAGGCACCGTGGCTCAGTTGCTGTGGGGCGCCGGCTCTACCGGGCAGCTTGCCTGGATCGGCCTGTGGCTGACGATGCTCGTGGTCGGCTCGGTCACGCTGCTCACGGGGCTGTTGGCCGAGCTGATCGTGTCGGGACAGGTCGATCAGAACACTCCCTACTCCATCGTGGAACGGACGCCGCGGGTCGAAGAACACCACCCCGCTAGCGCGTCATGAATTTTGCAGGCGACCCAACCGCCCTCCGCCGTAGCATCTACTGGCTGCTGATCGCAATCGCCGTCGGCGTGATGTCGGGCCGCGTGCTCGCGGTCAACTCGGTCGATCAGATCGCGCTCGAGAAGCAGGTGCGACAGAAGCAGCCTGAGCGCAACCTGCAGCGCCCCTTTTTGAGCGGCAACGACCGCAGCCGCTGGACCACCGTTCGGGCGCTCGTCGAACATGGCACGTTCGCCATCGACGACATTACGCACCAGCCCGGTTGGGACACGATCGACATGGTGCAGCACCGCGATCGCGACGGGCAACTCAAGCTGTATTCGAGCAAGCCGCCCATCTTCGCGCTGATGATGGCGGGGCCATACTGGGTGATTCACAAGGCGACCGGGGCAACGCTCGGTACTCACCCGTATGAAATCGGCCGCTCGATGGTGTGGGCGATCAACGTGCTGCCGCTGCTGCTGTATTTGTGGGTGATCGGCCGGTTGGCGGAGCGGTTCGGCTCGACCGACTGGGGGAGGGTGTTCATCGTGGCGGCGGCCGCGTTTGGCACCTTTCTCACCACGTTCGCCGTGGTGGTGAACAACCACCTGCCGGCGGCGGTGTGTGTGACGATCACGCTCGCGCTCGTTTGCCGGATCGTGCTCGATGATGACCGCCGGCTCTGGATCGCGGGGCTGGCAGGCGTCGCGGCGGCCTTTACCGTCGTCAACGAGTTGCCGGCGCTCGCGTTCTTTTGCCTCGTGGCGGCAGTGCTGGCTTGGCGGGCGCCGCGCTCGACGCTGTTGGGCTTCGCGCCGGCGGCGCTGCTAGTGACCGCGGCCTACGTGGGCACGAACTACTGGGCGCATGCCAGCCTGCGGCCGCCCTATGCTCATCGGCAAGACGGCGCGAAGCTGTTCGAGGTCGACAAAGCGCTCGCTGCGTCGCTCGACGAGGGGCAACTCCCGGAGCCTGTTCGTTCAGGACTCGTGGAGAAGGGGCTTATGCTGGGGCCTGAGACCGTCGTCGAGCCGCATGTGAAAGGTGAACGCTGGGTGATCATCGATCGCCCGGCGGGGCAAAAGGTCGCCGTGGTGGTCGAGGGCAATGCGCTCGCGGTTCGCGAGTGGGACAACTGGTACGACTACACGTTCGAGCGCAACGGCCGCACCATCGAAAGCTATTGGAAGCGCAAGGAAAACCGCGCCAAGATCGACCAAGGCGAGGAAGACCCGGGCATCTACGCGCTCAACGCTCTCGTCGGCCATCACGGCATCTTTTCGCTCACGCCGCTCTGGCTGCTGATGCCCGTGGGCCTCGGCATTTGGCTGTTCGCCGGCACGCGCGAGCAGAAGCTTTTGAGCGCGGCGATCCTACTGCTCTCGATCGTCTGCATCGCCTTCTTTCTGCTGCGGCCGCAGCAAGACCGCAACTACGGCGGCATGACGAGCGGCTTCCGCTGGGTCTTTTGGCTGGCGCCCTTGTGGCTGGTGGCGGCCCAGCCGGCCGTCGACTGGCTCGCTCAGCGACGGGCGACGCGCGGCCTTGCGCTCGTGCTGCTAGCGATGTCGGCCCTTTCGGCCAGCTACCCGACCTGGAATCCCTGGACGCAGCCTTGGCTGACGAACCTGTGGATTTATCTGGGCTGGGCGAAGTTCTAGCGAGGCCGCTCCTGCGGTCGGCTTCAAGGCAAATCGCGGCTCGAGCACTCTGCTCTCGGAGAGAGCAGGCTACATGTAGCCCAGCAGGAAAATCGGCGCCTCATCCGTTCAGCAGGGAATTTTTCGCGGCCGGTTGCAGTCTAAAGGTCGAGTCGCGTTCTTCTGAACCAGGCGAGACCTAGGGTGCAACCATGAAACGTTGGTGTTGGATTCTCTCTGCGCTGATCGTGGCTGGCTGCAGCCGAGGTCCTGAATCGAAGCGAGCTGCGACCGAAGCGGCGCCCGCCGCAACTCACGACTTTCGCGCCCAATCCGCGCTGGCCGCGGCCGCGGACGACGTTCAAAGGGAGGCGCCCTACTCCGCCGTCAAAGTCGTGAATGACCAGGCCGGCGTCTCCGCTGCCGCCCCCGCCGATCTGAAGATCATCTACAACGCCTCGCTAGGGCTGGTCGTTCCGAACTTCGGAAAACTAGAGACTGAACTGCCGGCGCTCGTGCGCGCCGCGAACGGCTACATTGCCGAAGCCCGTAGCGACCAGAAGCAAGGCAAACGCACCTCGGGGGACTGGGTTGTGCGCGTACCCACCGGCGAGTTCGATGGCTTTCTGCAGCGCGTTGCCGCCCTCGGCATCGCCGAATCTCGACAGATTACGGCCGAAGAAGTAACCGAGGAGTACGTCGACCTCGAGGCCCGTGTTGTCAACAAGCAGAAGATGGAGCAGCGCGTGCTCGAGATCATCCAGCAGCGTTCAGGCCCGCTTGCCGAAGTGCTGCAACTCGAAGGCGAGCTCGCCCGCATCCGCGAAGAGATCGAGCTGATGCAAGGCCGGCTCCGGCTGCTCGCCAATCAAACGTCGCTAGCCACGGTGCGCATCGCAGCCCGCGAGGAGCACAACTACGTTCCGCCACAACAGCCGAGCTTCGCAACGCAACTGCGCGAGACCTGGCAGGGCTCGTGGTCGGCGCTCGCTGGCGTTGGCTCGACCACGCTGCTGGCGGCGGTGGCCCTCGTTCCTTGGCTGCTGTTCGGTGTCCCGCTCATGCTTGCCGGCGCGCTTGTCAGCCGCCGGCTGATTCGTGCTCGTCGTTTGACAACAGGCTAACGCGCGATCGAGCGGCGATGGAGTGCCAACGAGCGAACGCTACGCCCAATCGAGCCCGGTTTCGTGATGGAGCCGGTTCTCGAACTCGCCGATCAGGCCGCCGATGACATCCCAGCCGTTGCGGCGGCGGATTTCGATGTCGCCCTGTTGGTTGATGCGGATGATGCTCTGCTCTCTCACGCCCGCGGCGGCCAACTCCTTGGGGTCGACCTCGCCGTCGTTGATGATCTTCAGCAGTTGCGTGCCCGACATCTCAATGAATTTCATGGCTTCGCGGTTTTCTCGGCAAGGCCCGGGGCGGAGTTGGAAAGTTAGAGTGGTGCGATCATACCAGAGGAACGAGGGTCCGCGGTAGCGCGCGGGCTCGTTATGCTGAAGCATAACCTACGGACCCTGCGACCACGGTGGTTAGGCTGACGGTAGGTTATGCTTCAGCATAACGCCCCCGCCAACCACGCTTGGCCATCAAACGAGTCGGCCGTCAAACAAACCGTAGCAAGGCGTAGTTCTTTTTGCCGGAGCGGAGCACGAGCACCGATTCGCTCGCCAGGTCGGCGGGCCCTAACTGCCGCTCGACTTCACCGACGCGGCGGTTGTTGACGTAGGCGCCGCCTTGCTGCACCGCGCGGCGGGCTTCGCCCTTGCTCTTCGACAGTCCGGCTTCGACCAGCGCGTCGGCGATGCTCAGCCCCTCGCCGGTCAGTCGCGCCCGCGGCAGCTCCTTGCTCGGCACGTCGGCAAAGATCTGCCCGAGCTGACCATCGGAAAGGTCGGCGATCTCGGCGCCGAAGAAGATCTCCGTCGCGCGCCGGGCCGAGGCCAGGCCTTCGGCGCCGTGTACGAGCTCCGTCAGCGCTTCGGCCAAGCGCCGCTGGCTGTCGCGCCGCCCAGGCTCGCTCGCGCGTGAATCGTCGAGCGATTCGATTTCCTCGCGCTCGAGCTCCGTGAGATACCGCAGGCATTTGCCGACGATGTCGTCCTCGACGTTGATCCAGTATTGGTAGAACTGGTAGGGGCTCGTGCGGTCGGCGGCCAGCCAGATCGTGCCCCGCTCCGTCTTGCCCATCTTGCTGCCGTCGCTCTTGGTCAAGAGCGGCAGCGTGAGTCCGTAGAGCTGTACTCCGCGCAGCCGCCGCGCGAGATCGATGCCGGCGGTGATGTTGCCCCACTGATCGCTGCCGCCGATCTGCAGCTCGCAGCCAAGCTGCTCGCGCAGATGCACGAAGTCGTAGGCCTGCAGCAGCATGTAGCTAAACTCGGTGTAGCTGATGCCAGCTTCGCTGGCGATGCGATTCTTGATCGACTCCTTGGCCATCATCACGTTGACCGGCACGTGCTTGCCGACATCGCGGAGGAACTCGAGATAGCTGAAGCGGCTCATCCAGTCGTGGTTGTTCACGAGCTGGGCCGATTGAGAGCCCGCGTCGAAATCGAGGAATCGCCGCATCTGCCGCTCGAGCCCCGCCACGTTGCGGGCCAGCGCGTCGCGATCGAGCAGGTTCCGCTCCTCGCTCTTGCCACTGGGGTCGCCGATCATGCCGGTGGCCCCCCCCACGACGGCGATCGGCCGATGCCCGGCGCGTTGGAACCGCCGCAGAGTCAGCAGCGGGATCAGGCTGCCAACGTGCAGGCTCTCGGCCGTGGGGTCGAAGCCGGCATAGAGCGTGCGGCTGCCCGAGGCCAGCCAGTCGGGGAGAAAGGCATCGTCGGTGGTCTGCTGAATCAGGCCGCGCCAGGCGAGTTCGGAATGGATCATCGGAGGGAGAGGGGGAGTGTTCTGAGTCGAAAGGCTGCCCGCGCAGGACAGGTGCGGCGGGGGAGAAGCCGTGCAGTGTCGGCGACCTGCCGGGAGGGCGTCAAGGCGAGGCGTTTGCAGCCAGGAAACCCAGGTACGAGCCGGCCAATTTCTTGACGCAAATTTTTGCCGCGTGTTAGGATGCGCTCGGGCAATTCCCGGTGGCAAACTGCCCTGCTCATCTTTGATTCTCCGCTCGGATTCGGAAAAGAGGCTCCCCTTGTCGCGATTGTTGCAAACCGTCGGCGCTGGTCGACGCTTGATCGCTTGCCTCTTGGCGGTCGGCGCGGTCGGCGCGGTCGCTTCCGCTCAAACGACCATTCCCCATGCCCGTCCGCGGCTGCTTGGTTTTTCGCCACTAGTGGCCATCACGACTTCAGACGCCGGAACGAACGAGGAGCTGGATTGGTCGCACGTGCTGGAGACCGGCTACACCGGCAATGCAATGGCCGGCAATGCCGCGACCAATTACACGATCGGCGTGCTCGACACCGGGGCGTCGATCGACCTGATCGGCGCTGGCTCGGTTGAGCAACTCGGCGTGGTGGGAGATCGGCTGACATCGAATACCACGACGATCACCGGCGCCTCGGGCGAGCTCGAAGTGCCGATTTCGCAACCGATGGGCGTATATGCGCAGGGTCTAAGCGCCATCGGCGACGACGGCAAGCTCGATCTCGAACAGCTCTACGGCCACTCGAACGTTTCGACCGTGGCGCTGCCGGCGGACTCGGAGGGGACCGATCAACTGATCCCTACCGTGCTCGGCATTCCGATGCTCGCCTTTTACACGAGCGTCATTCGCAACGACACGCCGCGCACCGTGACCTATCAGGGCGAGCAGGTGACGAGTCCGGATGTGCAGATCTATCCAGTCGACGATCCGAACATTCCCGACTTCCAGCACCAAATTCCCATGACGATGGCTGGCTTGGGCGGACTGCCAATTACCACGGCGTCTTACTCAGCCCTCGATCTGACCGGCGGCACGGACTTCAGAACGCCCAATATTCCCACGCTGCTCACGGCCATCGAAGGCACGTTTCCTACGGGCGGCGCGCCGTTCGCTTCGCTCATCGTGGGCCAAGGCGAGCTGAGCCCGACGAACCCGGTTCAACAGCTCACGATGCTCGTCGACACGGGGGCGCAGACCTCGATCATCAGCCCCACGACGGCCGCGAATCTCAATCTGGATCTACGAAATCCTGACTTCACCCAAGACGTGCTCGGCATCGGCGGCATCACCGAAGACGTTCCAGGCTTTTTCGTCGACTACGTGAAGATGAACGCCTCGGGCGGCGCGCTCGAATTTTCGCACGCGCCGTTCCTCGTGCTCGACTTACAGTCTCCAGCAGGCGGCCCGCTCGACGGCGTTCTCGGCATGAACCTGTTTTGGAACCGCAACGTGAAGTTCGCTCCATCCCTCACCGGGTCGGGCTTTCTCGAGGTGTCTGAGCCGCTGTTCGGCCCCGAGGTGCTGCTTGGAGATGTCAATCTGAATCTGAAGCTCGACGCCGCCGATATCGACGATCTGTTTGCCAAACGAGGCGGGCCGCTCGAAGAGGCCGACCCAGCGGTCTACGATCTCGACGGCGACAACCTGGTGAATCAGGCAGACGCCGACTATTTGATCTCGACCGTGCTCAACACGGCCGCTGGCGACGCCAACCTCGACGGCAAGGTCGATTTGACCGACTTCGGCGTTCTCAAGGACGGATTCGGACGCGACGGAGGTTGGGCAGCCGGCGACTTCGACGGCAACGGCAAGGTCGACCTGGCGGACTTTGGCGCACTCAAAGAAAACTTTGGGTTCGTGCGCCCCGCTTCGGCGGCGGTGCCTGAGCCATCGACTCTGTGCTTAACGCTGCTTGCCTTGGCTCTCGGCGCCGCCGCGAAACGTCGGACGCGGTAAGGCGTTTTAGGTCGCGTCTGCTGGGCGTCCGTGCCCCAGTTCCTCGTCCCTCGCCACTGCGCTACGGCTTGGCCGGCGCTCGTTCAGCCGGTTTCACGGTCCGCGTTGCGGATGCCCCGTCGGTTGCCGAAGTCGCGGTCGCAGCGGTCGTGCCGCGGGCCGCGCGATTTCGCCGTCGCTCGCGGGCCGCGGCAACCAGTTCATCGAGCTGCTTCTGCTGGTCGGCGCCCAGTGCCGCGCGGAGTTCGACATCGCGCGCGGCGAGCAACTTGTCTAACTCCTCGCGGAGCTTCTCGATCTTCGGCGCATACGTTGCCTGAATTTTGTCGAGGGCTGCCCGCTGATCCACCGTGGCCACTCGTCCGTAGTAAGGCGGGAGGCGAGATCGCCGCCCTGCTGGGCGCTCCGCGGAACTCGCCCCGGCTTTTGTCTCCTGGGCGCTGCTCATTTCCGGCGTTTCGGAGAACAGGATGAGGCCGAGCAGCAGCCCGAGCGACAGGGAGGCGAAACGGCGGCAACTCGTGGCAGAAAAGCGGTTCGACATGGACGTATTCCTCACCAAAATTTGCTGAAACATACCGAGAAACGGGGCTTACTCGTCCCTGCGTTTTGGGCTGAGAAAGCTGACTCGCGCGTCATCCTACCGAACCGGCGCGACCGAAAAAACTGGCCTTCGTCGCGCATTCGGCTGACCTTCGTTGTCCCTACAATGCCCACGGCGGTTCCCAGCGACGGCGACCTCCAGCCTTCGGGCCCGCCAAACGGACCAGCCAGTGGTCAGCAGCCAGCAGCAGAGTTAAACTCAAACAGATCAGTTTTTCCCAATCCTTTCCGGGGCCTCAAGCGGCAGAATCCTGCGGGACTTTGCCGGCGAGCCTTCCGACATCCTTCTCGAGGTCGATTCGATGCGGGTTCAACGTTCTCGGGACACCCAGGTGGCGCCCCGTCGCTTGGGGCCGGTCCAGCGCCTGTTGCGTGCCGCGGCCGTCAGCGCCGGGGCCGGCCTGGCGGTCTTTTGCCTAGCGAATCCCGTTTGGGCTCAGCTCACCGCACGCGATCTCGTGGGCAAGTATGTCGAGGTGGGGCCCAAGCACGGCGACGTGAGCCAGGCCATCACCCGGTTCCAGGCCGGCTCGACCAAGGACGCGCTCGACCTGCTCAAGTCGGCTGCCAAGAAGGACAAGGACCTTCCGCCGGGGCAGATCATGTTCGCGCAGCTCTGCATGGCCGCGAACCTGCCCGACGCCATGCGGCAGGCCCTGCAATCTGCCGCGACGGAAGCGCCCACTGACCCGGACGCATACATCTACTTGGCCGAAATCGCGCTGCGCGAGCGCGAAGTCGCCGAGGCCGAAGCGCTCTACGACAAGTCGGTCGCCATGACCAAGTCGTTTGCCGGCAACCCGAAGCGCAAGGCCGACTTTCAGAACCGCATCTACAACGGCCTGGCCACGATTGCCGAAAGCCGCGACAAGTGGGACGCTGCCGCGACCTACCTGAACCTGTGGCTCAAGTCGGAGCCAGACAACGCCCAAACGCTGCAGCGGTTGGGCCGCGCCCAGTTCCAGTCCAAGAAGTATGCCGAGGCGTTGGCCTCTTACAAAAAAGCCAAGGGGCTGGATAAGGACGACAAGCTGCTCAGCGCCGAAGTGGCCCTGGGCCGCCTCTACGAGCAGGCCGGCGATCGGCAAAATGCGGCCAAGTCGATGGGTGAGGCCGCCAAGATCTCGCCCAACGATCTGAAAACGCAATTGGCCGTCGGCGAGTGGGCGCTCGAGACCAACCAGGCCGACCTAGCCAAGCAACGCGCCGACGCGGCGCTGGCCATCGACCCGAAGAGCTTCAACGCCAAGCTCCTGCGCGGCCTCGTCGCGCGGCTCGAAAAGGACTATCGCACCGCCAAGACGCAGTTCGAGTCGGCCCATCTGCAAGAGCCGACCAACTTCGTTTGCATGAATCAGCTCGCTCTGACGCTCATCGAATTGCCTGACCAGGCCGAAAAAGCCCGGGCATTGCAATACGCCCAAGCGAGCACCCAGCTCTTCCCCAAGACGGCTGATGCGTTTTCCACGCTCGG
>JAESFN010001035.1_pt1 | contig 15754 bp, 14 predicted proteins | sample 9269411 | NCBI WGS metagenome assembly JAESFN01 (sample SAMN14505399, study PRJNA617100) | algae metagenome | isolation source: Iphinoe sp. HA4291-MV1 and co-occurring heterotrophs from trail next to... | place: USA: Maunawili Falls, Hawaii | collected 2009-07-25
ACCGGCTACGCGTCCGCGTCGAACGATCCCGAGGGGATCTCCACCGTCTGGGCGATGAACGCCGACGGATCGAACCTGCATCAAATCGATGACTACCGGCCGCAATGCGGGTGCTATTCCTATTTCGACGTCAGCGCAGATGGCACGACAGTCGCTATTACCGACTCCATGCAGATTCGCGTCGCCTCCTCCGAGGGTGGCGAGGGGCAACAGCTCCTCGCGCTCGCCAGCAATGAGATCAACGGCATGCGGATCTCGGGCGACGGCCGCACGATCGTTTTCCGGGTTTACCGCGATACCAGCTTCGCGGGCGATTCAGGAACGGATCCGATCGCGCGCGGTCTCTACGCGATCGACGCGGACGGCTCGAATCTCCGCCGCCTCGTCGGACCGGACGAGATGGCGCCGCGCCTCAACGTCACCCCCGCGGAGGTGCCATTCTTTGGTGGCTCGTGGGGGCTTGATGTCTCGTACGACGGCGGCGTGATTGCCTTCGTCTCCTTCATCACGCCGCAAGCGGGCGGCTCGGGTCAGGGGCTCTTCGTGACGAGCCTGGACGGTGGCGTGCCGCGCATGCTGCTCGCTCGCACCTCATACGTTACCAATGGGGCGGTCAGCCCGGACGGCTCGACCATCGCCTACATCTCGCTCGATAACACCATCGGGCTGGAGCAGGTCGGCATCGTCGCGCCGAACGGCTTCGGCCAGCGCGTGCTCACCGACAACACCCGCGAAACCGGCATCGGCATGGGCATGCCCTCCGGCGAGCGTATCCAGCTCAGCACCGACGGCACCCGCCTGAACCTCGGCTCGAACGCACTTCTCCTCGACACCGTGACCGGCGCCAAGCTGGCCTATAGTGTCAACGACCGCATGTCCGTCTCCGGCGATCCACCAACCCTCCTCAACGGCACCACCTACCGCTCCTCGATGAGCGCGGACGCCGCTCATGTGATCTACCTCCTCGCGGACGAGTTGGGAGTGTTGCAACTCATCCGGATGGACGTGAACCCCGCATCGCTCGACGGCGCTCCCGAGGTGACCAACGCTGCCGCAAATCCAACTTTCGTACAACCGGCAACCGGCTCGTTCGCCACGGCGACCGTCGATGTCGCGACCGGGAATGAGTTCGTGCGCGTTGGTATCACTGCCCTGCTTGACGGCCTGCAGGATGGCGGGATCGGCGCGGCGTACTACGGTCCGATGCTCGATGACGGCACAACCAACGGCGATGCCGTTGCGAGCGATGGGACCTACACCACCGACAAACTCACCACCGACTGCTGCGCGCCGGAGGGACCGCGCACCCTGCGTTTCCGCGCCGAAACGCTCGACGGCAACGGACTGCGCCATGCCACCACGGTTGATGTCCGCCCATTCGCGGTCGGCAGCTCTGCTCCGCCAGCCGAGGAGGAAACGATAGCGGCCGAGACGGCGGCTGTGCCCGCGGCGCGCCCGACGCAGGAGCCAGACGAGACCGAGACCGCCGCTGATTCAATCGATCTGAGTGAGTGGGCCGGTCAGCCCGATCCGGCCGATTGCGTGACGGATGGGCTCACCGCCGAAGCGTTCGTGAACTCGCTGGCAGACGCCATCGAATCACCACCTGAGTCCACGGTTCCGCAGAGGGTCGCGTCGATCGACGACCTGCCGCCCGGAGGGCCGGTCGAGCGCGACGCCGACGCTCTCGCCGCTTTGGAAACGCTGTGGGAGGCAGGAGCCTGCCTCAACGCCGGCGATCTCTCCCGGTTGTTGGCGCTCTTCACGCCGGTCGGCTTCGCCCGCGCCGTGACCGTCGCCTTCGGTGGCGCCGGCGGCGCTGAGCCGATGAACGAGGCGGAGAAGGCCGAGCTTGTTTCATCGGTAGAGGAGGTCTTCGCCAATCCAACCCTACCAACTACGGATGCGGACCGCGCAACCATCGATCGCATCGTGGAGATCCGCGCCATTGCGGATGGCCGGATCGTGATCGTGATGGAGGGAAATTCTCCGATCGTCAGCGGCATGGCGGCGTTCTTCCTCAGCGAGGTGGATGGCCGCTGGTTGATCGATGAGACCTGTGCGATCGGCGACGATTCAACGATCCAATCACCGAGCACCTGATTCGTCACACCCTACTCACGCGCTGCGCGACGCTCAAATTCCAGGCAGTTGGTCAGGCTGTTTGCAATCGTGTCGCGCAGCGCGTGTTCCGTGTAGTAGGCCGTGTGGGGAGTAATGAGCACGTTCGGACATTGTTCTAGCCGCAGTAGCAGGTCATTTTCAATCGGTTTGGTGCGACAGTCGGCGTAGAAAATACCCTCCTCGCCTTCGAGGACGTCCAGCGCTGCGCCGCCGAGTTTGCCGCTTTCCAACGCCTCAATGAGAGCCTCGGTATCAAGCAGTGCGCCACGTCCGGTATTGATCATGAACGCGCCGCGCTTCAGCTGCGCGAAACGCGGGCGATCGATGAGGTGGTGCGTGCCCGCGTTGAGCGGAGTGTGGAGCGTGATGATATCGCTCTGCCGGAGCAGCTCATCCAGAGAAACGTAATCGGCGGAGGTTTTGGGGCGATTGTCGTGAGCGAGTATCCGGCAGCCAAAACCCCGCAGCCGGTCAATCACGGCTGCACCGATCCGCCCCGTTCCAACGACGCCGACCGTCAAATCGCACAACTCTTTTCCGCGGACCGTATTGAGCCTGAAATCATGAAGCGCGGCGCGGCGAAGCATCGATTTCGCGTTTCGCACTGCCATCAGTATCAGCATCAACGTGTAGTCAGCCACGCTATCCGGCGAATACGCGACATTTTCCACGGTAATTCCCACGCTCGCTGCATAACCAACATCAATATGGTCGTACCCAATGCTTCTGGTGGAGACATATCCGACGCCGGTCTGGCTGAGCGCGCGAAGCGTGGAGTTCATAACCGGTGTTTTGTGACCGACGCTGATACACCGGGTGCCACGCGCGAGCTCGACCAGCGCCTCAGAAATCGCCGACTCCGTCATCGTCAGGGTCACACCGAGGCGCGCCGCCATCTCACGGAACAAAACGCACTCGTCCTCCTCACACCCATAAACGGTGATCCCCGTCATCGCGGCGGCCGTGGGGAGTGATGGGATTGGAAGCCGGGTGGCGTAGGCCGTAGTTCGTGCTGGTTCGCTGTAGGTCATGGGGTCCTCCTGACGCTCGGGGCGCACCACCAGTCTCGGCAGCCTGACGTTGCCGTCACGTATGCGGAATTCGATATCCCGGCGATAGCTCCCGGCTCGTACCGTGCTGCTGAGAACTGGATCAGCCATCGGGCGATCTGCTGGGAGGACGACGTGTTCACGATCGACGATGTACGCAATGCGCTGGGCGGCTGCCTGAATAGGGAGCGGCCGGGTGCTGTTGGTGAGTTCACCGGTGTAACTAACGATTCCCGCGTGGCGAAACCGGGGGAGCTCTTCGTCGCCCTCACCACCCCACCCGGTTACGCGCTTCAGGTGCGCGACGGTCACGACTTCATCAGCGATGCGGTAGCGCGCGGCGCAACCGGTGTCGTTCTCCACAATGAAAAAACGCACCTGCCTGAGAATGTCTGGGGCTTCGTCGTGGACGACACGAAGCACGCTATCGGCGAGCTGGGCCGTGCCTGGCGATCGCGTCACGATGTTGGGGTGGTGACCATTGCGGGCAACGTCGGCAAAACGACGACGAAAGAGCTAACAGCAGCTGTGCTTCAGGGCTGCGGTCACACGGTGCTCAAAAGCCCCAAGAACTTCAACGATGAGATCGGGCTGTCGATGACGCTGTTCCAATTGAACCCAACCTACGATCGGGCAGTCGTAGAGGTGGGCATGTTCGAGCTCGGCGAAATTCGCCGCCTCTGCCAGATCGCACAACCCCAGATCAGCGTCGTGCTCAATGTCGGCCCCACGCACCTCGAACGCCTCGGCAGCCTGGAAGCAATCGCGGCGGCGAAATTCGAGGCGGTGCAGGATCTTCCCTCAACGGCCTGCGCCATTCTCAATGCGGACGATCCCTGGGTAGCGGCGATGGCGGCGAAAACGCGGGCGCGGGTACTGACCTTCGGAACCGGCGCGCACGCTGATATCCGCGCGTCCGAGTTTGAGGGGCACGGTTTGGCCGGTGTGGAATTCACGCTCAGCGGTTTCGGCCGCGCCATTCGGGTGACGAGTCCGGTGCCCGGCCCTAGCCTCGTGTCCAACGCGCTCGCGGCGGTCGCCGTGGCGGTGGCGGGCGGCGCCAGCATCGAGCAGGCAGCCGATGCGCTGACTCACGCGCGAATTCAGCCCAAGCTTCAGGCAAAGCAGGCGGTGAGCGGCGCCACGATCTTGGACGATTCCTATAACGCCAACCCGGCCTCAATGGCGGCGGCGCTGGAGGTGCTGCATGAAATGCCGGGCCGTCGCTACGCTCTGCTCGGCGACATGCTGGAATTGGGCTCCGAGGAGGTGCCCGGGCATCGCTCGGTTGGTGAGCACGCCGCCCGCGTCGTCGATACGCTGTTCACGGTCGGACCGCGCGGCCTGCAGATCGCGACAGCGGCCAGGGCGGTTGGCGCTCAATCCGTTCGTCATTTCGATACCAGGGACGAAGCGATCGAGGCGCTGCGCGGCAACCTCGGCCATGGCGATGTGCTGCTGGTCAAAGCCTCGCTTGGTTTGGGTCTCAGCACGGTGGTGGCCGAGCTCATCGGTTAGCCCGGCGGCTACCGCCTGGGCTCGTACCGCATCTCCACCCGGCCCGAATCGAACTCCCGCAGATTCACAAGCTTTAGGTCGACGTATTTCGAGAGCCCCGCGAGGAGCGTTGGCCCGTGACCAGCCAGTCTCGGCTGTACGAGAAACTCGTATTCGTCGATCAATCCCAGTTCAGCCAACGCCAGTGGGAGCTTCACGCCTCCCACGAAAATTCCGTTCCCTGGCTGCTGCTTGAGCTGCTGAACGGCGCTCCCCAGATCCCCACGTACGAGCTCCGCGTTCCAATCGACCCGGTCCAGCGTGCTCGACACGACGTACTTCTTGGCCCCGTCGATCGTGCTGGCGAACGGCTTCATCCAATCAGCCATCCACTCCGGCCACACGCCCGGCACTGGCAACCGCCAGGCTCCCTCCATCATTTGGTAGGTTACCCGGCCAAAAAGGAGGGTATCAGCCCGCGCGAGACTTTCGGCCCAATACCGGTGCATCTCTTCATCCGAGACCCCTGCCGCGTGATCGCAGCACCCATCCAACGTGACATTGATGGAATACCGAAGGCGTTGCATTTGCGTATACCTCCCATCGTCGCAGGTGTTTGGCGCCAGCATCGGCGCCTGAAAGAGGTTAGACACGAGCGCTCATAATAGCGGATGAGCGCGGCCATATCCGACGGCCGCGCTCATCCACAGACCGCCCGTCGCGTTGGAAAATCCGATGAGCCGGGCGGGTTCTAAACCTCTTTGAGATAGGTATGCGAGGTCTTTGTCCGCCGGTACCCGATTGCCTCGTAGAACGGGTGAGATTCGGGACGCGTGACATTCGAGCGCAGCACGACAGCATTGAGGCCATGCTGCGCTGCCCACCGTTCAGCGGCGTTCATCAGCGCGCGGCCGACGCCAGACCGGCGAGCCGCCGCATCAACGACCAGGCCGGTGATTTCGACGCGTTCCCCCTCGACCAGGGTCAGCCGTCGCTCGACGCCGACGTAGCCGTCGATGCGGGCGTCGTCTGCCGGGACCGCGACGAGTATCTGCTGGCTGGTCGAGTTCAGAATGCCCGCCAGGCGGCTGACCACCACCGCAACGTCGCTCGGGTATCCGAGCTGGGCCAACAACTGAGTGAGACGCGGGGCGTCGTCTGCGCGGATCGGCCGGATCGTCGTCATGAATCGAATATCTCCCATGCGTTAGGCAAATCCCTCAGGCATCTCGCCTAAGCAATCGGAAAGTCAAAATAGGTGTGGGGATACGGTTCTCGTTTCAAGGTGTAATGCCACCACTCGCAATCGTAGGGATAAAACCCGCTCGCCTCCATGATCGACCGCAGGCATTGACGATTGCCGGCTTCGGCGGACGTGATTCCCAGGGCGCTGTGATGGGAAATGGGATCCATCAAATCGAAATCACCGCCCATCGGAGCCAGATCGCCGGTGGTGAGGTGATAGAGCGTGAGGTCAATGGTGCTGCCGCGGCTGTGGCCCGACTTCGCGGCCACATAACCAATTTCAAACATCTCGGCTCGATCGACATTCGGATAGTGGCGTCGTTTCGTGCGCCCATCCTCCGGCTGTTTTGACCAGCGCATGAAGCAATCGACCGCACGCTGTGGGCGATACCCATCCCAGAGCAACAAACCGAACCCATGAGAAGCCGCCGCTTCTCGCGCTGTTTCCAGAGCCGCGCACAATGCCGTCGTACCGACGATGCGATTCACCCCGTATCCATCCACCGGTTTGCCAATGAAGTTATCCCAGGTGGCGTACTTGGCATCCCAGCGGATGCCGGAGACGAGCTCGTCGACAAAGACGAAGTCATCATGCATCGGCTGTTTCCTCGCGCCGTCCGTGCCAAGCCCCGCGCGATCGATCCGGGTAATGGCGGTCATCGATCGCTTCCTTCCAGCGCCAGCACCACAATCCGGTCGATGATATCGGCCAGGGACAGCCCCGAGGCGGCCATCATGCGTGGATACCGACTGTAGGAGGTCAGGCCAGGCAAGGTATTGATCTCATTGAGCACGACCGTGCCGTCGTCCTTCAGGAACAGATCGACCCGCGCCAGACCGCGGCACCCCAGAGCGCGATAGAGGCTCTTCGCGGTCTCCTGAACCCGGGAGCGCGCTTCTGCCGAGATTGCGGCGGGGACGGTAATGGTCGAGTTTTCGGAACCACGTTCCGGATCGCTTTCCTGGTGGATCTTGAAAAACCCGTGCGAGAGCGAAATTTGGTCCGGCTCACCGGCAAACAGATCGGCCCCGTTGCCCAAGACCGCGCACCCCACCTCGCTGCCGATGACCGCTTCTTCGATCAGCACTTTCGCGTCGTACTGCCGCGCGGTTTCCACTGCCCCGAACAATTCGTCTCGGTGAGCGACTTTGCTGACACCGAACGACGACCCCGAGCGGGCCGGTTTCACAAAAACGGGATAGGTGAGCTGATCGGGCTCAATCGTCTCGTCCGCGGTGAGGGTCCAGAACTTCGGCGTGGCAACTCCCGCGCTGCGGGCGACCAGGTAGGTCAGGGATTTGTCGATGCAGAGGGCAGAGCTCGGGATGTCGCAGCCGACATAGGGAATTCCGGCGAGCTCCAGTAATCCCTGGATCGCCCCATCCTCGCCAAGCTTGCCGTGCAGAACGGGAAACACCACATCCAGACGGATCGGTTCAGATCTCCCCTGCTCCAGCACCAGCAATCCGTGGACAGTTCTGTCCGGTGACAGCACAACCGGACGGCAGTTTCCGTTTTCCCAATCCGCGCCGGGACCGTCGCAAAGCGTCCAATCACCGCTCATCGTAATCCCGATGTAGAACGGCTCATACCGGGCGGTATCGAGGTTTTTTGCGACTTCTTGCGCCGATTTCACCGAAACCGGATGTTCCTCGGAACAACCGCCGAAAATGATCCCGATCTTCAACCGATCCATGCTGGGTTCGTCCTTTCACACCGCCTCGTGGTAGGTCATGCCTCCAATCTAGGCAGCGGCCGGTTGCCAGCAGGTATCTGGTTTTCGATATCCCGGCGATATGCGTCTGGCGGGCGGTCGTGATCCCCTAGCTCCCGATCACAGTGAGTTTGCGGACGAACCATGGGAGTAGTGGCAAATGCCGCCGCTCCAGAGCCGCCGGGTAGTCGACGATTTCACCGCCAAAGCCCGTTTTGAAGCGGTAGAGACCGCGCCAATCAGCGCCCCTGGTTCCGGCGATCGCCTCGTCGTCTTCACTTCGCACCGATTCGGGATCGTGTTCGGGAATGCCCCAGAGATCGTACCTTTCGCAGCCCGAATCGCGAGCCCAGCGCATCGCCTCGAACTGAAGGAGGAATGCGGCGCCGTGCGCTCGATGACGGGTCGATGACGCGCCGTACATGTAGATCGCTTCCCTGCCGAAGCGAGCCGCAATCAACGTGGCCGCGATGGCGCCATCAGCGAGTATCGCGAACATCAGTACCGCATCGTCGCCGAAGGCATTGAGAACATCCTGGTAGTAGGCGGGTGCGTGGATACCGAACTCGTTTCGTTCGGCGGTATCCCGCATCAGGCGGTAGAAGCCATCGACAGCGGCGGGATTGGCGCACCGCCGCTCGATGACGACACCACGGCGTTGCGCGAGCCGAACGTTGTAGCGCGTCTTCGGGTGCATCTGCTCGAGCATGGCGTCGTCATCGGCCAAGCGGACCTTGACGGTACGGCCCGGCAGCACACGCTTCGCCCCCCGAGCGAGCTCAGCCGCTCCCGCAGCGCCCTCGATTCCGAGCGGCGCATTCAACTCGACCAGAGTCACGATGGCGCGATTCCGGCGAGCGGACGCGTCGATCTGTTCGAGCAGGCGCGGCCAGAGGATGGTGGAATCGCCAACCATCGCCGGACCGCGAGGAATAAAGCCTAAACTGACCGGCCCTTTGAAGCGGTACAGCACCTGGGCCATGGCGGTACCGGCCGGATCATCCACGAGAATGCGATGCGGCTTCCAGCCGTGGCGCTCCTTGAGCGCACCCCATCGCCACGATTGGAGAAGATGCCCGTTCAGATCTTCGAGCCGGCGATCCCAAATCTCCTCCGATTGGGGGAACACAACTCCGGCGGCGAGCGTACCTGTCACTGCTGCATCCGTGGATCGTGCGTGGGATCGTCGTACATGGGCGGGCAGCCGCGATCGATCGCTTCGGGGCGCAGTTCGTAATGCCAGGGTTCGTTGCGGTAGATCTGGCACAACCCGTACTCAGAACCATGTTCGGAAAGCCACGCCGCGGCATCGGATGGGCCGATGTCGACCGCATCCCCGGAGACGTGAGCGGATGTATTCGCAGACGCAACCCACCGGGCAGCTTCCTCCACCGAGCCGTATTTGGAGATTGCCTCACGAAGCAACTGTTCCTGATACTCCGGGGAACGCCAGCCACTATTGACGACAAATTCGATCCCGTCGGCTTCGGCAGCAGCGGCCGCCCGGCGCAGGGCCCCGAGCAGCTCGGGATCGAGATTGGCCACGGCAGGAAATTCGTCGTTGAAGACCGTCACCCCATCCGGAACGATGCCATCCGCCTCGCCGAGAAGGCTCGCTGGTTGGTCAAGTCGATCGCCATCGCCAGGATGCCGACCCTCATCCACGGTTGGCTGCGGGGAATCGATACCAACGACGGCGCTCCCGGATTCGCCGCGCAGCAAGCTAAATGATGACGAGCTGAGCCCAATCAGCACCGCGCCGGCGACGGAGGCGGCGAGAATGACCGATCCCGTGTGGCGGAGGGTGGCCCGAGCAGATTGCCTGGGGGTGATGCCTGTCATATCGCCAATAAAGCGAGTTCGCTGTTACCGGCGCGTATCTGTTTTTCAATATCTTTTCGAAAGGTGCGCCTCGGTATACTCGATACATGCGAGTGTTGGTCGTTGAGGACGAACCCCTAATGGCAGCGGCCATCCGCGATGGTCTACGCCTGGAAGCAATCGCAGCCGATATCGCGGGTGATGGCGACACCGCGTTGGAGTTGCTGAGCATCAACGAGTACGATATCGCGGTTCTCGACCGGGATATTCCCGGGCCGTCCGGTGACGAGATCGCCAAACGCATCGTCGCCTCCGGCAGCGGTACAGCGATCCTGATGCTCACCGCCGCCGACCGGCTCGACGACAAAGCCACCGGCTTCGAACTTGGCGCCGATGACTACCTGACGAAGCCATTCGCGCTCCGGGAACTTGTGCTCCGGCTTCGCGCCCTCGATCGCAGGCGCGCTCATAACCGCCCACCCGTGCAAGAAATCGCCGGGCTGCGACTGGATCCTTTTCGCCGCGAGGTCTATCGCGATGGCCGCTACGTCGCACTCACCCGCAAGCAATTCGCGGTACTCGAAGTCCTGGTCGCTGCCGATGGCGGTTTCGTCAGCGCCGAAGAACTCTTAGAGCGAGCATGGGATGAAAACGCTGACCCCTTCACCAACGCGGTACGCATCACCGTCTCGGGATTGCGCAAACGGCTCGGCGAACCCTGGATCATTGCCACGGTACCGGGCGGCTACCGCATCAGCACGCAGCCAGAAACCTCGGACGAGTGAGAGCATAGTGGAGCGAGCCCCGGGGCTGAGCGTTCGCACCAAGCTCACGCTCAGCTACGCCGGGTTCCTCATGCTCGCGGGCGCGCTGATGCTGGTCGCCGCCTGGATCACCGGCAACGATCGAGGATCGACCGGGTCACTCCTGGACTACGTGCCAAACAGTTTAGTCAGCGTCGCCGGCCGCGTAGTGCCGGGGAATCGGGGGGTCTTCCTACGCGAATTCGCTCCGGCGGCGGGCATCGCGTTGACATTGCTGCTGGTATTCGGTCTGCTGGGAGGGTGGATTCTTTCCGGTCGGATGCTCGCCCCGCTGACGCGTATCACCGACGCCACTCGCACGACCACCACCGGATCGCTGTCCCACCGCATCCGGCTGCCCGGGCGCGGCGATGAGTTCCGCGAGCTCGCCGATGCCTTCGATACCATGCTCGCGCGGCTCGAAGCCCAGGTCGCCGAACAGCAGCGATTCGCCGCCAACGCATCCCACGAGCTGCGCACCCCGCTGGCGATTACGCAAACCCTGCTCGACGTCGCCAGCAGCGATCGCGATCACGACACCGCCGAGCTCGTCGAACGCCTTCGCACCGTCAACACCCGGGCGATCGCCCTCACCGAGGCATTGCTCTTGCTCAGCCGCGCCGACCAGCGATCGTTTCCTCGCGAAGCAGTCGATCTCTCCCTGATTGCGGAAGAATCGACGGAAACGCTTCTCCCGCTGGCGGAAAAGCGCGACGTCACTATCGAGACCGCGGGCGACATGACGCCTATTTCCGGCTCGCATGCGCTCCTATTGCAGATGACGACGAACCTCGTGCACAACGCGATCGTCCACAACCTCCCCGATCGGGGCACGGTATGGGTTACGACCGAGGTGCACCGCCGGAGTGTGGTGCTCACGGTCGAGAACACCGGCGAGCTACTCGCGCCGGCGTTGGTTTCCACGCTTGCTGAGCCGTTTCAGCGCGGTACCGAGCGCATTCACACTGATCAGGCAGGGGTCGGTCTCGGTCTGGCGATCGTCAAGAGCATCACCCAGGCGCACGACGGCACCCTCACCCTCACTCCCCGCCGCGATGGCGGCCTCCGCGCCACGGTGCGGTTCCCCTCCTCCCCGGTGCACGCAGGAAACTGACGAGCACGAATTCACCGCGCTACGCAAATTGGACTTCATTCAGTCAGAGGCAGATTGGATCGGATGCCGTCCGCAGTGAGAAACTGTGCGGATGGTTGCATTTACTGACGACGATCTCTACGCGCGTGGCATGGAAACGTTGATTGCGTCATGGGAGGCCTATGCCCGCGGCACGCCCGGTGCATCAGTGCGCCGGATTGAGGGTGTTGCTGCTGCCGTCTTTCCATTCGATCCCGAACGAGCGGTGTACAACAATGCTGTGCTTGCGCGCGGCCTCACTCCCCCTGAGCGCGCCGATACGCTGGCTCAGGCAGAAGAAACCTACGCCGCGATGGAGATCGATCGCTATGCGCTTTGGGTGCACGAGTCGGATATCGCGATGCGGCACGAACTCGAAGAGCGCGGTTACCTGCTCGATTCATCGACCCGCGCCATGGGCATGATGCTCGAAGAATGCGAGCTGCCCGATCCGCCTATTGATCTCACCAGCCTCGATTGGAACGAGCATCTCCAGCCGTTCGGTTTGCCATCCGGTCTGCTGAATACCGCAGACCTGTCGGCATTCACGCAGCTTTTCGCCCGTCTCGGGAATGAGGCGGTGTCCACCGCACTCGCGTTCGACCACGAGGGCGATTGCGGTATCTACAACGTCACCACGCTCGAGCATGCACGACGCCGGGGTTTGAGCACCGCACTCACGCGCATCCATCTCCATCGGGCGCTGGAACGTGGTTGCCTCACCGCGAGCCTGCAATCAACACCGATGGCGGAGCGGGTCTACGCCGCCGCGGGATTCCGCGATCTCGGCCGCATCTTCGAGTACGTGCCGCCTTATCCCGCCTCGTCTACGCAATGATCTCCGCGAGCGCGAAGTTAGCGGCCGGTTAGGCGCTCAACCAGCGGAGCAAACGCCTCGACCTGCTGTTCCTCGATGATGAAGTAGGAGATACCGTAGGTTTCGCGGCGTGTTTCCAGCATGTATTCCATCTGGTCGAGCGTGCCGACGAACGCGTTCGGGGAGGCCAGCACCTCGTCGACGCTCATGCCGAGCGCCGATCCGAGCTCCGCGGCCGCGCTGTCTTGATCGCCGGTCAAAACGAACGGGTTGATAAACGAGGTCAGCTCGATCTCATCGAAGCGCGCTCCCGCCGCCTCACGAATCCAGCCCACCTTTTCGGCTACCGCGCCCGCCGTCATGTCGCGCGGGGCTTTGGATCCGTCCATGAGGGTGCGAGCGGTGAGGCCTACGATATCGGCGTGCTTGGCCGCCGCCGTGAGTACGCGCCGACCACCACCGCCGATCAGAAACGGAGGGTGCGGTCGCTGCACCGGTTTCGGCGGCAAGACAAGCTCGTGCGTCGAGACAAACCGGCCGTCGAAGGTTGTCCGCTCCTCAACGAACGATTGCTTCAGAAAGGCGATCGTTTCAATCATTCGCTCGATGCGCACTCCGGGCGCGTCGAACGGAATACCCGTCTGCTCGTACTCCTCACGCAGCCACCCCGCCCCCACTCCGATTTCGAGGCGTCCATCGGAGAGCAGGTCAAGTGTCGCCAATCCCTTCGCCAGAATCGCCGGATGACGAAAATCGGTATCGATCACCAGCGTGCCGAGCCGGAGCGAAGTCGAGGCAATCGCGGCGGCACCGAGTGCCGCCATCGGATCGTAGCCACGTACGAAATGATCGTAAACACTCAGCGTGCTGTAGCCGAGATCCTCGCAAGAGCGAACGAGCTTGACCCACTCGCTCTTGCTGCCGGTTGTTCGCGCCTGCACGCCGAAGCGAAATCGCCGCTCGCTTGCCATAGAGTCCCCTTTGTTGCCGGAGTATCAGGTGCGCGGGAGCGAGAGCGTCGTCATCCTCCCGCTCCCGCGCGGGCGGGCTAATCGGCGATCGCGATCGGTTGTCCGTTGCTCAGCAGGCCGGCTTCGTACACCCGCATGATGTTCAGGGCGAATTCGAGATTCGCCACCGCCACCGGTCGCTTGTCCAGCACGGCCCCGCAGAAATCGCTGAGCTCGTTGAACATGCCCTGCAGGAAATCCGATTTGTTCTCGGGGGTGCCGAGCATCAGGCTCGCCTCCCAAACCACACTGCCGGAATCGGTGCCAGGCGCGGTGAAATCGGTCTGGCCGGTGTACGAGAACGGGATGCCGCGGTGATAGGAAACGCGGCTGACATTCTCGATTGAGATCACGTGGCCGCTCCCGCCGTAGACATCGTAACGCTCGATCGAGCGACCGGCGGGTGAGCTGCTGGTGAGATGGAAGGTGCCGGTCGCCCCGCTGGCGTATTTCAGGAAGAGCACACCATCCGAGTCGTCGCGGTCGCCACGCAGCACCGTCACCTCGCTCACCGGCCCGCCGATCGCCAGCATGCAGGCGAGTGGATGGCAACCATCGGCGAGCCACTTCGAAACCTCGCGGCTCTGCAGCGCGGCTTCGCCATTGCGCGGAATGCTCATCGGGTAGACACCGTAGATCGAGCGAATCCCGCCGAATTCGGGGCGTTCCGCCAGCTCCTTGGCTTTGCGCGTCGCCGGCATGTACGCCTTTTTGTAGCCGACGGCCGCCGCGCAGCCGCTGCTGTCGCGAACGGCGATCATCGCCTCAACTTCGCTAGCGCGCATCGCAGCCGGTTTTTCGGTCCACGCCGAAACACCGGCGCCCATCGCCTCCATTGCCAAACGCGGGTGCATGCCGGGGCTGACGCAGATCATCGCGGCATCGAGATTGGCCTCGGCATACATCTTTTTCGTATCGGTGTAGACATTGGGCACTCCGAATTCAGCCGCGGTTTTGTTCGCAAGCGTTTCATCAAGATCGCAAATGGCAACAAATTCGACCGGCAAATAGTGGAACGCCGGGAGCACATTCCGGTATGAGTGACTTCCGACACCAACCATGCCGACGCGCAATCGCCGCTCGTACTCACGCTGATAAATGGCCACGAGTTACCCCTTTCGCGCAGACCGCGCCGTTTGCACACATCGCGTCTGGAAAAAGGCTCTGCCTTGTCAGAGCGTGGAGACGATGACCCCTACCCCCGTGCAGTACATCGTCATGCCGATGGCCAATGAGAGCTTTGCTCCCCTGGGAGTTCCCCTGAATTCGCCGTGTCCCAACCCCCAGAGCTGGGTCCAGAAAGAAGCGGAGAGACCGAGTGGATAGGCAATACTGGCGGAGAGCGCCGCCGCCCCGAGACTGTGGATGATGTTGCCGCCGAAGTGAAAAATTCCCGAACCGATCCCCCACCGCTTGATGTGCAATGGCGCGGACAACGCCATCCGCAGCTGCCCCGATCGCGTCAGGCGAATCGAGCAGAGCACGGAGACTGAGATGAAGGCGCCTGTGACCAGCAGTGCCATGTACGGCAGGGTGCTGATGCCTTTGTCTTGGGTTTTTGAGTGCAATCCCAGCGCGAGCGCCCACGGGTACGCCGACGAAAGCAGGCTCGCGCCGAGCACTATCGGCAGGTATCGGATAATCGGCTTTTCCGGCGGCCGGTTCGCATCTGCACTTTCGTTCGCACGGTGCCCCAGCGCCCGGAACCACGCCGCGAGCATGGTGAACAGCACCGCGCAGATCAGAATCGAAATCGCCAGGATGATCCTGGAAATCTTCACGCCGTCCGGCAGCCCACCGATTGACACCGTCCAGACCGTGCCGAGAATCATGCTGACCGATGATTGGATCGGCTGTGCGACCGAGAGACCCAGCGATCGCATCACCGTGAGCGAAAGCGCCATGCCCAGCGCGAACGCCGCTCCCCCGGCGACCACGCCGAGCAGCCGCCAGGGATCGCGCTCCCACAGACCGTTGATCTCCGAAAAGAGCCTGCCCTGCTTCACCGCGATGCCCACGATCCAGACGAAGCAAAACGACGAGGTGTAGAGCGTCCAGACAAACCCTTCGAGGGGATACGTGCCGATGTATTTCAGCGACGCCGCCCACGATCCCCAGAGCGATGCTGCGAAGAGGCACGAAACTACCGCCATTCCCGTCGACATTGATTCGCCGTTCTCCATTCACAACAGGGCGCAGCATGCGCTCAACTCCGGAAGGGGTCCGCGCTGTCGCGCAGGCCATCACCCAGAAAGTTGAAGGAGATCACCGCGAGAATCACCAGTGCAGCCGGAAGAAGCAGCCAGGGTGTGAGCGCGATCGCCTGAACATTCTGGGCAGCCTGAAGCAGCACTCCCCAACTGATCGCCGGCGGGCGCAACCCGAGCCCCAGAAAGCTCAGCGTGGTTTCGCTGATGATCATGGCCGGAACGGCCAGTGTCGTCACCGCGATAATGTGGCTGATCAGCGTCGGCATCATATGGCGAAACATGATTCTGCGGCTCGTGCATCCGCAAACTCGCGCCGCCATGACGAAATCTT
>JAESFN010001036.1_pt1 | contig 15751 bp, 14 predicted proteins | sample 9269411 | NCBI WGS metagenome assembly JAESFN01 (sample SAMN14505399, study PRJNA617100) | algae metagenome | isolation source: Iphinoe sp. HA4291-MV1 and co-occurring heterotrophs from trail next to... | place: USA: Maunawili Falls, Hawaii | collected 2009-07-25
GGTTCCCCAACCATGACTGCGGCAGGGCCACTTTTCAGCTAATGCGTCACATCCTCTACCTCGCGATGTGTATTGCGTTTGCGCTGGTCGGGACCCTTCCCGCTGCCGCCTTCGACGTCATCACCGCTCCCGAGAACGTCAACGCCGTGAACCTCACGAGCGTGGTCGATATCGTTCCCGGCGATGCCGGCAAGGTGCAGCTCTCCACAGCCGCCGGTGATGACGGCATCATCCGCCGCATCGAGGTGCTGGCGTCGGTCGGTGGCAGCAACCCGAACTGGGCGCTGTTCGCGCTCCGCAACGACTCCGACGTGCAGCTCGAGCGCCTGCTGGTGGCGCCGTTCTTCCGTCTCCCAGGCTCTGGCGTGTTCCGCCCCGATCTCGGCGCCGAACGCATCAAGGTGCTGACCCCCAGCGCCGGCCTCAGGCCTACCCGCCTCACCGACCGCGAGGCGGACGTGTTCGAGGTGGTGCTCGATCCCGGCGCCACCGTCACCTTCGTCGCCGAACTCTCGAACGGCGCGCTGCCCGAACTCTACCTCTGGAAGCCCGACGCCTACCGCGACTACGTGAACTCGTTCACCCTGTTCCGCGGCGTGGTGCTGGGCGTCGCGGCGCTCGCCGCGGTGTTCCTCACCATTATGTTCGTGGTGAAGGGGCGCGGCATCTTCCCCGCCACGGCCGCCTTCTCCTGGGCCGTGCTGATCTACCTGCTGGTCGATTTCGGCGTGCTCGGACCACTGCTCGGCATCTCCAACGGCGCCATGCAGCCGTTCCGCGCCGCCGCCGAGGCAGGCATTGCCACGACGCTGTTCGGCTTCCTCTTCATCTATCTGAACCTCCACCGCTGGCATCTGCGCTTCATCCATCTGGCGCTGGCACTCGTCGTAGTGTTCCTCGCGTTGTTCGGCTTCGCCTTCTTCCAGCCCTCGATCGCCGCGACCGTGGCGCGGCTGGTGCTGGCGCTGCTCGGCATCACCGGCTTCTTCCTGATCCTCTTGCTGGCGCTGCGCGGCTACGACCGTGCCGTGCTCTTGGTGCCGACCTGGATCATCTACATCGCCTGGTTGTTCTACGCCTGGCTGGTGGTCACCGGGCAGGTCTCGAACGACGTGGCGCAGCCGGCGGTCGCCGGCGGTCTCGTACTCATCGTCATGCTGTTGGGCTTCACGTCGGTGCAGCACGCCTTCTCGGAAGGGCAGGTGTCGATCGGCACGCTCTCCGAAGTCGAACGCCGCGCCCTGGCGCTCACCGGTTCGGGCGACTTCGTCTACGACTGGAACATCGAGCGCGATCGCGTCGCCGTCTCCGATGAACTCGGCACCCGCCTTGGCGAGCGCCGCGGCGCACTGCGTGGCTCGATCAAGCGTTGGCTCGATCGCGTCCACCCCGAGGATCGCGACCGCTTCCGCACCGCCTTCGACACACTGGTCGAACTGCGCCGCGGCAAGGTCTCGGCCGATGTCCGCCTCACCGCCCACGATGGCAGCTTCCGCACCTTCCGCATGCGGGTGAAGCCAGTGCTCGGCGGCGACGGCCAGGTCAACCGCATCGTCGGCACCCTGCAGGACGTCAACGAGGACCGCGCCAGCCGCGAGCGCCTGCTGCACGACGCCGTGCACGACAGCCTGACCGGCCTGCCCAACAAGCAGCTGTTCCTCGACCGGCTGGAGCGCGCTTTGGTGCGCGCCCGCCTGCCCAACGGCACCAAGCCGGCGGTGTTCCTCATCGATATCGACCGCTTTACCGAGCTCGAGGAGCGGGTAGGGCACTCGGCCGCCGATTCCGTGCTGCTGGCGATCTCGCGCCGCGTCGCCCGCGTCATGCGCCCGCTCGATACCGTCGCCCGCCTCGGTGGCGACCAGTTCGGCGTGATCCTTGCCTCGGAACAGGCCGCCGGCAAGATCGCCGAGACCGCCGAGCAGATCCGCAAGGCGCTGAAGTCGCCGTTCAACTTCGGCGAGCGGGACCTGAGCCTGACGGCCTCGATCGGCGTCACCATCTACGACGGCAACCCGGTCGCCGCGCCCGACGTGCTGCGCGATGCCGAACTGGCCATGTACTACGCCAAGCGCCTCGGCGGCGACCGCATCGAAGCCTTCCGCGCCTCGGCCCGCTCCATCGCCGCTTACTCCAAGGCCGGCGAGGAGGACCTCGATCGCGGTCTCCGCCACGGCGAACTCGCCGTGCAGTTCCAGCCGATCATGGACATCCATTCCGGCACCATCGCCGGCTGCGAGGCGCTGATGCGCTGGAACCACCCGCAGCGCGGTGTGGTGCCGCCCGAGGAGTTCGTGCCGCTCGCCGAGCGCACCGGGCTGATCGAGCGCCTCGGCCGCGTCGCCTTCGAGCAGGCCGCCGGCCAGGCCCGCGAATGGGCCGCCTCGCTGCCACTGCCCGAGGATTTCTTCGTCTCGGTCAATCTGTCGCCCGCGCAGCTCGCCACTGAGTCGCTGCTCAACGATATGCGCGCGCTGGTCTCCGACCACCGCCAGATCGCCCGGCACCTGAAGCTCGAGATCACCGAGAGCCAGGTGATGAGCAACCCCGAGCACTCGGCCTATGTGCTGAACGCGCTCCGCGCCCTCGGCCTGCGTCTCGCGCTCGACGATTTCGGCACCGGGCACTCGTCGCTGAGCTACCTGCACCGCTTCCCGTTCGACACCATCAAGATCCCGGCGGCCTTCGTGCAGCTCGGCGACGACACCGGCATGAGCCACACCCAGGTGCCGATCATCCGCGCCATCATCACGCTCGCCACCGAGCTCGATCTCAGCGTCATCGCCGAGGGCGTCGAGACCATCGAGGAAATCGAGCGCCTGCAGCAGCTCAACTGCCAGTACGCCCAGGGCTACGCCTTCGGCGCCGCGATGAGCGGCCAGGAACTCGGCAAGCGCCTGCAAAGTCAGTTCAGCGGGAAGTAGGGCGCGACCTCGCGCCCGACAGCCTTTCGGCTTCGGTGGATTCAAAGAACGGGCGGTTCCGGCGTGGGTTTCGACCACGCGGGTAGTCCGCAAATGAAACGGCCGTCGCCACGCCGGAACTGTTCGGAGTTTTTGCGGGGACTATGAGGAAGCGGTCGCAATGCCGGGCATGGAAGCTCGGACTATGGCCGGGTGCTCATAGTCGCGGCCGCCGGGAGACGGCTCCCCCAGCACCGAAGTCCCCCACCAGCCGTCCGTACGCGACTGCGCCCTGTGGGTGACGCGGGGGAGAATCGCACGGTGTGGAGGTGGGGGAATAAATGCCGTGCACGTTTTGTTGCCCCTCCGGTGGGGGAGGTGAGGTCGGAACACTGGACAGCAGTCAGCGAGTCACGCCCTCATCGCCATGGCTGACGGGAAGCGGTCGTCCGGGTCGAGGCTGGTTGGCACTTCGGCGTAGTGGCTGAACCGCGTCGCAAACCGGCCGGCGCCGTTGCTGATGGACCGGAGCGAGTTTACGTAGCCGAACATCGTGGCAACGGGAACGAGACCGACGACCAAGCACCCATCGTCCTGGATCTCGGTGCGCTCGATCCTGCCGCGCCGGGAGTTGAGATCCCCGATTACGTTGCCCACGACTGACCGTGGTACGACAACTTCCACCCACATGACCGGCTCGAGAATTCTAGGGCGGGCCTGCTCGATCGCCTGGTAGAACCCGGCGCGAGCAGCGATCTCGAAGGCGACGGCCGAAGAGTCGACGTCGTGGTAGGCGCCGTTCAGCAGGGTGAAGCGGGCGCCGACAATCGGAAACCCGATCACCGGGCCGGACCCCATGACCGATGCAACGCCTGTCTGAACGCCGAGGATAAATGCCGCGGGCAGATCGGCCTCGGCGACCGCCGCGACGAACTCCGGGCCGTCGCCTGGTTCGATGCGGAACTTGATGCGTGCGAACTGGGCGCCGTCGGGCGACTGACGCTCATGGACATACTCGTGCTCAACCTTGCGGGTGATCGTCTCACGGTAGGCCACCTGCGGCGCGCCCACATCGATGTCGGCGCCAGCAGCCTCGAGCCGCCACACCAGGCGCTCCAGATGCTGCTCATCCTGCCCCGAGAGGATGGCCTGGCCACTCTCAGGATCGATCCTCACCCTGCAATCCGGATCATCGTTCGCGAGTACCGCGAGCGCGCTGCTCAGCCGATCGCGGTCGCTCGAACGGCGCGGCTCGATGGCGATATCGACGACTGGATCACCCATGCCCCGCCGTCGCGCTGAGCGTCGCTCGGGTGATCCCAAGCGTTGCCAGTGCCGCGTCGTAACGGTTCTCGATCGGCAGGCCGAATAGCAGCTCGCGGGAGAACGGTACGGTCAGCCAGCCGTTGCCCTGGATCTCGGTTTCGAGCTGGCCCGGGCTCCAGCCGCAATAGCCGAGCGCGAACAGCGCTTCGCTCGGCGAGTCCTTGAACGCCATGGCTTTGAGGATATCGAGAGTCGCGGTGAGGCAGATGTCGTCGGTGACTTCGTAGGAGTTGCCGACGCGAAAATAGTCCGATGAGTGCAGCACGAAGCCGCGGCTTTTCTGCACCGGGCCGCCGCGTAGCACCTTGCGGTTGCGCACTGCGTCCGGCAGCTGGATCAGTTCGTCCTTCTCGCCCAGTTGCAGCTCTTCGAGGATATCGGCGAACCTCATGTCCTCGAGGCTCTGGTTGATCACCAGGCCCATCGCGCCTTCGTCGCCGTGACCGACCAGGTAGATGACGGTCTCGCGGAAGCGGTCGTCGCCCATCTCGGGCATGGCGACGAGAAACTGGCCCCTGAGCGACTCCATATCAACACTCCTACCGGCAGAGCCGGATCGGATGAGTTTAGACTCACCCCGGCCGCTCTGCCTAGCTTCACGAAGACCTGATCCGCCTTTCTATTTGGGGTGTGACCGGCTATCCGGAAACCCATGCGCATCCCGGCACTTCTGCTTATCCCCATCCTTTGTTCGCCTGCCGCCGCGGCCGAAACGCCCTGGCAGGACGTGGCGCCCGGCGCCAGGGTGCGGCTGATCTCGTCCGACGTGCTAAAACCCGACGGCAGCACCATGGTGGCGCTCGAAATCGACATGCCGCAGACCACCAACACCTATTGGCGCGTCCCCGGCGAAACCGGCATCCCTACCGTGTTCGATTTCGCCGCATCGACAGGCGTCACCGGCCACGAAGTGCTGTGGCCGTTCCCGCTGATCGAGACCAAGTCCGGCTACGTCGATTTCGTCTATCGCGGCCCCACCGTGTTGCCGGTCGAACTGAAGCTCGACGGCAAGGCAGCGGACATCAAGGTCGGCGTCGTGATGGGCGTCTGCTCCGACATCTGCGTGCCGGTAACTGCCAGCTTCGCGCTGCCGTTGAACTTCGCCGCCCCCGACCGGGCCCAGGGCCTCCGCATCGCGCAGGCGCTGGCGCTTACCCCGATGCCCTGGGACGATCCGCGCGACCCCATTGCCTGGGTCGGATTCGACAGCGCCGCCGACGCACTGGCGGTGCGGATCGACGACAGCAAGGTCGATCCGCAGTCGGTCATCGCCGATACCGGCGAGACCGGGCAACTCTTTGGTGCGCCGCAAAAAAGCCCGGATGGAAAACTAGTGCTCCTGCCACTGCTCGGGGGAGAAAGTAGCCGCGGCGTGGAGGGCATGCCCGTCCGGCTCACATTCATGACCGAAATGGGTCCGTTCTCGGTTGAACGGCGGATTTCGTCCGCCGGGTCGACTGCGGCGGGCGACTGATCTAAGGTCCGTCGCGCCCGGGCAGAGGGTGTACGTTCGATCATGGGAGCTTTCACGCAGATGACCATCCAGCGCGGCGACAGGATTCCGTCCGTCCCGGTCAAACTCGTGGGCAATGGCGACACGATCGACACCTTGTCCGATGCCGTGCTCGGCGCCGGCAGGGTGGTGTTCTTTGGGGTTCCGGGGGCGTTTACGCCGACCTGCGATACCTCGCATCTTCCGGGTTTCATCGCCAATGTCGGGAAGTTCAAGGCGCTCAGCGTCGACAAGGTCGTCTGCGGCACCGTCAACGATCACCACGTGACCAAGGCATGGGCCGAGCGCTCCGAAGCGATCGGCAAGGTCGAGTTCATCGCCGATGGCGAAGGCAACCTCGCCGACGCACTGGGCCTCTCCAAGCAGATGGCCGGCATGGGCAAGCGCTTTGCGCGCTTCGCCATGATCATCGAGAACGGCGTCGTTAAGGACCTCTTCGTGCAGGATGTGGCAGGAGTGACCGTCAGCGGCGCGCCCGCGGTGCTGTTGGCGCTCGAAGCGTCGCGAGTAAGTGCGTAAGGAGCAGTCGCATGGGGTTTGTTGATTTGGCGGCGACACGCGGCGCAAAACTGGTCTCGATGGGCGCTGTGGCGCTCGCTCTCTCGGCCTGTTCGATGGGCAACATGTTCGCGCCGGCCGCGAGCGGTCCTTCCGCCATGGCGACCGCCAATCCCACGCAGCAGGAACTGGCGACCGCCAGCACCAACGCGCTGCCCGCCATTGCCACCGAATGCCCGCCGATCAAGGTGCGCAACGGCGGCGAGGCACTGTTCTACTACGGCAAGGGCAAGGTCGGCGACGCACGCTCGCTGAACTACCAGGCCGTCATCGAGAAGCAGTCGCGCAACTGCGTGGTGTCCAACGGCCTGATCACCGTCAAGATGGGCATCGTCGGCAGGCTGCTGCTCGGCCCGGCTGGCAACCAGACCAACGTCAATGTGCCGGTCCGCTTCGCGGTGGAGCGCGACGAGGTGCCGCTGTTCTCCGAGCGCTACGAGATCCCGGTCACCATCACCCCGCCGAACCAGTCGGAGGAGTTCGTGAAGGTGGTCGAGAACGTTGCGATCCCCTACACCGGCGGCGAGCAGATCGTCATCTGGGTCGGCTTCGACAGCAAGTAAGACGTTCTTCTCCAACGTCTTTTCCAAACTGGATGTCATCCCCGCGAAAGCGGGGATCGTCGTTTCTGGCGCCCGCCAACTGTGGGAGCGCGCGTGCAACAAGCTCATCGCGATTGACTTCGCCGCGCAAACCCGGCTTAGCATAACCCCAACAGCGGGAGAGTCCGGCCTGGAGCCGGCGCCGAAGGAGCAACCGCCCCGGAAACTCTCAGGCACCCGGACCGCTGTCGTACTGAACTCTGGAAAGCAGGCGATCTCGCCTCACCGAAGGAGCAACTGACCCATAGGCGGTCAGGAAATCTCTCAGGTTAGCGGACAGAGGGGGCACCGACGCGAGGGCGTTCGCTCGCGCGTTGTTGTGCAACGAGCCCCTGGTGTCCCCATGGCCGATCAACCGGCAGACGACCTCAAGACCGTAGTCCTCAACGACAAGCACGTGGCCCTTGGCGGGCGCATGGTGCCGTTCTCCGGCTATTCGCTGCCGGTGCAGTATCCCGCCGGCATCATCGCCGAGCACAAGTGGACCCGCGAGCATGCGGGGCTGTTCGATGTCTCGCACATGGGCCCGAGCTTCCTCGTCCTCGACAACAAGTCGGGCGATGGCGAGGCCGACCATGCGGCGGTGGCCGAAGTGGTGGAGCCATTGATCTGCGGCGACATCAAGGGGCTGAAGCCGGGCCAGATTCGCTACACGCTGCTGCTCAACGACGCGGGCGGCACCTACGACGACCTGATGATCGCCCGTCCGGCCTCCGAAGGCTGGGGCGGGGCGCTCTACATCGTCGTCAACGCCGGCACCAAGGAAGAGGATTTCCAGCGCATCGCTACCGCGGCGCTGGGACGGGCGACGCTGAACCGCTCCGACCACTGCGCGCTGCTCGCCCTGCAAGGCCCTGAGGCCGCCGCGGTGATCGACGCCATCGTGCCGGCCGCTGCCGAACTCGGGTTCATGCACTATGGTTCGTTCGACTGGCGCGACACCAAGCTGGTGATCTCGCGCTCCGGCTACACCGGCGAGGACGGCTTCGAGATTCTGGTCGACCCCAGCCACGCCGCTGCCTTCTGGGACACGCTGCTGGCCGACGCCCGCGTCAAGCCGATCGGGTTGGGCGCTCGCGACAGCCTGCGGCTCGAGGCTGGACTGCCGCTCTATGGCCACGACCTCGATGAGACCATTTCGCCGGTGGAAGCGGGCCTGAACTTCGCCATCTCGAAGCGTCGCCGCGAGGCCGCCGACTTCCCCGGCGCGCAGCGCATTCTCGCAGAGCTTGGCGGGGTGCTTGAGCGCGTCCGCGTCGGCTTGACGGTCGAGGGCGCGCCGGCCCGTGAAGGCGCGGCGATCCTCGATCAGTACGGCGCGGAGATCGGCGTGGTCACCTCGGGCGGCTTCGCGCCGACCCTCAGCCGCGCCATCGCCATCGGCTTCGTGCCGCCCGATCACGCCGCACCCGGTACCAAACTCCAGGTACTGGTGCGCGGCAAGACCCAGGCGGCGGAAGCCGTCGCCACCCCATTCGTCCCCCATCGCTATGTCCGGAAGGCCAGCAAATGACCAAGTTCACCAAGGACCACGAGTACATCACCGCTGACGGCACCGTGGGGATCACCCCCTACGCGCAGGAGCAGCTGGGCGACATCGTCTATGTCGAGCTGCCCAAGGTGGGTCAGAAGCTGAAGGCGGGCGACGAAGCCGCAGTGGTCGAATCGGTGAAGGCCGCTTCCGAGATCTATTCGCCGGTGTCCGGCACCGTCACCGCCGTCAATGATGCGCTGTCGGGCGAGCCGGGCCTCATCAACTCGTCGCCCGAGACGGACGGCTGGATCTTCAAGCTCCAGCTCGACAATCCGTCCGAGCTCGACGGGCTGATGGATGCCGATGCCTACGCCAAGCTGACCGCCTGAGGACCTCGATGCGTTACCTTCCCCATTCCGAGCACGAGCGGGCCGATATGCTCGCCGTCATCGGCGCCAGGACCGCCGAGGACCTGTTCGCCCGCGTCCCGCGCCATGCCTTGTTGCGCGAGCCGGTGAACCTGCCGCGCCATTCGCCTGAGTTCCTCGTCGAAGCCCACATGAAGGCGCTGGCCGGCCGTAACCACGCTGCCGGCGATGGTCCGTTCTTCATCGGCGCAGGTGCCTACCGCCATCACGTGCCGGCGAGTGTCGATCACCTGATCCAGCGCTCCGAGTGGCTCACCGCCTATACGCCGTACCAGCCGGAGGTCTCGCAGGGGACGCTCCAGATGCTGTTTGAGTTCCAGACCCAGGTCGCGCATCTGACCGGCATGGAAGTCGCCAACGCCTCGATGTACGACGGCTCGACTGCTACCGCCGAAGCGGTGCTGATGGCGCGCCGGCTGACCCGCCGCAACCGTATCATCCTCTCGGGTGGCCTTCACCCGCACTATCGCGACGTGGTTCGCACCTATCTCGGCGATGGCCCCGATCTGGTCTGCCTGCCGGCCTCGCCGGAAGGGCAGGGCGATATCCTCAACCGCATCGACGGTGAGACTGCCGCCATCGTCGTGCAAACGCCGGACTTCTACGGCCACCTGCGCAACCTCCGCGCGGCCGCTGACGCTGCCCACGCTGCTGGTGCGCTGCTGATCGTCGTGGTGACCGAGGTGGTGTCGCTGGGCCTGATCGAGGCGCCGGGTGCGCTTGGCGCCGACATTGTCGTTGCCGAGGGCCAGTCGATCGGCAACAGCCTCAACTTCGGCGGGCCCTATGTGGGGCTGATGGCCACGCGCAAGGAGTTCATCCGGCAGATGCCGGGGCGCCTCTGCGGCGAGACGGTCGACGCCGACGGCAACCGTGGCTTCGTGCTGACGCTGTCGACCCGCGAGCAGCACATCCGCCGCGAGAAGGCGACCTCGAACATCTGTACCAACTCCGGGCTTTGTGCGCTGGCGTTCTCGATCCACATGTCGCTGCTGGGCGAGGCCGGGTTGAAGAAACTGGCGCGCCTCAACCACCACAATGCGGTGAAGCTGGCCAGGATGCTGGGCACGGTTCCCGGCGTCGAACTGCTCAACAAGAGCTTCTTCAACGAGATGACCATCCGCCTGCCGGTTCCGGCGGCTCCGGTCATCGAGCTGTTGGCCAAGGCCGAAGTCCTCGCCGGGGTACCGGTCAGCCGCCTCGAGCCGGACAACCCGGACTGCGCCAACCTGATCGTCCTCGCTGCGACTGAACTGACCACCGACGACGATATCGCGATGCTGGCCGAGTGCCTCCACGCCGCCCTCTCGGAGGAAGCCCAATGAGCATGAACAACCAGGGCCGCCCCACCGGCGTCGGCACCTCCGATTTCACCTCGGTCTCGGGCTCCTCGCTGCTCCCCAACGAGCCGCTGCTGTTCGAGATCGGCGACCGCGAGCATTCTGGCGTCGACCTGCCTGACGTGAAGATCGACGGCAGCTTCCTCGGCGGCTTCGAGCGCAAGTCCGAGATCGATCTCGCCGGGCTGACCGAGCCCGAGACGCTGCGCCACTACGTGCGCCTCAGCCGCCTCAACTACTCGATCGACAGCGGCATGTACCCGCTGGGCTCGTGCACCATGAAGCACAACCCGCGGCTCAACGAGAAGATGGCGCGGCTGCCGGGCTTCGCCGATATCCACCCGCTGCAGCCGGTCTCGACCGTGCAGGGCGCCCTCGCCATGATGGACGAGCTGGCGCACTGGCTGATGACGCTGACCAACACCGCCGCCGTCTGCCTCACGCCCAAGGCCGGCGCGCATGGCGAGATGGCCGGCATGATGGCCATCAAGGCGGCGCAGGAAGCCGCAGGGCAGGGGCACCGCAAGGTGGTGCTGGTGCCCGAGAGTGCCCACGGCACCAACCCGGCGACCGCAGCCTTCCTCGGCTACTCGGTGAAGGCCGTGCCGGCCCGCGACGACGGCACCGTCGACGTCGAGGCGGTGAAGGCGGCGTTGTCGCCCGATGTCGCGGCGATCATGCTGACCAACCCCAACACCTGCGGGCTGTTCGAGCCCGAGGTGATCGAGATCGCGGCGGCGGTGCATGAGGCCGGGGCGTTCTTCTACTGCGATGGCGCCAACTTCAACGCCATCATGGGCGTGGTCCGGCCCGGCGATCTCGGCATCGACGCCATGCACATCAACTTGCACAAGACCTTCTCCACCCCGCATGGTGGCGGTGGTCCGGGTGCCGGTCCGGTGGTGCTGTCGGCGGCGCTGGCGCCGTTTGCGCCGGTGCCGTTCGTCCGTGCGGGAACCAGCGGGTCCGAACTCGTCGAGCATGCCGAAGGCCAGCACCTCGGCCGCATCACCGCCTTCAACGGCCAGATGGGCATGTATGTCCGCGCGCTGACCTACATGCTGAGCCATGGCGGCGACGGCTTGGCGCAGGCGGCCAAGGATGCCGTGCTCAACGCCAACTACATCAAGGCGCGGCTCGAACGGGTGTTCTCGGTGCCGTTCCCCGGCCAGCCCTGCATGCACGAAGCGCTGTTCGACGACAGCTTCCTCGAAGGCTCAGGCGTCTCGACGCTCGATTTCGCCAAGGCGCTGATCGACGAAGGCTTCCACCCGATGACCATGTACTTCCCGCTGGTGGTGCATGGCGCAATGCTGGTGGAGCCGACCGAAAGCGAGAGCAAGCAGACGCTCGACCGGTTCTGCGATGTGATGCTGGAACTGGCTGCCGACGCCAAGGCCGGCAACGCGGCCCGCTTTACCAGCGCGCCGCTGAACGCACCGCGCCGGCGCCTGGATGAGACCCGCGCCGCGCGCTCGCCGGTGCTGAAGTGGGAGCGGCAGGAACCGCTGCCGCAGGCGGCGGAGTAACTTCCGCCGTGACCGGAGTGGTGGCGAGAGGCCTTGCCACCACATCGGCCGCGAACTTGCCCAGCAGCTCGTTGAACTGCTGCGGCTGATCCCAGAACGGCGCATGGCCGGCATCGGGGATGATGTGGCAGACATTGCCCCAGAGCGTCCGGTAGTGCAGCCCGGCGAGGTAGCTGAGCCGCGCGACGGGTTCGTTGGCGCCATTGACCACGGCGACCGGCACGCGGGCCTCTTCGACGGCCAACTTCTGGTCGGCGACCTCGCCCCTGAGCAGGCTGCGCGACACCGCGACACGCACCCGGCCATCGGCCCGGCGGATCGACTGCAGGAAGGTGGGCTCGCCTGCGCCGTGGTAGCACATGTCGTAGAAGCGCTGTGCCTCGCGCTCGGTGAACTGTTCCTTGGCGGCCAGCAGCAGGTCGAGGTTGGTCTGGAAGCCGCGCAGCATGGCGACCGGCCCGCGGCCGACCGGCGGCGCGCCGACGATCATCAGCCCGGTGACCCCGGGATGCCGCGCCATCAGCTCGATGCCGACATGGCCGCCCAGCGACCAGCCCATCACCAGCGTATGCTCGATGCCCTTGTGCTCCAGCACTTCGGCCACCGTCCGCGCCAGCCCGTCGACGCCGTAGTCGGCGGGCGATTCCGCATCGCCCGAGGCGCCGTGGCCGGGCAGGTCGAGCGCGATCAGCCGGTAGCGCTCGGCCAGCGGGCTGTCGAACTGCTTGCCGAACACCTTGCGCGAGGCGCCCGAGCCATGCAGCAGCAATAGCGGTTCGCCCCGCCCGTCGCTTTCGCTGAGGCGGATGGAGGCGGAGCGGGTCTGCACCGTGCTGTGGTAGATGGTCATTGCGAGGCCGTCATTCTGAGTGGGCCTGACTCTGCCAGACACTCACTACGCGCCGGTCAACCAGCACGGTGAAGCAACGGCGAACGCAAAAGCTTGCATTTTATCAAATCACCGGGTGGCGTTGCGCAACTGCGACTTGTTTCGCCGGTGAACTCTACGTAGCGTGCTCAGCGAGCCCAAATAGCGTCATAGGGGGAATGCGTATGGACCTGGTCCTCGATCTGGTCATCAGTCTGGTCAGCCTGTCGGTCATCGCGCAGTACAGCTGGTCGCTGAAGGCACACTTCAACTCCCCCAAGATGCCGACCGGGACGGTAGTAATCTCGGTGGTCGTGCTCGCTACTGCCGCCATCTACACGACCCTGCTCTGGATCGAGAGCCAGCCCTGGCTGGCGGCGAGCGTCGGGCTGGTCATCGAGTGCCTGGCGCTGTGGCTGTTCTGGGCTGCCATCAAGGCGTCGCGCGCCGCACGGCTGAAGATGGCCTTCGACGTGCAGAACCCGCATGGCCTCGTCATGGTTGGTCCCTACCGCTTCCTGCGGCACCCGTTCTATACGTCCTACCTGATCTTCTGGGTCGGCTGGGCCATCGCCACCTGGTCGCTCTGGTCGGTGATCCCGCTGGCGGTGATCACGGTGATCTACGTGATGGCAGCGCTCGGCGAGGAGAAGAAGTTCTCGCGCACCCCGATGGCCGCCGATTACGCCAGCTACCGCGAAAAGACCGGCTTCTTCTGGCCCCGCCTGCCTGGCGTGGCGAAGGGCTGACCCCTCAGGGCGCCGACACCGCCTCGGGCAGCCGATTGAACAGGTGCAATGAACCGGCGAGCATCGTGGGCAACGGCGTCCACACGCCGGTTCGTACGCCGGCGCTGCGCAACATGCGCGCCGTCCAGCTGTTGCAGCCGACGAGGACGGCGTTGAAGCTGCCTTCCGCCTCGTAGAACCGGTCGTTGCCGGTGAGCGCGTAGCCGTCGGTCGGCTGCACCTTGCCGTCGACGCGGGAGAAGCTGGCGGCGATGGCGGATAGCATCCGCGCATAGCCCGCATCCGACAGGTCCACCGGGGTGACGATCGGGTCCGCCTGGTCGACCTCGCCCAGCACGTCGACATGCATGACCGAGCTGTCGATGGTCAGCGCCTTGAAGGTCGGCCCGGGCTTCATGTCGGCAAAGCTCGGGGTCTCCAGGTAGAAGGCGCGGCCGCCCCAGCCGAGCAGCAGCCACCGGGCATTGGGATGATCGATCGGCAGGCCGGGTGTCGGCGAGGAACGGCAGGGCCGCGAGGCTCTGCTGGTCGAGCGGGATGGCGATATCGGTGTGGATGGGGTTCGCGACCACGAGGATGCGCCGGTCGAGCGCCGTGCCCTCAGGCTGCTCGTACCCTGCCGGGTGCGGGACCACGGCCCCGAGGATCACCAGCAGGACCGGCACCCCGAACAGCAGCAACACCCCCAGCGCCAGGCGCCTCCAGATCCGCATGCGCCCTCCGGGACTCGCCTGTCGCGTTGCGAGCTTTGGAGATAAGCACGACCGCTGCGCAAAGGCACGCCAGCCGATCTCAGGATGGGCCCCGGCCTGCGCCGGGGTGACTCCGTGGGTGGGAGGGGAACGTGCGCGCCGTACCACGGCGGTTGCGGCCACCCTCACCCAGCTTCGCTACGGCTTCGCCTAGCTGCGCTACCCTCCCCACAAAGGGGGAGGGAGAGCCGACTGCAGGCTCCCGGTTCCAGCGTCTGCCTCCCCCCTGTAGGGAGGGATCAAGGGTGGGGGTGGCCACGCGCTGGGGACTGCGCAAAAGAAAATGCCCGCTTGCGCGGGCATTTCTGATTTCAGCTCTGCGACCCAAGCCTTAGTTCAGGCGGGCGGCGACGTCCTTGATGGCCTGGTCGACCAGCACGTCGCCCTTGGCGGCGACCTGCTTTTCCAGCAGCACGCGGGCGGCCTCGACGGCGAGGTCGGCCGAGCGGGCACGGACTTCGGCGACGGCCTGGGCCTCTGCCTGGGCGATCTTGTCGGCGACGGCCTTCTCGCGGCGGGCGACCATGGCCTCCAGCGAGGACTTGGCCTCGGCGGTCAGGCGGAACGCCTCTTCGCGGGCAGCGGTGACGATGTCCTCGGCTTCCTTCTCGGCTTCCTCGCGACGGCGCGCGTAGTCCTCGAGCAGGGCCTTGGCTTCGGCGCGCAGCGCCTCGGCTTCGGCGAGGTCGGTCTCGATCTTCTTGATCCGGTCGTCGAGCGTCTTGGTGATCATCTTGGGCACACCGAAGTAGACGATGATGCCGATGAAGATCACGAGCGCGATGGTCGCCCAGATGGTGGCGCCGGTAGTGGCGTCGAACCCGAAGCTCCACATGCCCCTTACTCCTTCGAAACCGCGGCCACCGCGGCCTTGGCTTCCGCCGCGGTCACGTTGCCGGAGATCTTGGCGACGAGCGCCTGGGCCGTTTCGGCCGCGATGCTGCCAACGTTGGCGAGCGCCGCGTCCTTGTCGGCCTGGATGCGAGCCTCCGCTTCCGAGACGCGCTTGGCGAGGTTGGCCTCGACGTCGGCACGGCGGCCGTCGATGTCGGCCTTGATGCCGGCGCGGGTTTCCTCGGCGATGCCGTGGGCATTCTTACGAGCCTCGGCCAGCGCTGCCTCATAGGCGGCGGCGGCCTTTTCGGTCTCCTGGCGGAGCCGTTCGGCTTCCTTCAGGTCGCCTTCGATACGGGTGCGGCGCGTTTCGAGGATCGAGCCGATGCGGGGCAGGGCCACGCGGCTCATCAGGAAGTAGAGCGCTGCAAACGTGATGGCGAGCCAGAGCAGCTGGCCACCGAAGCTTGCGGGATCGAAGGGCGGAAACACCTCCGAATGCGCCTCGGTCGAAGCATGCGTGTCGGTCGCGCCATGGGCGTCGGCCGGTGCGGCATGCTCACCTTCGGCGGCATGCTCCTCGGCGGGTGCGACGACCTCGCCGTGCTGGAGCGCGTCGCCACTTTCGGCCTGCGCCACGATAATGATGTCTTGGGCTGAACCCGCCATCTCGAAACCCTTTTGCGGCCGTTAAAGCCCCGGATCGAAACCCGGAGCCCTATTTGCTTCTCAGCCGGCTTTACGCCGTCCGTCGCGAAATCAGACTGCGAACAGCAGCAGGAGCGCGATCAGGAACGAGAAAATGCCCAGAGCTTCGGTCACGGCGAAACCGAAAATCAGGTTACCGAACTGGCCCTGAGCCGCTGCCGGGTTGC
>JAESFN010001037.1_pt1 | contig 15746 bp, 13 predicted proteins | sample 9269411 | NCBI WGS metagenome assembly JAESFN01 (sample SAMN14505399, study PRJNA617100) | algae metagenome | isolation source: Iphinoe sp. HA4291-MV1 and co-occurring heterotrophs from trail next to... | place: USA: Maunawili Falls, Hawaii | collected 2009-07-25
CCGGCCGCCTGGCCAGCAGCAAGGTGTGCCGCGACGCACTCTTCGACCTTGAGCGCACCCGCCGCCGGCTCGAAGACTGCGAGGGAGTCCGCTGGCACATGGAACCCTGGGAAGCGGCGCTTCGCTTCGTCAGGAGTAAGATCATCGACCGGCAGGCCATGTTGTCGCGCGGCGTTCAAAACGCCGGGAACGACATGGCCTGTGGCGGGCCCTACCTGCAAGAGGCCGGTCGTTGTCAGCAAACGATGTCCGGTTTCGGCTTCCAGCCTATGCCACAGCTCATAAGACCGTAGCGCGAGCGGCACGTAGTCGGAGTGTTCGAAGTAGGCCTGCCGAATGATCCGCGTTTGACCGTGCGAACTACCTCGGTCGTGCGGCGAGGCAAACCGGTCGATGCCCAAGACCTTGAGCCCACGGCTCGCTAGGTGGTAGGCCGCCGCGCTGCCTACGCCCCCAAGTCCCAGCACGATCGCATCGTAAGTCGGCATGCAGCGGCTCAAGCGTTTGGAAAACGCCCATTATGCGAACGGAGCAGCCTGCCGGCCAAGCGGACTTGCCTCGCGCGCGATTTTCCCAGGGCACGTCAATGAGCAGCGGCGCCGTGCCAAGAGTGACCACAGTGCGGACACATTTGAGCCAGCGGCGTGCGAGTCAGCCCGGTGCACTGCGGACACCGGTTCAGCACCACTTGGTCGGCGTGTTCAGCCAGAATTCGCGCAGCGGCCTTGGCCCGAAAGGCCTCGAGTCCGTCAGCAGCCAACGCAAGTACTTCAGGGTCGTCAGACAGCCACCGACGACGCACGCTTCCTTCGGCGCGGGTTTTCTCTTGGGCCGCGAGGTCCGACTGCCCCTCCGTAAACTTGTAGGTCGTCGTGAGATGCCTATTCGCCGCCTGCTCGACATCGGTCATCAGCGACCGATAGTGCGCGATGACGTAATTGGTCAGTTCGTCATTCATGGCATAAGGCACAGCAGCGAGCCGCCGTGAGAAAGACCTCGAACTTCACGCCTGCTCAATCACCTCCGCAATCCGCAGCAACCGGTTATACTTCACCAACCTCTCGCCCCGGACCATCGAGCCAATCTTGATCTGCTCGGCCCCGAGTCCTACGGCCAAGTCGGCGATCGTGGTGTCTTCAGTCTCGCCGCTGCGAGCGGACACGACGCGCAAGTAGCCCGCCTTTCGCGCCGCCTCGGCCGCCGCGATCGTGCCCGAAACCGTGCCGACCTGGTTCGGCTTGAGCAGCACGGCGCTCGCCACCTGCTCGTTGATCCCGCGCTCGAGCCGGGTGAGCTGCGTGACGAATAGATCGTCGCCGACCAGCCGCACGCGCTTGCCGAGCCGGCGGGTAAGTTCCTGCCAGCCCGCCCAGTCGTCTTCGGCCAGGCCGTCTTCAATGCTAAGGATTGGAAAGGCGTCGACGAGCTTGGCGAGTTCGCCGACCAGGTCGGCGGCGGTCAGCCGCTCGCCGCCGGTGGCCGCCAGTCGGTACCGCTCGCCGTCGAAGAAGTGGGTGGCGGCCACGTCGAGCGCGATCGCCATGTCGACGCCGGGCCGCAGCTTCGCGGCCTCGATCGCCCGGACCACGACCTCGAGGGCCGCGCGATTGCTCGGCAGCCGCGGGCCGAAGCCCCCTTCGTCACCGACGAGCCGGCCTTCAAAACCGGCCGCCGCGAGCAGTTCGCCCAGCCGGCGGTACACCCGCACAATCCACTCGAGCCCTGTCGCAAAGTCCGGCGCCCCGACGGGGATGCCCAAGAAGTCTTGGAAGTCGAGGTTGCCGCCGGCGTGCAGGCCGCCAGAGATCAGATTGACCATGGGCGTCGGCATGCGGAGCGGAGGAAGTGCTTCGCCGCCGGCCGCTCGAGCCGCGAGTCGCGAAAAGTGCTGAACCAGGGGCAGCCGCTCCTTATTGCCTTGGGCGGCGGCATGGGCGGCGGCCAGCGACACGGCCACGATTGCGTTCGCCCCGAGCCTCGAGAGATTCGGCGTGCCGTCGAGGTCGGCCAGCAAGCGGTCGATCTCGACCTGCTCGGCGGCCAGTTGACCGACCAGGGCCGGGCCGATTTCCTCGCGCACATTTCGGACGGCGCGGAGCACGCCGCGGCCGTCGTAGCGCAGCGAGTCGCCATCACGCAGTTCGCAGGCCTCGCTGCGGCCGGTGCTCGCCCCCGACGGCGCGATCGCGCTGCCGCAATCGCCCGATTCGAGCCAGACCTCGGCCTCGACGGTAGGCAGCCCGCGGCTGTCGAGCACCTCGCGAGCCCACACCCGTTTGATGAGTCCGCGGGACAATTCGGCCATAACTACTTTCCACGCAAGTTTTGGATCGAGGCCAATGCCTCGGCGATTTCCGCCGCCGTCAAACTCCAGTCCCTCTCAGGCAGGGTCGCCACGATCATCCGCGTAAAGTCGCGATAATGCTCGAGGGCGACCTCGTCGTCGGCCTGTGCATGGGCGAGCAGGGCGAGCCCGAGTTGCAGGGGGCCGCTGCCGGCATAGCCCCACTCGAAGCCTGAGGGGCTGTGGTCGCGCAGGTCGTGCCGCGGCGGCAGTTCCTGCCCGTCGGGCGTGGTGACTCGCGCCTGGCCGCCAGGCATGCGCTGGCCATGATAGGCAGTGCTCATCGTCAGATACTTCGCAATGGGTCAGGTCATCGAGGTAGGACGGCCCGTTGGCAAACGAATGGCCAGACATCCCCTGTCCGTTCGTCCAATTTCGGACCAGGAGTCACTACGGTTGATTCGGTTGCTCAATGAGCCCAAACAAACGAGCCGCCGGCAACGCTCCGCACGAAACGCCGGCCATTACCCCGCCATTCGGCCCCCCCCAAAAAGCGGGGCTTTCGAGAAGTGCATGAAGCGAAGGTGTTTGTCGCTCCTGGGGCATTGGTAACGCCGCTTCGACTTCCGCTTAGCTTAACCTGTGAGTCAGACCGATGGTCGGCTATTGGTCGAGTGCTGGAAAACCGTTGAAACGGCCCGAAGAATTGCCTACGCGGCTGATGTTGCCGGGTCGGCGAACCTGCGGCCCCGCGAACTAGGGGTGCGGGAAATCACCCCACGACGGTCAGCGACCGGCTTCGAGATCGGCAGCGAGCGGGGCAGGTTTCGGCTGCACAGCAAATTTTACACATTTTCCGCGCGCTATTATTGCTCTCTCGTATCTGCGCGACTTAGAATGCACGTTTCATGCGGGCACTTTTCGTCCGAGGCCAGGAGAAAGACTCAATGGCAACGCGGTGGCTGGTTCTTCTGGGAGCACTGCTCGTCGGCTCGGCCGGCTGTGCGGAAAAGGGCAACACCGGGACTGGCGACGCGGCGGAACGGATGCGGACCCTGGCGGTCAACTACATGCGCCACGCAGGTCAGTACCAAGGCAACGGCCCCGCATCCGAAGCGAAGTTCAAAGACTTCATCAAAAAGGTGGGCCTGCCTGAGGGCGTCACCATCGATGAGTTGTTCGTGTCCCCGCGCGACAATCAGCCGTACGAGATCCGTTACAAAGTTCGACCTGGATCTCCGGGGCCCGATTCGCCGGTGATCATGTGGGAGAAGACGGGCGAAGGCGGCACGCGCCAGATCGCCCGCGCCAATGGCTCGGTCCTCGTCGTACCCGAAGCGGAGTTCGAGCAACTCAAACCCAAATAACGCTGCAGCGCGCCCCGCCGGCAGCGGACTTTTCCATCGCCCTCCTCGTCGTCATTCTGGAGTTCCCCATGCAACGTTCTTGCCGTCGCCGCGGCTTCACACTCGTGGAGTTGCTGGTCGTAATCGCGATCATTGGAATTTTGATCGCCCTGCTGCTCCCCGCGGTTCAAGCCGCGCGTGAGTCTGCCCGCCGCATGCAATGCGTCAACCATTTGAAACAAATGGCGTTGGCCAGCCATGTGTTCGCGGATCGAACCAAGTGCTTTCCCTCCGGCGGACTCGTGCCCTGGCCCGTCGTGACGATGGTCAACGGCCAGATCGCCGGTCCCGACAAGCAGGCCATGGGCTGGGCCTTCCAGATTCTGCCGTTCCTGGAACAGGACGCCATTTACCGGCTGCCTTCGGACAACAACAAGGCAGGTGGCAAGGACATGCCGGCCACTCAGGTCGAGCAGTTGGTGGGACGGATCGTGATCCCGTACTACTTCTGCCCGTCGCGGCGCAAGCCGGCTAAGCAGGGCGACCGCACGCTCATGGACTATGCCGGAATGACCGGTGGCTCCGAGGTCAACGGCGCCTACCAGAACGAGTTCTGGGCTGGCGTGGATGCGTTTAGCCAAACGGCGCCCGCCGGTTCGGGTGGTAAATACACGGGCATCATTACGCGGACGAAGTTCGCGCCGACTGGCCGTCCCCAAGACGTGATCGACGGCCTTTCGAACACGATCATGTTCGGCGAAAAGTGGCTCGACCCCACGCTCTATGAGCTGGGCGCGTGGCACGACGACCGCGGTTGGACCGATGGCTGGGATCCCGACACGATGCGTTGCAGCGCCTACTTCCCGCGTCCCGACTCGATCGGCGAGAAAGACAATTCGGCCTTTGCCATGGGCGGCACGCACTCGGGCGGCTTCAACGCCGCCGCCGGTGACGCGTCGGTCCACTTCGTCAGCTTCAACATCGACCGAGAGATCTACCGTCGCCTCGGAAACCGCGAAGATCAATTGGCCGCCAACTTCGAGAACTAGTCGCGAAGTCTAGGCGAACCCCTGAGCCCCTTTCCCGCGGCCGAGGGCAGTGACTACACTGCCCTCGGCCGTTTTTTTTGCTTCGCTCCCTCGGTAACGCCCCACGCCTCATGACCTCTGCCGCTTCGTCGCTCGCTTCGCCCGTCGAGATCGTTCGTCCCGATTTCCCCAAAGGCCCCTTCAAAGCGGCCCTCTTCGACTTCGACGGCACCCTCTCGCTGATCCGCCGCAACTGGCCCGGCGTGATGATCCCCATGATGGTCGACGTGCTCGCGGCTACGAATTCGGGCGAGAGCCGCGACGAATTGTCGGCCGCGGTCGAAGACTACGTCATGCGGCTCAACGGCCGGCAAACGATCTTTCAGATGATGCGGCTGGCGGAAGAAGTGCAAAAGCGCGGCGGACAGCCCCGCGATCCGGTCGAATACAAACACACCTACCACGAGCTCTTGCTGGCCGACATGGGGGACCGCGTGCAGCGGCTCGAGTCAGGCGAGACCCCGGCCCCTGAAGTCACCGTGCCCGAGAGCCATGCCTTGCTCGTGGGGCTGGCCGAGCGAGGCATTGCCCTCTATCTGGCTTCCGGCACCGACGTCGGCTACGTCAAGCGCGAGGCGGCGGCGCTGCGACTCGCCCACCACTTCGGCCCGCACATCTACGGCGCGCTCGACGACTACCAGAACTTCTCGAAGGCGATGATCGTCGAGCAGATTCTCGGCGAGTCGGGCGTGGCCCCGCATGAGCTGCTGGCCTTTGGCGACGGCTTCGTCGAGATCCAAGAGGTCTCGAAACGCGGCGGCCTGGCGATCGGCGTGGCGAGCGAAGAGGAGAGCCGCGTCGGCGTGAACCAATGGAAGCGCACGCGGCTGATCGACGCCGGCGCGCACATCATCGTCGGCGACTACCGCTGCTTGCCGGAGCTGTTTGCCGTACTCGGCCTCACGCCGCCAGCGGCGTAGCTCGGGGGCTTAGGTCCACTCGAGGCCGACCAGCGTCTGCCCGGTCGACTCCACGAGTACGCGCCGCACGGTGGCGCCCATGGGCGCGCCCGCGTACTCGATGTCGAGCATCAGACCGGGCGAGATTTCCGCCGGCAGCGATTCGAGGCTAATGGCGATCCCGCCGAAAGACTCGTCGCGCACGATCGCCGATAACTCCTGCCCATCGCTCAAGCAGAAGTAGACGCGAGATTCGTCGGCCGGAAACCGCATCCAGCGGCGCTCGGTGACCTCGGCGTGCGACAACGAGTCTTGCGGCTCAGGCTTCGTAACGCTGGACATGCCCCATCTCGCGAATTGAGTTCTCCTAGTAAATCGCTAGAGAACCCTAGCATGGGGGGGCGATGGATCGCAGGGAACGTGCCGGCCGATTCCGCAGCATCCGGGGCAAAACCTAGGCGGGTCGCAAGGGATCGATGCCGTTTATCGATGGCCCGTAGACCTAGTGCCCGAGTCACTGCCTCGTGGGCCAGGGAGACTACCAGGGCACGGTGGGCAGCGGCTGGATGTTCTTCATCGTCTTCTCTTCCTTGTAGAGCCGGAAGCCCCGCGCCAGGTAGTTGGGCAGCGCCTGCGGATGGTCGAGCGTGCAGGTGTGTACCCACACGCGGCGCGTCGGCGGGCGCCAAGCGCGCTCCACGGCGCCGGTGAGCATCGCACCGCCGAGTCCTTGTCCCACGAACTTCGCGAGCAGCCCGAAGTAGACGATTTCGGTCTGATCATCGGGCTGCCGCTCGAGCTCGAAGTAGCCCGCCGGCGTGTCGCGGACATACGCGATCCACGTTTCCACCTCGGGCCGCTCGAGATAAGTGGACCAGCGCTCGTAGGTCCAAACGCGGCGATCCAGCCAGTGGTATTGCGGTCCCACGGCCGCATAGAGAAACCGGTTGAATTCGGGGAGCGGAACCTGCGCGTGCCGGAGCTCGAAGGCCGTCTTCGCCGGCTTGGCGGGCTGAAGCTGCTTAGGCCCGGTCATCTCCAGGTAATAGGTCGTAATCTCTTCGAGGGCCATGCGCGCGGAACCTTGCTCGGGGAAAGTGGGCGAGCATCCAGAAGATCGGCCCGTCGAGACCAAGTCAAGCACGACGAGCGGTTGCAGTTGCGGACCTCGACGGCCTACTCGACTGCGTGCGCCGCCGCCGACTCATGTGCAACGAGGGCTTGCGGCTCGCGGCTTGCTTCGAGTTCCGTCCACTCATCGCTCCAGCCCATCCCGCGGTAGAGCCGCTGCTTCGCTTCCAGCATCAGGCTGAACAGCGTTGGCACGAGCACGAGCGTGAGCACGGTGGAGAGCAGTAAGCCGCCGAGGAGCACCGCCCCCAAGCCACGATAGAGCTCGCTGCCGGCCCCGGGAGAGATTACCAGAGGCAGTAGGCCGATGAGCCCGCCGAGCGTGGTCATGAAGATCGGCCGAATGCGGCTGCGCACACTTTCGAGAATCGCCTGCCGCTGCGGCAGGCCTTCATCCCGCATGTGAATGATCGCCTGTTCCACGATCAGGATCGGGTTGTTCACCACCGTGCCGACCAGGATCACGAAGCCGAGCATCGTCAGCACGTCGAGCGGCTGCAGCACGAACAGGTTCATCAGCCACAGACCCGCGAACCCGCCCACGGCCCCCAGCGGCACGCTCGTGATGATGACGAACGGGAACAGCCACGACTCGAACAGCGCCGCCATGAGCAGATAGGTGATCACGAGCGCCAAGAGCAAGCTCCAGCGCATCGATTCCCAAGCCTGTCGGAGCTTGTCGGCCGTGCCGGAGAGGCCGATCGAATACTCGGGGCTGATCTGGTTTCCGTCGAGCAGCGGCTGCACGATCTTGCTCTGGATCGAGAGCATGGCGTCTTCGAGCGGCACCTGCGGCGGCGGCGTCACTTGAATGGTGATCGCCCGCAAGCGCTCGCGATGGTTGATTTGCTCGGGGCCGCTGGCCAGCTTGACGTCGGCCACGGCCGCCAGCGGCACGAGTTCGCCGGTGGGCGTGGAAACCGGCAGTTCTTCGAGGTCCTGGGTCCGCGTGGCGAAGCGACTTTGTCCCTTGATCGTGAGATCGATCTTGTCGCCGCCGGTGAAGTAGTCGCCGGCGTACGCGCCGTCGACCAGGGCATCGACCGTGTAGCCCAGGTCGCTCGCGCTCACCTGCATGTCGGCCGCCTGCTCCCACTTGGGAATGACATGGATCTCGGGGCTGCTCAGGTCCAGGCTCGGCTGCGGAATCGCTTGAGCGCCGGGAATGACCTGTTGCACCTGACCGAGAATCCGCCCGCCCAAGCCGACGAGCTCCTTGATGTCGGGGCCCGTGATTTCGATGTCCACGGTGCGTCCCGCGCCCAGACCGCGTTCGAACAAGCTCGATTGCTTGGCCACGGCGAAGGTGCCGGGGATCCCGCGCGTGGCTTTTTGAATCAGCGGCACGAGCCGCGGCGCCTGCAGCGGATCGGCGGCGCGCAAGCCCATGAACAGCGAGCGGCCGCGGGCGACGTAGAAGAAATCGCCGATCGCCGGCGCGTCGAGCTTCTGCGCCTCAGGCGACTTGGGATCGAGGTCCCAGTAGGGGCGCAGCGTCCGCTCGAGCTCCTCGCCGATGCGGGTGAGCTGATCGATGTTGTAGCCCGGCGGCGGCAGCAAAATGCAGAGCACCAGGTTGCGGTTGCCTAGCGGCAGGTACTCGGTCTTCGGCATCATCAGCCAGGCCGCCACGCAGGAGCCGCCGATCGTGAGCCCGACGAACAACAGTTGCCAAACGACGCTGCGCTGCAACCAAGCGTTGACGCCGACGATCAGATTGACGAACCAAGCGCCCAGGATGTCGAGCGGATGGAGCACGCGGTCGGCGAAGTGCTGCATCGCCCGGCCCCAGGCGGAATGGGCATGCAGGGGCGTGGGCGAGAGATCTTCCTCGCCGTTTTCGCCTTTATCGGCCGACGTTTTCCGCTTGCGGGGCTTCTCGCTCCGTAGCATCCGCACCGCGGCCGTCGGCACCACGGCCACGGCTACGAGCAACGACAGGCCGACCGCTGCGCTGATCGAGAGGGCAATGTCTCGGAAGAGCTGACCGACCTCGGTGTCGGAGAACATCACCGGCAGGAACACGGCCAGGTTCACCACCGAGGCGTTGAGCAGCGCGCCCCACACTTCCTTGGCCCCGCGCACCGCCGCGGTGTCGGCGGCCTCTCCCTGCTCGAAGCGGCGATAGATGTTCTCGAGCATCACGATCGCGTTGTCGACCAGCATGCCGACCGCGAACGCCAAGCCGCCGAGGCAGAGGACGTTTAGCGAGCGGCCGAGCATGTACATGACGATGAAAGCGCCGATCGTGCTGATGGCGATGTGAACGCCAATGATCACCGCCGAGCGGCCGCTGCGCAGGAACAACAGCAGCGTGATGAAAGTCAGCGCCGAGCCGACCAGAATGTTCTCCCACACCACGTTGATCGCCGAGTTGATGTACTCGGTTTCGTCGTACACCTGCTCGAGGAACAGGCCGCGCTGGGCCAGCACGCCTCGGTTCAACTCGTCGAGCGCGGTCCGCAGGCCGTCCATCGTGGCCAGCACGTTCGCGCCGGTCTCACGCTGGCAGTTGACCGCCAGGTTCGACACGCCGAATCGCCGAGTCAGGCCGTCGGGACGTTTGAAACCGAGCTCGACCTTGGCTACGTCGCGCACGTAGACCGGCGCGCCGCCGCGGCGGGCGAGGATCACGGCCTCGACCTGCTGGGGTGAGCGGAATTGCCCCAGCGTGCGGACCGCCCACCGCCGTTTGCCTTCCCAGACTTCGCCGCTCGAAGTGTCGAGGTTTTGTGCCCTGAGGGCCTGTCGCACATCGGACACCGTGAGCTGGCGGGCGGCCAGCTTCTGCGGGTCGACGATGAGCTGCATCTCCTCTTCTTCGCCACCGACAACGTTGGCGGCCGAGACGCCGGTCACGCGCTCGAACCGCATCTCGATCACGTCTTCGGCGAAGCGACGGAGCTTAGGCACGTCGATATCCGGCGGCAGCAGCTCCGTAAGCTCGGGGTGCTCGGGATGCTTGGCCACCGTTTCCCGCAGGCGAAACACGCGCAGCGCCGCGTTGTGCGCCTCGGCCGCGCCGGTCACCAGCGGCGCAAGCTGCGGATGCTTGGCGGCGAACTCTTGAATCTTTTCCGGCGTCGGCGCTCGCGGCGTGAGGATGAACCAGGCGATCGGGTTGTTCGACAGGTTCGTGGTCGTCAGCACCGGCTCGTCGGCGTCTTCCGGATACTCGCGCACTTGCTGCAAGCGCGTGTTCACGCGGAGCAGCGCGGCTTCCATGTCAATGCCGACGTTGAACTCGAGGATGATGTTGGCCATCGACTCGAAGGACTGCGAAGTCATCTTCTGCACGCCTTCGACACTCTTGAGCTGCTCCTCCTGCTCCTGCACGATCTCCCGCTCCACCTCTTGCGGGCTGGCGCCGGGCCAGCGCGTTTCGATCGTGATCGTGGGAATCTCGACATCGGGCGTGAGCTGCCGCGGCAACTTCACGATGGCGATGACGCCAAACATGACGATCAGCAATACGCCGACCGACACCTTCACCGGACTGCGCACGAACGTTTCGATGAGATCCATGGCAGCCGCGTGAAGCTTGGTGCGCCCTATTAGCCCCCGGCGAGTCGCCGGGGGGAGACGATGGAAGTAAAGCAAGCGGAAGGCGATTCCGCGGCAATCCCCCTGCGACTCGCCGGGGGCTAATACACTGGTTGGCCGAACATGCCGGCGCTGCTACTTGGTCGGTTCCGGCGCTGCCGCCGTGCGGGCCGCTGGGATCTCGACCACTTTCGCGATCACGATGTCTTGCCCGGGGCGGACGCGTTCGTTGCCTTCGACGATCACGAGCGCGCCGGTCGCCAGCGGGCCGAGCGGGGTAATCTGGATCAGGCCGTCGACCGCCGCGCCCACGTCTACTTGCACTGGCCGGGCTTTGCCTGGCTTGCCAGCGCCAGCCGCGCCGTCGGCTACCACCACGATGGCCTTGTCGCCGCCGAGCACGAGTGCGTCCTTCGGCACGAGCATGGCCGTGGTCTCGTCTCCCACAGCCAGCGCTACCCGGGCCAGCATGCCAGGCTTGAGCAGCGGGCCGCCCGGCGTGTCTTCATTCGGGAGCCGAATTTTGACCGGGAAGCTGCGCGACCGCAGGTCGGCCTGCGGCACCACGAGCGCGATCTTGCCGCTGAACTGCCGGGCCGGCAGCGAGTCGAGCGCGACGACCGAATCCATGCCGAGCGCGAGCAGCGGCTGGTAGTCTTCGAGCACGAGCGCGAGCACATCGACCTGGCCGAGCTCGACGACCTTGGCCACATGCTGACCGCGCGTAATCCATTGGCCCTGCTCAGTGCTCTCTTCCACGACATAGCCGTCGAAGGGGGCGATGATCGTGTGCTTGTCGAGCTGATCTTCGAGTTCGTGAATCGCTTCTTCGGCGAAGGCTACGCGGGCTTCGGCCTGTTGAATCCGCTCTTTGCGCGGGCCGGCCTCGGCGAGCGCGAGCGCCGCCTTCGACTCGAGCATCGCCTGCATGGCGTTTTCGGTGGCGCTGGTGGCCTCTTGCATCTCGTCTTCGCTGATCGCCCGCGGCTGATTGCGCAGGGCTTGAGCGCGCTGCAGCCGTCCGCGGTGATAGTCGTAGAGCGCCTTGGTGGCGGCCGACTTGGCGCGGGCTTGTTCGATCTCCTCGGGCCGCGAGCCATTTTGCAGCTCGGTCAGCTCGTGCTTGCGCAGTTCGCGCTCGGCCTTGGCGCCGGCGATCTGGATCTCGAGCAGCTTGGTGCGGAGTTGCGCCAAGGGCTGCCCCATGCTGACGCGGTCGCCTTCGTTCACCAGAAACTGCTCGACCCGGCCATCGACCGCGCTGCCGACAACGCTCGTCCGCATCGGCATCACCGTGCCGGCAAAGCTGCGTGTGGCGCGCACCTGCCGCTCGACGACCGGGGCTACAGAAACCGGCACCGGGCCTTGCTGCGCGGCGGCCGAGGAGGCGAAAAGACCGGCGAGAGCCGCGATCAGGAACGCAGGCCAAACGCGGGAACCCAGGCGGGTCCACGAAACGGAGGACATGGGGTCGTTCCCCTACGGCGGGAGAGGTGGGAGGAGCCTGCTCAGCCCGATTCGTTAGCAGACTAACCAACCACACTAAGCGCCAATGGGAAACGGGTCAAGATGGCGAAGAATTCGGGGGTTGAGTGGAGTCGTTTATGCGTCTTGGACCACGCGGAATCGGGCCGGAACGCACGGGCCACACGGTTTCCGCGGCGTCGTCAGACTCGTCTGCGGTCACCAGGAATTGATTGCGAAACTGGGTCGTGCGGCCAACGCCGGGGCAACGCTCCTCGAACAACGCCTCGAAGTACTCGCGCCGCTCGCGCGGTAGACGGACCTCGATGAACTTGTTGCGGCCGAAGAGCTTGCCGGCTGGCACGTATTCGAGTTTCAGCGTGAGGTGCTCGCCCTGTCGCAGGTCGTAGCCCAAGATCGATTGAAACGGATAGGCGAGCTGTTCGCCGAGCACCAAGGCACGCGGAAACACTTCGATCGCAAATTCGTCGAACCACAACGAGGCCAGCGCCAGTGCAGCCAACGTGCCGGCCGGAAGCCCCATCGCGGCGGTTTGCCAGAACGGTTGCTGAAGCGCGTTCGGGCCGATGACGACGGTGTAAAACAGCAAGGCGAGTGCCGTAGCGGCGAGCCATCCAAACGTCCGATAGCGCTGCGTGGCTGGCTTGGGTTGTCGCAGCCGCACTTCCGGAACTCCCCATTGCTGGAGCAACATGCGCCGCCCCTGCAAGCCGATCCGAAAGTAGATCGCGGTGCTTACGAGCGCGACGCCCCAATAGACCACCACGGCCCAACGGGCGCTCGGCTCGAGACTGCGAAACCACGGGCCGACGATCGCAAAGAATACCGCCGCCGGCAACATCGCCAGGAAGGCATGCTTAAGCTGAAATTGCCGCCGCACGCTCGGGATCGCCGCCACGCCGATATCAGGCGCGACGTGGATCGCTTGTGGGCAGTGCTTTGCGAAGAGTTCCTCGAAGCGATCGGCCAACTCGAGCGGAAGGACAAAACGCAGCACTACGCTTTGCCTACTCCAGGTGCGCGCCGGGTGCTCGATCATCACTTGGAAATCCTCGCGGCGCGCGAAGCACACGCTCACGACCTGCGGCCACTCGACTTCCCAATAGCCGGCGAAAACCAAGCCGCGCTCGAAGATTTCGAGCCGGCGAAGGCCCCACCAGGTTGCCGACAGCGTATTTCCGCCCATCATTGCCATCATGGCGATCAATGCCCACAAGAAGTCGCTGGCGGCCACGGAACTGACCATCAACGAATAGAAGACGGCCGTGCCCGCCAACGCCTTCGGCGGATAGAACTGGTGTGGAAGCGCGCCGAGGCGCCTCACCTCGAACAGGAGCGGCCCCCAAGTGCGCGCCCTCTGCCGTCGACCGATCGTGCGCCACACAATCAGCCCGGCAGCGAACAGCACCGAGCCCACCGCCGAGTAGGTCCAGAACTGCCGGAGCTGAATCCGCTCGATAACGCCCTGATACCAGTACCAAGGCACGAGCACCGCGGCGGCCAGCAGCAGCGGGACGACGAAGTGCCAGGCGTCGCGGGCAGACTCGTTGTCGAGCAGCGATCGCAGCCGGCGAGGCATCATTCGAGGGGTTGAATGGAAAGCGCGTGGCGATTCGTTTCCGTTGCGGGCGCGGCGGTCGGCTGCTGGAGCGACGGGCAGCGCGACTCGAGCAGTGCGGTAAACATCGCCGTGAGATCGGGCGGCACGCGAAGCGTTTGGCAAAACATCGTACGCTCGACGGACCACTTGCAATACAGGTTCAGCGTGGGCACCGATGTCTGTCGCCATTCATAGCGGTAGATGACCGGCCAGGGAATGAACTGCTCGCCCGCCATCGCGAAGCCTTCGGCAAAGACCTCGATCCGGCGTCGGCCGAGCCATAGGCCCTGAAACAACCACCCCATGGCGATCGAGGGATAGATGGCCCTCCAGAGCTGTGCCGAATAGTTGTGCCCGTACATGGACGCCGCGTAGGACGCTGCGCCCCAATAGACCAGCACGGAGGGAATGACCAAGGCGCTAGCGATGCGCCGCCAGCGGGCCACAGGCTGATAGAACACCAACTCCGGCAACCCTTTCTGCCGCTCGAGCCGCAATCGCTTCCGCAAGCAGAAGGCGACCGAAGCGCAGGTCAGCCCGCCGCTCAGCACCCAAAAGATCAGCACACGATTACGCGCATCAGCCGGCAGCGAACGCAGCCAAGGCGCTGCAACCGCAAACAACACGCTCGCCGGCAACATCGCCCAGAGGACGTGTTTGATCTGAAACTGCGCGGCGGAGCGAGGTTCGAAAGCGTTGTCAGACATGTCGATACGCCGGAATCCGGTAGGTTATGCTTCAGCATAACGCCCCCGCCAACCAGCGGAGAAGCAATCAACACCGCCGCGCCGTTGAACGCCCAACCACCGTTCCGGCGAGCGGCCAGCATTAGCTGGCAGAGGAATCACGTTTATCTGGTCGATCCCCCGCAGGGTCACCCGGCTTGCGCCGGCCGCTTGCCGGGATGCGGGGATGGGTTTGACTAGCGCGTTCAGGGCAGTCACCGTTTCGTTATGCTGAAGCATAACCTACTTGGGGGTAGGCTTTTGCGACTGCCGCGGTAGTCGCTCTTGGGGCAGCGGGCCTTGCGCCGGTATCATCCCGCCGGCACGCGCTCGAACCAAGTTGGAATTACCTGCCCCATGACTGCTAGCGGTCCCCGCATTCTCATCGTTCGATTGAGCGCCATTGGCGATGTGGTTCATGGCCTGCCGGTGTTGTCGGCCCTGCGCGAGCGGTGGCCCGCGGCCCATTTGAGTTGGGTGGTCGAAGGCCGGGCGGCCGAGTTGCTCGCGGCGCATCCGGCGCTCGACGAGCTGATCGTCGTGCCACGCGGCTGGCTCAAGTCGCCGCGCGCGGTCGTCGAGCTGCGTCGCCGGCTGCAAGCCCTGCAACCGAAAGTGGCCATCGACCTACAAGGTCTGACCAAGAGCGCGATCGCCGCCCTGCTCTCGGGCGCGCCACGTCGGCTGGGCTTCGCGTCGCCCGATGGCCGCGAGCTGAGCGGGCTGTTCTACACGGAGCAGGTCGTTGCCCGTTCACGGCACGTCGTCGACCGATACTTAGAACTGCTCGCCCCGCTCGGCATCGCCGATCCGCAGGCACGCTTCGAACTGCCGCGCAACGCGGTTGCCGAGGCGACCATCGACCGCGCGCTGCGCGATCTAGGACTGCAGTCGCCGCTGGCCCTGATCAATCCCGGCGCAGGCTGGCCCTCGAAGGTTTGGCCGGCAGAACGCTATGCAATGATTGCCCGTCATCTCGGAGCATCGCGCGGGCTGCGTTCGCTCGTTGTCTGGGCAGGCGACATCGAGCGACAGTGGGCTGCCGAGATCGTCGCTGGCTCAGGGGGACACGCCCGGCTGGCGCCGCGGACCTCGCTTGTTGAGTTGGCCGCGGCGTGCCGACGCGCAAGCTTGTTCGTCGGCTCTGACACCGGGCCGCTGCACCTGGCAGCCGCGGTCGGAGTTCCGTGTGTCGGCCTGTTCGGCCCGATGCCTGGCGACCGCAACGGACCGTATGGCACGCAGAACATCATTGTTCAGAAGGTCTGCCTGCAAGGCTCGAGCCGCGCGCGGCGCACGGCGAACAACGATTCGATGCTGGCGATCGCAGCCGACGAAGTTTGTCTGGCGTGCGATCAGATTCTGGCTCGCGGACAGGCCAAGGCGGCTTGAGCCCGGATCTCTGATCCGCTCTCGCGAATCGATTTGAGTCGGATCGCTACGCGGCCACTCGCAGCGGCTCGCGGGCAACGAGCGCTTGATCTAGCTTCACCAGCGAGTGGATGTTGCCGGTCACGGGGCTCGCCTCGCAGCGGCCGTCGGCGTGCGACACGATCATCGGCATGCCGGCCGTCGGGGTGAGCATGGTCGAGAGCACGTGGCCGTCGATCCGCGCGCCCGGTTGAACCGTCAGGCGATAGCGGCC
>JAESFN010001038.1_pt1 | contig 15744 bp, 14 predicted proteins | sample 9269411 | NCBI WGS metagenome assembly JAESFN01 (sample SAMN14505399, study PRJNA617100) | algae metagenome | isolation source: Iphinoe sp. HA4291-MV1 and co-occurring heterotrophs from trail next to... | place: USA: Maunawili Falls, Hawaii | collected 2009-07-25
CCTATGCGCGGGTCAAGGGGCTCGGCGTCGTCTGCGTCACCTATTGCGTCGGTGGCCTCAAGGTCGCCAATGCGGTGGCCCAGGCCTACGCCGAGAAATCGCCGATGGTGGTGGTCAGCGGCGCGCCGGGAAAGCACGAGCAGCGCCGCGATGCGCTCCTCCACCACATGGTGCGGGGCTTCGACACCCAGCTCCGGGTCTTCGAGCAGCTCACCGCCGGCTGCGCCATCCTCGACCACCCGGAGACCGCCGCCACCGAGATCGACCGCGTCCTGGCGCTCGCCCGCCGCACCAGCCGGCCGGTCTATATCGAGCTGCCGCGGGACATGGCAGGCGTGATCGCCGGCGATGCCCGGCCACGGCCGGAACCAGTGGAGCCGAGCGACCCGGATGCGCTCGCCGCCGCCCTCGCCGACGCGGCGGCGGCGATCGCCGCCGCACGCCACCCGGTGATCATCGCCGGGGAGGAGCTCCATCGTTTCCACCTCGACGAAGAGCTGCTGGTCCTTGCCCACAAGACCGGCATCCCGGTCGCCGCCACCATTCTCGGCAAGTCCGTCTACCCCGAGGCCGACCGGCTCTATCTCGGCGTCTACGAGGGAGCGATGGGGCGGGAAAGCGTGCGTGACTACGTCGAGAGAAGCGACTGCACGATCCTTCTCGGTGCGATGATGACCGACATGAATCTCGGCATCTATACGGCGCGGATCGAGCGCCGGCACACCATCTCGGCGTCGCGCGACCGCGTTTCGGTCGGCTACCACGCTTATGACGGAGTCCAGATGGAGGATTTCGTCGCGGGGCTCGCCGCCCGCGCCTGGCCGAAGCGCGAGGTCGCGCCTTATGAACGGGCCAGCCGGCCGGCGCCGACCGTGCCGACTGCCGCGCCGATGCGGGTCGAGTCGCTGTTCGCGCAGATCAACGCCTTCCTCGAGGAGGACGACGTGGTCATCGCCGATCCCGGCGATGCGCTGTTCGGCGCCGCCGATCTCCATATCGAGCACGGCGTCCGCTTCCTCGGACCCGCCTACTACTGCTCCCTCGGCTTCGCCGTCCCTGCGGTGCTCGGCGTCTCCTCCGCCCTGCCCGGCCTCCGGCCGGTGGTGCTGGTCGGCGACGGTGCCTTCCAGATGAGCGGCATGGAGCTCGGCACGATCGCCCGTTACGGCATGAACCCGATCATCATCGTGCTCGACAATGCCGGCTACGGCACCGAACGGCCGATGCTCGACGGCGCCTTCAACGATGTGCACCCCTGGGCCTATGCCCGCATCCCGGAGGTGCTCGGCGCCGGCCTCGGCATCCGCGTCGAAACCGAGGTGGAGATGGCGGATGCGCTCACGCGCGCCCGGGCGAACACGGACGCCTATACGCTGATCCAGGTGATCCTGCCCAAGGACGACCACTCGCCGGCCCTCCGCCGGCTGACGGCATCGCTCGCCGAACGGGTGCACAAGGGCAAGGGGTGAGGCGATGAGCCCGCGTACGGTACCTGTGGCAAGAGTGAAGCGGCGTCGCGCTTGATGGGACACCGCGGCACCTTCTCGCGCCATTCCTGCCGTGCGGGGCAGCCGACCTGTTTCAGCGTCACGGCAGCAGAGGGCTTTCGGCGCAGGGCGCTGAGGCCGAAGCGGACAGCCGTCTATCAGCAGATCGCGGCGCTGGCCGCGCGGCCATGACGATCCGCGTCCTTCATCTCGTCAAGGTTCCATTCGGCGTGCTCTGGGCGGCGCGGCTGATAGGCGACATCGGGGCCCTGGGTATCGAATCCGCCGTCGTGCTGCCCCAAGCCGGGCCGAACCATGACGCCTTCGCCGCCACGGGCGCCAGAATTTACTACGCCGACACCGACATCGCCGGGATGCTCAGTTTCGGTGCGTTCCGGGCCGCGCGCGAGCGTCTGCAGGCGATCGTCCGGGAGTTCCAGCCTGACATCATCCACAGTCACTTCGTCGGCACGACGCTTTTCGCGCGAGCGGCTCTCGGCCGCAAGCACCCCCTGCCCCGGATATTCCAGGTGCCCGGGCCGCTGCATCTCGAACACATGCTGTGGCGGCAGCTCGATGTCCGGTCGGCGGGGCCTAGGGACTACTGGCTTGCCTCCTGCCGTTTCACGGTCCGGCTCTATGACAGAGCCGGTGTGAAGGAAGAGCGTGTCGGGCTGACCTACTATTCGCTCGGGGACGACCAGAAGGTCCCCGGCGATCCCGGGTTGATCCGCGACCTCACCGGAGTGCCGGATACGACCAGGATCATCGGCATGGTGTCGTATGTGTACAAGCCGAAGCTCTGGCTCGGTCAGCGTCGGGGGATCAAGGGCCATGAGGACCTTGTCGATGCCGCCTCCCTTCTGCTGCGCCGCGGCTACGACATTCAGCTGGTTCTGGTCGGAGGGCCGTGGCCCAAGGCGGAGGCCTATTACGAGAGAGTTGCCGCCTATGGGCGCCGGCGTCTTGGTCCCCGGATATCGCTGCTCGGGTCGCGAGCGGATGTCGCCGCGCTCTATCCCGGATTCGACGTGGCGGTACATCCATCGCACTCGGAGAATCTCGGCGGGGCCCCCGAGTCCCTGGTGCAGGCCGTGCCAACGGTCACCACGTCGGTGGGCGGCTTCGTCGACCTCGTAAAGGACGGCGTGACCGGCTGGACGGTGCCGCCCAAGTCTCCCTGTCAGCTGGCGGATGCTATCGCCGAAGTTCTCGACGACCCGGCAGAAGCCCGAAGACGGGCCGAGGCCGGCCGGCGGCTCGCAAATGAAATGTTCGATGGCCGCAGATTGGCGGCCGGCATCGTCGATTTCTACCGCCGCGTGCTCGCCGCCGCTTGAATCGGCCGGCGGTGCTTCTGCGGCCAGCCGCCCGATCGCCGCGGAGCCGAAGGCCGGGTGAAACGACAACGACCCGGCCGCTATGGAAGCCACCGTGCTGGCGGATGCGGGTTTGCGGCCGCCTCACATGAACTCCGCGCGGAGGTCGAGCGTGGCGCGGATGCCGATATCGGCATAGTGGGCGCGGAGAAACTTCGCTGCCGCATCGCGCCCGGCGTCCCGCAATTCCTGGAAGAAGCTCCAGCTGGTGTCCATCTTGGTCGCCGCGTCGTGGTTGAGGAGCGCGTGCGATGCGTCGATCCGGTGCATCCGGTTCGGCCGGTATTTGGACGTGTCGAGCCGGTTCTCCGCCAGCAGCCGATTGACGAAATCGATCGCCCGCAGCTCGCGGAGCAGCGAGGCGTTGAAGGTGATCTCGCTCACCCGCTCGACGATCTCCATCCCGGTGCGCGGGACGTGCTCGCGGCGGATCGGATTGATCTGGACGAGGAGGATGTCGTCCGAGCCCTTGTCGTCGAAGAAGGGGAAGAGCGCGGGGTTGCCCATATAGCCCCCGTCCCAGTAGGCCTCGTCGCCGATCTCGACCGCGTGGAAGAGGTTCGGCAGGCAGGCGGAGGCCATGACGGCGTCGGCCGTCACCTCCTTGCCGGTGAAGACCTTGATCTTGCCGGTCCGCACGTTGGTCGCCGAGATGAAGAGCCGCGCCGCCTTGCAGTGCATGACCCGCTCGAAATCGACCAGCGACTCGAGCAGATCACGGAGCGGATTGATGTTGAGCGGATTGAAGCGATAGGGCGAGGCCGTGGCCGCGAGGCGGGGAAAGTAGGCGAATGGCTGCATCGAGGCGCCCCAGAAGCCGATGATCTGGTCGATCACCGCGTGGCCCGGCTCGATCTTGCCGCCGCCGCGGCTGACGCGCCGCCAGAATTCCGTCAGCCGCTCGCGTGCGCCGTCCGGCCCGCCGCGCTCGAACCCGTCGATCATCACCACGGCGTTGAGGGCCCCGGCGCTGGTGCCGGAGACCGCGTCGAAGCTGAGCCGTCCATCCTCGAGCAGCTTGTCGATCACCCCCCAGGTGAAGGCGCCATGGGCGCCGCCGCCCTGGAGGGCGAGATTGATCGGCTTGTGGTGATTGGCCTTGGTCGGCATGGGCCCTCGGCAGGCGCGTGGGGATGGGTCGCGGAAACCGGCGACAGGGGTCTTTGGCCCGCGCTAGTACCCACTGTCGCTGGAGGCCGATTCACGGTCGAGGGGTGCGCAACCTCGCCATGAGGACGCCACCCCTCCACAAGATCGCAAACGCGATTTTGGCCCTCCCACAAGGGGAAGGCTGGCCCGGCTGTACCGTCTTCCCAGACTCATCAGCGTCGCAGCCTTCTATAAATCTCCGGTACTAGTGCTTCGGCCGGTTCTTCTCGAAGGCGGCGAGCTTGTCGGCGCCGGCCTCGGTCTGGTGCTGCGCCTGCCACTCGGCATAGGGCATGCCATAGATGAGCTCGCGCGAGGCGTCTTTGGTCATGGCGATGCCGCGCTCCTCCGCCGCCTCTCGGTACCAGTTGGCGAGGCAGTTACGGCAGAAGCCGGCGAGATTCATGAGGTCGATGTTCTGGACGTCGCCTCGGTCGCGAAGATGCTCGACCAGCCGGCGGAAGGCGGCGGCCTCGAGCGCAATGCGGGCCGGGTCGTCGGGTTGGCTCATAGGATTGGCCCTCGTTTCGTCATCGGCATCAGATGGGGGTGACCGCGCCGGTCCGCGAGCCGTGATGCCGGATCTCGTGGAGCGCGGGGAGGCGGTTGAGATCGCCGAGGATGGCCGCGAGCCGGCCGGCCCAGGCCTCGACCCCAGCCTCGTCGGCGATCAGGTCCTGGCGGAGCTCGATGAGGGCATGGGCAAGGCCGCGCCGGGTTGCGTGGCGGTAGAGGGTGTCGCCGACTAAGGCGCCGGAATAAGGCTCGTTGTCGCCGACCACGAGCTCATCGTCGCTGCGCAGGCTTTCGATCAGGGGTTGCGCGAGGCGGGGGTCGGCATCCCAGAGAACGCCCACCTGCCAGGGCCGCCCGCGTCCCCGCCAGACCGGCGTGAAGCTGTGGATCGAGACGATGGCGGGGACGGTCCCCGTCGCGAGCGCCGCTTCCACGGCACGGCCGATGGCGTCGTCATAGGGGCGGTAGTAGCGGGCCTCGCGTTCCTCCCGCTCGGGCTGGTCGATCCGGGCATTGCCGGGAACCACGGCACGGTCCGAGATCCGCATGATCAGCGTCGGGTCGTCGCGGCCGCGATTGGGATCGATCAGAAGACGGGAGAAGCGCGACAGGACCGCCGGCGCGTGCAATCGCCTGGCGAGTTCCAGCGTCACGTCGCGGGCGCCGGGATCCCATGCGATATGGCGGGCAAGCGCGTCCGCCCCGAGCCCGAGGGTTCCGTAGCGGGCGGGCAGGCGATTCTCGGCGTGGTCGCAGATCAGGATGAGGCCCGAGGCCGGGTCGCCATCGACGGAGGCGTAAGGCACGAACGCGTCATCCACGGGAATCTCGGCAGGGATCGTATCCATCGCGGCGATGATAGAGGGACAGTCACGCGGCTGCCATAGCCACCCGCCACCGTGGCGGAAAGGGGCGGGATGCGATCCGGGCCATGATGCCGCCGCGTTCGCGGATGAAAGTGCGCGCGAATCGGGGGCTGACCGATGAATTCCGGGAGGGCGAAAGATAATGAAAATGCAAAGCACAATCGTTGACAGGGTGAAACGTGCCGCGCGATAAGTGCGACATTGGCTGACCCTGGACGAGCCGGTTCGAATTTACCGACCCGATGCCATCGCGCACACCCAAATCCTGGTACCGGAAGGCGATCGTCGCCGCGAGCATCCTGCTGCTTGCGGCCATCGGTGGCGGAGTCTTCCTTCTCGTCAACCAGAACCAGGGCTCGGCGGAGGTCCGCCTGCTCGAAGCCGGCGCGGTGCCGGCCGGCGTGACCGGTTCGCTGACGGCGGACGGCACCGCCGGTGGCCTTCGGCTCTGCAACAAGACCACCAGTCGCGTCGGCGTCGCGATCGGCTACAAGGAGGGCCAGCGCTGGACCACCGAGGGCTGGTGGAACATCGGGGCGTCGAGCTGCGAGACGCTGATGGCCGGGCCACTGGTATCGCGCTTCTATTACATCTATGCCTTGGATTATGATCAAGGCGGGGTCTGGGGAGGCAAGGCGATGCTCTGCACCCGCGACCGCATGTTCACCATTCACGGGATCGAGGATTGCGTGGCGCGGGGGTTTGATCGCAGTGGCTTCTTCGAGGTTGATACCCGCGAGCAGCCAAGTTGGACGGTGCAGCTGACCGAGCCCGGCGAGACCGGCACGGGCGGCAAATGAGGCGCTCGCGCAAGGTCAAGATCCTCGCCACGCTTGGTCCGGCGTCCTCCGACAAGACGATGATCAGGAGCCTGTTCGACGCAGGCGCCGACATCTTCCGTATCAACATGAGCCACACCGACCACCCGCGTCTTCGCACGCTGGTGACGACGATCCGCGAGGTCGAGGCGGATGTGGGACGTCCGATCGGCATCCTCGCCGACCTCCAGGGGCCGAAGCTGCGCATCGGCGCCTTCGCCGAGGGGGCGATCGACATCGCGGCCGGCGACACATTCGTCCTCGATTCGAAGCCGACGCCCGGCACCCGGAAGCGGGTCCATCTGCCGCACCCGGAGATTCTCGCCGCCCTCGAACCCGGGCACCGGCTGCTCCTCGACGACGGCAAGGTCCAGCTGCGGGTCACCGAGGCGACGCGGACCAAGGCCACCGTGACGGTCGAGGCGGGAACCCGCCTTTCCGACCGCAAGGGCGTGAGCGTGCCGGATTCGACCATCGATTTCGGCGCGCTGACCGAAAAGGACCGCTCCGATCTCGAGGCGGCGCTCAATGCCGGCGTCGATTGGGTCGCGCTGTCCTTCGTCCAGCGGCCCGAGGACCTTGCCGAGGTGAAGAAGGTCGCACGTGGCCGCGCCGCGGTGATGGCCAAGATCGAAAAGCCGCAGGCCGTGGAGCGGCTCGAGTCGATCATCGATTTCGCCGATGCGCTGATGGTGGCGCGGGGCGATCTCGGCGTGGAGATGCCGCTCGAGCGCGTCCCCGGCATCCAGAAGCGCATCACCCGCGCCGCGCGCCGGGCCGGAAAGCCGGTGGTGGTCGCCACCCAGATGCTCGAATCGATGATCCAGGCGCCGGTACCGACCCGCGCCGAGGTGTCGGACGTGGCGACCGCGGTGTTCGAGGGCGCCGACGCGATCATGCTGTCGGCGGAATCCGCCTCCGGTGCCTATCCGATCGAGGCGGTGGCGACGATGAACCGGATCGCGACCGAGGTGGAGCGCGACCCGAACTACCGGAACATCATGCATGCCCAGCGGACGGAGCCGGAAGCGACGGGCGCCGATGCGATCTCGGCCGCGGCGCGGCAGATCGCCGAGACGCTGAACCTCGTGGCGATCTGCTGCTACACCTCGTCGGGCTCGACCGCCATGCGCGCGGCGCGCGAACGCCCGCAGACCCCGATCATCGCGCTCTCGCCGGTGCTCGGCACGGCGCGGCGGCTGTCGCTGGTCTGGGGCCTCCATTGCGTCGCCGGGCCCGAGCCGGACAATCTCGAGGACATGATCCACAACGCCTGCCGGATCGCGATCCGCGACGGTTTCGCCGCGCCCAACCAGCGCATCATCGTCACCGCCGGCGTGCCGCTCGGCCAGACCGGCGTGACCAACATGCTGCGGGTGGCCTTCGTCGAGGGCGACCGCTAGGCCGGCCGGCTCAGGTATCCTCGCCGGCGGTGTCCGCCTCGAGCTGCTCGAGTTCCTCGCGCACATTGTCGAGATGCGGGTCGACGTCGAGGGCGGCCCGGAACGCCGCCTTGGCGCGCTCGTCGTCACCGACCGCACGGAACATCATCCCGAGCCCGCTCAGCGCGCCGAAGTGGCGCGGCTCGAGTTCGAGCACCTTGCCGATGTCGGCGATCGAGTTGCCGTAGTCGTCCATCAGGAAATAGACCGTCGCCCGCTTGTTCCAGCCCTCGATATAGGCGGGCTCGAGCAGGATGATGCGGTCGAGGAAGTCGAGGGCGCGAGGATACTGCTTCTCCTCCATCGCCTTCAGCGTCCATTGCATCAGCAGATCGACGGTGTCGCTGCCCGATTTGAGCCACAGCTCGAGGATCGCGTTCTCGATCTCGTCGGCGGCGTCGGGATCGGTCTCGGTCTTGAGCGAGGCGAAGAGGGAGTCGATCTGCTCCGTCTTCGAGACCGCGACGGGAGCCGGCGGAGGATCGCCGCCGATCGAGGGGCCGGTTTCCTCGGCGAGGGCGGCAACGGCGCCGGCGGACAGCACGAGCGGAGCCGCAACGAGGGCAGCGAACAGCTTCATCCGGCGAGATTATCGCCCGATCACCGTCCCCGTCAAAAACAAACGCGTGATAGGGAACTCAGCCCTGGCGCGCCTTGAACCGCGGGTTGGTCTTGTTGATGATGTAGACGCGGCCCTTCCGCCGAACGAGGCGGTTGGCACGGTGGCGCTTGCGGAGCGAGCGCAGGGAATTGCGGATCTTCATGGTCCTGACCGAAAAGCAAAGGGCCGTCCGGCCCGAAATTCGCGCGGAACCTATTGTCGCCGTCCGGCCCTGTCAAGGCGAGGCCCGGAAAAAGGGCCGGAGGGGTCGTGCTTTCAGCCGCGCGCCGGCAGGTCCGACCGCCGGTCCGCGATCGGCGCCGCCCAGCGGCGGCCGCCCACCGCGGTCCGGAGCATGACCCAGGCGACCCGGGGCGTGTGCTGGGCGATGCCATGGATCACGATCTGGGTCGTCTTGCGGTTTCCCCGGGTGTTGGACATGAGGATGCTGTCCTCGAGGTGGGCCTCGGGGCCGTCGGTCTGGAATTCCCAGGTCTCGCCGTCGGGAAGCTGCAACATCACGCCGCGGCCGGAGGCGGTCCGTGCCGCCTGGACCCCGGGGCTGAGGTGGAAGCGGATGGCGAAGACATCCTTGCCGGAGCGGCCGATAGGCTGGCCGGCGGGCGTCATGAACAGATCGATCCCGTCCAGCCGGTCGCCGGCATCGGAGAGGCTCAGCCGCCGCTCGTGGACGATGGCGTAGCGGTCGACATAGCCGTTGTGGTGCATGAACAGCACCGTCGCGCCGTTCTCGCGGCGGCGCTCCGACACCACCCTGGTCGGGCCGGCGATGATCGCCTCGCCGAGCCAGTCGCCCATCCAGGAGCGGTTGAGGAAGCGGCAGGACGAGGTGTCGTTGATCGACACGGTGGAATGCGCCGCGGTGGTGCGGGAGAGGCGGCGAAGCGGCCCGGCATTGGCCACCGGCACCCCGCAATTGATGATCAGCCGCTGGCGGCCGACGCTGAGCTCGAAGGACAGGCAGCCGGCATGGGCGGCGGTGGAGAAATCGACCGGCGGCGGCCGCCCCGCATCGACGAGAAGGATTGCGTCGCCCGCCTCGATGCGCTGGTAGCCCGAATGCGGTGCATGGGTCAGCGGCGCGCCGCGGACATCGTCATAGGCGAGCACGGTCGCGAGCTGGTCGGAGGCCGTGTCGCCGCAGCCGTTGAAATGCGCGAAGCTGCCGTCGCCCTGCCGGAAGAACCGCAGCATCGGCATCATCCGGTCGATCGCCGAGAGCAGGATGCGGGACGGCTGCGAGCCCCGCGCCGTGAACGCCTGCCGGAGCGGCAGGAGGTCCATCAGCAGCTCGAGCACGGCCGCGGGATTGCGGCTGATATGGCCGCCATCGGGCAGGATCTGCCGGACGAGCTCGAGGTCGAGCCACTTGCTCGCCTGCTTGAGGAAGCGCTGCTGTTCCGACATCGCCAGCGCCGCGGCCGAGAGCGCGATCATCACCTTGAGCCGCGGCAGGCCCTGGGGCCCGTCATAGGCGGTGCGCCGCAGGAAGCGGACCTGCCGGGTCAGCGACTTCATGAAGCGGCGGTAGAAATTGACGTCGCAGCCGTCGAGGATGAGCGGGGTCTGGTTGAGCCAGGAGATGACGCGCCGCGCCACCACGCTCGTCTCCCAGGCGACCGGCTCGCCGCGGCCCGAGGTCTTGATCCACTCGTCGACCAGGCTCCGCGCATTCGAGCGCGAGATCGCCATGTCGGTGGCGCGAAGATGCCGCAGCCAGCCGAAGCTGTGGAGCTCGCGGGCCCATTCCTCGGTCGGCGGCTGGGCGTCGAAGATCGACTGGCCCTCGGCATCGACGCCGGTGCCGGAGAAGACGAACCGGCCGGCATAGATGTCGAGCGCGGTGGTCGGGTCGGCGGTGCGGAGGTCGATGGGCGCGATCAGCAGGCGCTCGGGCACCGCCCCGGCATAGCGCCAGCGGTAGAGGACGCTCGCATGGTAGCGGAACGCCATCTGCCGCGACATGGCGCCCACGGCAAAGCGGAGCTGCCGTCCCTGACCGGATATCGGCCCGATCGCCATTGTCCTCTCAGCCTTCAGACATCGCGGCGCCGGCCGACGAATCGACCGGCGCAGGGACTATCAACCTAGCCCTGCCGCAGCGCAAACTGAACATCCCCCGCCGGACCTAGCGCTTCCGGAGGCGCATCATGAAGAATCCGTCGAGGCCGGACAATCGCGGCGTGGGTCCCGGCATCTGGAACGGTAGAGTCCGCACCGCCCCGGAGGGAAGGACCGCGTCGGCGAGGCCGCCGATCTCGGCCGGATCGACGGGTACGATGGCGAGATCGTGCCGGTGGAGGGCGCGGGCCATCTGGTGCTCGCCCTCCTCGGGCTCGAGCGAGCAGGTCGAGAACACCAGGGTGCCGCCGGGTTTTAGCCAGGCGACCGCGCGGTCAATCATCCGGCCCTGGATCTCGGCGAGATTGCCGATGTCCTCGGGCCGCTTGACCCACGCCACGTCCGGGTGGCGGCGGATGGTGCCGGTCGCGGTGCACGGCGCGTCGAGGAGGATCGCGTCGAACGGCTCGGGCGGGGTCCAGCGGAAGATATCGGCGTCGACGATCGCCGCCTCGAGGTCGAGGCGGGCGAGATTTGCCGAGACCCGCTTCAGCCGCTCGGCCGAGAGATCGACCGCGGTGACCTTGGCCCCGGCGAGCGCGAGCGCCGCCGTCTTGCCGCCGGGGGCAGCGCAGAGATCGGCGACGCGTCTGCCGGCGATGTCGGTGAAGAGCCACGGCGGGAGCGCGGCCGCAGCATCCTGGACCCACCACGCACCCTCGGCGAAGCCGGGCAGATCCTCGACCGGACCGGAGGGGACGAGCCGCACCGAGCCGGTCGGGAGCACGAGGCCGCCCATCTGCTCCGCCCAGCCCGCGGCATCGGCCTTGACCGTGAGGTCGAGGGCCGGCTCGACGAGGTTGGCCGAGGCGATCCGTCCCGCTGCCTCCTCGCCATAGGTGGCCGCCCACCGTGTCCACAGCCAGGCCGGGACGGCCGAGCGCGGCCGGTCGACAGCCCCGAGGAGGGTGTCGCGCTCGCGTCCGAGCCGGCGGAGCACGGCATTGGCGAGGCCCTTGAAGTGGAGCGCGTCACGGTCCGCGGTGACCTGGTCCATCGCCACCGAGACGGCGGCATGGTCGGGCACGTCGAGATAGAGGAGCTGCGCGATGGCGACTTCGAGAATCCGGAACAGCTTCCCGGCCCGGCGCGGCGGGCGCTCGATCAGCCGCGTCAGCAGCGCCTGGATCTCGCCGTGGTGCCGGAGCGCCGCGGTGACGATGGCGCGGGCGAGCCGCCGGTCGCGCTCGGGAAGGGCGCGCCATGCCGGGTCGCCGGCGACCGGGTCGAACAGCGCGTCGAGCGGCTGCCGCCGGTCGAGCACGGCGTCGAGCAGGCCGACCGCGACCCCACGAACGGCAAGGCCCGGCGCGGGTGGCCGGGCGTTCTCGGCGTGCCTGGGCTTCGCGTTCAGCCCCACGGGCCACGCGGACGGTCGGCGACCGAGGCGGTGCGCCCGACGCGAGGCACGGTGACGCGGGCCCTGCCCGCCGCTGCCGCCGGCGGGGCCGACGGGCGGGGCGCAGCAGCGGAGCCCGCCATCGCCTGGAGCGCGGCGATCCGGTTTTCCGTCGAGGGGTGGGTCGAGAAGAGGTTGTCCATCCGGGCGCCCGAAAGGGGGTTGATGATGAAGAGATGCGCCATCGCGGGGTTCCGCTCGGCGGCATCGTTCGGAATCTGCCGCGCAGCGTTGTGGATCCTTGCGAGCGCCGAGGCAAGCGCCATCGGCCGCCCGGTGATCTCCGCCGCCGCACGATCGGCAGAATATTCGCGGGTCCGGCTCACCGCCATCTGCACCAGCATCGCCGCAAGCGGGGCGACCAGCGCGGCGACGATCACGCCCACCGCACCCAGGGGATTGTTGTTGTCGCGCGAGCTGCCGCCGAAGAAGAGTGCGAAGTTGGCGAGCATCGACACGGCGCCGGCGATCGTCGCCGTGATCGTCATGGTCAGGGTGTCGCGGTTCTTCACGTGGCCGAGTTCGTGCGCCATGACGGCTGCGATCTCGTCGCGCGAGAGCGAACGGAGGAGCCCGGTGGTGGCGGCGACCGCGGCGTTTTCCGGATTGCGGCCGGTGGCGAAGGCGTTCGGCTGCGGATTGTCGATGACGTAGACGCGCGGCATGGGCAGACCGGCGTTCCGCGCGAGGTTCGCGACCAGATCGTAGAAATCCGGTGCGGTGCGTGCATCAACCTCGCGTGCGCCGTTCATCCGGAGCACCATCCTGTCGGCGTTCCAGTAGGCGAAGAGGTTCATGCCGGCGGCGACGAGCAGCGCGACGACCATGCCTCCGGTGCCGCCGACCAGGTAGCCGACGCCCATGAAGATCGCCGTCAGCGCGGCAAGCAGCATGGCGGTACGCATGAAGTTCATCGTCTTCCCTCTCCAATCGTCCACGGCATGCGGACGGAGAATAGATGGGGGCGGCCGATCCCGCCTGCAAGGCCCAACCGGAAGGCTAAGCCATTGGTTCATCACGCTTAACCCGTTGGACCGAACATCGGCCCCCGCCGCGTCCCGCCGGGCGGGGCAGCGCCCTCGTCCGCCGGCGGCGGCACTACCGGAAATATGGCTGCAGATTCTTTCGGATGCGCTCGAGCACCGTCGCGCCGGAAAGGTCGGGAACGAACGCGGTCCCGGTGATCGCCTCACAGGCCTGGACATAGACATCCGATGTCTGCTCGATCAGCGCCGCCGGGATCTCCGGGATCCGGTCCTTGTAGGGGTCGCAGCGCGCCGTCACCCAGGCGCGGATGAAATCCTTGTCGAAACTCCGCGGGCGCTCGCCCTTCTCGAAGCTCTCCTCGTAGCCTTCGGCCAGCCAGTAGCGGCTGCTGTCGGGCGTGTGGATTTCATCGGCAAGGACGATCGCTCCGTCCGCGTCGGTGCCGAACTCATACTTGGTGTCGACGAGGATCAGGCCGCGCTCGGCGGCGCGAGCCTGCCCGCGGGCGAAAAGCGACAGCGAATGGCGGGAGATCAAGTCCCACTGCTGCTCCGTCAGGAGTCCCTGACCCAGGATATGGCTGCGGGACAGCGGCTCGTCGTGGCCGCCGACGGACGCCTTGCTGGTCGGCGTGATGATGGCCTCGGGAAGCCGCTGGTTGTCGCGCATCCCGTCCGGCAGGCGGATGCCGTACATGTCGCGCTCGCCACGCCGATACTTGGTCAGGATCGACGTGCTCGTGGTGCCGGCGAGATAGCCCCGAACCACGATCTCGACGGGCAGGATGTGCAGCCGGGTGCCGATGACGACGTTGGGGTCGGGATAGCCGAGGACGTGATTCGGGCAGATGTCGGCAGTTTGCTCGAACCAGTAGCGTGCCGTCTCGGTGAGAACCTGGCCCTTGAACGGGATCGCGGTCAGGATGACGTCGAAGGCGCTCAGCCGGTCGGTGGCGACGATGATGCGGCGGCCGTCCGGCAGGTCGTAGTTCTCGCGGACCTTGCCCCGGTAGTGGTTGGGGAGTTCGGGGATGAACGCATCGGAAAGAACGCGCGCAGCGCTCACCTCGAAAGACCCTTCGCTGGCGTTGCTGGCATTCTTCAGTGGCAATAAAGGCTGCGTCCGGTCTTGCCGCGCTGGGCGAGGTCGAAATGGAAGTGGTCGTCGTGATAGGCGACGCCCGGCCCGAGCACCGTGGTGAACGGCCCGCAGGCCGCCTTCCGCACGTCCTTGAGGAAGGCGTTCTGGGCGAGGCCGTTCTTGCCGCCGACGACGATCCACTCGCCCTTGACCTTGAAGGCGGAGATGTCGATGGCGTTGCCCTTGCCGTGCTCGCTCATCTTGGCGCCGGCGACGTTGTTCCGCGGCCGGCAGTCATAGGCGGCGGCGACGCGGATTTCCGACACCTCGGCGCCGAGCTTCTGCTTGGCGATCGGGTCGACCGAATCGCGGAGGAAGGTGGCGAGCGTCGAGGCGACCTGGCAGTTGACCACGGCCTTCATCGACAGCGTCACCGAGCCGCCGTCGAGCGCGGCGACCTGGACCGGGGCGGCGACGCCGCAGGCTCCGGCGCGGATCGGATCGACCGAGACCGCCGTGACGCCGAGCATCGAGAGGGTCTTGCTGCAGCTCCCGCCCGGCCGCAGCGCGCCGGCAAGCGCGGAGCCCCGCTCCTCGTCGAGCGCCGCGGTGACCGAGGCCGCCCGCGGCCGGAGGTTGGGGAGGACGGCGATGTCGTCGCCCGGCGGGGCGTAGCCGAGCGGCACCTCGGCGGTGACTTCGTCCGGCGGCGGATTGGCCGCCTTGTGGACGGCGCCGAGCGAGCGTGCCGCGATCAGCGCCTCGATCGCGTCCTCATGCTGGGTCAGGTCGATGGGGCCCGGCTCGGGCTCGGCCTTGGCGAACTTCTCCTCCGGCGCGATCGCGGTGTCCGGGCGGGGTCGGGGGAGCGGCACGTCCGCAGCGGCGACCGGCGCCGGCCCGGCGGCGACAGGCGCCTCGTCGGGCGGCGGCGCGGCCTCGACGGTTTCGGCCGCCTCCGGGGCGAGGTCGTCGACGGCAGGTGCAGCGGGTGCGGGCGCGGCCTGCCCCTTCGGCTGGACAAGGCCCTTCAGCGTATCGACCGGCTCCTTGAAGACGCGCCGGAATGGTTCGAGCGGACCGCTCACGGCAGTCGCCGCCAGCACCGGAATCGCCGCCGCGGCAATCAGGGCAGCGATGGTGAGGCGCGCGCGTCCCAATCGCGTCACTCCCGGTCAAGGCGGTCGAGCGCCGCCCGATGGAAGGCGGCAGCCGGCTCGGCGAAGCAGCAGAACACGACCTTTCCCAACGCCCCAAGCCCCGCTTCTGTTTCCCGGGCCACGGTCGCGACCGCGATCGATGCCGCCCGCTCCGCCGGAAACCCGTAGATGCCCGTCGAGATTGCCGGGAAGGCGATCGACGCCAAGCCGTTCGCGGCGGCGAGCCGCAAGGCCGACGCATAGCACGATGCGAGCAGGCGGTCCTCATCATTGTCGCCGCCCCGCCAGACCGGCCCGACGGCGTGGATGACGTGCCGCGCCCGCAACCGGTAGCCGCCGGTGATGCGCGCCTCGCCCGTCGGGCAGCCGCCGAGGGTCCGGCATTCGGCGAGAAGCCCAGGTCCCGCGGCGCGGTGGATGGCGCCATCGACACCGCCGCCCCCGCCGAGGCTCGAATTGGCGGCGTTTACGATGGCGTCGACATCGAGCGTGGTGATGTCGGCGACGATCACCTCCAGCACCGGCGGCGATGACGGCGGAAATGGCAATCGCGCCTCCGGCGAGCCCGTTGCCCGGCCTACCGGTTCAGCAGGAACACGGCCTGCTGGCCGAACAGGTTCCAGAACCACCACGGCGCGTTGAGGCCGATCCGCTCGCCCTTGGCGTTGAGCGCAATGCCCTTCTCGATATGGGCATGCACTTCGTCGCACAGCACCAC
>JAESFN010001039.1_pt1 | contig 15726 bp, 11 predicted proteins | sample 9269411 | NCBI WGS metagenome assembly JAESFN01 (sample SAMN14505399, study PRJNA617100) | algae metagenome | isolation source: Iphinoe sp. HA4291-MV1 and co-occurring heterotrophs from trail next to... | place: USA: Maunawili Falls, Hawaii | collected 2009-07-25
GACCTGGTCGATCTGGATGGCCGAGGTGCTGTTGGCCAGCGGCAGCACCGCGCCCCCGGTGAGTTCCGGGGCCGGCGGACCGCCCGGGTCGACGTTCACGAAGATCTCGTTGAGCGGGCTCTTCGGCCGCATCACCAGGCGGGCGTTCCGGTGGATCGGGTGGTCGCCCCGGATGCGCATCTCCACCACCGCGTGCCCGGCCGGGTCGACGTGGGCGCCGGTGATCTGGCCGACCGGAACCCCGGCGATCCGCACCTCCTGACCGTTGCCGGGGCTGATCCCGGCGGTCTCGGCGAAGGTGGCGGAGAAGGTGAACGTGCGCTCCCACGGCCAGAACACCCGCTGCTGGCCGAGGATCGCCGCCCCGGCGCCGACACCGAGGGCGACCACCGCGAGCACCACCAGGCCGTCGCGTATCCGGAACCTCATCGACCGGCCCCCTTCGGCGGCCGGGGCGCTGTAGGCGGCGCGGGCAGGCCGACCACGGACTTCGGCCCGCCGCCGAACTGGAGGCTGACGATCGAGCCGTTCGGGTCGGTGAACCGGGCGCTGCGGTTGAGGTTGCTGAACATGTATCCGATCGCCTGGTAGAGGGGGAACGGGCCACCGTTGCCGGCGTAGATCCCGGTGCCGGTGAACGGGGAGAACAGCTGGTCGCGGATCGGGCCGTCGACCCGCCGCAGCACCGGGCCGAGGTGTTCGGCGGTGTCCGTGAGGTCGGCGGCCGCCGGCACCAGGTCGGACACCGCCGGCCGCAGGTCGCGGACGGCGGCGCGCAGGTCGGAGACCACCGGGCGGGCCTCGGTGACCGTGGGCGCGGCGGTCCGCAGCACGTCGTCGAGCGAAGCGACGACGTCGCGGGCCGGGCCGGCGGCGCGGCGGATCTCGGCCATGCTCCCGCGCAGCGCGTCCAGCCCCGTGTCGGCGCGGTCCAGGGCGGCGGGCAGGGTGTCCAGGGCGGCGGCCAGGTCACCGGCGCGGCGGTCGAGCACGCCGGCCACCGCGTCCAGGTCGGTCACCGTCCCGGACAGCTGGCCGCGGCGCTCGGTGAGCACCCGGGCGGTGGCCTCCAGGTTCCCGACCAGGTTCGGCAGGTCCTGCTCCGGCTGCTCGCCGCGCAGCGCGTTCAGCACGCCGGCGGCCGGGGTGAGGGTGCGAGGGGCGTCGACCAGCAGCCGGCGCAGGGCGTCGTCGCCGGCGGCCAGGGTGGCGTCCAGGTGGGCCACCGAGCGCCGCCCGCCGGCCTGGGCGTCGGGCTGGACGGCCGCCGCGACCTGCTCCAGCTCCACCGGCTGGTGGGTGCGGGTGACCGGGATGTCCCCGTCGGGCTCGCCGCGCGGCCCGCCGGGCACCAGGTCCAGGTAGTAGCGGCCGCCGAGCAGGGTGGTCGGCCGGACCTTCGCGGACGGCGTGCGGCCCAGGGCGGCGTAGGCGTCGTCGTCCAGCTTCACCCGCACGTCGGCGCCGCTACCGGTCTCGCGCACCGACAGCACCCGGCCGACCGGGACGCCGGCCACCTTGACGTCGGTGCGGTAGGGCTTGAGGTCCTGGTCGGCGGCCAGGTGCACGGTCAGCGTCCGGCCCGGGGTGAGCAGGGTGGCGATCTGCGCCTTGGCGAACAGCGGCACGCCCAGGGCCAGCGCACCCAGGATGATCACCAGGCCGAGCCGGAACGGGTCGGCGCGCAACCACCGGGCGACACGCGGGAGACGGGCCATCAGCGACCTCCGGGCAGCGGGGCGGGGCGGGCGTCGTGCTCGGCCCGGCCGGGACGGGGGTAGGCGTTGCGGGCGACGGTCGGGTCGGGCACCGGGACCGAGCCGAGCGCGCTCTGCCCCTCGAACATCGGCGCCACCCGCAGCCAGTGCCCGGAGGCGTCGTGGTCGGACAGGGCCCCGGTCATCCCGGTGAAGAACCGGGAGATCTCCGGCGCGTACGGGGCGAGGTGGCCGGCCAGCGGGTCGGTGTCGCCCAGCAGCCGGCGCAGCTGCCCGGACAGCGGGCGCAGGTCCCCGGCCGGGCCGGTCAGGTCGCGGAACGCGGGTGCGGCCGCCTCGGACACCGGGGGCAGCGCGTCCAGCGGTCCCGGGGCCTCGCGGAACACCCCGCGCAGGTCGGGCCCCGACCTCCCCAGGTTCGACGCGCCCGGGGCGAGGTCGGTCATCGCCCGTTCCGTGTCGGCCAGCGGCGGGGCGAGCGCGTCCAGGGCCGCCCGGGTCTCCCGCAGGCTGTCCGGGGCGGCGGTCAGGGTGTCGCGCAGCGGCCCGCCACCATCCGCCGACACGGCGGCCAGGGTGGCGTCCAGCTCCCCGGTGAGGTCGGCGATCTGCCGGTCGCGGCCGGCGAACCGTTGGGCCAGCCGGTTCGTCGAGGCGAGCAGCTCGGCCAGGTCACGGCCGCCGTCCGGACCGACGAAAGACCGGGCCACCGTGCCCAGCGCGGGCACCGCCGCCGGCCCGGAGCGCAGCAACGCGGCCAGGTCGTCCCGGTGGCCGATCATCCCGCCGCCGGCCTGGCGCAGCGTGCCGGCCATCGCGGCCCGGGTCGGCGGGTCGAACACCGCGATCAGGTCACCCAGCTCCTGGGCGCCCCGGGTCTCCCTCGGCGGGACGACGTCGCCCGGTCCGAGCGGCCCGGACTCCGGCCGTCCGGGGTCCAGGTCGACGAACTTCTGGCCGAGCGCCGACCGGGCCCCGACCGAGGCGGTGGTGACGCTGGCGTCCCGGTACACCGGGCGCACGCCGTCGAGCTCGAGCACCGCCGTGGCCCGGCCGTCCCTCAGGCTCACGCCGCGCACCGCGCCCACCCGGACCCCGGCGATCCGCACGTCGTCGCCCGAGCGCAGCGACCCCACCTCGGTGAACGCCGCGGTGACGGTGGTGCGGGTGGCCAGCGGCCAGCCCTGGTCGGCCGTGGTGGCCACGGCCAGCGCCCCGGCGAACAGACCCAGCAGTCCGAGTCCGAGCAGCAGGGTCACCGCCGGGCGGCCACCGGGTCGCCGCACCCGCCGGGTCTTTTCGCCTCGCCGGGTCTTTTCGCGCCGCCGGGTCATTTCGCCCCGCCCAGCAGCAGGCCGGTGATGCCGCGTTCCTGGTCCGGGTTCAGCCCGGTCAGCCCGCGGTCCTTCCGGGCCGACGGCGACTCCAGCAGCCCCGGTTTCAGCTCCGGCAGGCCGGGCTTCCGCTCGGTCGCCCCGGACCACGCGCCGGCCGGTCCGGGCCAGGGGACGGCGTCGGCCACGGCCGGCGGCAGCACCCCGGTCGCGGACTGCGGGTTGGCCACCACGAAGCCGCGGAAGTAGTTGCTCAGCCCGTCGTGGCCGTTGGCGGTCTGCGCCCAGAACCGCAGGAAGTCGTAGACGTCGTCCAGGTTGCGGGACAGCTCGGCGGTCAGCGGGCGGGCACCGGCGGTGCTGCCGCGCAGGTCGGGGCCGGCCCGGCGCAGCTCGTCGAGCGCCGGGCGGGCCTTGGCCAGCAGCTCGTCGAACCGCTCGAGCATCGGGCCGGTGCCGGACAGGGCCGGGTCCAGGGCGTCGGCGAAGTCACGCAGCTCGCCGGACACCTCGACCAGTGGCTCGGTCAGCGGGCGCAGCGAGCGCAGGTCGGGGGTGGTGGCGCGGGCGGTGCCGCCGACCCGGTCCAGCGCGGTGCTGGCCGAGGCCAGCGACGAGGGCAGCTCGGTGAGCGTGGCCTCCAGGTCGGACTGCCGCTCGGCGGTCACTTTCAGCAAACCGTCCGCGCTGCCGACGAGCCGGTCGAGCCGGCCGCCCCGGTCGGCGGCCAGCGCGCCGAGCACCGGCCGCAGGTTGTCCACCATCCGGTTGAGCACGTCGTTCTGCTCGCGCAGCACCCGGGCGAACCCCCGGGAGTCGTCCAGCGCCGGCCGCAGCGCGCGCAGGGTCTGGGCGGTGTTCGCGCCGTTGCCGTGCAGCCCGCCGCCCAGGGTGCCGACCAGGGCGGCCAGCCCGGCGCCGGTGGGGTCGTCCAGACTGTTCAGCACCTGGTCGAGGTCGGTGTTGGTGCCGGTCCGCGCGATCGGCACGGTGGCACCTGCGGGCAGCGGACCGGCCTCCGCACTCCCCCGGTCGAGCTCCACGAACCGCTCACCGAGCAGGCTCACCGGACGGATGGTGAACCGGGCGTCGCGGTGCACCGGCAGCGCGGCCGGGTCGAGCAGCAGGGTCACCACGGCCTTGTTCCCGACCGCGTCCAGCGCCTCGACGGTGCCCACCGGCACCCCGTCCGCCTTGACCTCGTTGCCGGCCAGCAGCGGGCTGGCGTCGGCGAACTCGGCCCGCACCAGCAGCCCGGCGGAGGCGTCGGTGCTGGTCTGCGCGCTCCAGCCGAGCCCGGTGAGGCCGAGCACAGCGGCCAGCACGGTGGCCGTGAGTCTGGGGCTCATCGGATCCCACTTCCGTAGGCGTCGGTCCAGGGCTCGCCGGACGCCGCCCCGGGCAGCGGCCGCCGGTCCTGGACCACCCCCGGGCCGAGCACCCCACCGGGGTTGGCGTTGATCGCCTCGGCCCCGGCCTGCACCAGGCCCCGGGCGTAGTGCCCGTTCGCGTCGTAGTTGGCCATCGAGGACGCCCAGTTGGACATCCAGCCGGCCAGCTCCGGGGTGTAGGGCCGCAGGAACTCCAGGGCCGGGGCGTAGTGCCGCAGCGTGTCGGTCGCCGCCGGGAGGGTGTCGCCGAACCGGTCGAGCAGGTCCGGGGTGCGCCCCAGCAGGTCCTCGGCCGAGCTCAGGGTGGGCCGCAGGTCGGCCAGCCCGGGGCGCAGGTCGGCCAGCAGCGGGCGCAGGTCGGCGGCCACCGGGCCCAGCCGGGCGGCGGCCGGGCCCAGCTCGCGCAGCAGCGGGGACGCGGCGTCCACGGTGGCCGGGACCTCGCCCAGCACGGTGGTCGCCTTGTCCAGCACGCCGGGGGCGCGAGCCAGCACCTCGCCGATCTTCCGCTGCTGCCCGGCCACGGTGGCCGAGGTGCCGGCCAGGTGCTCGACCACCCCGCGCAGGTCTTCGTCCCGGTCGTTGAGGGTGCCGACCAGGTCGTCCAGCTCGGTGACCACCCGGCGGACCGCGACCGCGTCGGTGCCCACCCCGCGCAGCACGTTGCCCAGCGCGTCCAGGGCCGGGCCGGCGGCGCGCAGCGTGGCGTTGATGTCCCGGGTGCTGCCACCGACCCGCCGGTCCAGGCGGCCGACCAGGGACACCAGCCGTTGCCGGGTGGGCGGGTCGAGCACGCCGAGCAGGTCGTCGACCTCCACCGGGGCCGGCATCACACCCGGCACGGTGGCCCCGTCCGGTAGCGCCGGGCGACCCGGCGGGCCGTCGGTGACCTCGAACTGCCGCTCGCCGAGCGTCGCCTTCCAGCCGATCCGCACCTGCGCGCCGTCGTGCAGCGGGGCGTGGGCGGCGTCCACGGTGAACTCCACCCGGGCCCGGTTGCCGATCGCGGCGATGTCCTCCACCCGGCCGGCCGGGAAGCCGTTGATCCGGATCGGGGTGCCCTCGACCAGGTTGGTCGCGGCCGGCAGCACCACGGTCAGCCGCTGGCCCCCTCCCCCGGGAACCAGCAGGAAGCCACCGGCGACGACTGCCAGCGCCAGAGAAGCGACGAGAACATGCCGACGGGTCATCAGTCCATCCCCAACGGTCCGGCGGACGACCCGGCCAGGAACTGGCGCACGAACGGGTCGGCCGAGGTGAACGCCTCCTCGGCCGGGCCGTAGTGCACGATCCGCCCGCGCCAGAGCAGTCCCACGTAGTCGCTGACCGTGCGCGCGGTGCCGATGTCGTGGGTGACCAGCAGGTAGGTGCCGCCGTGCTCGGCGTGCACGTCCAGGATCAGGTCGTTGAGCAGGCTGGTGCGCACCGGATCGAGCCCGGAGTCGGGTTCGTCGAACAGCACGATGTCCGGGTCGAGCACCAGCGCCCGGGCGAACCCGGCCCGCTTGCGCATGCCGCCGGACAGCTCCCCCGGCAACCGTCCGGCGGCGCCGGCGAGGCCCACCTCGTCCAGCCGGCGCATGACGATCTCGCCGATCTCCGCCTCGGACCGGGTGGTGTGCTCGCGCAGCGGGAACGCCACGTTGTCGAACACCGTCTCCGAGCCGAACAGCGCGCCGTCCTGGAACAGCACGCCGAACCGTTTGCGGATGGCGTACTGCTCGGCCCGGCTGACCCGCCAGATGTCCCGGCCGAACACGCTGACCGTGCCGGAGTCCGGGGCGACCAGCCCGACCAGGTGCTTGAGCAGCACGCTCTTGCCGGTGCCGGACGGGCCGAGCAGCGTGGTGATCGCCCCGTCCACGAAGTCCAGGCTCACCCCGCGCAGCACCGGGTGGCCGTCGAAGGACTTGTGCAGGTCGCGGACGCCCATGACGCTCTCGGTGAGCACGGTCATCAGTTCGCCACCGGTGCGTTGGGGTTGATCCCCCAGAACGTCCAGCTGCAGAGCATCCCCACCACGTGGATCAGCACCATGTTCAGCGCCATCGCCTTGGCCGTGGCCCTCCCGACGCCGACCGGCCCGCCACGCGCGGTGTAGCCGAAGAAGCAGCCGACGAAGATCACCGCGGTGCCCATCGACATCATCTTCACCAGGCCTCCGACCAGGTCGTACGGGCTCTGGTAGAGCCAGAAGGTGTAGAGGTAGCCACCGGAGGAGACCCCACCGATCATCACCACCACGCTCAGGTACATCGAGACGTACATGATCCCCAGGCCGACCAGGAACAGGAACGGCATGGCGATCCAGGCGGCCGCGATCCGGGTGCCGACCAGGTAGACCATCGAGTCGACGCCCATCACCTCCATCGCGTCGATCTCGTCGGAGATCCGCATCGAGCCCAGCTCGGCGACCAGCCCGCAGCCGACCTTGGCGGCCAGGATGTAGGCCCACATGTACGGGGCCATCTCGCGCAGCCCGCAGTACGAGGTGAACACCCCGGAGTAGAGCGGGGCGCCGATCTGGCGGAGCGTGTAGCTGGCCTCGGTGCCGCACATGGTGCCGACCACGAACTCCATCGCCCAGATGATCAACCCGCTGGACAGCACCAGCACCGCCGCCTGGTGCAGCACCTCGTCCATGTGCCGGCGCAGCCCGGGCAGCCGGCGCACGGCGGTCGCGGAGAACCGGGCGAGCTCGCCCCCGGTGGTGATCGCGGCTCTGATCGACTTCCACACCGCCGCCGGGGAGAGCTCGAGATCAGCCGGTTGTGGCGGCCGTTCCGTGGTGGTCACCGGTACACCTGGATCTCGGGGTTGAGGCCGAGCATGGTCGCGGTGAACAGGAAGTTGACCACCCACACGGCGGCGAAGGCGATCACCACGGCCTGGTTGACCGCGCGGCCGACGCCCATCGGGCCGCCCCGCGCGGACAGCCCCTTGTGGCTGCAGACGATGCCGATGATCAGTCCGAACAGGGCCGTCTTGGCCACGCTGCCCCACACGTCCACGGTGGTGAGGTTGTTGAACAGGTTGTTCAGCAGCGCCGCCGAGCTGGCCCCGCCGACCGGCACGCCGGCCAGGTAGCCGCCGGCCAGCCCGCAGGTCAGCGCGAGGACGTTGAGCAGCGCGGTCATCAGGGTCAACGCGATCACCCGGGGCAGCACCAGCCGGCGCACCGGGTCGACGGCCAGCACCTCCAGCGCGTCGATCTCCTCGCGGACCCGGCGGGCACCCAGGTCGGCGGTGATCGAGGTGCCGACCACGCCGGCGATCACCATGGCGTTCACCCACGGCGCGAACTCCCGGATGGTGGCCATGTTCAGGAACGAGCCGAGCCGCTCGGTCACCCCGAACAACCCGAACAGGTTGGCCCCGACCAGCCCGGGGGCGCCGAACCCGAACACGAAGGTCGACACGATCAGCGGCAGCGCGCAGATCCGCAGGATGTGGAACATCTGGTCGCGGACCTCGCCCCAGTAACCCCGGGGCCGGCTCACCGCCAGCCACACCACCTCCGCGAGCAGCCGGACGATCGCGCCGGCCTCGTGGATCGGCCCGACCAGCGGCTTGACCAGGGCGTGCGGGCGCGCGGGGCGGTCCGCGTCCGTGGCGGTGGCACTCATCTGCGGCTCCAATCCGGAATCCGGCGCGGCCGGGCGCGCCGTCGATCGACGACCGACGGCGACGTCGGAGGGGCTCGTCCCGGGGACGAGCGGGGAGGAATCACGTCACGACGACGTGACCGGAACGTTCGGGGACGGCGACCGCGCTCGGCGGCTCCGTGGCCGGGGTGCGCGACGGTGGGCGCGAGCCGCGGATCAGCCGGTGAAGGCCGGACACACCGCGCTGGCCTGCCGGCGCAGATCGACGTGCAGCCGGCGGGCGAGCATCTCGATGCGACCCATGCCGACGATGCTGACACCCGCCGGCCGGCCGGCCTCCACCGCACCCCCGCCTCGAGGGCTCCGGCCGTCCCGATCGGCGCGGTCTACCCGAATCTGAATCGATTCTGATGAGATAGCGGTCATACAAAATCTACTAATTCAGTCAACTTTGTGACTACGGTCGCGCCCATCCCGGGCACCGCGAACACCACCCGAAGGTGCGACGACCGGACGCCCTCCGTGACCGATCCCCCGATCCGGGTCCGTGATCGGACCAGCTGGGCCAGGCCGGGCCGCGCGAACCCGCGCCGCGCCCCGCCGTCCCGTACCGAGCGTGACCGAAACCGTGCGGGTCGGGGCGCTAGTCGCGCGGCTCGATGACGCCGCAGGCCAGACGCGGGCCACCGCTGTGCCCGGAACCGGCCTCCCCCGGAGTGAACGGATCCGGGTTGGCGTGCACCATCAGCGAGGTGCCCTCCGGCGCGGAGGCCGGGTCGAGCACCGAGACCGGACCGGGCGAGAGGGTGACCCGGGTGGTGATCGCCTCGAGCACGCCGGCGCCGTCGGCCCCGATGGTGATCGAGGGCAGGTCGCCCGCGTGGTACCCGTGGTTGGCGTCGGGCGCGGAGTTTCCGTTCGGGCCCGGGTCGAAGTGCCCGCCGGCGCAGAGGAACGGCGAACCGCCGCAGTCGGCCTTCTCGTGGATGTGCACCGCGTGCACCCCGGGCGTGAGCACCTCCGGGTCGCCGGACAGCTCCAGCCGCACGTGCACGTACTTGGAGCCGTACTGGTCGTACTCGGTCAGCGCGAGCGTCCCGCTGACCCCGGGCCCCTCGACCGTGGCCCCGGCCCGCTTGGTGACGGTCAGGTCGCTGCCCCGCAGACTCAAACTCACGACGGCTTCCTCCTCGACGTGCGCAATGACGTATAGCCGATCATGTACTTGTTGCCAGATGTTGGCAACAGTGATCCGTGGCGGTTGACCGGGAATCACTTAAGGTGTGCGCCTCGCTCTCAGGAACGCAGGAGTCACGGGTGACACGTCAGCACACGGTCTGGCTGGGTTTCGGGATCGTCACCGCGGCGCTCACCGCCTGGCTCCTGGCGAACGGGACGCGAGGCGCCGAGATCGCGAACGTTCTCGCCCTGCCCGTCGCGATCCTCGGCGCCTTTCTCGCGGCGCGACCGACCAAGCCCGCGACGGGTGCCGGATCCACGGCCACGGCGCCGTCCCGATGGTTTCGCCTGATCGGCTTCCTCGTCGTCCTCGGCCTCGTCATCGCCACCGCGGTACACCTGCTCGACCGCCCCTCCCTCGTGACGAGCAGCCCGTTGTCGGAAGCCACGAAGCTGCTCGACGAGGGAGAGCGGCAGAGAGGAGTCGGCGAGCGCGACGCCGCCACGGCGTCGTACCGGCGGATCGAGACGGAGTACGGCGGGCACCCGGAGCCCGCGATCCGCGCGGTCGTCGCCCGGTCGCTGCTGGCCAGGGCCACCCTGGCAGCCGAGGCCGGTCACCCCGACGCGATCACGATGTACCGGCGGGTCGACGACACGTACCGGACGGACCCGGATCCCGGCACCCGCACCACGGTGGCCGGCGCCCTGCTGGGCCTGGGCTACCGGCTCAGCGAGCTCGGCCAGCACGAGGAGGCGATGCAGAGCTTCGGACGGGCGCACGCCGACTACAACACGGACCCCGGCGCCGCCATCCGCCTGATCGCCGCCGACGCCCTCCGCGCCAAGGGCTTCGAGCTGCGCAAGCTCAACCGGCGAGAAGACGCCGTCGCCACCTACGACCAACTCCTCGCCCAGTACCGCGGCGACCCCGGCCTGCACGCGATCGTCGCGCACGCCTCGGCCGACAAGGGGTTCACCGTGGGCGAGCTGCGGCGACCCGTCGAGGCGATCGCGGTGCTCGACCAGGTGTACGCGGACTACCGGGGGTACGGCGACGCCGACACCCGCAACTGGGTCGCGCGGGCACTGATGAACAAGGGGCTCCAGCTGGGCCTGCTGAAGCGGTACCCCGAATCGGTCGCCACCTACCGGCAGGTGCTCAGCGAGTACGGCGCCGACCCGAATGCGGAGATGCACCGGACCCTGGCGAAGGCCGGCGTCGGGCTGGGCGAGCAGCAGCGGGCGCTCGGGCAGCCGGCCGAGGCGCTCACCTCGTTCGAGCAGGTGATCACGGCGTACTTCGGCGACACCGACTCCGAGACGCGGGAGGAGGTGGCCCTGGCCCATCTCCGGAAGGGGCAGGCCCTGGACGTACTGGGGAAGCGGATCGACGCGAGAGCCGTCTACCAGACGGTGCTGAGCGAGTACGGCAACGATACGAATCCGGACATCCAGCAGACCGTTCGGGAGACCCGGAACGAGCTCGACTAGCCCTCCCGGGCACAACCTCGCCGCACCGACTTCGTTGGTCATCTCGGGGGGAACAGTGACCGATACGAGATCGACTGGGGGATGGATGCGAGGCGTGCTGGCGGCGATGATCGCCCTGGGCCTGCTGACCGTGGGTCTGGGAGCCGGCGTGGACCGGGGGCCGGTGGAACCGGTCGCCCAGGGGCGCAGCCAGGTGTGGGAGTTCCGCACCGCGGACGGGAAGGGCCACTTCTACACCGCGTCGGCCGGCGAGGCCGATCGCGCGGAGAAGGTCAACAAGTTCCAGCGCAAGGCGGACAAGGTCGGCAGCCTGCCCGACGCGGGCCCGAACACCATGCCGATCAAGCGGCTGCGGTTCGTGCCGCACCAGGCCTACCTGGTCACCGGTGACCAGGGCGAGATCCAGCGCCTGGTAGGCAGCAAGCGGTTCGTCGAGGAGGGCGTGCTGGGCCACGTGTTCCGCAGCCAGCAGCCGGGGACCGTGCAGCTCAAGCGGTTCTCCAAGAACAACGACTGGCGGCTGGCCCCGGCGCCGCGCACCGCGGAGTTCCAGCGCGCCGGCTACCGCGACGACGGCCCGCTCGGCTGGGTCTACCCGGGCTGACCCGGGGGCGCCGGGGACCGCACCGCCCAGGTCGGGCCGTGCGGTCCCCGGCGGCCCTCAGGGCCGCAGCCGCAGCTGGTCCCCGGCGACGATCCGGTCCGGGTCCTCGATGTGCGGGTTGAGTTCCAGCACCCGCTCGACGGTGAGCCCGGCCCGCCGGGAGTGCCCGCCGAGCGTGTCCCCGGGTGCGATCATCACCGTGCCCTCGGCGGCGGTCGAGATGGCCAGCCGCTGTCCTGGGGTGATCCGGCGCGGGTCGGAGATCCCGTTCTCGGCCGCGATCTGGCGGTACCCGACGCCGTAACGCAGTCCGATACCGGCCAGGGTGTCCCCGACCAGCACCCGATGAGTGGCCGGGCGGGGCGCATTAGCCGGGGCTGCCGGCTTGGCCGGAGCCGGTACGGGTGCCGTGGCCGGAATCGCCGGGGCCGGAGCCGGTGCCTTGGCCGGAATCGCCGGGGCCGGGGCCGCCGGCCTCGCCGAGGGCACCGGTGGGGCGGCGGTGACCGCCGGAGTGCTGGTGGCCGCCCCGGCGGTGTCGGTCCGGGTCATGTGGTTGACCTGGCCGATCACCAGCAGGGTCAGCAGCAGTACGGCGACGCCGACGCCGAGGATCCGGCCCAGGTTGCGGTCCAGGACCGCGAACCCGGCCCGGACGCGGTCCCAGGTGCCGTTCGGGGCGACTTCCCGGACGCCGAACCAGGCGTCGGACAGCCGGCCGAGCAGGTGCCCCGGCACGCGGTGTGGACGTAGCTTGATCTTGGTACTCATGATGTGCTCCTTGTTGTCGAGTGGTCTGGTCAGTCGGTCGGGAATGGCGGCGCGGGCGGCGGCTACGGGGGCTTGTCCGGCTCGACCGGATCGGTGGACGCCAGCGGCCACAACCACCGGCGGCCAGGGCCGGGGCCCGTCGGTGGGGGCTCGCGGGTGAGCACCGGGAACTCCGGCGCGGACACGTCACGTGCGGTGGGTGGGTCGCCGACCCGGGCCAGCGCGGCCCGGTGGAACGTCCGGGCGTAGTGCAGTACCAGCGGGCGCCAGACCGGGAGCTCAGCGAACACCCGCTCGAGGTGGGCGATTACCAGGGGGTACTCGTCGATCAGCCGCCACAGGGAGGTCGGGTTGTGTTCGGCGAGGTGGTCCAGTTCGGCGACCGCGCGGGCGGTCAGCCAGGAGCCCGGGTCCCCGGGGGGCGCGGCGGTGGCGCGTTCGGCGAGGGTGGCCAGGATGTGCCGGGCGGGCGCGGGGATCCCGTCGGCGGCCGCCCACCAGGTCTCGGTCAGCTCGTGGTGCGCTCCGATGTGGTCGGTGGCGAACACCAGGGTGGAGCCGCCCGGGCCAGGTCGGGTGACCGCGTCGGCGGCCAACCCCAGGCCGGCGTCGGGCACCGGGTTGGCCAGCCGGTGCAGCCGCAGCGGGCCGACCGGGACCGTCGGGTCCACCGGGTGACCGTCGCGCAGCGTCTGGGCCGTCCGGGAAAGCCAGCGCCGCAGCACCGCGTACCGGTCGGCGAACCCTTCCGGCGCCGGCACCCGGACGGCGGCCCGCTCGATCAGCCCGGCCCAGACCCGCCGGGTCACCGGGTCCAGCTCGTCACCTCGGGCGGCTCCGGCCAGGTCACGACGCTCGTCGAGGTCCGAGCCGTGCGGCTTGCGCCAGCTCGGTCGTGGGGTGTCGGATCGCGGGCTCCTCGACCCGGGTCCACCGGTGGCTCGGGCGGGCCAGTGACGCGGCGGCCAGGACCCTCGGTAGCCCACCGGGGCGTGCAGCGGGTAGTCCTGGTCGCCCTTGGACTGGTTGCAGTGCGGGCAGGCCAGCTGGGCGTTGGCCAGCGTGGCGTTGCCGCCCCGGGCCCTCGGGATGACGTGGTCGACCTGGGTGCCGGTGCCCGGGCGGGCGCAGAACACGCAGGTCGCGGTGGGGTCCTCGGCCTTCGCGGCGGCGATGACCTCGGCGCTGAAGGGGTGACCGCCGGTGGGTCCGCCGGCGCTGCCGAGCTTGATCACCGGACGGCGGACCCTCGGCGGGCCCCGGGGGGCGGCCCAGCGCCGGGGCAGCTGCCGGGCCCGGACCGTCGCCGCGTGGTGGTAGCGCTGGGCGTAGCGGACCGCAAGCGCTTCCCAGCCGGGGTGACCGGCGAACTTCTGGTGCAGGTGGGCGAGCTGGCCGGGGAACCCGCCGGACTGGGCGAGCAGCACGTCGCGGTGGTGGGCCGCGAGGTGGTTGAGCTCCCCGATCGCCCGGCGGGTCAGCCACGAGCGGGTGCGGTGGACCTGACCGGCGAGGGCGCGTTCGGCGAGCACCGCGACGGTGTGCGCCTGGTGGCGGTCCAGGCCGGCCCAGCGGGCGAACTCAGCCTCCACCAGCTCGTGCAGCACCCCGGCCGCCCAGTCCGGCCAGCTGGCGTAGATCCGCAGCACCCCGTGGTCGCGGCGGTACCCGGCGTCGGCGGCCAGCCCGGTGACGGCGTCCGGGATCGGGGCGTCGAGCAGGTGGAACCGGACCTCGGGCAACACCGGCCGCCGGCCCAGCACCCGTTCGGCCTGGTCGGCCAGCTCGGTCAGTACCGGCCCGTCCCGGCGACCCTCCAGCAGCTCGGCCAGGGCCAGCGGCCAGCGGCGCAGGTACCAGGCCTCACGCCGGAACCCCTTCGGGAGGTCGGCCCGCTGCCGGGCCTGGGTGGCCGCCGCGCGCCGGGACGCCGGCGACAACCGCGCACCGTGCAGTCCGGCCGCGATCCGCCGCCCGGTCAGCCCGGACCCGTGCGGCTTGCGGGCACCGACCTCCGGGGCGGAATCGGGGCCGGCGGGTCCGGTGCCGAGCCGGACCAGGGGCCGGATCGGCCCGGCCACCGGCCCGTCGGGCTCGATCTCGCCGGTGGCCTCCAGCCAGGCCCGGATCACCGGACCCGGCAGGGCCCGCTGGTAGCTGGGGTGGTCGCCCGGGCCGTCGCCGGGGTGGCGTCCCTCGTGCAGACCGACCAGCGGTGCTGGCCGTCCGGCGAGCTCGGCGCCGGGGACGGTGATCGGGCCGCCGGAGCCGCCGGGGCCGACCCACCGGTCGCCGGCGGCGTGCACGTTCAACCGGCTGATCACGATCCCGTCCCTGGTCAGCACGGGGGCGTCGAGCCACCGGGGGCCGGTCGCGCTGAGCCCGGCGGTGGCCAGCAGGTCGCCGTCGGTCTCCAGGTGGCGCAGCTCGCCGTCGACGACCAGCGGGACATCGCCGGACGAGTGGCCGACGGTGGTCACCGGGCGGCCCGGGCCGGGCCAGCCGGCCAGCTCGATCGGCTTGAGGGTCAGGTCGCCGAACCGGGGGCGGTCCAGCTCGATCAGCGCGAGGTCGAGGTGCGCCGCCGCGCGCCGCAGCTCGTCGCCGGTCAGGCCGGCGGTCGCGCCGAGGGCGACCAGCCGGTCGGCGACCGCGGCGGCGCCGGGCCGGGGCAGTACCCGGCCGCGCACCGGCATCGTCACCGGCCCGGAGCGCACCCGGACGGTGACCTCGTCGGCGTCCCCGACCACGTGCCGGTTGGTCAGCACCAGGCCGTCGCCGGCCAGCCAGAGGATCACCCCGGAGCCCCGGCCGCCGTCCGGGCGGATCACCTGGACCGCCCGGTCGAGCAGGCCGGCCGGGTGCCCGCCCAGCTCCGGGGCCTGCAGCACGGACATCCCGCCCGGACCCCGGACCCGGTCGAAGCCCGGCGCCGGCTCGATCGGGTCGGGAGCGGCGGACCGCCCGGTCGGGCCGGGCTCGGTCGCGTCGGGCCGAGGGCCCGGCTCCGGCTCGGTCGGGTCGGGCCGAGGGCCCGGCTCCGGCTCGGACGGGTCGGGCCGGGGGGTCGGCTCGTCGAGGCCCAGCTCGTCGGGCCCGGGGGTGACCGGCCGGCGGGTCGGCGCGGCTCCGGTGTCCGGCTCGCCCCGGTCCAGCCGCGCGCCGGCCCGGGCCAGGAACTCCGCGACCAGCTCGGGGCCGACCAGGTGCAGCCGGTGGTCGGCGGCGGGGCGGAAGGAGGCGATCCCGGCCAGCCGGTGGTCGGCGTCCAGCGCCGGCCCGCCGGAGACGCCCTTGCCCAGCAGCACTGTCACGGCCAGGTGCCCGGCCCGGGTCCCGGTCACCTCGCCCTGCGCGGCCAGCGGGTGGGCCTGCGGGAACCCGGTCACGACCAGCCGCTCGTCGGGCCGGACCGGGGTCGGGCGCACGGTCACCGCCGGCCGGTCGAGCCCGTCGACCTCCAGCAGGGCGAGGTCGACCGTGTCGGCCGGGGGGACGTGCCGGCCGAACACCGCGCGGGCCTCGGCGGCCAGCGGGCCGTACTCGTCGGCCGGCACCGTCGTCCAGCGGAGCACCGGGTGCCCGTCGGCGGTCATCGGCCGGCGACCGCTATACCGGTCGAGGTAGGCG
>JAESFN010000861.1_pt1 | contig 15715 bp, 14 predicted proteins | sample 9269411 | NCBI WGS metagenome assembly JAESFN01 (sample SAMN14505399, study PRJNA617100) | algae metagenome | isolation source: Iphinoe sp. HA4291-MV1 and co-occurring heterotrophs from trail next to... | place: USA: Maunawili Falls, Hawaii | collected 2009-07-25
CCTGGAGATCGCCGACATGCTGATCCGCTCCGGCGCGCTGGACATCATCGTGATCGACTCGGTGGCCGCGCTGGTGCCCCGGGCCGAGATCGAGGGCGAGATGGGCGACAGCCACGTCGGCCTGCAGGCCCGGCTGATGAGCCAGGCCCTGCGGAAGATCACCGGTGGGTTGAACAGCTCTGGCACCACCGCGATCTTCATCAACCAGCTCCGGGAGAAGATCGGCGTCATGTTCGGCTCCCCGGAGACCACGACCGGTGGCAAGGCGCTGAAGTTCTACGCCTCGGTCCGGCTGGACATCCGCCGGATCGAGACGCTCAAGGACGGCACCGACGCGGTGGGCAACCGCACCCGGGTCAAGGTGGTCAAGAACAAGGTGGCCCCGCCGTTCAAGCAGGCCGAGTTCGACGTGCTCTACGGCCACGGGATCAGCCGCGAGGGTTCGCTGATCGACGTCGGGGTGGAGCAGGCGCTGATCCGCAAGGCCGGCGCCTGGTACACCTACGAGGGCGACCAGCTGGGCCAGGGCAAGGAGAACGCCCGGAAGTTCCTGCTGGAGAACCCGGACGTGGCCGCCGAGATCGAGAAGCGGATCAAGGAGAAGCTGGGCATCGGCGCCCAGCTCGACGCCGACCAGACCGCCCCGGCGCCGGTCGACTTCTGATCGTGGCCGGTCGACGGGCCGCCCGGTCGGCTCCGGACGGGGCCACCGAGGCGGCCGAGCCGGCCGATCCGCGCACGGCCGCCCGGGAGATCTGCCTGCGCCAGCTCACCGCCCGCCCGCGCAGCCGCGCGGAGCTGGCCAAGACGCTGGCCGGGAAGGGGATCCCGGAGGACGTCGCCGACGGCGTCCTCGATCGGCTGGTCGAGGTCGGGCTGGTGGACGACGCGGCCTTCGCGGAGCTGGTGGTGCGGTCCGGCCATCAGCACCGGCTGCTGGGCCGCCGCGCGCTGTCCGCGGACCTGCGGCGGCGCGGTGTGGCCGATGAGGTGGCCGGTGAGGCGGTGGCCGCGATCGACGGCGACGACGAGGAGCGGGCGGCCCGGCTGCTCGTCGAGCGCAAGCTGCGGAGCATGTCCGGGCTGGACGAGCCGGCCCGGATCCGCCGGCTGATGGGCATGCTCGCCCGGCGGGGCTACCCCCAAGGGGTGGCCTACCGGGTGATCCGCGAGGTGCTGCGCGAGGAGGGCTCGGCCATCGAGCTGGCCGATCCGGAGCACGTCACCTGAAGCACGCCATCGGGGAGCTCACCGGTGCAGCACGGTGACGTCGGCGCGGACGTCCCCGGTGGACAGGCCGCGCAGGAAGGTCAGCAGGGTGGCCCGGAACGCCTCGGTGGCGTGGGTCGGGGTCACCTCGGCGCGGCGGGCCAGGGCCACCGTCCGGTACAGCGGTGGGGTGAGCACGGTGCGCCGCAGCCGGGGTCGGCCGGCGAACACCAGGTCCGGCACCACGGCCACCCCGGTGTCGTTCTCCACCAGCCGCAGCACGGCGTCCATCTCCCCGCCCTCCACCGCGAACCGGGGCATCACGCCGGCCTCCCGGCAGGCCCGCAGCGTCACCTCGCGCAGGTCGTAGCCCTCGCGGAACATGACCAGCTCGCGGCGGCCGAGGTCGGCGACGGACACCGTGCCGCGGTGGGACGGGAACGGCGCCGACCGGGCCGAGGCCACCGACAGCCGCTCGCGCAGCAGCGGGGTGATCGACAGGGTCGGATCCAGCCCGGTCGGTGGGACGATCACCAGGGCCACGTCCAGCAGGCCCCGGGCCAGGTCCCGGACCAGCGGCTGGGAGCCGTTCTCGGACAGCGACAGCTGGATGTGCGGGTGCGTGGCGTGGAACTCGCGCAGCACGTCGGCCAGCAGCCCGAGGCACAGGCTCGGGGTGGCGCCCACCCGCACCCGGCCCGCCCGCAGCCCGACGATCTCCTCCACCGCCGTGCGGGCCCCGTCGGCGTCGGCCAGCATCCGCCGGGCCAGCGGCAGTACGACTTCACCCGCCGGGGTGAGAAGTCCGGTTCCCCGGTCGACCAGGGGCGATCCGAGCTCCTCCTCGAGCGCCCGGATCTGCCGGCTGAGCGTCGGCTGGGCGACCCCGCAGTGATCGGCAGCTCGGGTGAAGTTGCGCACGTCAGCGAGGGCCACGAAGTACATGAGCTGCAGAAGCGTCACATCGATAGCGTAGGCGTATGGGCGTCCGCGTGTTCATGCATTGGACGTTTGTGCCATCAGGTAGTTGGGTGGACACCCGAACGTCATTCCCCCACTGACCAGCCGTAGGCTCGCCCGAAATTTCACAGAACGCAAACGGGCAGCCCGGGTCGGCATCACCAGCCGACCGGCGCCCGGCAGGTTCCCGAACCAGGTAAGGAAAGCCTGACGTGTCCACCACCGCAGATGCGTCCGCAGGCCGGGCGCAGATCAGCGCACGCACGCTCCGGACCGACAGATGGTGGCTCCCGCCACTGCTGACGGTCGTCGGCCTCGGCGCTTGGGTCCTCTACGCCACCGTCCGCGTCTTCATGCAGGACTACTACTGGGTTCCCCAGTACCACTACCTGACGCCGTTCTACTCGCCGTGCATCTCGCTCGGCTGTACCGAGGAGGCGGCGATGTTCGGCCGCTTCCTGCCCGACTGGTGGTTCCTGCCCTACGCCGCCGCCACCCTGCCGTTCCTGCTGCTCTTCCGGATGACCTGCTACTACTACCGGAAGGCCTACTACCGCAGCTTCTGGCTGTCGCCGCCGGCCTGCGCGGTCTCCGAGCCGCACAAGCGCTACTCCGGTGAGACCCGCTTCCCGCTGCTCGGGCAGAACCTGCACCGGTACTTCTTCTACGCCGCCGCGGTCATCTCGATCATCAACACGATCGACGCGGTGCTGGCGCTCGCGCACGGCAAGGACGGCGGCTTCGGCGTCGGGCTGGGCGGCGTGATCCTGTGGATCAACGTGATCATGCTCTGGGCCTACACCGCGTCCTGCCACTCCTGCCGCAGCATCATGGGCGGGCGGCTGAATCACTTCTCCAAGCACCCGCTGCGCTACAAGATCTGGACCCAGGTCAGCAAGCTCAACAACAAGCACCAGGAGCTGGCCTGGACCACCCTGGGCACGCTGGCGTTCACCGACTTCTACGTCATGGCGCTGTCCGCCGGCTGGATCTCCGACCTGCGCATCTACAACTGAGGGAGATGAACCGATGACCACCACGAACGACATCGAGCGTCACTCCTACGACGTGGTCGTGATCGGCGCCGGGGGCGCCGGTCTGCGGGCCGCGATCGAGGCCCGGGCGCAGGGCAAGCGCACCGCGATCATCAGCAAGTCGCTGTTCGGCAAGGCGCACACCGTGATGGCCGAGGGCGGCTGCGCGGCGTCGATGGGCAACGTCAACGAGAACGACAACTGGATGGTCCACTTCCGCGACACCATGCGCGGGGGGAAGTTCCTGAACAACTGGCGGATGGCCGAGCTGCACGCCAAGGAGGCCCCGGACCGGGTCTGGGAGCTGGAGACCTACGGTGCGCTGTTCGACCGCACCAAGGACGGCAAGATCAGCCAGCGGAACTTCGGCGGGCACACCTACCCCCGGCTGGCGCACGTCGGTGACCGCACCGGCCTGGAGCTGATCCGCACCCTGCAGCAGAAGATCGTGTCGCTGCAGCAGGAGGACTTCAAGGCCACCGGTGACTACGAGGCCAACATCAAGGTCTTCCACGAGTGCACGATCACCGACCTGATCAAGACCGACGGCAAGATCTCCGGGGCCTTCGGCTACTGGCGCAACACCGGCGGGTTCATCCTGTTCGACGCGCCGGCCGTGGTCCTGGCCACCGGCGGGATCGGCAAGTCGTTCAAGACCACCAGCAACTCGTGGGAGTACACCGGTGACGGCCACGCCCTGGCCCTGCGGGCCGGCGCCACGCTGATCAACATGGAGTTCATCCAGTTCCACCCGACCGGCATGGTGTGGCCGCTGTCGGTGAAGGGGCTGCTGGTCACCGAGTCGGTGCGGGGTGACGGTGGCATCCTCACCAACTCCGAGGGCACCCGGTTCATGTTCGACTACATCCCGGACGTGTTCAAGGAGCAGTACGCGACCACGCCCGAGGAGGGCGACCGCTGGTACACAGACCCGGACAACAACCGCCGGCCTCCCGAGCTGCTGCCCCGGGACGAGGTGGCCCGGGCGATCAACTCCGAGGTCAAGGCGGGTCGCGGTTCGCCCCAGGGTGGGGTGTTCCTGGACGTGTCGTCCCGGATGCCGGCCGAGGTGATCCTCAAGAAGCTGCCGTCGATGCACCACCAGTTCAAGGAGCTGGCCGACGTCGACATCACCAAGGAGCCGATGCAGGTCGGGCCCACCTGTCACTACGTGATGGGCGGCATCGAGGTCGACCCGGACACCGGGCAGTCCCAGGTGCCGGGCCTGTTCGCCGCGGGGGAGTGCTCCGGCGGCATGCACGGCTCCAACCGGCTGGGCGGCAACTCGCTGTCCGACCTGCTGGTGTTCGGCCGCCGCTGCGGTCTGGGCGCCTCGGAGTACGTGGACGCGCTGGGCGCCCGCCCGGCGGTCAACGAGGACGAGGTCGCCGCCGCGCACGACCGGGCGCTGCTGCCGTTCCGCACCGAGGGCGGGGAGAACCCGTACACGGTGCACATCGAGCTCCAGCAGACGATGAACGACCTGGTCGGCATCATCCGCAAGGGCGAGGAGATGGAGCAGGCGCTCAAGGCCCTGGAAGACTTCGCCGTCCGCACCACCAAGGTCGAGGTGCAGGGGCACCGGGAGTTCAACCCCGGCTGGCACCTGGCCCTGGACCTGCGCAACATGCTGCTGGTGTCGCTCTGCGTGGCCAAGGCCGCGCTGATGCGGACCGAGAGCCGGGGCGGGCACACCCGCGACGACCACCCGGTGATGGACTCCGACTGGCGGCACGTGCTGCTGGTCTGCTCGGCGCTGGGTGAGGGTGACGCCGAGGTGGTCCGCCAGGAGCAGATCCCGATGCGGTCGGATCTGTTCGACCTGTTCGAGCTCGACGAGCTGAAGAAGTACTACACCGGCGAGGAGCTCGGCGGACACAGAGCCGACAAGGCGGCCGGAGAGGGTGGACAGGCATGAGCGAGCGGAGCGAGCCAATCCAGTACAGCGCCTTTGGTGTCTCATGGCTGGCCGAAGCGAAGCGAGGACAGGCATGAGCGCCTACACGGCACACTTCCGCGTCTGGCGGGGTGACTCGGAGAAGGGCGACCTGGTCGACTACCAGGTCGAGGTCAACGAGGGCGAGGTCGTCCTCGACATCATCCACCGGCTGCAGCAGACCCAGGCCGGCGACATGGCCGTCCGGTGGAACTGCAAGGCCGGCAAGTGCGGCTCGTGCAGCGCGGAGATCAACGGCCGGCCGCGGCTGATGTGCATGACCCGGATGAACACCTTCACCGAGGACGAGGTCGTCACGGTGACCCCGATGCGCACCTTCCCGGTGGTGCGTGACCTGGTCACCGACGTCGAGTTCAACTACCAGAAGGCCCGGGAGATCCCGGCGTTCGCGCCTCCGGTCGGGGTGGCTCCGGGCGAGTACCGGATGCAGCAGGTCGACGTCGAGCGGAGCCAGGAGTTCCGCAAGTGCATCGAGTGCTACCTCTGCCAGAACACGTGCCACGTGGTGCGTGACCACGAGGAGAACAAGCCGGAGTTCGCCGGCCCGCGTTTCCTCATGCGCATCGCCGAGCTGGACATGCACCCGCTCGACGCCGCCGACCGGCAGCGGGCGGCGCAGGAGGAGCACGGCCTCGGCTACTGCAACATCACCAAGTGCTGCACCGAGGTGTGCCCCGAGCACATCCACATCACCGACAACGCGCTCATCCCGCTCAAGGAGCGCGTGGTCGACCGCAAGTACGACCCGCTGGTGTGGCTGGGCAGCAAGATCTTCAAGCGTGGCGAGAAGGCCGACGCCTGAGGTTCGTCGAACACAGCTGAGCCGCCGCGACCCGTCAGGGCGCGGCGGCTCGGTCGTTCATCGGGTCGGGGCCGACCCGGCCACGGAGAGGTTGCGCAGCCGGGCGGTGTTGTCGAACGACCCGAAGCCCACCCGCCCGGACGTGAACGTCGTGTCCTTGGCCGTCATCAGCGGGGTCCGCGAGCCGTCCAGGTACACCGCGATCGTGCCCAGGTCGGCGCAGTGCTGCACCCGGACCCGATGCCACCGCTGGTCGGGGATCGCCGGCGGGGCGCCCTGCTTGCGGCCCGCGTTCCACTGCGCGTCGATCCGCCGCCGATCGGCGTTGTCGACGATGAAGATGCCGTTGTGCGCGTAGGACTTGTTGTTGCTGGACAGATGGACGTAGTAGAACTGCGTGTCCGAGCGGTGGCCGAACAGGATCACCGCGTCCCGGGCCTTGTCCGCGAGGGTCGAGTCCAGCTGGACCTCACCGTCGATCCGCACCGAGCCGAACTCCGAGCCCGCCGTCAGCAACGCGTACTCGAACGGGCGGCGAGGACCGGGGCGCTCCGCTCCGGCCTGGGCCAGGATCGCCTCCGTCCCCGGGAATCGCCACTTCGCGGCGGTGATCGGGGCCCAGTTGTCCGCCGCCATCACGTTCGTCGTCGTGGTGTCGTCGACGTCGCAGGGGCCGGATTTCTCGGCCGGCCGGGGTGACGAGGATGCCGGCGGTGGCGGGGCGGGCGGCGCCGGTGGCTCGGGCGTGGCCGAGCACGCCGCGGCGAGCAGGGCTCCGGCGAGGATCGTCGTCAGGCGGCGCCACCGGGGCGCCGTACTCGTGCGCGGGGACCTCATCAGGCTGGTCATACCTCTCCGGATGCGGGCGGGACGCGTGGGGCGGGGTGGCGGCGACGGAGTCACTCGCGGAGCTCCGCGCGCTGGTCCCGTGCCGGCGGTCCGGCCGGTAAACCTATACTGAGAGCCCCATCAGCCGCGCCCCGGCTGTCCCCGACGCAGGCGGGCGCACGGCGTCGGACGGCAGCAGGGAGCCAGGCACGTGGTGGACGACGAACGCACGCGTGGCCGCGCACGGACCGGTCTGCTCTGGGCGGCGGTTCTCGTGGTCGCGGTGGCGGCATCGGCCTGCGGGGGGAGCCCGGACCCGTCGATCCCGACGCCGGCCGGGCCCAGCGCGTCGCCGGAGCCGGAGCCGGAGCTGGACCTGCCGGACTTCAGCCCGCCGGCGTTCCCGCTGGCGGAGCCCCGGCCGGACGGTTTCGGGGTGACCCTCACCAAGTTCCTCACCCTGCCCAAGACGAGCCTGAAGCCGCCGGTGCTGGACGACCGGCTGGAGCGCTACAACCGGATCAACTACCTGGGCGAGATCCCGGACGGCTCCGGCCGGCTGTTCGTGCCCGACATGAACGGGATGCTCTACACGATCAAGGACGGCAAGGCGAATCCCTACCTGGACGTCGGCGGCCGGGTCGGCTACGCGAACTTCTTCACCCAGAAAGGCCTCGGCTCGGGTCTGTCGTTCGCGGCCTTCCACCCGGACTTCGCCCGCAACGGGAAGCTCTACACCATGCACACTGAGGCCCGCGGTGCGCTGACCAGCGCGAAGCCGAACCTCGGGCCGACACCGGCCGGCGTCCAGATGCAGAGCGTGCTGCTCGAGTGGACGTTCAAGGACCCGGCGGCCGAGCGGTTCGACGGGACCAAGCGCGAGATGATGCGGATCGGCTTCGTCGGGACCTACCACAGCGTCCAGCAGATCGACTTCAACCACACCGCCAAGCCCGGCGACGAGGACTACGGTCTGCTCTACCTGGTGGTCGGGGACGGTGGGGCGGTCAACGCGGCGGCCGACAAGGGGCAGAGCAGCACGGTGCCGCAGGATCTGAAGGTGCCGCAGGGGAAGGTCCTGCGGATCGACCCGCTCGGCACCAGCCCGGGTAAGCAGTACGGGATCCCGCCGAGCAACCCGTTCGTCGGCAAGCCCGGTGCCCTGGGCGAGATCTACGCCATCGGCCTGCGCGATCCGCACCGCTTCAGCTGGGATCCCGCGGGCGCCCGCTCGATGCTGCTGGGCAGTATCGGGGAGGACAACGTCGAGTCGATCTACGACGTGCACGCGGGCGACAACTTCGGTTGGAGCGACGTGGAGGGCCCGTTCACGGTCCAGCCCGAGCGGGACTGCAAGGCCGCGAAGATGCCGGCGGGCTACAACCGCGACTTCGTCTACCCGGTCGCCGCCTACAACCACGTGCGCCCGCCGGGGTTCGGGTGCAACGACGCCGGGCACGCGGTGATCGGCGGGTTCGTCTACCGCGGCGAGGCGCTGCCCGAGCTGCGCGGGAAGTACCTCTTCGGGGACGGGGTGTCCGGGCGGGTGTTCTACACCGAGGCCGCCGAGATGCGCCGGGGCAAGCAGATGGCCAAGATCCACGAGGTGTCGCTGTTCGACGAGGGCGGCGCCGCGATCACCATGCGCAAGGTGGCCGGTGACCCGAAGGTGTTGACGGCCGGCAAGCCCCGGGTGGACATGAAGTTCGGCATCGACGGCAAGGGCGAGCTGTACGTGCTGGCCAAGGGCAACGGGACGATCTGGAAGGTGACCGGAACCAAGCAGGTCGAGCCGGCGCCGGGGCCGCGCTGACGGTTATCGACCGTCGGTGGGCCGAATGGTTTCGAGCGGGGATCCACCGTAGTCCCAGGCCCATTCGGCGGTGTGCGATTCACCGGAATAGTGGGCCTCGGCCGTGGCCGTGTACTTGTCACATTTCGGGGGTGTGGCGATGACCCGCCATTCGGTGGCGGCCGATTGCCGGCCCAGTGCCCCGGCACCGTAGAGCTTGTCGGCGCTTCCCCGACAGAACACCCGTCCCGCCAGGTCGACCGGGGTATTCCGGTTCGCGTGCACGGTGAATCTCAGGCTGAGCTGGCCGCCGTCGTACTTGACCTCGACCCGCGGTTTGCCCACCGCCTCGGCGTACGACACCGGCGCCACGTGATTCCCCGTGCCACCGGCAGCACTCGGGATAAGCAGAATGGACAATGCGAACAATGCAGCGGCAGTTCGGGGCATGGCTGTCTCCCGTGAATGGGCTCGGCTTACCAGGGGGATTCCCAACGGCATCCGTGAGGTTGATGATCAGGTTAGGACACCGGTTTGTCGCTGTGGGGCGGAATGGCGAAAGCAGCGAAGTTCTCCGTGTCGGACGATGAGCCGGACGCCAGACGTGCCGCCGAGTCCGGAGCTGCGTCGCACCTCGTGCTGTGGGCGTCGCACCCCCTGCTTCGCCGCACAGCCGTTGTACGGAGTGCGAGGCGTGGACACGGGGTGCGAAGTCGCCCGGTGGTCCGCATCGGCGGCCTCACAGGCGGGCCCGGATGCGGTGTGCGACGGGACGGAAGTCATTGAGGTGACGCCATCCCCACCGCTCGAAGTGGTAGCCAAGGGCACGGATCGCGTCCTCCCGGAGCTTCTCCCGGTAGACGGCGTCGCCGGCCGACTCGCCCGGGCGCAGCAGCCGTCCGTACTTGACCTGCCCGTCGAACTCGCCGACCAGCCCGTGCTCCGGCCAGCAGAAGTCCGTCCTCCCGGTCAGCTCGCCCTCCGCATCCCACACCTCCCACTGCAGGTGCGGAGCGGGCAGGCCGGCGCGGGCGATCGCCACGCGGCTGCGCGACTCGCCGACGCTCTCCGAACGGCCGTCGGCGAACGCGATCACGCGGCGAGCCCGCGCGGATCCCGGCCGGTGCGTTGAGTCGCGCAAGGCGCGCGCCAGTTCCTCGGCCGTGGTCAGACCGAGGGCCAGGGCGGCGTCGCCGACCGTCACACCGGCTTCGAAGGGCACCGAGCGGGCGACGTCGACGACGGTGCGGGCGGCCGAGGTGACCAGGACGCCGTCGATGCACTCCACCTCGTCATCGCGGAGTGTGGCGACCCGAACGTGGAGATGCGCCCGGCGCCGGCCGCCGTACGCCCTGCGCTTGGTCACCTGCACCCGCTCGAGCGATAGCGACCAGATCGGCAGCCCGTGGAGGACGGCCGCCGATGCGTGGCTGACCACGGTGCCGGTGGACAGGTCCGGAAAGGCTGACCGAACCCGGAAGAGATGCTGATCCGTCGCCTCGTCAGGCTCCGGAGCCTGCAGGTAGCTGCCGCGACGGATCTTGGTCAGCTCACCGGTCCGAACGGCGCGGGCGAGCTCGTGGTCGGTGAAGCCAGCGGCGATCAGGCTGTCGCGACGTCGGAGCGGGGGACTGTCCACCTCCGGGATGTTCCACGAAGGCGCCGGCGGTGTGGGTTTTACTTCCGCGCACCTGTGGACAACCCGTCCGCCTGTGGATCAGCGCCGTCGTCGACGTCGGCGTCGCACCCCGTACGTGGCCGCACATGCGTTGCACCGGGTGCGACGTGCCAGCCAGGGGTGCGACGCGCGGCGGTTGGGGTGCGACGTGCCGGCCAGGGGTGCGACCCGTCAGGTCAGATGGCTGCGGCGCCGCCGCCCGTGACCTGCGCGATGATGACGTGTTGCTCGCCCTTGGCCTTGATGTTGGGATCGATCGGGCCGCGGCGGGAGCGGCGGGTGCGGCGTTCGAGGTAGTTGGCCAGCGCGGACAGCAGCAGGCACATCGCGATGTAGATCACTCCGACGACGATGGCCACCTGCAGCAGCGGCGACCCGAGCTGCCCCTGGCTGCCCAGCAGTCGTGCCTGGTAGAGCAGCTCGGGAAACTGGATGATGAACCCGAGCGCGGTGTCCTTGAGTACCACCACCAGCTGGCTGAGGATCGTCGGGGCCATCGAGCGCAACGCCTGGGGGAGCAGCACGTTCGTCATGACCTGGGTCTTGCGCAGGCCCAGCGCGTACGCGGCCTCGCTCTGCCCCCGGGGCAGCGCCAGCACCCCGGACCGGAAGATCTCCGCCAGCACGGAGCCGTTGTAGAGCATCAGCCCGAGGACCACGGCCCAGAACGCGGAGATGCTCAGCCCGAAGCTGCGGGACACCCCGTAGTACAGCAGGAAGATCAGCACCAGCAGCGGGACGGCGCGGAAGAACTCGACGACCACGGTGCCCGGCCGGCTGACCCAGCGGTGGTCGGACAGCCGGGCGGCGGCGAACACCGCCCCGAACACCAGGGAGAGGACCGCCGCCACGGCGAACGCGCTGAGCGTGTTGCCCAGGGCCTCCAGCAGCAGCACCTGGATCCGCTCGTACTGGATCCACTCCCAGCCCCGGCCGTCGAACAGCCCGGCGGCCGCGAACCGGTAGACCACGTACCCGGCGCCGGCCAGCAGCAGCGCCACGCCGATCACGCCGCCGGTGAGGTGGCGGGCGCGGGCCTTCGGTCCGGGGGCGTCGAACAGCACGCTGGCGGTCATCGGGACACGCTCCAACGTCGCTCCAGCCGCCGTTGCAACACGGTCAGCGGGATCACCAGGATCAGGAACCCGAGGGCCACCCAGAGCAGGCCGACGAACGTGCTGTAGCCCTTCTCGTTGAGCGTCTGGTAGATCCCGCCGGCCTGGAACACCGAGAAGCCCGAGGCGATCGTGGTGTTCTTCAACAGCGCGATCTGCACGTTGGTCAGGGGCGGCACCACCGCCCGCACGGCCTGCGGCAGCACGATCGTGTTGAGCGTCTGCGTGAAGGTGAACCCGAGCGCCCGGGAGGCCTCGGCCTGACCGACCGGCACGGTGTTGATCCCCGAGCGGATCACCTCGCAGACGAACGCGGCGGTGTAGAGGATCAGCCCGAGCGAGGCCCGGGCGAAGAACGACAGGTCGAGGATGCCCAGCAGCGGATAGGCGAACGCGAAGAAGAACAGCACCAGGGTGAGCGGGGTGTTCCGCACCGTGTTCACGTACGCGGTGCCGAACGCGCGCAACGCCGGCACCGGGCCGATCCGCATCGCAGCCAGCACCAACCCGAGCACGAGCGAGCCGATCGCGGCCACCACGAACAGCTCGATGGTGGCCAGGAATCCGCCGATGAACAGCGGCAGGTTGTCCAGCAGTACGCCCACCCGGGCCCTACCTCCTCGGATCGCGGTCGGGGCGACCGGACCGGCCGCCCCGACCGGACATCAGTACCGCTGCAGCTGCGGCTTGTCGGCGGTCGAGCCGGACTTGCCCAGCGTGCCGTCGTAGATCTTCTGCCAGGTGCCGTCGTCCAGCGACGCCTGCAGGATGTCGTTGACCTTGTTGCGCAGGGCGGCGTCGTCCTTGTTCAGCCCGATCCCGTACGGCTCGGTGGAGAACGTGCCGCCGACCAGCTTCAGCTTGTCCGGCTGCTGGGCGGCGTAGCCCTTGAGGATGGCGTCGTCGGTGGTCACCACGTCGACCTGCTTGGACAGCAGCTGGTCCACGCACTGGCTGTAGGTCTGGAACTCGACGATGTTGCCCGGCTCGGTCAGACCCTGGTCGCGCACCCGCTGGATCGGCGTGGAGCCGCTGGCCGAGCACACCTTCTTGCCCTTGAGCGTGTCCTTGCCGGTGATCGCGGACTCGTCCTTGCGGACCAGCAGCCCCTGGCCGGCGACGAAGTACGGGCCGGCGAACCCGACGCGCTCCTTGCGCTTGTCGTTGATCGTGTAGGTGCCGACGTAGAAGTCGACGTCGCCCCGGGAGATCGAGTCCTCGCGGGCCGCCGACGGGATCGGCTTGTAGTCGATCTTGTCGGCGGCGTAGCCCAGCTTGGCCGCGACCAGCCGGCCGATCTCGATGTCGAACCCGGACCGCTCACCGGACGTGGCGTCCAGGAAGCCCAGACCGGGCTGGTCTTCCTTGACCCCGATGGCCACCCGGCCACGCTGCTTGATCGCGTCGAACACCGGCGAGCCGGGGACCTGGACGTTCGTGGCGGCCGGCTCGTTGAGCACCGGGGCGCCACCGCCGCCCGGGCCACCCTCCTTGCCGCACGCGGTCAGCGACAACGCCGCGGCCAGCACCGCCACGGCATACGTACGCCACTTCATGGTGTCTCCCATCCTGTCGGGTGTACCGAAGATCTAGTGGGTGAGGATCTTGCCGAGGAAATCCTTCGCGCGCGATGAGCGCGGGTTGGTGAAGAAGTCGTCGGGGGTCGAGTCCTCGACGATCTCGCCGTCGGCCATGAACACGACCCGGTTAGCCGCCTTGCGGGCGAAGCCCATCTCGTGGGTCACCACGATCATGGTCATGCCCTCCTTGGCCAGGCCGACCATGGTGTCCAGCACCTCGTTGACCATCTCCGGGTCCAGCGCCGAAGTCGGCTCGTCGAACAGCATCACCTTGGGCTTCATGGCCAGCGCCCGGGCGATCGCCGCGCGCTGCTGCTGGCCACCGGAGAGCTGCGCGGGGTACTTGTCGCGCTGGTTGGCGATGCCGACCCGTTCCAGCAGTTGCAGGGCGTGCTTCTCGGCGTCGGCCTTGGGCGTCTTGCGGACCTTGAGCGGACCGAGGGTGACGTTCTCCAGGATCGTCTTGTGCGCGAACAGGTTGAAGCTCTGGAACACCATGCCCACGTCGGCGCGCAGCTTGGCCAGGTCCTTGCCCTCGGCGGGCAGGGCCTTGCCGTCGACCTCGATCACCCCGTCGTCGATCGGCTCCAGCCGGTTGATCGCCCGGCACAGGGTGGACTTGCCGGATCCGGAGGGCCCCAGCACCACGACCACCTGGCCGGGCGCGACCTCCAGGTCGATCTGGCGGAGCACGTGCAATTCGCCGAAGTGCTTGTTCACCCCGGCCAGGCGGACCATCGGCTGCGCATCGGTCATGCTGAGAACGTACTGGGTTTTCGACCACCCCCGCCGCTTTCGCGCGGCAACGCTTGCGTTTCGAATCCCGGAGTCGGGCCGCTCAACGGGACGCCTACCCTTGGTGACGTGGTCCGTAGCTATGCCGTCCGCACCTACGGGTGCCAGATGAACGCGCACGACTCCGAGCGGCTCGCCGGGCTGCTGGAGTCGGCCGGGTACGTGCCGGCCGCCGACGGCGGGGACGCCGATGTGGTGGTGTTCAACACCTGCGCGGTCCGGGAGAACGCGGACAACAAGCTCTACGGCAACCTCGGTCACCTGCGGCCGGTGAAGGACACGCACCCGGGGATGCAGATCGCGGTCGGCGGCTGCCTGGCGCAGAAGGACCGGGCGGAGATCGTCCGCCGGGCGCCCTGGGTGGACGTGGTGTTCGGCACGCACAACATCGGCTCCCTGCCCACGCTGCTCGAGCGGGCCCGGCACAACGCCGAGGCCCAGGTGGAGATCAAGGAGTCGCTGGAGGTCTTCCCGTCCACCCTGCCGGCCCGCCGCGAGTCGGCGTACTCGGCCTGGGTGTCGATCTCGGTGGGCTGCAACAACACCTGCACGTTCTGCATCGTGCCCTCGCTGCGCGGCACCGAGGTCGACCGGCGGCCCGGCGACGTGCTGGCCGAGGTGTCCGCGCTGGCCGCCGACGGGGTGCTGGAGGTGACCCTGCTCGGGCAGAACGTCAACTCCTACGGCGTGGAGTTCGGCGACCGGGCGTCGTTCGGCAAGCTGCTGCGGGCCTGCGGCGGGATCGACGGCCTGGAACGGGTGCGGTTCACCTCGCCGCACCCGCGCGACTTCACCTCCGACGTGATCGCCGCGATGGCCGAGACCCCGGTGGTCTGCCCGCAGCTGCACATGCCGCTGCAGTCCGGCTCGGACGGGATGCTGAAGGCGATGCGCCGCTCGTACCGGTCGGCCCGCTACCTGGCGATCCTGGACGAGGTGCGGGCGTCGATCCCGCACGCGGCGATCACCACCGACATCATCGTCGGCTTCCCCGGGGAGACCGAGGACGACTTCGCGGCCACCCTGGACGTGGTGCGGGAGGCGCGGTTCGCGTCCGCGTTCACCTTCCAGTACTCGCCCCGCCCGGGCACGCCGGCCGCGTCGATGGACGGCCAGGTGCCGCCCGAGGTGGTGAAGGACCGCTACCAGCGGCTGGTCGCGGTGCAGGAGGAGATCTCCTGGGAGCTCAACCGGGAGCTGGTCGGCGGCTGCGTCGAGGTGCTGGTCGCCGAGGGCGAGGGCCGCAAGGACCGGGAGACCAGGAGACTCAGCGGGCGGGCCCGGGACGGCCGGCTGGTGCACTTCGCGCCCGGTCCGGACCCGGCGTCGATCCGGCCGGGTGACGTGGTGACGACCGAGGTGACCTACGCGGCGCCGCACCACCTGGTGGCCGACGGCCCGCTGCTGTCCCACCGGCGCACCCCGGCCGGGGACCGGCACGGCGCCCCCGGGGGCTCACCCACCGTGACCGGACTCGGCCTGCCGGGCGTCGGCCGGCCGGCCACCGCGACGGCTGACACCGGAGGTTGCCGATGAGCACCCAGCGAGGGAGCGAGATGGATCCGATGCCCGATGACCTGGCCCGGCTCGACCGGGAGATGTCCGGGTGGCGCAGCTGGCCCCGGCTGGACCCGGGGGTGTCGGCGGTGGTCGTCGCCGTCGCGGTGATGCTGCTGCTCGGGGCGTTCGCGCTGCCCTGGACCGGGCCGGTGAGCGGCTGGTCGGTGCTGCTCGGGGGCGGCGCGGAGGTCCCGAAGCTCGGGTACCTGCCCCGGTTGTTCGCCGGCACCGCCGTGCTGTTCGGGCTGGTCGGGTCGGTCACCACGCTGCTCACCCGGTTCTGGGCGCTGGGCTGGGCGTGCACTCTGGGCTGCGGTTTCTCGGTGATCAACGGCTTGTGGGCGGTGTGGTCGCGGCAGACCGCCCCGGCCGGTACGCCCGGTCCGGGGATCGGTCTGGTGCTGG
>JAESFN010001040.1_pt1 | contig 15707 bp, 10 predicted proteins | sample 9269411 | NCBI WGS metagenome assembly JAESFN01 (sample SAMN14505399, study PRJNA617100) | algae metagenome | isolation source: Iphinoe sp. HA4291-MV1 and co-occurring heterotrophs from trail next to... | place: USA: Maunawili Falls, Hawaii | collected 2009-07-25
AGCCTGCCGCCAGCGTTCGTTCTGAGCCAGGATCAAACTCTCAAGTTTGATATCTGACTTATCGCTCGACATTTGCACGTTTTGCGTTTGCGCTTCTCAGCGCAAATTGACGAGGACACACACCTAAACCAACGAACCAAAGTCCATTAGCAATGGTATGTACCTCTAAGAAACGTACCGTCGATTGTGTCGTGTTGCCTAGTTCTCTCGAACCAGACCGCAAGAACCTCGCCGTCCACGTTTCTCTTTCTTCCAATCTTCACAATGTCAAAGAGCTGACCCCAGGCACGGCTCTCGCCGGCGGCGTCGGTGGAAGCAAGGCTTCCGAATTCTTCAGAACAGAAGCTATCTCCGGTTGCCCGGCAGCACCTCTGCCCTTTCAGGATCGCTGATCAGTGGGAGCAGCAAGTGCTCGGCGTCGTCAGCGTGGCGGGTTGTATTCGAGACATTTTCGTCTGTCAACACCCCATTTTCAACTTCCGGAAGGTCCAGATTTTGAAAACCTGAAATCGCTAATCTCTCAGCTATTTCAGTGGTTTGCTTCAGTCTTTGGCGTCGTTTCCGCCGCCGCGGTCTTCAGCGATGGGCGGGTTATATGGGCGACCCCTTTCGGCGTCAACAGCCCAGAATGACGAATCTGACATTTTTCACGGACACCCGTCCGGAACGCCGTCCAACCCGTCTGCGCGATTGTATAGCACGCGCGCGCGAGGACTGTCATCTGGTGTTCGCAATCGGCGGGTTCAAGGGGGGATCAGGCCCTGTGGAAATCTCCCGAAAGGCGGAATCGGCGCGATAGGCGGTTCGGAATCGGTGGCGCTGATGATGCCGCCGGCGATTGGTCCGGTGCATATCCCTCCCGGTCGCCGCCCCATTCCGGCCGAGGCCTAGTTTTGCCGCATTGTCCTCCCACCAAGGCGTCAGCCGGTGAGTTGACTCGCGCGTGAGCGCGCGGCACAGCTTCTGGCCCAAGGGGCGCAATAGGCAGCAGGCGAAATAGGGTTGAACCCAGCACAGCGCAATCGCACCGCCGCGCTTCTCAAAGCGAGCGGCTTCGAGGACGGTCCTGCACTGACGGTGCAATCCACCGACGGCGAAATCCCGCATGGCCGCGAGCTGAGCTTCGCCTGGCTGACCGGCACGGTGATGACCGGCCTCACCTCGGTGCTGCTGATGGGCGCCGCGCTTTATGTGTCGTTCGAGGGCCAGGACACGTTCTCCACCGCCTATGAGGCGCTGCAGCTGATCACCAAGCCGGAGGCGACCACGGTCGACTCGCAGGTGAAGGGCGACCGCGTCCGCCCGGTGGCCAAGACCCGGTCCGAGCTCGAGATCGTCGAAGCCTCGATCCGCGAGACCGTCGATGGCCGCGCCCTGATCAGGAAGCAACCGTTCGTGCGCGTCCGCGCCACCCTGGCCACGGCCGCCACGGCACTGTCAGGCGATATCCCCGACTACGATCCGGTGGCGATGATCGACGCCAGCCAGCCGGTGGTCGCCGATGGCGACGATGTCGCCAATCCCGAGATCTATGGCGCCGAGGTCGAAGGCGAAGTGCAGATCCGCACTGCCGCCCTCCCCGCCACCTTCGTTCCCGCCCCTGCCATTTCCGACAAGAGCGCTTCGGACTTCGTTCGCTCGACCGTAGAAAACCTCTTCGCCGAAGGCGGCGGCGAGGGTGAGGTGGCACTCGCCTACGCTGCACCCGACACCGGGGTGCGCGACCTCGGCGTCGTTACCGATGGCGGCCTCTCGGGTGTCGCCGAGAACGTCTCGATCCTGCCCAAGACCAAGCTGGCCGAAGATGCCGGGCTCGGCCGCTCCGAGCGCGTCGTCACCATCCGCGAGGCCGGCTCGCTGAAGGAGCCGCTGCTCAAGAACGGTTTCGACACCCAGACCTACGATATGATCGCAGCGACGTTGAAGAACGTGCTGTCGTCGTCGAACGTACCGGGTGGGGCGCGGCTGCGCATCCTGATGGGCCCGGCGCGCAACTCGCAGACGCTCATTCCGCACCGGCTCAGTATCTACTTCCCCGATCCCACGTCCGGCGAGATCAAGCATGCGGCGACCGCCGCGCTGACCGACCGCGGCAACTACGTGCTCGGCCTCGAGCCGCCCAAGATCGAGTTCCCGGAAGAAGACACCGAGGAAATCAACGTCAACAACCTGCCCTCGGTCTACCGCTCGATCTGGGAAACCGCGCGCAAGCACGATATCGACGACGCCATCACCTCGCGCATCGTCGCCATGTTCGCCTATGACATCGACCTGACCAAGCGCATCAGCGCCGGCGACTCGATCGAAATTCTCGAAACCGAGAAGGACGCCAGCGGCCATCAGGATCTGCTCTATGTCGCGCTGAAGCTCGGCACCTCGACGCGCGAACTGTTCCGTTTCCGCACTGACGACGGGACGGTGGATTTCTACGATCCCGACGGCGAAACGGGAAAACGCTTCCTCACCCGGCGGCCGCTGCAGGGCGGCGGCCGCCTCGCCAGCCGCTTCGGCTACCGCGTGCATCCGATCTTCAAGTCGCGCCGCATGCACACCGGCGTCGACCTCGCATCCAAGACGGGCACGCCGATCTATGCCTCGGGCGATGGCGTGGTGGAGAAGGCGCAGTGGGTCTCGGGCTACGGCAAGTATGTCGAGATCAAGCACGTGAACGGCTTCGAGACCGGCTATGGCCACCAGAGCCGCATCGCCGACGGCATCAAGCCGGGCGTCCGGGTGCGCCAGGGCCAGATCATCGGCTATGTCGGCTCGACCGGTAACTCTACCGGCCCGCATTTGCACTTCGAGATCAAGGTCAACGGCCGCTTCGTTGATCCGCTCAGCGTGAAGCTGCCGCGCGACAAGTCGCTGAGCGCCCAGTACGAGGGCAACTTCGAGCAGACCATCACCCAGATCCGCGACCTGATGAAGCGCGACGCGGCACCGATGACGGTCGCAGCGCTGAACTAGCGGCGCCTTACCTTCACATAGAGGACGTCATTCCCGCGGCAGCGGGAATGTCCGTTTTGCAGGGGCTACCGCTTCCGCAGCTTGTTCTCCTGGGTGAACCAGGCGATCACCGCCGAGAGCAGTGCGAGGCCGGCATTGCTGTAGGCGATGGCGGCGAAGGCGGCGTTGTTGGCACCCTGCCGGGCCACCTCGACATCGGCGGCGAGCGGCGCATCGGGCTGCATGCCGAAGAACAGCGACAGCTCGGCGAAGCCCCCCAGCGAACGCTCGAACACGAAGGCCGCAACGCCACCCATCAGCGCCACTGCAAGGAGGCCGGCGACGCGCGCCACCGCGTTGTTGACGCCTGAGGCGAGGCCGGTGTCGCGGTCCTCCACCGAGGTCATCACCGCGGTCGAGAGCGGCGACACCACGGCGCTCATCCCCAACCCCATCAGGATGGTGAGCGGCAGCACCCCGAGCCAGACATTCTGCAGCGGCGCCAGCAGCCCGAGCAGCGCGAAGGCGATGGCGACGATCACCGCACCGAGCGTTATCATCGGCCCCGGCCCGACCTTGTCGGAAAGCCGCCCGGCATAGGGCGACAGCACGGTGAGCGCGATGCCGAACGGCAGGAAGGCGATCGACACCTCCGCCGCCGTAACGCCCCAGCCGCCGATCAGCGTCATCGGCAGGAAGAAGGTCACGGCCGAGAGCGCGAAATAGAGCGCGAAGGTCAGGCCCTGCGCGCCGGAGAAGGCGACGTTCTTGAAGTGATAGAGCGGCAGCATCGGTGCCTTGCTGCGCGCTTCCCACCACAGGAACGCGATGAGCGCGACGATGCCGATGCCGCAATAGGCGAGCACGTGGCTCAGCACCGGGGCATTGCCGCCGGTGCCGGTGAGCCCGAGCGCGATCAGCAGCAGCGCCACGGTGATCAGCGCGCCACCGACCAGGTCGAGCCGCCGCCCGGCCTCCGGCTGGTCGGCCGGAACCTTGAGGAACAGCAGTGCCAGCGCGATGCCGCCGAGCGGCAGGTTGATGGCGAACACCAGCCGCCAGCTCCAGTCGCCCATGGTGGTCAGGACGAACCCGCCAACCACCGGCCCGAGAATCGTGGTGAGCGACGAGAACGCCGACCACAGCCCGATTGCCTTGCCGCGCTCCTCACGTGGATAGGCCTTGGCGATGATCGCGAGACTGCCCGGCACCATCAGCGCCGCGCCGAGCCCTTGCACAGCGCGGGCGATGATCAGGAAGGTCGGGTTCGGCGCCACGGCGCAGACCAGCGAAGCCGCGACGAACAGCACGATGCCGAGCGCGAAGACATTGCGGAGCCCGAAGCGATCCCCCGCCGCACCACCGATCAACAGCAGCGAGGCGAGGAACAGCATGTAGGCGTTGGAGATCCACTGCGCGTCGGCGAGGCTGGCGCCCAGATCGGCCCGAATTGCCGGGGTGGCGATCGACAGTACCGAGCCATCGATGAACCCCATCGAAGAGGCGAGGATGGCCGCGACCAGCACATAGATGCGGTTCTCGGCCGGACAGAACGACGCCGGCGCGGCACTCGATTTGACGTCGTTCATCCCCGGCTCCGTTCGGTTGAGGGCGGGAGCCTACGCCTTCTCGATCCACACCGCGAGTTCGTTGCCGCCCGGCTCGCGGAAGTGGAACCGCCGCCCGCCGGGGAAGTCGAACGCCGGCTTGGTGATCACCCCGCCAGCCGCCAGGACTTCGCGCTCGGCCAGTTCCAGGTCCTCGGTGCGGATCACCGCCAAAGGCTTCTCGGTCCGCCCCTCACCCGAGTCGATGCCGCCATCGATCCCCGCATCATTGATGGCCTCGTAGGAGGGACCGTAGCTGGTGAAGGTCCAGCCGAAGGCCTCGGCAAAGAAGCGGTGGCTGTTCAGCGCGCTGGTGGACGGAAACTCGAGGTAATCGATCTGATAGCGCTGCTTCATCTTCATAACTCCTATCGTTCTCTTTTTGTTTCTATCGCATCGTGCACGGACGAGCAAGCGTCTGGCGACAGAACTTAGTCCTGCCCGCGGCTCAGCATCTCGATCAGCACGGGGTAGACGAGTTCGGTCCGGGCCCCCGGCATGCGGGGGTCGATCAGGTCGTGTGGCAACAGGTCGGTGCGCGGCAGCACCTCGACATCGACCTGCCGGCCCCTCGCCTGCCACGCCGCGATCAGCTGGCGCGCCAGCGCGTTGTTGACGGCGAAATCGGCATCGTTGAGCAGCATACCGAGGCCCGCCGCACGGGGCGGCGACTGCGTGGCCGCCGCTTCGAGCACCGTGCCGAGCCGCATGAACTGCGCCAACGCGTGCGTCGGGATGCGCGGGTACGAGTGCTTCATGCCCGGCGAACCCTCCGGCTCCAGAGGATTCCACAACAGCATCATGTTGGGCATCTTGAGCAGCAGGTTGGCGGCGGCGCCGTTGGCCCAGGGCGGCACGAAATGCGGGCCGAGGAACGGCGATACGGCCACGGTGTGTGCTACATCGGCGCGATACTGCGCCGCCCACGCGGTCATCGCCCCGCCGGCCGACATGCCGGTGACGATCACCTCGTCGCCGAGCCCGTGCGCTAGGTCGATCGCTGCGTAGGTGCTGGCGACCATCTGTTCGGCGCTGAGGTCGACCAGTGCCAGCGTCATCTGGTCGGCCTCGCCGTGACCGGGCCAGCGCGGCACATAGACATTGTAGCCGAGTGCGAACAGCTGGCCGGCGAGCTCGTCGGCCTGCAGCGGGCAGTTGGTGAGGCCGTGGAGGTACACCACTACCTTCGCCACCATCGCCCCGTGGGTGAAGAGCCGCGAGGTGCAATCGGGGTTGAGCGGCAGGGCCGCTTCCTCGGCTTCGATCTTGGCGAACGCCGCCATCGCCGTTTCATAGGTCGCTGTGGGTTCACCCGTCGGCCGATTCTCCGTTAGGTCCTCGGGGTTGAGCGGTAGCTGCGACAGCCAGGCGAACGCACCACCGAGTAGCAGCACGACCGCGGCCAGCGCGATCGCTCCCGCCTTGAGCATCCACGGCACCGGCTGGAACGTGGGCGCCGGCGGATATGGGCGTCGCAGCAACAGCGCCACCAGCACGCCGACGCCCGCCATGATCACCATGACGGCGAATCCGGTGGTCAGGATGGTCAGCGCGGCCAGCTCTATGATGCCGAAGCTGCGCTCACCCAGCGTCGCCACGTCGACGGGCTTGCCCTGCCGGAGATCCGCGATGGCCAGCACCACCGGGGTGGAACAGAGCCCGACCAGCGCACCCGTGAATGCGCCACGCGCCGGCGACAACCGTCGCGGCCAGCCGATGATCAGTCCCCAGAAAAGGCACGCCGTGATGAACGTCCCAAGGAACGGGGCCAGCCACCCGGCTTCGTCCTGCAGCAGACCCGCACCGGACGTGCCGAGCCCCGTAACCGGAGAGGCGGCGATCGCGCCGATCCCGAAGAGTGCACCGGCAACCGGCGTCCACCACCAGTTGCCGGCTCGGCTCATTTGGCCACTGCCGATTCGTCGGCGATGCGCGCGAAGCGCTCCACCATCGCCGCCTTGAGGCTGGCGATCCCCGCGTCGTCCCAGCCCGGCGGCTCGATCAGCGCCCGCCAGGCATCGATGTAGTCGGATGGCGCGTAGTCGTGCCCGTGCCCCGGCGGCGGCTCGAGCGCCAGCGCCATGTCCATGCCCAGCTGCAGGAAGGTGACGACCGGGTACCAGTTGAGGATCGACGAGACGTCCGGCCCGCGCTCACCCTTTAGCCAGTCCGGCTCGCGGTGCAGCGAAGAGTAGCTGAAGAAGACGATCGGATCGCTGGCGTGCTGCAGGAAGGCGATGCGCATCGGCCCCCAGGGGACGCCGGGGACATCGAGCCCGCCGCCCTGGTTGGAGAAGCGGATCGTCGTTTGGTTGCCGAATTTCGGCAGCCATTCGGGCGTCCCGGCCTGCCGGTTGTTGGTGGCCCAGCGCCAGATGCCGCTGGTGAACGGCGGGCCGACCCACAGCGCGCCCTGGAACGGATCCTGCAGCACATCGAAGAACTGCGTCGACGCCTGCGAGGCATGCGCGCCGAGGCTGAGGCCGTTGAGATAGAGTTTTGGCCGCTTGTCGTGCGGCATGCGGGTCCAGTAGCCGTAGACGGCGTTGAAGAGCGCCTGCGACGCCTCGGTGCCGTAGTCGGGCTCGACCACCAGCGACAGCGGGCTCAACAGGTACGAGTATTGCAGCGACACCGACGCCACGTCGCCGGCCATCAGGTATTCGAGCGTGTCCATCCCGGCCGGGTCGACCCAGCCGGTGCCGACCGGCGTCACGATCAGCAGCACCGAGCGGTCGAAAGCGCCGATCCGCAGCATCTCGTCGAGCGCCAGTTGCGCCCGCGCCTCGGTGGTTTCAGCCGAGCGGAGGCCCACGGAGACGCGTAGCGGCTCCAGCGCCGGCCGGCCGATCACCGCTTCGATGTCGGCCCTGGTCGGACCGGAATCGGCATAGATGCGTCCATCGCGGCCAATGGTGCTCCAGTCGATCAGCGATGCCGAGCTGCCCGAGCGAGCGGGATCGGTCGGCGGTGAGCCAAACTGCCCGGCAACTCCATCGAGCTGCAGGAAGAATGCATCAGCAGCGCGCAGCGCCCCGCGCATCAACACGCCGTTGAACAGCGTCGTCGCAACGATGCCGACAACCACCAGGCTTCCGACCAGCGCCACGCGTCGCGGCACATAGCCGACCAGCCAGCGCGAAAAGAAATCGACGCCGTAGGTGAGGAGCTTACCGGTGTAGATGATTACGGCCGCCGGCAGCAGCGCGATCAACAGGACAGAGATCGGCAGCCCCGCCTCGACCGGCTGCATCCCCATGATCTCGCGCACCGAGTTCTGCCAGCCGGTGGTCTGGTAGAGGCACGCCGCCATCAGAACGAGGCAACCGAGGGTGACGGCGATCTTCAGCCAGTGGGTGTATTTCGATATCGGCAGCTTGAAGCCCATATAGGCCCACAGCCACTCGAGCGCGACGCCGATGCCGTAGCCGATACCGAAGGCACAGCCGGAGAGAATACCCTGGATCAGCGCTTCACGCGGTAGCAGCGACGGGGTAAGCGCCAGCGAGAACAGGATGGAGCCGACGACGAGCCCCATCTCGGAGAAGCCGTCGAGGAGCCGCTTCAGCCACGCCGGTACCTGCATTTCGCCCTCCCCTTCGCGCAAATCGGTCAAAGCACCGGCCCCAGCATGGCAATCGTGTTGTTCCAGATCCGGCGCGCCCCGCCCCAGGCCTCGACCTCGGCGGCCTTCACCAGCACCGACGCCTCGATGTAACTCTGCTGGCGCTGCCGCAGTGCCGCCGCCAGCGACTTGTCGGCGACCAGCATGTTGTTCTCGAAGTTGAGCTCGAAACTGCGCCGGTCCATGTTGGCCGAGCCGATCAGCGCCAGCTCGCCATCGACGGTCATCGTCTTCGAATGCAGCAGCCCGCCCTGGTACTCGCGGATCATCACCCCGGCCTCGAGCAGCTCGGCATAGTAGCTGTGGCTGGCGGCAGCCACGACCCACGAGTCATTGCGTTGCGGCACGATGAAGGTGGTCTCGACGCCGCGATAGGCGCTGGCGCAGAGCGCGGCCTGGATGGTTTCGTCGGGCACATAGTAGGGCGTGGTGATCACCAGCTCGCGCCGCGCCGCATTCATCACCGAAACGAAGATTTCGGGCATCGCCGAGGGCCGCACGGTGGCGCCCGTGCCGATCACCTGCGCCACGAACCCAGGCTGCTCCGGTGGCATCGGGCGCTGCAGCAGCTCGGTCAGGTCGTCCTCGCCATGGCCCATCCAGTCCGAGGCAAACAGATGCTGGTTCTGCCGCGCGATCGGCCCTTCGAGCCGCACCATGATATCGACCCACGGCGCGAACTTCGCCTTGGGCAGGAACGCCGCATCGGCGCAGTTCTGGCTGCCGCAATAGGTGATGGCGTTGTCGATGACGACGATCTTGCGGTGGTTGCGCATGTCCAGCCGGCCCCAGATCGCGCCGATCAGCGGGTTGCCGATCGGCATGGCACGCGCCAGCTGCACCCCGGCGGCGCGCATGGCGCGCCAGTGCTCCGAGCGGATCATCGTTCGCGAGCCGACATCGTCGGCCATTGCTCGGCAGGTGACACCGCGGAGCGCCGCGCGCTGCAGTGCTGCGACGATCTTCAGCCCGTTGCTGTCGGGCAGCCAGATGTAGAACAGCAGGTGCACATGGTCGGTGGCACTGTCGATATCGGCGACCATCGCCTCGATCGAAGCGTCCGAACTCTCCAGCAGCTGCGCCCGGTTGCCGGCGACCGGCGGGTAGCCGCTGACCGAGGTGCCGGCGCGAAACAGCGGCAGCGCTCCCTCCGGCAGCTGCGCCTCGACGCCGGGCCTGCCGAACGGCGGCGGCAGCGTCTCGAACGCCTTGCGCAGGCGCGCCGTGCGGGTGCGGCCGATATTGGTCTCGCCTACCAGCACATAGGCAATCATCCCAATGAGCGGCGCGACGACGATGATCATCACCCAGGCCAGCCGCGACACCGGTTCGCGATACGGCCGGATCAGCGCCCGGCCGACGAAGAACAGCTGCAGGCCGATTTCGAGCACGAGCAGGAGCCACGCGATCGTTGCTGCCTCCATGCTCGCCCCCTTCCGCTCAATGCCGACTGCAACAATGGAATGACGAAGCTGGAAAAGTCGACAGTCGAGCTGCCGCAGTCGACTAAAATCGTCGCCAATCAGCATTAGCCAAGTTTAGACGCTCCTGCCGTTACTATGCGCCCATAGTTCAGCCAACCGACATGGGACGTCACCAAGCAATGAGCGAACAAGACCGCCGCGCCCCGCCTCCCCGCTACGGCCGGTGGAGCTTCATCGCCGGTCTCGCCTTCGCCATCGTCGCGCTGCTGTCGGTGCCACTCTCCGGTATTGCCATCAACGAGATCGTCGCCAGCCCGCGCGGCAGCGTCAGCTGGCTGGCGCTGTTCGTCGGCGTGGCGCTGACCGGTGCCCTGTTCTGGTGGCTGATGCTGATCCGGCCGCGCCGCTACACCTGGCTGCGCGGCGCGATTGCCGGCGTGCTGGTGGCGTTCTTCTCCTATCCGGTGGTGTTGACGATCGCCGACCTGCTGCGCGCCGGCAGCCTCGATCCCGAGAGTTATGGCAGCCGCGGCGGCAACGTGCTGCTGCGCACCGTCATCACCCAGCTGACCACCGGTTTCGCCTCGACCCTGGCGCTCGCCGCCGTCGGCATCGTGCTGGTGGTGGTGCTGCACCGCCGGCACCCCGAGACCATCCCACAGCGCGACCGGCGCGGCTTCTGGCGTACTGTGCCCAAGGTAGCGGCCTCGCTGGCGCTGTTCCTCGTGGTCGGGCTCGTTGGCATCTTCGCCGTGCTGACCCTGATGCCGCTCGATACCGACAGCCTCTGGACCAATGCGGCAGCAAGCACGCCGGCAGCCAGCTACGAGGATGCCGTCGCCAAGATCGAGGCAGTACGCGCCGAGGAGGTACAGCTCCCGCTCAACCCGCGTTGCCTGTCGACGCTCTTGACCCACGGCCGCAAGGTCGAGCGCGTCGTGGTGTTCTTCCACGGCCTCACCAACTGCCCGGCGCAGGCCGAGCAGCTCGGCGCCAAGCTGTTCGCGCTGGGCTACAACGTCTACCTGCCGCGCACCCCGCAGCACGGCTACGCCGACCAGATGAGCACCATGCTCGCCGACCTCACGGCCGAGGAACTGGTCGCCGTCGGCAACGAAGCTACCGACATCGCCCAGGGGCTTGGTGACGAGGTGGTGATCACGGGTCTCTCGGCCGGCGGCATCATCGCCGGCTGGGTCGGCCAGCATCGCGCCGATGCCGACCAGGCGATCGCCATCGCGCCGTTCCTCAGCCCCAACCTCGTGCCCGGCTGGGCCAACCACGCCGCGACCGCGCTGCTGCTCAATGCCCCCAACGCCATGGTGTGGTGGGATCCGGCAACGCGCGACAACCCGCCGGGCATGACCTACGCCTACCCGCGCTACGCCACGCACGGCCTCGCTCAGGCGTTGCGCCTCAGCATCGCGCTGATGGACACTGCGGCCGCCAAGGCTCCGCTGTCGCCGGGGCTGGGCATGCTGATCAATGAAACGGACGACGCGGTCAGCGCCGCCAAGATCGAGGAACTGGTGCTGCACTGGCAGAACCAGGGCGCCGCGGTGAACGTGGTGCGGCTGCCGCTGGCGCTGGCCCTGGGCCATGACCTCATCGACCCGCACCAGCCGACCGGCGACACCGATCTGGTCTACCAGGTGATCACCGACATGATGAACGGCGTGACGCCGACCATTCCCGCGTCGGCCCAATAAGAAAGGGCCGGTCCTGAGACCGGCCCTCGAGCTTACGCTGCGGCGTCGATGCCGGGCGCTTCGGGCGCGCCGCCGCTGGTGAGTCGCAGCCCGCCTTCGCCGGCGTCGATCACCACAGTCTGTCCGTCGCTGACCGTACCGCCGAGGATTTCCTCAGCCAGCCGGTCCTGCACTTCGCGCTGGATCACCCGCTTCAGCGGACGAGCCCCGTACGCGGGGTCGTACCCCTCGTTGGCCAGCCACTCGCGCGCCGCCGGAGTGAGCTCGAGCGAGATGTCGCGCTCCTTCAGCAGCCCGCGCAGGCGGCCGAGCTGGATATCGACGATCGCCCCCATGTGGTCGCGCTGCAGCCGATGGAAGACGATGATGTCGTCGATCCGGTTGAGGAACTCCGGACGGAACGAGGCCTTCACCACGTCCAGCACCTTGCCGCGCACCAGTTCGACCGACTCGCCGTCCTGGAGGTTCACCAGGTACTCGGACCCGAGGTTCGAGGTCATGATGATCAGCGTGTTGCGGAAGTCGACCGTCCGCCCCTGCCCGTCCGTCAGCCGCCCGTCGTCGAGCACCTGCAGCAGGATGTTGAACACATCCGGATGCGCCTTCTCGATCTCGTCGAACAACACGACCTGATAGGGCCGGCGACGCACCGCCTCGGTCAGCACCCCGCCTTCGTCGTAACCGACATAGCCCGGAGGGGCGCCGATCAGGCGAGCGACCGAGTGCTTCTCCATGAACTCGCTCATATCGAGCCGCACCAGCGCATGTTCGTCGTCGAACAGGAACTGCGCGAGGCTCTTGGTGAGCTCGGTCTTGCCGACACCCGTCGGGCCGAGGAACATGAACGAGCCGATCGGCCGGTTCGGATCCTGCAGCCCAGCGCGGGCCCGGCGCACTGCCTTGGCGACAGCCTCGACGGCTTCCGCCTGGCCGATGACCCGCTTGCCGAGTTCCTTCTCCATGCCGAGCAGCTTCTCACGCTCGCCTTCGAGCATGCGATCGACCGGGATGCCGGTCCAGCGGCTGACGACACCGGCGATATGGCTCGGCATCACCACTTCCTCGACCATCGGGTTGTCGGCCTTGCCGTCCCCGTCAGGATCGTCAGCGGCCTTGATGCGCTTTTCGAGATCGGGGATCACGCCATAGGCCAGCTCGCCCGCTTTCGCGAGGTTGCCGGTGCGCTGCGCCAACTCGAGATCGGTGCGGGCCTTGTCCAGCTCTTCCTTGAGCTTCTGCGAGCCCTGCATGCGCTCCTTCTCGGCCTGCCAGCGCTGCGTCAGCGCGTTGGCCTGCTCCTCGAGGTCGGCAAGTTCCTGCTCCAGGCGCCCGAGCCGGGTCTTCGACCCGTCATCGGTCTCCTTCTTCAGCGCCTCGCGCTCGATCTTCAGCTGCATGATGCGGCGGTCGAGTTCGTCGAGCTCTTCGGGCTTGCTCTCGGCCGCCATGCGCAGCCGCGCCGCCGCCTCGTCGATCAGGTCGATCGCCTTATCGGGAAGGAACCTGTCGGCGATGTAGCGCTTCGACAGGGTCGACGCGGCAACGATCGCCGAATCCGAGATCCGGATGCCGTGGTGCAGCTCGTACTTTTCCTTGAGGCCGCGGAGGATCGAGATCGTGTCCTCGACCGTCGGCTCATCGACGAACACCGGCTGGAAGCGACGAGCCAGGGCCGCGTCCTTCTCCACGTGCTTGCGGTATTCATCGAGCGTCGTCGCGCCCACGCAGTGGAGTTCGCCGCGAGCGAGTGCCGGCTTCAGCAGGTTCGAGGCGTCCATCGCGCCATCGGTTTTGCCGGCGCCGACGAGCGTGTGCATCTCGTCGATGAACAGGATGATCTGCCCATCGGCCGACGAAATCTCGTTGAGCACGGCCTTCAGCCGCTCCTCGAACTCGCCGCGATACTTCGCGCCTGCGATCAGCGCACCCATGTCGAGCGACAGCAACGACTTGTTCTTCAGCGATTCCGGCACGTCGCCATTGACGATGCGGATGGCAAGGCCCTCGACGATGGCGGTTTTGCCGACGCCGGGCTCACCGATCAGCACCGGGTTGTTCTTGGTGCGACGGGATAGCACCTGCACGGTGCGCCTGATTTCTTCGTCGCGGCCGATCACCGGGTCGATCTTGCCTTCGCGCGCCGCCTCGGTGAGGTCGCGGGCGTACTTCTTCAGCGCGTCGTACTGGTTTTCGGCGGAAGCGGAATCAGCGGTGCGACCCTTGCGGATCTCGTTGATCGCCTCGTTCAGTCCCTGCGGCGTGACCCCAGCCGAAGCCAGTATCTTGCCCGCGTCGGTGTCCTTCTCGACGGTCAGAGCAAGCAACAGCCGCTCGACGGTCACAAAGGAATCGCCGGATTTCTGCGCGGCGCTCTCGGCAGTGTCGAAGACGCGCGCGAGTTCGCGGCTCAGGTAGAGCTGCCCGGCATCGCCGGAAACCTTGGGAATCCTCTTGAGAGCTGCTTCGGTCTCGGCCCGCGCGATGCGTGCATCGCCGCCGGCCTTGGTGATCAACCCTGCGGCCATCCCTTCTTCGTCGTCGAGCAGCACCTTGAGCAGGTGGATCGGGGCGAACTGCTGATGGCCCTGGCCGAGCGCCAGCTGCTGCGCATTCTGGATGAAGCCGCGCGCGCGCTCGGTGTACTTTTCGATATTCATTCAACTCTCCTCGTCTGGCACGTCGGATCGCCCTGAATGAGGCACGCATCCAACGCCTGAAGCGTTGATTTGGCTCAAACGAAAACGCCTGAAACCAGATCAAGTCCGAAGGCCCGCTCAGCGGCGCTCCCCGATCTCGACGCTGATATGGGGAGCCTTTCGATGGAGAAAAGAGCCCGGCCGAGCGTTGCCGCAGGAAATGTCGCTGCTAGACTGGGCGAAACCCCGATGAGGCCAGCCGATGTCAGCTGCCGCTACCCTGCAAGCCTATGTCGAACGCCATTTCATCGAACTGCCGGACCTTGCCGAACGGGCCGGCACCGACGCCGCCATGGTACGGCAACTCATTGCTGCCGGCGTCGCGCCACAGCCGAGCTATCGCATCTGGCCCAACGGCGCGTTCTCGAGCCCGATCGGCGGCGCGCACGGCGGCGAGCCCGCTGGCCTGGCGACTGACTGGTACTCTCCGGCAGCCACCTGGTGGCTCCGCCGCGCGCTCGGCATGACCGAGACGCCGCCTGAGATCGCAGCTCTGTTCGCCGAGGGCTTCGTAGTCGACTTCGTCTCGCAGCTGTCCTCCTTGCCGGATGGTCACCTCGCCTACCCCGACGTCTATCGCGATGGCGAGCTGTCGACGGCAGCCGCGACGACGTTGGCGCAGGCCGAGTGGGCCGACTGGATCAACGGCGGCTACGGTGTCTGCCTGCGGCACTGGAGCGCTGCCGATGCGATCGCCAAGATGCTGCAGCGCGGCCGGGTCATCGCACTCACCAACGGTGCCACTCGCGAGTCGCTCAGCCCGGTCGATCGGATCGCCTTGCTCGATGCGATGGAGCGGCTGGAAGCCGTGATGCTGCCCTTCGCGCCGCACCAGCGCGCCACCGGAACGCCCGGGTTGTGGATCGACCGAATCCTGCTGCGTTACGGCCTCGGCCGCCCGACCGCTCAAGGCTCGGCGGAAACCTCCGCCCTGCGGCTCTGCGCCTGAAGCAAAAGGGCCGGGATTGCTCCCGGCCCTTTTGATCTTTTCCAAGGCGTCTCGGCTTACTCGGCCGGAGTGTTTCCGGCCGTGAGGAAGGCCGGCAGTTCGCCGACGTCGGGCTGTGGGGCGCCGGCGGGGTCGGCCCCACCTTCACCACCCTGCCCGCGCGACCGGCGGCGCGGCCGGCGATCGCGACGGCGCGGCTCGCCTTCGCCCTGCGGCGCATCGCCTTCAGCGGCGGCCTGCGGTGCGGCGGCAGTGGTCTCGACCACGGCCATCACCACCGGCTCGCTGCCGGGGATCTGCTGCTGCGGCTGCGGCTGCTGCTGGTCGTGCTGCTGCTGCGGCTGCTGGTTGAACTGGCGCGGCTCCGGTGACGCGAACCGATCGTTGATCGGCGCGAAATCGTCGTCGTAATCGTCCTCTTCAGCCTGCTGACCGAACTGGTCGCGCTGCTGGTTCTGCGGCTGAGCCGCCGAGAGGATGCGGAAATAGTGCTCTGCGTGCTGCAGGTAGTTCTCGGCCATGACGCTGTCGCCGGAGGACTGCGCATCGCGGGCGAGCTGCAGGTACTTCTCGGCGATGTGCGAGGCGTTGCCGCGCACCTTCACGTCCGGGCCATTGCTCTCGTAGTTGCGGCTCAACGGATTGCCGTGCTTGCGGCCACCATTGTTGTTCCGGCCACGGGAGCGGTTCTTGTTGTTCTGCTGGTTGTTTGGTCTCATCGTCTCTTTTCAAGCCTTGGAAAAGAATACTG
>JAESFN010001041.1_pt1 | contig 15682 bp, 15 predicted proteins | sample 9269411 | NCBI WGS metagenome assembly JAESFN01 (sample SAMN14505399, study PRJNA617100) | algae metagenome | isolation source: Iphinoe sp. HA4291-MV1 and co-occurring heterotrophs from trail next to... | place: USA: Maunawili Falls, Hawaii | collected 2009-07-25
GGCGCGCTGCTGTTGCTGACCACCGCCCCGCTCGTGCAGGTGGGCACCGCCTCCGCCGCCGAGGGGTCGTCGGGCCCGGTGCAGGAGCGGCGCGGCCAGGCCGACGACTTCCTGGGCAGTCGCGACGACGACCGCGACTCGGGACGCCGCGACGAGGACGACGACGACCGCTCCTCCGGCAACCGCTCCTCCGATGGCGGCCGGAGTTCGGAGGGCGGCCGGAGCTCGGACGGGCGCCGCTCCGGGACGCGCAACGCGTCGAGCCGCCAGCGGGACGACGCCGACGAGCGCGACTCCCGCGGCCGGCACCGCGCCGACGACTCCGACGACGATGAGGACGACGGCGAGGACCGCGGCTCCACCCGCGCCCGGTCGGCCTCGGACAACGGCTCGTCGCGGACCCGCTCGGCCGAGTCGATCGAGGACATCGTCCCCTCCCGCAAGTCCCGGAGCCGGTCGACCGACGATGACAACTCCGCCCGGAGGTCCCGGTCGACCGACGGCGACTCCGCCCGGAGAACGACCCGGACCCGATCGGTCCTGAGCTCCGACGACGACCGGCCCCGGTCCCGCACCCGGACGGTCCGGACCACCGAGGACGCGGTCAGCACCCGCCGGAGCCGGGCCACGGCGACCGTCTCGGGCGGTGTCCCGGAGTCCCGCTGGGACCGGCTCGCGCAGTGCGAGAGCCACCAGCGCTGGTCGGCGAACACCGGCAACGGCTACCGCGGCGGCCTGCAGTTCAGCGACTCGACGTGGCGGGCCTACGGTGGCTCCCGCTACGCCCCGTCCGCGCACCAGGCCTCCCGCGAGGAGCAGATCGCGGTCGCCTCGAAGGTGCAGCGCGAGCAGGGCTGGAACGCCTGGCCGTCCTGCAGCCGCAAGCTCGGCTACGCCTGACCCACCCGCGGGTTCCCGATCAACGCGGGGGCATCCGGATGGCGCCGTCCTGCCGGATGGTCTCGCCGTTCATGTAGTCGTTGGTGAGCACCTCGAGGGCCAGGCGGGCGAACTCGTCGGCCACGCCGGCCCGGTTCGGGTACACCACGTTGGTGCCCAGGTTGGCCTTGAACGCCTCGGGGTCGGGCAGCTTGTCGTAGATCGGGGTGTCGAACACGCCCGGAGCGATCGTGTTGACCCGGATGCCGTGCCGGGCCAGGTCGCGGGCCATCGGCAGGGTCATGCCGACCACCCCACCCTTCGCCGCCGAGTACCCGGTCTGCCCGATCTGCCCGTCGAACGCCGCCGCCGAAGCGGTGTGCAGGATCGCGCCGCGCGAGGTGCCGTCGGCCAGCGGTTCGGTGGCGGCCATGGCCGACGCGGCGAGCCGGGAGCAGTTGTAGGTGCCGATCAGGTTGATCCGGATCAGGAAGGCGAACTTCCGCAGCTCGACGGGGCTGCCGTCCCGGTTGAGGATGCGCGCGGCCGGGCCCAGTCCGGCGCAGTTGACCAGCACCCGCACCGGCCCGAGCTCCTTCGCCGCATCCACCGCCGCCTGCACCTGAGCCTCGTCGGACACGTCGGCCTCGGCGAACACCCCGCCCAGCTCGGCGGCCACCCGCTCCCCGCGCTCGACGTTCTTGTCCAGGATCACCACGTGCGCCCCGGCCTGCGTGAGCCGCCGGGCGGTGGCCTCACCCAGCCCGGACGCGCCTCCGGTGACGATCGCGGCGGCTCCGGACAGCTCCATCAGTGACCTCCGTTGGTCGGGTACTCGTTCAGCCGGCGGCGGTGTGCAGCGCGGGCTCGCCCAGGGCCTCCCCGACCGCCGAGACCAGCGCGTCCCGGCCCACCATCACCGCGCGACGCAGCCGCTCCGGGTCGGTCTCCAGGGGGCTGACCGTGTCCGCGTCGTCGGGTGGGCGGACCTCGAACAGGTGCGGCCCGGTGGCGTCCGGCGCGGCGGTCGCCTCGGCCAGCCGCTCGTCGTCGGCCCGGCGGCGCTTCATGTGCGTGCCCAGCGCCTGCACCAGACCCGGCACCCGGGTCGCGCCCAACCGGGACACCACCGCCCGCTCGATCCGGGTGGCCTCGAACGCCTCCTGGTCGGCCCGGCGGGTACGCAGCACCAGCAGGTGGGTCGAACCGTCGGCCAGCGCGGAGTGGAACGGCAGCGGCTCGGACACCGCCCCGTCCACGAACCGCCGCCCGCCGATCTCGATGGGCAGCCCGGCCAGCAGCGGGACGCACGCGCTGGCCCGCAACGCCATCCGCAGCGACTCCGGGTCGACGATGGTGTCGTGCAGGTCGACCGACTCACCGGTCTCCACGTCGGTGGCCACCGGGTGCAGCGGGATGTCGGCGTCCACGATCGCCTGCCAGTCCAGCGGGATGGCCTGCTCCTCGGCGGCGGTGTTGATCAGGTACTCGACGTCGATCACCGGCCGGCCGCGCAGGCCCCGCACCACGTCGGTGACCCGCTCCATCAGCCCCGGCCGCCACCAGCCCTCGCAGCAGTTCGCGGCGCTGCCGGCGACCAGCCAGCTGCCGGACAGCGAGCCGGCGGAGGTGCCGTACACCGCGTCGAAACACGGGGTCAGGCCGAGCTCCTCGATGGCCAGGACCATGCCGCTGGAGTACGTCGCCCGGCTCCCGCCGCCCTCCACGCAGAGGGCCACCCGGTGCCGATCGTCGCGGTGGCCGGGGTGGCTGCCGCGTGCGCGGCGCTCGCGCAGGATGTCGAGCACTGGATGGTCGGTCATCCGTACATCATGTACTTCGGATGTGACGCCCGGTGTCCCCGGCCCGTGTGACGCGGGGCTCAGAAGTCGTCCTCGTCCTTGTCCTTCTTCTTTTTCTTCTTGTGCTTCTTGTCCTTGTGCTCGTCCTTCTTGTCCGAGTCCGAGGAGTCGTGGTCGGCGGCCTGCGCGGCGTTGGCCGCCTCCAGCTTCTGAGCCTCGGTCAGCGGCTTGGAGGCCACCGGACCGTTCATCACCTGGACGTAGTCGCCGAGCTGCAGGTAGTTGAAGAAGGCGGCGGCGTCACCGCCGTTCAGGTGCACGCACCCGGCCGACCCGACCGCCGGGCTACCGGCGTGGAAGGCGATCCCACCGTCCTCGAAGAACACCGCCCACGGCATCGGCGCCGGCTGGCCGTTCTTCAGCTTGAACTCGGAGCTCTTGAAGTCCTTGTCCTTGCGGTACACCCGGAAGACGTTGCCGGTCGGGGTGTCCTGGCCGGCCTTGCCGGACGACATGGTCACCGGGCCACGGAAGATCTTGCCGTCCTTGATCAGCCAGGCCTTCTTGTTGCGCACGTCGACGCAGGCCTTGGCCGTTGCGGTGCACGGCGTACCGGCCACCTTGGGCGCGGTCTCCGCGGCCACCTCCGCCGGGGTCTTGGCCGAGGCCGGCACCGCGACCAGGGCGCCCACCGCGCAGGCGAGCACCACGGCGACCGGGGTGCGGGTGAGCAGCTTGCGACGACGCGCGGCACTGAGGACGAACATCACGACCCTTCCGGTGCCGGACCCCCGCCGGCACCCGGGACCCCCGGCCCGGAGCCCGGGCGGTGTCCACTCGTGGCGACTCCCCCGGCTGGGGAGCAGCCGGGGGAGTGCCTTCCTATATCAAGAACGACCGGTCCGGCGGACGGTTTCGGTCGGGCTGAGGGTTGTCAGCCGCGGGTCAGCCGGGTTGCCGGTGGGTGTCAGCGGTGGTTGTCGTTGTTGCGCAGGTCCTTGGACAGGATGCCCAGCACACCGCTGAGGATGTCGTTGTTGCACACGTTCACCGGCACGCCGAGGTTCACGTTCGACACGTTGATCAGCCCGCCGCCGCTGCGACCGGCGTTGACCTGGTTGATGTCGCCGCCGCAGTCGCCCTTGGAGCGCTTGCCGCCGCGGTCGTTGCGGTCGTTGTCGTCGTCACGGTCGTGCTTCTTGTGGTGCGAGGACCCGCCATGGTGGTTCTCCCCGGCGAAGGCCAGCGGGGACGTGGCGAGCAGACCTGCGGCGACGGTGGCCAGGATGACACCGGACTTGAACATCATGGAAGTTCTCCTTGCGGGACTCGGGGAAAGCGGGAGCAGTTCTCGGAGAGGCGGCGGGAGTTCTCGGGGCCCGCTGTCTCGTCCGATCAACCTGCACAACGGCCACCACTCCGAGTGGTGATGCACCACGACGGAGTGTCACCCGAAATGCCTAATGGCTTGCAAAACTCCCGGTTATGCGCACGTTGAGCCCAATCGACAAGGATGTGCGACACGATTGAGTGTCTGCACGTTCGTGTGACGGATGGGTCGCCTGAGCCGGCCCTGGCGCCGGTCGCGGGCTATTCCGGCAGGCTCGGCATGACCCGTTCCGGCAGCGCCTTCTGGATGGCCGCCAGCCCGTCCAGCAGCGCGGCCCGGCCGGCCTCGTCCAGCACGCCGAACGCCGGCGCGACCAGGTCGTCGGTGAGCCGCTCGGCGGCCTCCAGCGCGGCCCGCTCGGCGTCGGTGCCGGCCGGCAGGTCGGCCTCGTCGTAGCCGAAGAACGTCCAGAAGTCGGGCCGCTTGATGCCGTGCGCGATCGCCGGGGTGATGCCCGGCGTGGCCAGGATCGCCAGCAGGTGCGCGCTGCCCCGGAACTCCCGCAGCACCGCGCACAGCTGCATCGCCCGCGCGGGCAGGTCGTCGGCCAGCGGCTCGGCGGCGAGGCCGGCGTACAGCGCCAGCCCGGCCCGGTCGACCGCGTCGTTCACTTGCTCCGCCGCCGCGCAGAACTCCGCCAGGCCGGCCACCTCGGCCAGGTGCTTAGCGCCGAACTCGTGGGCGCAGCGCAGGTACTCCCGACCCGCCGCGCGCGGGGTGAGCTCCGTTCGTTCCCGGCCGGAGTCCCACATGTGTTGCAGGACCGGCGGGTTGAAGTAGCCGAACGCGCTGGTCACCACGTCGGCCTCGACGTCGCCCAGCACGCCGCCCCGGCCCAGGAAGTAGAACCGGAACCCGTCCAGGCCGTGCTCCTTGCCGACCGCGAGGGTCTCCGGGACGAAGTAGAACGCCGGTCCGATCGCGGCGAACTTCGGGCAGGCCTCACGCACCAGTGCGTCGATGTTGGTCACCCCGGCAACGTAGCGCCCGATCCGGCCCCCGGCCTGCCAGGATGGTCGGTGTGAACGTGCTCACCGCGCTGGAGCGGGCCGCCCGACGTCGCTGGGACGAGCCGGCGGTGCGGATGGCGGAGACGGTGCTGACCTACCGCGAGCTGTTCGACCTGAGCGCCCGGTTCGCCGGCCACCTGGTCCGCGAGGGGCTGCGCCCGGGCGAGCGGGTCGGCATCTACCTGCACAACGAGCCGGAGTGGCTGCCCGCGCTGCTCGGGATCTGGCGGGCGGGTGGGGTCGCGGTCCCGTTCAACTACCTGTTCGCCCCGGCGGCGCTGCGGCACGCCGCCGAGGACTCCGGCGCCCGGTGGATCCTGACCCTGGACGCGGACCGGCCCCGGGTGCGCGAGGCCCTGGAGGGCCTGCCGATCGGGCTCATCTCGGTCGGTCCGGGCGGGGACTGGTCGGGCGTCTGCGCGGGGGAGCCGCTGGCCCGCATCACGTCCAGGCTGGACGACGAGGACGCGCTGCTGATGTACACCAGCGGCTCCACCGGCAAGCCCAAGGGCGTGCGGCAGACCCACCGGAACACCGTCGCCGAGTGCGAGGCGGTGATCGACGCCTTCGGGTTGACCGAGCTCGACCACACGCTGATCTGCACGCCGCTGTTCCACGTGGGCGGGCTGCAGCTGATGGCGCTGCCGGCGTTGCTGGCCGGTGGCTCGCTCACCCTGCGCCGCTGGGTGGTGCGGGAGTGGCTGGACGACGTGCACCGGCTGCGGCCCAGCTACGTGGCCCTGGTCCCGGCGATGATGATCGACGTGGTGAACCTGTTGCGAGACGCCTCAGCCGAGGAAGCGATCCTGGACTCGGTGCGGGTGTGCGCCATCGGCGGCTCGGCCATGCCGCAGGCCCGGCTCAAGCAGTTCACCGCGCTGACCGGGATCGTCGCGGTGAACATCTACGGGCAGACCGAGCAGAGCGGGCTGTCGGTGTGCGAACCGCTCGACGAGGACCGCCGGCCGGGCTGCCTGGGCAAGCCGCTGGACCAGGTGGTGCGCTGGCAGCTGGTGCCGATGGGGGCGGACGAACCGCTGCCGCCGAGGTGCGGGGAGGTCGGCGAGCTGTGGGTGCGCGGTGACGCGGTCACCCCGGGGTACTGGCGGCTGCCGGAGGTCAACGCGGCCAAGCTCACCGCCGACGGCTGGCTGCGTACCGGCGACCTGGTCCGCGAGGAGGCCGACGGCTACCTCTACTACCTCGAACGCTCCGACGACATGATCATCAGCGGCGGGGAGAACGTGTACCCGCAGATGGTCGAGGGGCACCTGCAGGAGTGCCCGCTGATCGCCGAGGTCACCGTGATCGGCACCGCGCACGAGCGGCTGATCGAACAGGTCACCGCCATCGTGGTGCCGGTGTCGCCCGAGGTCACCGCCGAGGACATCGCCGCGTTCTGCCAGAGCCGGCCGGACCTGCGCGGGCTGCTCCGGCCGCGCCGCATCGAGATCGTCGACGAGATCCCCCGGACGGCCACCAACAAGATCGACCGCCCGCTGCTGCGTCGGCGTTTCCCCTGAGCAGGCCGGGTCAGAACGAGACGCAGGTCGGGTCGGAGTCGGCCCGCAGCACCGACTCCTGGTTGAACTTCTGCTTGTAGAGCTCGCGGATCTGGTCGACCTTGGCGCCGCCGTCACCGGCCGGCACCGTGGGGTAGAGCAGCACCAGCACGATGCTGCGCTCCTCGACCAGCCGGCCGTCCGCGCCGCGGAACTGGCCGCGCCCGGTCAGCACGGTCAGGCCGTCCGGGAACCGGGGCGTCACCTCGGAGTCCAGGAAGCCCTCGAACTCCGTCTCGCTGATCGCCGGACCGCCGGCCCGGGAGGTGCCGAAGAACAGCTCGGTGCGGGTGTACGGCGTGCAGCCCGGGTTGTGCCCGGCCGCCGGGACGGCGCCTCCGGGGGCGGCCGGTGGGCCGGCCGCGCAGGCGGTCAGGGCCAGTCCGGTCAGGGCCAGGCCGGCCAGCGTCGTGGCCACAGCCGGGCGGGTTCGGATCATGGCGCGACGATAATCGCCGGGTCGGGCGCCGGTCGTGCCGTTTTCTAGTCCACGCTCCGCACCACCGCGCGCGGGCCCGACCGGGGGCGCATGGCGGCCAGCCCGACCGGCGCCGGGTCGACGGGTCCCGGTTCGAGCGTGGTGCGGCGCAGCAGCCGTTCCAGCAGCACGGTCATCTCGGTGGTGGCGAACGCCGCGCCCAGGCACCGGTGCGGTCCGCCGCCGAACGGCAGGAACTCGTGCGGCGCCGGCTTCCGGTAGCCCGGTGCCCCGGGGTCCCACCGTTCCGGGTCGAACCGCTCCGGGTCCGGCCACAGCTCCGCCAGCCGGTGCGTGACGTACGGGCTGAAGATCACCGTCCGGCCGGCCGCGACCCGGGTGCCGGCGAACTCGAACCCGGTGGCCGCGGTGCGCGCGCTGATCGCCGCCGGCGGGTGCAGCCGCAGCGTCTCGGACACCACCCCGTCCAGGTACCGCCACCCCGGCGCGTCCAGCCCGGCGTGCGCCCGCGACCACACCTCCGGCCCCCGCAGCAGCTCGTACGTCGCCCAGGCCATCGCCGCGCTGGTGGTCTCGAAACCGGCCGCGATCAGGCTGATCACCTGGTCGACGATCTCGGTGTCGCTCAGCGTCGACCCGTCCTCGTCGCGGCTGCCGACCAGCAGGCTCAGCACGTCGTTCTCGACGTCTCCCGCGCGGCGCCGGACGATCTCCTCGCGCACCCGCCGGGCCACCTCCGCCCGCGCGGCCACCGCCCGCCGCCAGGACGGGGCGCCGAGGCGCTGCAGCGTCTGCCAGGGCGGCAGCCGCTCCACCGGGACCAGGGCCAGCTCCAGCAGCCGGCCCAGCTCGGGCTCGTCGGCGGCCAGCCGGGCCCCGAACAGCACCGCGATCGTGGCCCGGCGGATCACCCCGCGCAGCTCCCGGTACAGGTCCACGGCGTCGCCGGGCCGCCAGCTCTCGATCGTCGCGTCGGCCTGGGCCCGCATGGTGGCCGCGTACCCGTCGATCTGCCGGCGGCTGAACGCGGGGGTGACCAGCCGGCGCCGCCGCTGGTGCTCCGGGCCGTCGCTGACGATCAGCGCGGTCTCCCCGTCCACCACGACCAGCGAGTCGAACGCCTCCCGCCAGCGGAACAGCTGCGAGTTGGCCAGCACGAACCGGTTCGCCTCCGGCCCGAGCAGGAACGCCGTGCCCATCGACCCGGCACCGAGCACACAGACCGGCCCGAACCGCCGGTGGATGTCCGGCAGCGCCTGGTGCGGGGAGCGGGCGAACCGCAGGCCCACCCGCGCCGTCTCGAACGCCCGCCCGACCGCCTGACCGATCACCCGGCCATCATGCCGGGGGCCGACCGCCGGGGCCGGTCAGACCGCCGGGTAGCCCCGGCGCGCCCACCGGGTCGTCGACCAGGGCGGGGTGAGCTCGTCGAGCGAGCCGATCTCGACGGGGTGCAGCGTGTCCGGGTCGGCGGCCTCGCGGTGGCGGGCGAAGACCCGGTCGACGTAGCGGTGCCCGGTGTCGGCGCCGATCAGCAGGTGCATCCGGTCCGGGTGCCGGCGGACCTCCCAGCGGGCGGCGAGGTACGCCGCGCCGGTGGACAGCCCGGCGAAGACCGCGTGGTCGCGCATCAACGCCACGGTGCCCGCCATGGCGTGCCGGAAGCTGACCCAGTGCACCTGGTCGTAGAGCTCGTGCCGGACGTTGTCGAAGGGGATGGCGCTGCCGATGCCGGCGATGATCGCCTCCGGGTCGGAGAACCGTTCGCTGCCGAAGCTGACGCTGCCGAACGGCTGCACACCGACCAGCCGGGCCGACGGGTCGTCCTCCCGGATCGGCTGGATCAGGCCGGCGCTGGACGCCCCCGTGCCGACCGGGGCGACCACGGCCAGCGGGGTGTCCGGCAGCGAGGCGCGCACGTGTTCGGCCAGCTCGGCGTACCCGATGCGGTGCACCGGGTCGTGGTACTGGCGCATCCAGTGCATGCCCGGATCGGCCCGCAGCAGCTCCCGGACCCGGGCCACCCGCCGGTCCTGGTCCAGCTTCAGGTCGTTCTCCGGGGGCATCTGGTCCACGGTGGCACCGAGGATCTCCAGCTGGGCCCGCAGCGTCGGGGTCACCGTCGTCGAGGCCACGATGTGGCAGCGTAGCCCGTAGCGCTGGCAGACCATGGCCAGGGCCAGGCCGTAGATCCCGCTGGAGCTGTCCAGCAGGGTGTCCCCCCGGCGCACCGTCCCCGCCTCCAGCAGCGCACGCACCGCGCCGAGCGCGGCGTAGATCTTCAGGGTCTCGAAGCGGGCCAGGACCAGGTTCTCCGACAGCTGGATCAGGCTCGGGGCCTTGATCGCATCGGTCACGTGGGAGTGCAGTCGCGGCGTGGTCAGGGTTCCCCAGGGCATCGGTCGGTCGCTCCTCCGCGGTGATCACTCGGTCGCGGTACAGGTCGGCCCGGCCCGGGGTCCGGTTCCGCTCGCGATCAAGGAGAGAGATGCACGGCACCCGGGAACTGGTTCCACTCCTCGACCGACCAGTCAGCCGTGACCCGGACCGCTCCCGCCTCCGTCCTGCGTGACCCGCGCTTCGCCCGGCTGTGGGTCGGGACCACCGCGTCCGGGTTGGCGACCTGGGCCATGCCGCTGGTGCTCGGGCTCGCCCTGGCCCAGAGCACGATCACCGCGGTCGACCTCGGCCTGGCCCTGGCCGTCCGGACCGTCGGGTTCCTGGTCGCCGTGCCCGCCGGCGGGGTGCTCGCCGACCGCTACTCCCGGCGCGCGACGATCGGCTGGTCGGGCGCGCTGGCCGCCGTCGGGACCGCCGCCATTTCCGCCGGACTAGCCGCCGGGCTGGCCGCCGGGCCGGGACCGGGTCTGGTGCTGCTGCTGGCCGGTTCGGCGCTGGCCGGCGCCGGCCAGGGCGCCTGCCGGCCGGCGTTCCAGGCGATGGTCGCCGAGATCGTCGACGAACCCCGGCGGCAGCAGGCCAACGCCGCGGTGACCATCGCGGTCCGGGTCAGCACCCTGCTCGCCCCGGCCGGCGCCGCGCTGGCCGCCACGGTCCTGCCGATCCCGGTCGTCTGCGCCGCCACCGCCGTGCTGTGGGTGGTGGCCGCCGCCGTACCCCCGAGCGGCACCCACGTGCCCGACCCGGTCCGGCCCGGTGGTCGGCTCGGGATCCTCGCCGAGTTCGCCGACGGGTTGCGCGAGGCCCGCCGGCACCCGTGGTTCCTGGCCGGGCTCGGGGCGCTGACCGCGGTGATCGCGTTCGGCTACTCGGTCACCGGGGTGGTGCTGCCGCTGGTCAGCCGGGACACCTACGGCGGGGCGGCGGTGCTGGCCGCCGGGCTCACCGGTTACACCGCCGGGGCGCTGGCCGGCGCGGTGCTGATGAGCCGGTGGCGGCCGGTGCGGCGGGGTTGGCTCGCGCTGGGCGGGCTCGCGCTCTACGCCGTGGTCCCGCTGGTGCTGCTGGTGCCGGTGCCGGCGTGGGTGGTGGTGGCGGCGTTCGTGGTGTGCGGCGCGGGCATCGAGCTGTTCAACGTGCCGTGGTTCACCGCCGTGCAGCGCGAGGCGGACCCGGCCACGCTCGCCCGGTTGTCGTCGCTGGACTTCCTGGTGTCCTACGGCCTGGCCCCGGTCGGGCTGGCCCTCATCGCCCCGGCCATCACCGCGTTCGGGCTGGTCCCGGTGCTGCTCGTGTGCGCGGTGGTGTGCCTGGCCGGACCGGGGTCGGCGGCGCTGGCCCCAGGCGCCCGGCGCTTCTCCGCGGCGTGATCAGACGGCCGCGCGCTCCGGCTCTGACTCCGCGCCGGCCGCCTCCGTCGTCACCGCCCGGAACATCAGCGCGATCATCACGATGAACCAGCCGCCGAAGGCCACCACCGGCACCCACCAGGTGAAGATGCCGTCCCAGGCCAGCGGGCCGGAGCGGAAGACGTACACCGCGAACCCGGGCACCAGCAGCAGCACCGTCCACAGGTTCAGGTAGCCGGCCCAGCGGGGCAGCACCCTCGGCTGTCCTATCGACTCCGCCCGGTCGCGCAGGACCGCCAGGCCGATGGCCAGGTTCTGGATCAGCACGAACGGGGCCATCCCGACGAAGATCAGGCAGCCGAGGTCGTGCAGCAGCTGGACCGACTCCGGGGAGCGGGTCTCCGGGCGGAACGCGGCGGTCAACCACAACGCCGGCGGCAGCGCCACCACGATCACGCCCAGCGCCCCGGCGGTCAGGTTGACCAGCGAGAACGGTCCGAAGCCGAGCTCCATCCGACGCAGCTGCAAGGTGAGCACCACCTGCCAGGGCATCCAGAAGGTGGTGCCGACCAGCACGGCGACCATGCCGGCCCGGATCCGCGCGTGGTCCTCGACGTAGAGCCGGGTGATCGCGTCGGCGTCCAGCCCGGGCGCGGGCGGCGGGATGAACCCGGCGGTCAGCAACCCGCCGCCGAACAGCACCAGCAGCACCACCCCGGACCAGACACACCACCGCTGCGCCTGCGGGTTCATGGCTAACGCACCCCCGGGAACTGGTTCTTGCGGTACTCGTCGACGGCCGCCCGGCACCAGGCCAGGTCGTCGTTCCGGGCGGCCTCGCGCATGGCGTCGGGGTCCACACCGTACAGCGGGGCGGCGTTCAGCCCGAAGATCTTGGCCTTGTCGTCGGCGGTGAGCTTGGCGTAGCCGTAGCGCTCGCACATGGCGTCCGGGATCTGGAACGCGCGGAAGGCGTCGATCAGCGGTTGGGAGCCGCCGTACCAGACGCTGTCGGTGCCCCAGACGACGTTGTCCACCCCGAGGTGCTTGATCAGTTTGCCCAGGGTGTGCGCGGCGGCCACCGGGTTGCGCACCGTGGAGTACCAGGTGGAACCCAGCTCGGCGTAGACGTTGGACCCGTGGCCCAGGCCGTTGTCCAGCATGGTGGTGATCAGCCGGTTGCAGCCGACGTCCCGGGTCTCCTCGGTGTACGGCCCCTCCTCCGGCGCCCCGTCGACCGGGAACTCGAAGCCGGAGTGGTAGACCACGAAGTCGATGTCGCCGAACGCTTTCGCCGCGGGTCCGACGTCGTAGGGGTCGCCGTTCTGGGCGAACTGGGACAGCCCCTTGTGCGTGCAGATCAGCTTCTTGCCCAGCTCCCGGCAGCGGGTCAGGAACGGCAGTCCGGTGCGGTCGTCGTCCAGCCGCCACGGGTCGGTCCAGCCGGTCTCCAGCATCGCGCCCATGGTGTAGACCTTCCAGCCCACCGGGTCGTACCGGACGGCCATCTCGGTCATCGCCTCGCGCTGGGCGTCCATCTCGGCGTGCACCACGGCGTGGTTGAGCAGCCGCCCGGTGCCGGCCAGGTTGTCCACCAGGGTGCGGGTGGCGTGGATCTCGTCGTTGAACAGCGGGCACAGGTCGGTGGTGCCGGGGCTGCTGGTGAGCACCGCGACGGTGGTGTCGGTGCGCAGGTAGACGTTGGTCAGGTAGTACGAGAGGTCCCAGGCGTGCTTCTCGTCCAGGTCCCGCCACCACGGCGGAGCCACGGAACCGAGCAGCTCGCGCAGCCAGTCGCAGGGGAACAGCTGCATCGAGTGCGGCGCCATGTAGTGCGTCTGCACGTCGATGATCAGCTCGTCGCCGTCGAAGAACTCGGCCGCCTCGTCCTCGCCCATGGTGGCCGAGTCCGGCACCTCGTAGAACGTGTCCCCGTACTCGGCGTTGAGCGCCTGCAGCCCGGCGGCGGTGGCGGTGCGCTCCCCGGCCAGGGCCTGGACCGGCAGGCCGCGCTGCTTGGCCACGGCGTGCAGGGCGTCCTGGGTGCGGCGGACCACCCGGCGGTCGGTGTCGGAGTACGGGCGCGGGGTGTACTCGTCGGTGCACAGCTGGCGCAGGAACATCGGGCGGTCCAGCTGCAGCACCCCGGGGTGGTAGGGGGCCAGGGGCTTCTCGTCGCGGAACGGCTTCGGGTGCGCGGATTTCTGCGCCGGCTTCATGTGGTGGGCCTCTCGGGTCAGGCGGGGGTGCGGGGGGTGCCCAACCGCACCGGCAGCTGCGCCAGCGGGGAGAGCACCATGGTGAAGGCCTGACCCCGGGATGCCGGGCCGGCCTGCTCGATGTCCGGGAACCGCCGCAGCAGCTCGGTGAAGATGATCCGCAGCTCCATCCGGGCGAACTGGTGGCCCAGGCACAGGTGCGGGCCGCCGCCGAAGGTGAACACCGGCGCCTCCCGACCCCGGCCCACGTCGAACCGGTACGGGTCCTTGAACGCCTGGGCGTCCCGGTTGGCCGAGGGCGGGAAGGTGGCCACGTAGTCGCCTTCTCGCAGCTTGATGCCCTGGAGTTCGGTGTCCCGGGTGACCAGGTGCTTGACCACGTTCGAGGACGACGTCCAGCGCAGGATCTCGGTCACCGCGGACGGCATCAGACTCGGGTCGCTCTTCAACCGCGCGAACTGCTCGGGGTGGTGGAACAGGGAGAGGAGCCCGATGCTGGTGGTGTGGGCGACGGTGTCCAGCGCGCCCACGAACAGCACCCACAGGTAGGCCAGCGCCTCCTCCCGGCTGATCGGCCGGCCGTCCACCTCGGCGTCCAGGATCGCGCAGATCAGCGAGTCGTTCTCGCCTCGCTGCCAGCCCCGGGTGTGCTCGTCGAAGAACTTGATCACCGCGTCGGTGAACGCCTTGAGCGGGTCGGTGCCGCCGTAGTCCAGGCTCTGCAACTGCTGGGCCAGCACGAACGCGGTGTCCTGCGGCATCTGGAAGAGCCCGCAGGTGGCCAGGAACGGGATCCGGGCGGCGATCTGGTCGTGGAAGTTGAACGGCTCCTCGACCTGCGTCGCCCCGTCCAGCACCATGCCGACGATGGCGCGCACGCTCTCCGCCGAGCGCTCCACCGACTTCGCGGTGAAGAACCGCTGCAGGATCCGCCGGTACCCGGCCAGCTCGGGCGGATCCATGCTGGACAGCTGGTAGGGGATGTCCTCGGGGAGCAGGTCCATGAACTCGGTGTCGGAGTTGGAGTAGGTGTCGGTCCGCCGGTGCACCTCGGAGCAGCCCTCGAAGGTGGTGACCGCCCAGAACCCCTGGCCCCGGGTGCCATGCACCCCCTTCTCGTGCCGGAACACCGGCGCCTGCTCGCGCAGCAGCCGCCAGGTGGCGTGCGGGTCACCGACGCCCATCGCGGCCATGTCGGTCAGGTCGACGCCGTCCAGGCTGGTCACCGGATCGACCTGGGGCTCGAACGGGGAGCTGGTGAAGAACGGGTTCTGCTCGGTTCGCGGTCCGGTTCGCATCGTCGCCTCCGGGTTCGCAGGGTGCGCCAGGTCACTGTCTGGCTGGACTTAATATAGTCAGCACCATACAATTTTGTCACCAGATCCACTCGGCTCGACGGGGAGCGAACATGAGCGAGGCTTGCCGAGCGAATCATCAGCACAGCGTGGCCGCGAAGCGCGGCGACGAGCGCAGCGAGGAGTGGCGATGAGTGAGAGTGCCGAGGTCGTCCGGACCTTCCTGAACGCCTTCGCGGCCGGTGACGTGCCGACCGCGCTGTCCTGCTTCTCCGACGAGACGGTGGTCGACGAGGCGCAGGGGCTGCCGTTCTCCGGCACCTTCACCGGGCCGGATGGGTTCCTGGAGCTGCTCGGGAAGATGTCGTCCGTGCTCGACGCCAAGGTGCACGGCAGTGAGGTGTTCGACGCCGGCACCTGCGCCATCGGCCGGATCTCGCTGACCTTCGTCTCCAAGGCCAGCGGCCGCGAGCTGCTCACCTCGGCGGTCGAGGTCTACCAGGTCTCCGGCGGCAAGATCACCCACGCGGACGTCTACTACAAGGACCCGGCCGGCGTCGCCGCCCTCGTCGAGGGGTGAGCGCGGGCTCGGCACGGTCGGTGCCGACGGACCCGGGGGCCGCGCCGGTCGTGCCGGTCGACCCGGGGGCGATGCGGGCGGTCGCCGCCGAGCTGATGGCGGCCGTCGCGGCCGGCGACGCGGACCGGCTGCGCGCGGTGTACCACCCCGACGTCCGGATCTGGCACACCTTCGACCGGGCGGAGCAGGACCGCGAGCAGAACATCCGCACCCTGCTGTGGATGCATCGGCACGTCACCGGGCTGCGCTACGCCGAGATCCGGGTCAGCGCGTGTGAGGACGGGTTCGTCCAGCAGCACGTCATGCACGCCTCCGACCCGGAGTTCAGCGCGCCCTGCATGCTGCGCGCCTGGGTCGCCGACGGGCGGATCGTCCGGCTCGAGGAGTACGTCGACTCCGCGCACACCCGACCGCTGACCGAGCACATCGCCGCCGTCCGCGCCGCCCGGGCTTCCGGGGGATAGCAGCCGGAAGTGCTGACTTGCCGGCGAGTACGTGTTCAGTCGGCGAACACCATTGGCCGGCTGCGTGTTCGTCGTTGGGCGTCGACGATCTCGGGTGGGATGAATTCGGGGTGGCCGTCGCGTATTCGGACGAACCATTGGGTGGTGTGGATGATGCGGTGATGCGCCCGGCAGAGCATGACGCAGTTGTGTAACGCGGTGTCGCCGCCGTCGGCCCATTCGAGGCAGTGGTGGACGTCGCAAAAGGCGGGTGGCCGGTCACACCCCGGATAAGCGCACCCGCTGTCCCGGAT